>Ga0209373_10000116_pt1 | contig 171528 bp, 169 predicted proteins | sample Higcelweek5metaG_FD_187173 | JGI IMG/M metagenome (GOLD analysis project Ga0209373, IMG submission 187173) | Freshwater pond sediment microbial communities from the University of Edinburgh, under environmental carbon perturbations - High... | ecosystem: Environmental > Aquatic > Freshwater >... | reverse complement strand
TCATGCGGGTGTAGACGGTATGCCAGTTGCCATAGCGTTCGGGCAGTGCGCGCCATTTACAGCCGTTGGCGGCTACATGCAGGATGGCGTTGAGTACTTGCAGGTTGCCCAGGCGTACATTGCCGCGCTGGCGCGGCAACAAGCCTTCGATTTGTTTGAATTGCTCGGCGGTCAGTTGCATGGCACTCGGTCTCAACACCATTTGCTGCATTCTAGCAAATAGTGTTAACAGGCCCTAGCACTACAGTTGCATATTTTGCCGGTGTCTGACTTGATGGTCTCCCTTTGCTTGGGAGAGATCGGATGACCGGTGCACTCATCGAGACAACGCAGGCGCTGTGGACCTCGTCCCTGCAGGAGGCCAAGGCACGTATGCGCCCGCTCTTCACCCAGCAACGCGTGGCCGATTCGGCCAGTTTGTTTCTCGATGGCCTGCTGGGCAACGAGCCCCGCAAGACCGGCTGGATGCGTGCCGAGGCGGCCGGCGATCCGGGCCCCTGGCGTCAGCAGGCCATTCTCGGCCGCGGCCGCTGGGAGGCCGATGCCCTGCGGGACCTTGTGCGTGACTACGTGCTGGAGCACCTGGCCGATGACGAGGCGGTCCTGGTCATCGACGAAACCGGCTTTCTCAAGCAGGGCCACGTCTCCTGCGGCGTGGCCCGCCAGTACACCGGATCGGCCGGCAAGATCACCAATTGCCAGATCGGTGTTTTCGCCGCCTATGTCTCGCGTCACGGGCATGCCTTCATCGACCGGGCGCTGTATCTGCCCAAGGTCTGGACGGATGACCCTGAGCGCCTGGCCGCCGCGCATGTACCGGAGGGCATCGGATTTTCAACCAAACCCCGGATGGCCCAGGACATGATCGAGCGGGCCATCGAGGCGAACACGCCTTTTGCCTGGGTGGCCGCCGACAGCGTCTATGGCGTGGGTCATCTCGAGACCGCCCTGCGATGTGCCGGGAAAGGCTACGTGCTGGGTGTCAAGGGCACCCATACCGTCAAGGCCTGGATTGACAGGCCCTGGATCTCCGGTACGGCCGAGCAGGTGGCGCAGGCGTTACCGCCCTCGGCCTGGAAGCGTTGCTCGGCGGGCGAAGGCACCCAGGGACCGCGCCTGCACGAGTGGGCCTATCTGGAGCTGGCGGATCTGGAAGCCAGTGACTATGACCCGTCCGGGACGGGACTGTGGACACGGGGCCTGTTGATTCGCCGCCGTCTGGTCGATGGGGAACTGGCCTATTTCACCACCTGGGCGCCGGCCGGTACGCCCCTGGAAAAGCTGGCCTGGGTAGAAGGCCATCGCTGGTCGATCGAGGCCTCCTTCGAAACCGCCAAGAACGAACTGGGGCTCGATCATAACGAGACCCGCTCCTGGCATGGCTGGCATCGCCATGTGTCGCTGGTCATGCTGGCGTTTGCCCTGCTGGCCGCGATCCGTCACCGTGCCAATGCCCTGCCGTGCTCAAAAAAACAGACACGGCCTCCCGTCCCCGTGCAGAGTTGATCCGCTGGTCCATGCAGGAAATCCGCCGCATCGTCACCCGCCTGGCACAGCGCCGGATCGATCCGGCACAGATCATTGCCTGGTCATGTTGGCGAAGGGCTCATCAGGCCGGGGCCAGGCGGGCTCATCTCACTTCCAAAATGCAACTGTAGTGCTAGTCGAGCAGCAGAAGCAGCGTGCAGAGCACCAGAAAGCCGCAGAACGACAGACCCAATGCCCGCTCCGGCAGCGCATGGGCCATCCGCACGCCCCGGCCGATGCCGAGCAGGCCACCGACCGCCAGGGGAATGCCCAGTGCCCAGTCGACCCGCCCGTGCTGGGCATAGGTAGCCAGGCTGACCGCCGCGCTGGGCGCGGCCAGCGCCAGCGAAAGGCCCTGGGCGACGACCTGGCTGGCACCGAACAGGGTGGTCAGCAGCGGCGTGGCCAGCACGGCCCCGCCCACCCCGAACAACCCGCCCAGCACACCCGATCCGACGCCCAGCGGCACCAGCCAGGGCCAGGGCCGGCGCAGCTCGCCGCCGGGCGCGCTGCGCAGGAACAGGCGCAGGCCGTTCCACAGCGCCAGCACCAGGAGAAAGCCGCAGAAGGCCAGACGCATGTGCTCGGCGTCCAGCAGGTTGGCCGCCTGGGCACCGAGCCAGGCGGCGCAAAAGCCGGTGCCGGCCATGGTCAGCGCCTGGCGCAGGTCGATGCGCTGGTGCTGGTGGTAGCGCCAGAGCGCCAGCAGCACGTTGGGGATCACCATGACCAGCGCCGTGCCCTGGGCCAGATGCTGGTCGAGGCCGAACCACAGGCCGAGGAGCGGAATACCGATCAGCCCGCCGCCGATGCCGAACAGCCCGCCCAGGCAGCCCAGCACGAGCCCCAGGCCGATATCGAGGAAAAACTGCAGCAGACTCATCGCACCTCCGCGAAAAGGCCCATGCTAGACAGTCATGGCTGGCCGGGAAACGCAAAGCAATGCACAATCGCTATGCATTGCTCGCACAGCAGGGCCCCATGAATTCCGACGCCCTCAGCGGCCAGCTGGAACTGTTTCTCGACGTACTGGAATGCGGCAGCTTCTCCGCCGCGGCCCGGCGCCGGCAGCTGACGCCCTCGGCGGTGGCGCGGCGCATCGACGGTCTGGAGCAGGCGCTCGGCAGCCTGCTGTTCCAGCGCAGCACCCACGAGGTGCGCGCCACCCCCGCCGGCCAGGCCTTCGCCGAACGCGCCCGGCGCATCCTCGACGAGCTGCGCCTGGCGCGGGCCGAGGTGGTCTCCCTGGACAGCGCCCCGGAGGGACTGATCCGCGTCGACGCCCCGGCGCCCTTCGGCCGTCGCCGGCTGGCCCCGGTCATCGCCGAATTCCTCGTCGCCTATCCGCGGCTGGACGTGCAGTTGCGCCTGATCGACAGCTTCGCCGATCTGCAGGGCGAGCATCTGGGCCAGGTCGACCTGGTCCTGCGCATCGGTCCGCTGACCGACAGCCGCCTGGTCGCCACGCCGCTGGCGCCGATGCGGCGCATCGCCTGCGCCAGCCCCGACTACCTGCAGCGCCGCGGCACTCCCGGCGACCCGCACGAGCTGCCGGCGCACGACGGCCTCGACTGGGACGCCCTGGCTCCGCCGCATGCCTGGCGCTTCGCCGTCGACGGCCAGGTCCGCACCCTCCGTCCCGGCCGCCGGCGGATGACCGCCAACAACGCGGAAACCCTGTTGCTCGGCGCCCTCGCCGGACTCGGCATCGCCCACCTGCCGACCTGGCTGGTCAGCGAACACCTGCTGCGCGGCGAACTGCTGCCGCTGTTCTGCGAGAACGGCCTGCCGCCGCCCGAGTCCAGCGGCGTCTATGCCCTGCGCCAGCACCCGACCGGCGCCTCGCGCATGCGCCTGCTGCTGGAGTTCCTGAAGAACCGCTTCGGCCCGGTGCCACCGTGGGATTTGGCCCTGCTCAACAGCCTGAACCGCTCCTGACTCGCCAGCCGCCACTCCGGCTACATTTTGCCCACGAAAGGCTTGCGCGCTAAATTAGTTACTTATTACCGGGAGATCGCCATGTCCGCCGACGAAACCTGCCAGGAGCTGCTGCTCGACAATCAGCTGTGCTTCGCCCTCTACTCCACCTCGCTGCTGATGACCAAGGTCTACAAGCCGCTGCTGCAGGCGCTGGGCCTGACCTACCCGCAATACCTGGCCATGCTGGTGCTCTGGGAAGGCGACAGCATCACCGTCGGCGAGATCAGCGCGCGCCTGCTCACCGACCCCGGCTCGCTCACCCCCCTGCTCAAGCGCCTGGAAGCCGAAGGCCTGCTGAGCCGCACCCGCAGCAGCAAGGACGAACGCGTGGTGGAACTCCATCTCACCGAGCGGGGCCGAGCCCTGCACGACCAGGCCCGGAAGATCCCCTCCTGCATCGTCGCCGCCAGCGAACAAACGCCGGCCGCCCTCGCCGCCCTCAAGGAAGAGCTGGTCAGCCTGCGCAGCAGCCTGCAAAAGGCGATCTGACTGGCTTATGCCAGAGTCCTGGATGCGTTATTTCCAAATCTTCCAATAATCAACTTGCGCGCAAGATTAATTAGAACTAGTTTTCACCTCACGCACTTATTTTGCGCACAAAATTTTACCGAACAAGACGAACGATTGGAGATACTGCCATGCAACGCATCGAAGCCCTCTACACCGCGACTGCAACCGCTACCGGCGGCCGTGACGGCCGAGCCGTCTCCTCGGATGGCGTCCTCGACGTGAAGCTGACCACGCCGCGGGAACTGGGCGGCCAGGGTGGCGAAGCCACCAACCCGGAGCAACTCTTCGCGGCCGGCTATTCGGCCTGCTTCATCGGCGCGCTGAAGTTCGTCGCCAGCCAGAGCAAGCGGCAGATTCCCGCCGACGCCTCGATCACCGGCAAGGTCGGCATCGGCCAGATCCCTGGCGGCTTCGGCCTGGAAGTGGAACTCGACATCCACCTGCCGGGCCTGGAGCGCACCGTGGCCGAGGAGCTGGTCGCCGCCGCCCACCAGGTCTGCCCCTACTCCAACGCCACCCGCGGCAACATCGACGTGCGCCTGAACGTCATCGTCTGACCCTGCAGCGGATACCGGAAACGAAAAAGCCCGGCGCAAGGCCGGGCTTCATGGCTTCCGCTCCCTTCCGCTAACTTCCGCTATAGCCTAGATTCCACGCGGCTTGCAGCTTATCCTTTGTTCGCTGACTTCCACCCAATACCGCCGAAAGCCCCCTGCAATGGTGTGGGCCAGAGTGTGGGCTGGAGGGTGTGGGCTGACGATCACAGCATGAGGATGGCGATATGGCGGGAACACTGACAGTGCGGACTGTGGCGAGCCTGGAGAGAGCCGGCACGCCTGGAATGACCGGCGACGGCGCGGGGCTGTATTTCAAGGTGGGCAAGACCGGCGGGGCAAGCTGGATATTCCGGTACAAGATCGCCGGCAAGAGCCGCTATATGGGGCTGGGTAGCTTTCCCGAGGTCACGCTGGCCGATGCGCGCATCCTGGCCGCCGATGCCCGCAAGCAGACCGCCGTGGGCAAAGACCCGTTGGCAGCCCGTGACACCGAACGCGCCGCCCACCGGGAAGCCCAGCGGCTCCAGGAGGCTAAGCGCATGCCCTTCATGAAGCTGGCTGCCGACTTCATGGCGGCGCACGGGGCGAGCTGGTCGGACGGCTGGCGCAAGGGCTGGCTGAGCAAGCTGGAGCTGTACGCTTTCCCCACCGTGGGCACGCTGCCGGCCGACGAGATTGAAACGGAGCACGTCCTGCGCGTGCTGCAACCGATATGGGCGGATAAGACCCGCACCGCCGATGAGGTGCGCGGGCAGATCGAGCAGGTACTGGACGCCGCCAAGGCTCGCGGCCTGCGCTCCGGCGAGAACCCCGCCCGCTGGCGGGGCCACCTGGATAACCTGCTGAGCAAGGCGGAGAAGAAGAAGGCCCGCAAGCGCCAGCACTTCCCGGCGATGGCGTGGCAAGACGTACCGGCGCTCATGGTCACTCTGGCGGGGATCGACTCCCGCGATGCCCTGGCCGCCCGCCTGCTGATCCTGACCGGCGCCCGCTCGCACATGATCCGCTTTGCCCTGTGGTCGGAGATCGACCTGGAGGCCGGCGTGTGGTCGCTGCCCGCCGAGCGGATGAAGATGCGCCAAGCCTTCGACATTCCCCTGGCGCCCGCAGCTGTCGAGCTGCTGCGCCAGCTCCCACGCATCGAGGGCAGCCCCTACCTGTTTCCCGGTCGTGGCCAGGCCGGCGTCATCCACAAGAACGCCTTCCGCAACCTGCTGCACAGCCTGGGACTGCCCGACGTGACCACCCACGGCTTTCGCTCCAGCTTCCGGGACTGGGCCGGCGAGCGCACCAGCGTCCCCCGCGAGGTCTGCGAGCTGGCGCTGGCGCACGACGAGCGCGACCAGACCGAGGGCGCCTATTCCCGATCCGACTTCCTGGAGAAGCGCCGCGCCTTGATGGCCGAGTGGGCGCTGTTCATCACCACCCCGCCGGCTGCGAATGTCGTGCATGGCGGCTTCCGGCGCGGGCGGGCGGTGTGATGGCCCGAGAATCGTGGAGCGACCGGCGCCAGCGGTTGTCGGTTGTCGTCGAGGCCCAGCGCCGGCCCGACCCTGTTGTGCTTCAAGGGGCTTTGCGCCTGCTACTGGAGTACCGCCAGAAGCCAACCGGCAAGGCGGAGAGCGAGGCGGAGGCACGGGAGCTGGCGCCCGCTGCCCGCTATCTGGCCGGCGCAGTCACAGCCTTTGCCGAGAGCAAGCGAGCGAGGACCGCCGACCGTCACCACAACCCCGAGGAAATCCACAGCTTCCGGGAGCAGGAGGCCGCCGCTCTTGTGGATCACGCCGCGGCCATGCTGGCGATACTTGAAGCCACGGCCAGTCAAACGCTGTTCCCGCCTGCGATAGAAACACCGTTGCGCGCCTCGCTGCTGGCGCTGGTCGAGGCACACCGGAGCCAGCCCCCCGCCGGCGAGGCCGCAGACCGGCGAGCGGCGGCACGGGAGGCAGCCGGCATCACTCCGAGGGGCGGAAAGGCGAACCGGGAGCGCCTGCGCCATGCCCTGTGCTACGCCTGGGAGATCGCCACGGGGTGCGAGATCGAGCGGCGCAAGCGCAACGCAGACCAGCAGCTCTATGGAAAATTCCATGCCTTCCTGCGCGCCGCGCTGGACCTGACAGGCGAGACAAACGACCTGAGCGCCGACGAACTCTGGCGAGAGATCACAGGGGGAAAAGGGGAATAGCTTCCCCAATCGACCCACGACGAAGTTCTCGCCCCGCGCCATAACTTACCCATCGTCCACAGCGCACCGCTGTGATTCGATAAGGAATGAGCGATGGCCGCAATAGCACACCAATCCCCCCGCCTTATGCGCCTGCCCGAAGTGTCGGCGCTGGTCGGCTTCAAGCGCACACACATTTACGACCTGATGGCCGAGGGCCGATTCCCGAAGGCTCGGCGCATTGGCGTCCGGGCGGTCGCCTGGGATAGCCGCGAGGTTGAACAGTGGGTGGCTGATCGCCTGGAGGGCAGCAAATGAAAAAGGCCGCCCCCCAATACCAGCAGAGCCGCCCGACCCGCTGTGATTGTACCGCCGCAATCGCCCACCTTCACCACACCGCCGCCGAGCTGCTGGCGCTGTTCCTCATGCTGTGCGGGGGTGCCCTGTGAAGCATCTGGATTTCATGGCCAGCGACCGCGCCTATTTCAAGAAACACAAGCGCCGCGAGTACCGCATTCGCCGCGTCATGCCGGGGGAACTACTGCCGCCAGATCAAAACCCGCCCACCCATGTGGTAGTGCGCCAGATCGCCCCCGGCGTGCGTGCGCGACAGTTCTTCACCCTGCCCGACCTTCCCGGCCACAAATGGACCGAGGAGGCCGCCCGCACGCTGTGGGAGGAGGGATGGCTGCAGCTACCCGTGCCCGACTTCCCGCCGCCTACCGATGGGAAATGGCCCGAGCCGCCCCGCGCCCCGGTTGTCCCGATGCCGGAGGGCAAGCAATGACGCAGCCGTCCGCCCGAGTGTTGCCAAGTACACCCCGCCGCCGCTACTCTGCGCCCGTCACGGTCAATCCAGTGGCCGACCTTGGCCGGTCGAACTTCTCTAGGCGCAACAGCGCCCACCATCCGAAAGCAGGCGCTTTTTTTGTGCCTGCATCTTCGTGTTATGGCGGCTGTGCGTGGGACACCTTCGGGTGTGCCGGGTGCCTAGAGTCCCGGTCGGCCAACCCGCGTACAGCCGTCACCAATCCTTGCTTGGCCGCAAGCGGTGACGGCTCCTCAACTCTAGGAGCACCACCCATGAAGCACGATCCATCCGCACTCCGGCAACGCGCCGCCGCTCATCGAGCAATGGCCCTGGCCGCCCTGCGCGCCGACTCATCCCGGTCCGTCCGCCTGCGCCGCTACAGCGACCACATGGCCAAGGCCCGTGCCCTGGAAGCGGAGGTGCTGGCATGAACGCCGCTATCCATCTGCCGCCTGCCGAGACTGCGCGCTTCCTGTACGCCATCGATCCGACCGCCGCCGCCTGGACCTTCCAGACCTTCGACGACAGCCCGGCAAAGCGCCGCGAGCTGGCCCGCACCCTGCACGGCACGCTGGCCGAGCACGCCGCCGAGCTGGCCCGCCTGAACGCTGCTGGCGCTGGCGTGTTCATCACCCCCAACGAGACGAACGGGACGGGCCGCAAGGCCGAGAACATCAGCCGCGTTCGGGCCGCCTGGGCTGACTTCGACAACCCGGCGCTCGGCACCCTGGAGCGCCTGCGCGCCGATCCGTTGCCGCCGTCGATCATCGTCGAGTCGAGCCCCGGCAAGCTGCATGCCTACTGGCTGGCCGATGGCGTGGAGCTGGGCGAGTTCAAGCCCCTACAGCAAGCCATCGCCCGCGCCTGGGAGAGTGACCCCGCCGTGTGCGACCTGCCCCGCGTAATGCGCTTGCCGGGCTTCATGCACCGCAAGGGGGAGCCGCAGCCCGTCAAAGTGTTGGACGCCAAGGGCCGCCGGTACAGCCGCGACGAGCTGCTAGGGCGCTACCCGCTGGCGCCGACACCCGCACCCGCGCCTACCCCTGGCCAGCAAGCCCCCGCGCCCAGCTTCACCGACAAAACCAGCCCGTATGGCACCGCCGCCCTGGCCAGCGCCTGCGAGACGATAACCGCCGCCGTGGAAGGCACGCGGAATACCACGCTGAACAGCGAGGCGTTCGGCATTTTCCAGCTTGTGGCCGGCAAGGAGATCACAGTCGAGGAGGCATGGTGCGCCCTGGAGGGCGCCGCCGAGCGCGCCGGCCTGGAGGCGGAAGAGATTGCCGCCACGCTGCATAGTGCGTTCACTTCCGGCCTTGCGAAGCCCCGCACCGCTGGCGCCGATCCGGCGCGGGCGTTTGCCGAGCAGGCAGCGCTACCACCCGGCGCCAGCACGGAGCCGACCGGGGAGGTCGTGATGCAGGCGCCCCGCCCACTGGTGCCCGATGAACCTACGCCGAGCGCCGCCTATCCGGTCGAGGCTCTGCCGCCGGTAATGCGCAACGCCGCCCTGGCGATTGCCGACCATGTACAGGCCCCGCTGGCGCTGGCGGCACAGTGTGTTATCGGCGCGGCTGTGCATCTGGCCCAGACGCGGATCAACGCACCGCATATTCACAACCCCGACGGCATGCCGTCATCGCTGTTCATGCTGACCCTGGCCGACTCCGGCGACCGCAAGAGCGAATGCCGCCGCTTGGCCTTCCGTGTGGTTGACGACGCCGAACGCGAGGCCCACGCCAAGCACCGGGCGGCATGCGCGCAGATCGAGGCCGACGCCGGCGCACTCAAGGGCAAGGCAAAGGCGGAGTATCTGGACAACCACCCCATGCCGGCAGACCCGCGAACCCAGTTCACGGACGCGACGTTCGAGCCGATAGCCGGGGCGATGATCCGAGGCATGGCGGCGGCTTCATGGGACACGGATGAAGGGGGGCAGATGCTGGGCGGGGCCTCACTCAAGGCCGATACACGAGTCGCCACGCTGGGCGGCCTGGTTAAGGCGTTCGACTCCGGCACGTTCGAGCGCACCCGGTCGCGCTCCAATGAGGAAGGCTCCGGGGCCGCCTACAACCGCCGCCTGAGCATCCACCTGTTGGCGCAGCCCGTGTCTGTGGCCGAGGCCCTGGGCGACCCTCTGCTGCGCGGGCAAGGCTTCCTGCCCCGTTTCCTGTTCGCCGCCCCGGTGAGCCTGGCCGGCACGCGCCTCCTAACTGCCGAGCAGATGGGCCGCAAGAGCTGGGCCGATCCACGCCTGCAAACCTACTGGGAGCGCTGCCGGGATATTCATGCCAGCCCCGAGTGCATCGACCGGGACACCAGCGAGGTTCGCCCGCCAGTGCTGGCGCTGACGACAGAGGGCGAAGCCGAGTGGCTGGCCTGCTACAACGACGTGGAGGGCGAGCAGGGATCACTCGGCCAGTATGCGGGCCTTCGCCCCTTCGCCGGTCGCGCTGGCGAGCTGGTGCGCCGTGTGGCCGCTGTGCTGGCCTTCTTCACCGGTCGCAGCCTGATCGACGGCGAGGCCATGCGCAACGCCTGCGCCATCGTCCGGCACAGCCTGGAGGAGTGGCTACGGTACACAGACCGGGCAGCGGTTGACCCGGATAAACACCGGGCCGCTGCGCTGCTGGAGTGGCTGCGTGACCCGAAGCGGGCGAATGACTGGCGGGAGTTCCACCGGGACAAGCTCGGCAAGTCCGGCCCAGCGGCGACCCGAAGCGCCAAACCGCGTGACAAGCTGCTGGCGATCCTGGTCGAGCACGGGCACCTGACCACCATCGACGGGAAGCAATTCCGACTCGTGCACCCTGCGGATTCTGCGGATTCTGCGGAAAGCCAGTAACGGCGCTGGTTTGCCGTTGCGGAGGATTTGCGGAAAAGTGCGGAAAGCCTGCGGAGGTCGGCGCCCCGTAAATTACCGTAACTTCCCGCGCCGTACTTTCCGCAGAAAATCCGCAACTCTCCGCAAATCTTCCGCAAGCTGGAAGCCCCGAGATTCGGGGCTTTCCGCAGAATCCGCAGAATCCGCAGCACTCCCGCATCAATGCGCGTTTTCGCCCCCCGCTGCAACCATCGCGGAGGCGCCCCGTAACTTTCCGTAAGTTACTGCCTGTCGCGCAGCCTGAGCGCCAGCGCACCGGCAAGAGTGCGCGGCCAGACTTCCGCCGTTCCGCATGCTCCCCTCTCCATAATTTATGGGCGGTTGCCATCGGCGCCCCGTAACTCCCTTCCGCCGCGACCCCAAGATCACCCCAAGGTGGCCGGGCGGATAGGCAAGATCATGGCAAGGTTACGGCGCGCCCTGGGCACGGCAGAGATCAAGGCGCTGGTAGCCAAGCGCACGGTAGCCAGTACCAGCGCACATCAAGGTTTTGGCCAGACTCGCGCCAAGGTGTGGGCCAAAGTGTGGTCTGGTCGATGCGCTTATGCTGGAGGCCACGGATTACGGGGCTTTCAGAACTAAAAAGCCCGGCGCAAGGCCGGGCTTTTTCGTGACGACAGGGAGATCAGGCCTTGACGCGGGACTTGTACTCGCTAGTGCGGGTGTCGATCTCGATGAAGTCGCCGATTTCGCAGAAGGCGGAAACCTGCAGCTCGGCACCGTTGTTCAGGCGGGCGGTCTTCATCACCTTGCCCGAGGTGTCGCCGCGCACGGCCGGCTCGGTGTAGGAGATCTGGCGCACGATGGTGGTCGGCAGTTCGACGGAGATCACCTTCTCGCCATAGAACACGGCTTCGCAGACGTCGGTCATGCCGTCTTCGATGAAGGCCATGACGCCTTCCAGGTCGGCCTTCTCGATCTCGTACTGGTTGAACTCGCCGTCCATGAACACGTACAGCGGATCGGCGAAGTAGGAGTAGGTCACTTCCTTGCGATCCAGGATGATCGGCTCGAGCTTGTCATCCGCGCGGTACACGGTTTCGGTGCCGGCGCCGGTGAGCAGATTCTTCAGCTTCATCTTGACCACGGCGGCGTTGCGGCCGGACTTGTTGAACTCGGCCCTCTGGATGACCCAGGGCGAGCCGTTGATGTTGGCGACCTGGCCAGCACGGAATTCTTGAGCGGTTTTCATGCGGTGTATCCGTTTGGATGAATAACTAAGAGCAGGCCGCGTATCATAGCCAATCTGTATAAAATTGCACCAGTGCCGCGGCCAGATCCGGCCGCGCGGCCTGCCGCGCGCACCAGCGCTCGGCGTGTTTGCCCAGCTCCAGCCAGTCGTCCTGCAGCGCCGTCCAGGCCGCGCCCATCCCCTCTCCGGCGTTCCAGGCCTGCCAGAGCGCCTGCAGGGCAGCCGCGGCGCTCGGCGACAAGCCCTCGAGATAGCGGTCGAGGAAGGCCTCCAGCTTGTCCCAATGGACACCGTCCGCCTGCGGATAGATCTGCCAGAGCAGCGGCCGCCCGGCCCACTGGGCGCGCAGGAAGGAGTCCTCGCCGCGTACCGCATTGAAGTCGCAGCACCAGAGCAGACGGTCGTAGGCGTCCTGACGGACGAACGGCAGTACCCGGATGCGCAGGGCGCCGCGTTGCTCCTCCGCGCCGATGGCCAGCGCCGGCACCTCCAGCCAGCGCTGCAGGTCGCCGAGGATGCGCCCTTCCGGGACCAGCAGCAGCGTGGGCGTGGCGTCCGCCGCCAGGGCCTCCAGCCAGCCGTCCAGACCTGCATTCTCGTAGGCGAACAGCGAGACCAGCCGCTCGCCGGGGCGCAGTGACACGCCTAGCGCCTGGAGAAACGCGGTGCGCGCCGCGGCATCGGCCTGGAAGGCGCGGCGCCGCTCGATCAGGCCGCGTTCGCGGAGCAGCCCGCCGGTGCCCTCGGCAAAGCCGGGGAAGAAGAAGAACTTCTCCAGCCCTTCGGGTTGCAGGGACGGCAGGCCGTGGCAGCCGCCGACCCAATCCTCGGCGCTGAGGTATTCCAGGTTCAGCCAGAGCACCCGCTGCCGGCGCGCCGCCATCGCCGCGACATGGGCCTCGGGCAGTTGGCAGGCGAAGGCCTCGACGACCACGTCGGCCGGCTCGACCGGCTGCCAGTCCGCCGGCCAGCGGCGGATCTCCACGCCCTCCCGCCACTGCTGCGGGAGGCTGGCGTCCGCCTCCGGACAGAGCCGTACTAGCGCCGCCGGATCGTCGATCCACAGTCTGACCCGCTGGCCGTGCTCGGCCGCCAGTTGGCGGGCCAGGCGCCAGGTCACGCCGGCGTCGCCGTAGTTATCGACGACGCTGCAGAAGATCTCCCAGGAGGCCTGCATGTCCCTTCCCCTCTCCAATGCACAGGAAGGGCGGATTATGCCAGCGGACAGGGCGTGCGGTCGGTCGGGGAAGGAAGGCTGCGCCGGAAGCGGCCGGCGCGCAGGGAAAGCGGAAGCGGGAGGCGAAACGGAACGGAGGGAAGCGGCGCAGGCGTGGCGTCAGGCGGCCTCGCTCCTGCCGAAGAAACGCTTCATGGAGCGGGACAGCCAGCCGCCCGAGCTGCGGTCGCCGGCCAGGGACTGCATCTGCGCCCGGACCGCACCGACGTAGCTGGCGTCCTCTTCCTTGATGTGGCTGAACAGCCAGCGCGACAGCAGGTCCTGCAGTTCCCCGGCGACATCCTCGCCTACCGCGTAGCGCGCCCGATAGTCGTAGACCCGCTTGATGAAGAGGTCGTGGATGCGCTTGTGGGCGCGGCTGAACGGGTAGCCGGCCTCCTCCATCAGGGACTCCTCGAAGGCGAAATGCGACACCGTGTAGTCGACCAGCGCCTCGATCACCACCCCGACGGCCGCCCTGTCCTGTCCCTGGGTTTCGTCCAACTGGTTGATCATCTCGACGATGCGCCGGTGCTGCATGTCGATCACCTCGATGCCGGTGTTCAGATCGTTGCGCCACGTCAGATAAGCCATTGCGGTACTCCCCAAGCTCAAGCGGCAATGGATGCCAATGGCGCGCAGACTAGAGGCAGGCAACCGTCGCGGCCTTGAGCCAGATCAATCCGCCCGGCCCCCAGGCGAACCGGGACGAGGGCCGTCAATCGCGCCCACGCAGCTCCGCGGCACCCCGGAAAAACACCCGTGCCAGCGCCAGCTGGGCGCCCAGCAGGGGCAGCACGGCCTGCGCCGCGAACACCAGGGAGGCCAGCATGAGTCCTCCGGCGATCGCCAGCCAGCCCGCGCCGCGCAAGGCCTGGAAGCCTCCGGGCACGGCGAGCAAACGCACCCCGAGCCACACCAGCAGGCCGCCATAGCCGATCAGCCCTGCGGCATAGAGCCACGCCTTCCCGCTGGCGAGCGGAGCGGATTCGAAGGACAGTGCGGCGGCCTCCAGCAGAAGGCCCAGTGCGACACTCAGCCACACCGGCCCCGCCAGGCCGCGGGCGGCGAAGCGCGCCTCGGCGAAACCCTTGAGGCGCAGCAGCAGATAATTGCCGAGCAGCACCAGACTCAGGCCGAGCCAGTCGCCATACAGGGCGACCTCGGGCATCCGGATGAGGCCGCCGAGGGACAGCAGCGCGCTCACCAGACTGCCGAGCACCATGGCCAGGCCGAGACAGCCGAGCACCCGCAGCCGGGCGGACGACCAGCCGGGCATCGGCAGCGCGCCCGGCGCATCCAGCAGGACTCCCCGGGGCGGTGCATAGGGGTTATCGTCGCGCAGGTCTGCCGGATCATCGCGCACGGGCCGATGCCTCCGCCGGCCGGGCGGATGTCCGGTGCAGGCCGTATCCACGCATCTCTCCCCCCACCCCGCAAGGAGCCTCGACAGTGACCGCAGCCCTCAGGGCGGTGTTTCGCCCGCTGGCCGACTCATCGCCTTCGGCGATCGTCGCCGGCTTCATCGCCATGCTCACCGCCTATACCAGTTCCCTGGTGCTGATGTTCCAGGCCGGCCAGGCCGCCGGCCTGAGCGGCGCGCAGATCGCCTCGTGGATCTGGGCGCTGTCGATCGGCATGGCGGTCTGCACCATCGGCCTGTCGCTGCGCTATCGTGCCCCCATCGTGGTCGCCTGGTCGACTCCCGGCGCGGCCCTGCTGGTCGGCAGCCTGCCCGGCGTCGGCTACGCCGAGGCGATCGGTGCCTACCTGCTGTGTGCCGCCCTGCTCGCCGCGGTCGGCCTGAGCGGCGGTTGCGAGCGCCTGATGCGCCGCCTGCCCGCCTCGCTGGCCGCCGCGCTGCTCGCCGGCATCCTGTTCGGCATCGGCAGCGCGATCTTCCTCGCCGCCGAGCGGCGCCCCCTGCTGGTCGGCGCCATGTTCTTCGGCTACCTGCTGACCAAGCGCCTGAGCCCGCGCTACGCGGTCCTCGCCGCGCTGCTGATCGGCGGCCTGCTCGCCGGTCTACTCGGCCTGCTGGATTTCCGCGACTTCGCCCTCCAGCCGGCGCTGCCGCTGTGGACCGCGCCGGGCTTCTCCCTGCAGGCCACGGTGAGCATCGGCATTCCGCTGTTCGTGGTGGCCATGGCCTCGCAGAACATTCCCGGCCTCGTGGTGCTGCGCGCCGACGGTTACCAGGTGCCGGCCTCGCCGCTGATCGCCACGACCGGCCTCGCCTCGCTGCTGCTGGCGCCCTTCGGCGCCCACGGCCTCAACCTGGCCGCCATCAGCGCGGCGATCTGCACCGGCCGCAGCGCTCACGAGGACCCGCAGCGGCGCTACACCGCCGCCCTCTGGTGCGGGCTGTTCTATGCCGTCGCCGGCACCTTCGCCGCCACCCTGGCCTCGCTGTTCGCCGCCCTGCCGGGCGAGCTGGTGCTGTCGATCGCCGCCCTGGCGCTGTTCGGCTCGATCGGCGGCGGCCTGAACAGCGCCATGGCCGAACCCCGCGAACGCGAGGCGGCCCTGGTCACCTTCATGATCACCGCCTCGGGGATGACCTTGCTGTCGATCGGCGCGGCCTTCTGGGGCCTGCTCGGCGGGGTGCTGACGCTGGCGATCCTCGAGTGGCACCGGCCCGCCCGAGGCTCGATCAGCCCAGCTCGGCGAGCAGCGCCGCCAGTGCCTGGGCCGGATCGGCGGCCTGGCTGATCGGCCGGCCGATCACCAGGTAGTCGGAGCCGGCCGCCAGCGCCTGGCGCGGGGTGAGGATGCGCCGCTGGTCGTCCTGAGCGCTGCCGGCCGGGCGGATGCCCGGGGTCACCAGCTGCAGCCGCGGCTGGGCGGCCTTCAGCGCCGGCGCCTCCTGGGCCGAGCAGACCAGCCCGTCCAGCCCGGCCTGCTCGGCCAGCGCGGCCAGCCGCAGGACCTGCTGCTGCGGCTCGACATCCAGGCCGATCCAGGCCAGATCCTCGCGCTCCATGCTGGTCAGCACGGTCACCCCGATCAGCAGCGGCCGGCGGCCAGCGATGCCGTCCAGGGTCTCGCGGCAGGCGCGCATCATCCGCAGGCCGCCGGAGCAGTGCACGTTGACCATCCACACGCCCAGCTCGGCGGCGGCTTTCACCGCCATCGCCGTGGTGTTCGGGATGTCGTGGAATTTCAGGTCGAGGAACACCTCGAAGCCCTGCCCCTGCAGGGTCTCGACGATCTCCGGACCGCAGCGGGTGAACAGCTCCTTGCCGACCTTCACCCGGCACTGCGCGGGGTCCAGCCTGGCGGCGAGGGCCAGGGCGGCCTCGCGGCTGGGGAAGTCGAGGGCGACGATGATCGGGGTCGGGCAGGACATGGGGCGGGCTCCAGGCAAATCGCGGTGGCAGGCATTGTAGCGGACCCCCTAGGACAAATGTTCCAGGGCGAAGGCCGGCCAGCGTGGCGATAGGCTCGCCAGCAGGGCTGAGGACGACGATGGCGACCGGCCCTGCCGCCAGCGCTGCGCTCAGACCGTCAGGCGCTGGCGCAGACGCCCGAGCAGCCCCAGCAGGCTGCCGACCTTCTCCCGCTCGCGGGCCTCCTTCGGCGCCTCGGCCAGGCGCGCCGGCGGGACCACCGGCTGCGCCCGCCAGCGGGCCACCTGCTCGGCGGCCGCCTGCAGGCCCTTGTCGAACAGCCCGCGACGGACCGGCTTGGGCAGGTAGCGGAAGATCTGCGCCTCGTTGATCAGCTTGAGCAGCGCCTGGGTGTCGCAGAACGGCGTGACCACCAGGCTGAGCAGCCGCGGATGGGCCTGGGCCAGGCTCTTGAGCAGCGGCGCGGTGTCCTCGCCGGCCAGCTTGAGGTCGCTGACCAGCACGTCGACCGGCTCGGCGTTCAGCTGCGCCAGCGCCTCGTCGAGGCTGTATGCACGCAACAGGCGATGGCCGCCGGCCTGGCAGAAGGCCTCGACGCACGCCTGGGTATCGGCCGCCTCGTCGAGCAGCAGCACGCTGAGCGCGGTGGCCGGGCAGGCGCTCGCCGGCAAGCTGGCGACCTGGCTCTGGCGCACCGCGACTTCCGCCGCCTGGCGCAGGGTCAAGGCCATTTCCTGGGGGTCCCAGGGCTTGGTCAGGTAGCGGAAGATGCCGCCGCCGTTCAGCGCCTCGACCGCCGCGTCCAGGTCCGAATAGCCGGTGAGCAGGATGCGCAGGGTCTGCGGGGCGATCTCCTGCGCCCGGGTGAGCAGCTGCGCGCCGTTCATCCCCGGCATGCGCTGGTCGCAGACGACGATCTGTACCGGCTCGCTCTGCAGGCGCTGCAGGGCGCGCTGCGGGTCGCTCTCGGTGAGCACCTCGTAGTGGCGGCGGAACTGCATGGCGAGGCTGCGCAGGATGCGCTCCTCGTCGTCGATGAAGAGAATGCGGATGGGCTGGGTCATGTCAGGCGCTCCGTTGCAGGGTGGCGGCTTGGCTGAGCGGCAGGCGGATCAGGAAGCGCGTGCCCCGCCCGACTTCCGAGGCGACGCGGATGCTGCCGCCGTGGTCCTGGACGATCTTGAAGCTGATCGACAGGCCGAGACCGGTACCCTGGCCGACCGGCTTGGTGGTGTAGAAGGGATCGAAGATGCGCTTCAGGACTTCCGGCGGCATGCCGCAGCCGTTGTCCTGCACCGAAAGGCACAGCGCGTCCGGCTCGGCCCAGGTCTTGACCAGGATGCGCCCGAAGCGCTCCATCGCCTGGGCGGCGTTGTTGAGCAGATTGAGCAACACCTGATTGATCTGCGAGGGCGCGCAGGCGATGCGCGGCAGCTCGCCGAGCTGGGTCAGCACCTCGACCTTGTCCTTGATGCCGTTGCGGGCGATGATCAGGGTGCTGCGCACGCACTCGTTGAGATCGACCTCCTCGCTCATCGCGCGGTCCAGGCGGGCGAAGTCCTTCAGACCGACCACCAGCTCGCCGATCTGCTCGAGGCCGTACTGGGTATCGGCGAACAGCTGCTCGAGGTCGCCGGCGAGCATCTCCGGGGCGGCCCGCTCGCGGGCCAGGGCAGCGTTCTCCAAGGCCCGGGCGAGGGCCTGCTCGTCGGCATCGGCGGCGTTCAGGCAGTCGCCCAGCGCAGCTTGGGCCTCGGCCAGCTCGAACAGCGGCCCGATCAGTTCGCGCAGCAGTTGCACGTTGTTCTTCACGTAGCCCAGCGGAGTGTTCAGCTCGTGGGCGACGCCGGCGACCATCTGCCCGAGCGAGGCCATCTTCTCCGCCTGCACCAGTTGGGTCTGGGACTCGCGGAGTTCGATCAGGGCCTTGCGCAACACGCGGTTGCGCTGGGCGATGCGGTCCTCCATGGCCTTCAGCAGGTCGAGCACCGTGCCCAGGCCCCGGTAGCGACCCTCCCCGTCCACCAGGACGAAGTCCTCGGTGATCGGATACTGCAACTGGCCGGTGATCTGCCGGGCGGCCTCCTCCAGGCCGGTCTCCAGGCTGACGATCAGGGGCTGCGGGTTCATCACCTCGACGACCGGGCGACGCCCCCAAAGATCGCGGCCGAAACGCTGCATGAAGATGTCCTGCAGCTTGGAACGACTGACCAGCCCGAGCGGCCGGCCGTCGTCGTCGACCACCGGCAGGGACAGGAAATCCTTGTGTTCGGCGGTAAGCAGGCGGTCCGCCACATCGCTTATGCTCATGGCAGCGGGCAGCGCCGCGACGGGCTTGAGCAGACGGGCAAGGGCACTGGAGGACATCGGCACGCTCCGGTTTTCGGGAGGCGCCATTCAAGCAGTACCAAGTTGCCACCATGTGACAGCGATCACGCCCGTTTCGCGCCGCCCGCCCCGCCCTCACGCCAACCTGACGCCCCCGGACTCCCGGGGCTCCCCTCGAGAGAACACGACATGCCCTGGTACTTCTGGCTACTCCTGATAGTGGTGTTTGGCTCGGTGCTCGGCAGCCTGCTGGCGCTGCGCGACGCGGCGAAGAAGCTGCCCCTGACCAAGGAGCAGCTCGAGCGCATCCGCCAGCGCAACGCCGAGCTGGATGCCAAGGAGCGGAAAGAGAAGGGCTAGCGCCCGCCGGAGCGACGCGTGGAAATCAGCGCTCCGCGCCCAGCGTGCCCTCTTCGTCGGAGAAGACGATTTCCACCCGGCGGTTGCGCGCACGGCCCTGGTTGGAGGCGTTCTCGGCGACCGGATGGGCCTCGCCGTAACCGGCGACCTGGATGCGCTTGCCGTCGACCCCCAGGTCCACCAGCATGTCCCGGACCGACCGGGCGCGCCCGCGGGACAGCTCGAGGTTCAGCGCGGCATCGCCCTGACTGTCGGTGTAGCCCTCGATGCGTACCACCCGGCGCTGGTTGAGGCGCAGGAACTTCGCCACCTGCAGCACGGTGCGCGTCGCCGACGCCCGCAGCTCCGCCCGTCCGGTGTCGAACAGCACGTCGCCCAGGGTCATCACCAGGCCGCGCTCGGTTTCGGTGGTGGCCTGGCCGAGCAACTGCTCCTCGAGCCACTCGCCCTGCTGTTCCGCCGTGATCAGGCGGGCCTCGCTCAGCGCCAGCTGCAGGCGCTCGCGCTCCTTTTCCAGCTGGGCGACGCGCTCGGCGGCCTGGCGCTGCGCGCCATGTTCGCGGGCGATCTGGCTGTAGCGCCGGCTCAGGTAGGCGTAGTGGAGAACATCCTCCTCACTACCCAGGTAGCTGGAGAAACGCTCGGCCCGCTCCAGGGACTCTTCGGCCCGCTCCAGGTCCTTGGCGGCGCTGAGCCGTACCGCCGGCTCGGTACGGATGGCCAGGAGTTCGGCCTGGGCCTCGTCCAGGGCTCGCCGGGCCTCCGGCGAAGTAGTGGCGCAACCGCCCAGCAGCGCCAGGGCCAGCAGGGCGAACGGAAAAGCATGCCGTCCGCTCATCAGAGTGCCTCCAGTTGCTGACGCAGTGCGCCGACCTGCTGCTCGAGCTCGGCCACCTGCTTGTTGCTCTTCTGGGTCAGCAGTTGCGCCTCGGCCAGTTGCGCATCCAGCTCGGCCTGCTCGGCCAGCAGGCGCGCCTCCTTGTGACGGCCGGCGGCCAAGGCGGCCCTGGCCTGTTCGTACTTGCCCTGCGCCAAGGCCAGCTCGGCCTGCTCCTCGCCGGCGCCGACGGCGCGGGCTTGCGCCAGCGCCACCTCGCTCAGGCGCAGTTGCTCGTGCGGCGCGGGATCGCTGGCACAGCCGGCCAGGAAGACGAAAAGCAGGGCAACGGAAAAACGTGCGCTATTCACGAATGAACTCCTACTGAGCGGCGGGTGAATACGGCAAGCCCTGCGCCTTCCAGCGCTCGGCATTGCGTTGCAGCAGGCCTTCCGCCAGTCCGGCGGCGCGCAGCTCGGCCAGCTTGGCCGCCAGCCGCGCACGCAGCTCCGGCTCGTTGCAGGCGGAGTCGCGCCCCATGGCCAGGTACAGGCCCTCGCTGAGCAGCGGCGGCAGCGGCTGGATCTCCGCCAGCATGCCCAGCGTCTCGGCGGCCGCCCGGACGGCATGGGGCTCCTCGATCAGGTAGGCGACCTCGCCGCGCTGCAGCTTGTGCAGGGCCTCGGCCAGGGTCGGCACCTCCTCGAGCGGCAGGGAGGTGCTGGACAGCGGGTCGAACTCGCGGGCGAAGCGGCCATCGGCCAGGATCGCGCCCGGGTGGCCGTACAGGTCGCTCCAGCCGCCGTAGGGAAAAACCCGCTCCCCGTGCATCCAGACCACCGCGGACTGCACGAAGAGCGCCGGCTCGATGAAGTCCATCGACTCCAGGCGGGCACCGCCGGGGAAGCTGCCGAGCAGCAGGTCGACGCGCCCGCTCGCCACCTCCTCCTCGGCGCCCGGCCGGGAACCGGCGCGGACCAGGTCGATCCGGATGCCCAGCGCCTTGGCCAGCAGTTCGAGCAGGTAGGCGCTGGCGCCGATCAGTTGGTCGGGATGCTGCGGATCGCGCCAGAGATAGGGGGGCTGCTCGGGATCGCCGGTGGCGACCAGCCGCTCGCAGGTGCCGGCCGCGACCGCCAGGGGCGACAGCAGGCCGGCCAGCGCCAGCAGCGCGGGAAGGAGGCGATTCTGCATGGGATTTCCGCGAGAGGCATGGATGGGGCTGGCGGGGTCCAGTTGCAAGAAGCCCGCTCGGTGAGCGGGCTTCGAGTCCGGCCGGAGAATGGCTCAGAGCTGTTTTTCCAGCTCCGGCACCGCCTCGAACAGATCCGCCACCAGCCCGTAGTCGGCCACCTGGAAGATCGGCGCCTCGGCGTCCTTGTTGATCGCCACGATCACCTTCGAGTCCTTCATCCCCGCCAGGTGCTGGATCGCCCCGGAAATCCCCACCGCGATGTACAGGTCCGGCGCGACGATCTTGCCGGTCTGCCCGACCTGCATGTCGTTGGGCGCAAAACCCGCGTCCACCGCGGCGCGCGAGGCACCCACCGCCGCGCCCAGCTTGTCCGCCAGCGCATACAGCAGCTGGAAGTTCTCCCCGCTCTGCAGGCCGCGCCCGCCGGAGATCACCACCTTCGCCGAAGTCAGCTCCGGACGGTCGGACTTGGCCAGCTCCTCGCCGACGAAGCGCGATTTGCCCGCCTCGCCCGCGCCGGCCAACGCCTCGATGGACGCGCTGCCGCCCTCGCCTGCCGCCGCGTCGAAGGCGGTGGCGCGCACAGTGATCACCTTGATCGGTGCCGAGGACTGCACGGTGGCGATGGCGTTGCCGGCGTAGATCGGCCGCTTGAAGGTGTCGGCGCTTTCCACCGCGACGATCTCGGAGAGCTGGTCGACGTCGAGCAGCGCGGCGACCCGCGGCAGGTAGTTCTTGCCGTTGGTCGAGGCCGGCGCCAGCACGTGGCTATAGCCCGAGGCCAACTTGGCGATCAGCGGCGCGACGTTCTCGGCCAGCCGGTGGGCGTAGGCCGCCTCGTCGGCGACCAGCACCTTGGCCACTCCGGCGATCTTGGCGGCAGCCTCGGCCACCGCGGCGCAGCCGGCACCGGCCACCAGCACATGGATGTCCCCGCCGATCCGCTGTGCAGCCGCGACGGTGTTCAGGGTCGCGGCCGCCAGTACCGCATTGTCGTGTTCGGCTATTACCAGGATTGCCATCTCAGATCACCTTCGCCTCGTTCTTCAGCTTCTCCACCAGCTCGGCCACCGAGCCCACCTTGATCCCCGCCTGCCGCTCGGCCGGGGCCTCGACCTTGAGCACCTTCAGGGTCGAGGCGACCGATACGCCCAGATCCGCCGGCTTGACGGTCTCCAGCGGCTTCTTCTTGGCCTTCATGATGTTCGGCAAGGAAGCGTAGCGCGGCTCGTTGAGGCGCAGGTCGGTGGTGACGATGGCCGGCAGGGCCAGCTCCAGGGTCTGCAGGCCGCCGTCGATCTCGCGGACGACCTTGAGTTTGTCGCCGGCGACTTCCACCTTGGAGGCGAAGGTGCCCTGGGCGTAGCCGGTCAGTGCGGCGAGCATCTGCCCGGTCTGGTTGTTGTCGCTGTCGATGGCCTGCTTGCCGGTGATCACCAGCTGCGGCTGCTCCTGGTCCACCACCGCCTTGAGCAGCTTGGCCACCGCCAGGGAACCCAGCTCCTCGTCGGTCTCGATCAGGATCGCGCGGTCGGCGCCGAGGGCCAGGGCGGTGCGCAGCTGCTCCTGGGCCTGGGCCGGGCCGACGGACACGGCGACGATCTCGCTGGCGATGCCCTTTTCCTTCAGACGCACCGCTTCTTCCACGGCGATCTCGCAGAACGGGTTCATCGACATCTTGACGTTGGCCAGGTCGACGCCGGAGTGGTCCGCCTTGACGCGAACCTTGACGTTGTAGTCGACCACTCGTTTGACAGCTACAAGAACCTTCATGGATTCCTCGTTACTCTCCGGTAAATGAAATGTCGCCAAGGCAAGCAATGGCCTGTGGTTGACGGCCGGAGCCGACGTCAGCCCCCTGCGGCGAGCGTAAAACGGCCGTATCTTGACCGCAGGCCACCGCCCGGTCAACCGAGAGCGGCCCGGCCTTCATGGGCTCCGGCAGCCGCCGCCGGGGCGCCTCGCCCCGTCTTTGCATTGGTCCGCCCGGAGGGCTCGGATATATAATGGCCGACCCTCACCAGGGAACACGCGAAGAGAGCCCCGAGCAGGAGATATTTGTGGAACGCGAATACATGGAATTCGACGTCGTCATCGTCGGCGCCGGTCCGGCCGGCCTGTCCGCCGCCTGTCGGCTGAAACAGCAGGCCGCCGAGGCAGGTCGGGAGATCAGCGTCTGCGTGGTCGAGAAGGGTTCCGAAGTCGGCGCCCACATTCTCTCCGGCGCCGTCTTCGAGCCGCGGGCGCTGAACGAGCTCTTCCCCAACTGGAAGGAGCTGGGCGCCCCGCTGAACACCCCGGTCAAGCGCGACGACATCTACCTGTTCAAGAGTGCCGAAAAGGCCATCAAGCTGCCGAACGCCCTCGTGCCCAAGACCATGCACAACGAGGGCAACTACATCATCTCGCTGGGCAACCTATGCCGCTGGCTGGCCCAGCAGGCCGAAGCCATGGGCGTGGAGATCTACCCGGGCTTCGCCGCCCAGGAAGCGCTGATCGACGAAAGCGGCGTGGTGCGCGGCATCGTCACCGGCGACCTGGGCGTCGACCGCGAAGGCCAGCCGAAGGACAGCTACACCCCCGGCATGGAACTGCGCGGCAAGTACACCCTGTTCGCCGAGGGCTGCCGCGGCCACATCGGCAAGCAGCTGATCGCCCGCTACAAGCTGGACGGCGAAGCCGACGCCCAGCACTACGGCATCGGCATCAAGGAAATCTGGGACATCGACCCGGCCCGCCACGAGCAGGGCCTCGTCGTGCACGCCGCTGGCTGGCCGCTGGACGACGAGAACCCGGGTGGCTCCTTCCTCTACCACCTGGAGAACGGCCAGGTGGTGGTCGGCCTGATCGTCGACCTGTCCTACAGCAACCCCTTCCTGTCGCCCTTCGACGAGTTCCAGCGCTACAAGCACCACCCGAAGATCGCCCAGTACCTGCAAGGCGGCAAGCGGGTGGCCTACGGCGCCCGCGCCATCTGCAAGGGCGGCCTGAACTCGCTGCCGAAGATGGTCTTCCCCGGCGGCGCGCTGATCGGCTGCGACCTGGGCACCCTGAACTTCGCCAAGATCAAGGGCAGCCACACCGCGATGAAATCCGGCATGCTGGCCGCCGACGCCGTCCTTGCCGCCCTCGCCGGCGATAGCCAGGGCGGCGACGCGCTGAACGGCTACGTCGAGTCGTTCAAGTCCAGCTGGCTGTACGAGGAGCTGTTCTGCAGCCGCAACTTCGGCGCCGCCCTCCACAAGTTCGGCGCGCTGGCCGGCGGAGCCTTCAATTTCATCGACCAGAACCTGTTCGGCGGCAAGATCCCGTTCACCCTGCACGACAACAAGCCGGACCACGCCTGCCTGAATCTGGCCTCCGAGTCGAAGCGCATCGACTATCCCAAGCCGGACGGCAAGCTCAGCTTCGACAAGCTCAGCTCGGTGTTCCTCTCCAACACCAACCACGAGGAAGACCAGCCCTGCCACCTGCGGCTGGCCGACCCGAGCATCCCGATCACCCGCAACCTGCCGCTCTACGACGAACCGGCGCAGCGCTACTGCCCGGCCGGCGTCTACGAGGTGGTAAAGCAGGACGATGGCAGCCCGCGCTTCCAGATCAACGCGCAGAACTGCGTGCACTGCAAGACCTGCGACATCAAGGACCCGGCCCAGAACATCACCTGGGTGGCGCCGGAAGGCGCCGGCGGGCCGAACTACCCCAACATGTAAGCGACACCATCGAGGCTCCTGCGGGAGCCCCGAACCTTTCTGCCCCGCCCCTTACCAGAGCTTCCAGGTGTAATCGACGTTGACCCGCGTCTCGTTGTCGTCGCGCATCGTCGCGTTGGCCGCGAAGCTGTTCTGGTAGCGCGCGTTGCGCACGCGAAACGCCACGTTCTTCAGCGGCCCCGACTGCACCACGTAGGACAGCTCCAGGTCCCGCTCGCTCTCGCTCTGCCCGCTGCCGCCGAGGCGCTCCGGCAGCTCGACGTTGGTGCCCTTCATGAAGCGCAGCATGCCGGTCAGCCCGGGGAGGCCGACCGCGGCGAAGTCGTAGTCGTAGCGGACGTTCCAGTAGTGCTCGTCGGCGTTGAGGAATTCCGAGCTGAGCGCGTACTCGGAGATCAGATGCGGCTCCGAGCCGGCGATGTAGGGCATCGCCGAGTCGCCGCTGGACAGCGCGCCGCCCACCGTCAGCCGGTGCCCGCCCAGCTTGTAGCCGAAGGCCACCCCGACGTACTGGTTGTCCACCGAGCCGGCCTTGCCCTCGCCCTCCTCGTCGCTGAGGAAGTAGCGGAAATCGGTCTTGAACTCGCCGGGACCGAGCTTGAACTGGTGGATCGCGCCCAGGTAGTTCTGCTGGTAGATCTCGTCCAGCCGGGCGTGGTAGTAGCTCAGGGTCAGACCGGAGATGCCGGTGTAGTCGCCGCCGAAGAAGAGGAACCGGTCGGACTCGGCGGTGCCGTCGAAGCGCCCGTTGGGCGCGGCGATGGTGATCTTCTGGTAGTCGGTGGAGTCGCGCTGGTTCATCCGGGTCAGGTAGCCGCCCTGGAAACTCAGGCCCGGGATGTCCTGGGAACGCAGGTAGCTGCCGCGGAAGGTCTGCCAGAGCAGACGGGCCGGGCTGCTGATCAGGATCGGCAGGCGCGGCATCACGGTGCCGACGTTGAGTTCGCTCTTCGAGTAGCGCACCTTGCCGGTGATCCCCAGCTCGGAATACTCGTCCTCGGCCTTGCCGCTGCTGCGGTCGACCGGCAGCAGGCCGGTGCCGGCCCGCTCGCGCGAGGAGTCGAGCTGGACGCCGAGCATGCCCTGCAGGTCGAGGCCGAAGCCCACCGGGCCTTCGGTGAAACCCGACTTGAGGTTGAGGATGAAGCCCTGCGCCCATTCGCGGCGCGCCGAGACGTTGGACTCGCCCTTGTAGTCGCGGTCGAAGTAGAAGTTGCGCAGGGTCAGGCTGCCCTGGCTGTCCTCGATGAAGCCGGCCGCCTGCGCCTGAATTCCCTGGGCGAGCAGCAGCACGGTCGCGCCTGCCGCGCCCCGTCGTGCGTTGAGCATGTCGATTACCTTCTTGTTCTTATGGTCTGCCGCCGCCCCGGCCGGGAGCGGCGGCAGTAAAGGAGTGGATCCGCGGCCCCCCGCCGGGACCGCTGGATCGGTTCAGGCGAGCGCGCCTTGGTCGCGGCGCCGGCCGAGCAGATAGAAGACCGCCACCGCCGCCAGCACGATGCCGGGTGCGGAGGCCAGCATCACCCCGGCGGTACCGGTACCCAGCGCCAGCATCTGCCCGGCCACCAGCGGCCCGCTCATCGCGCCCAGACGGCCGACCGCCACCGCGCTGCCGACCCCGGTGGCGCGCACTTCGGTGCGGTAGAACAGCGGCGCCAGGGCATAGAGCACGCCCTGCCCGCCGGTGGCGAACATGCCGGCGGCAAAGCCCGCCACCAGCATGCTCGGGAACTCGCTGGCCATACCGAGGGCCGCCAGCGCGGCGAGCAGGCCGAGATAGATCAGCCCGGCCATCGCCAGCGGGCGCAGGCGCTCCATCAGCACGCCGAGCATCAGGGTGCCGACCGCCGCGCCGATCTGCAGGGAAAACATCACCCAGCTGGCCTGCCTGCCGGTGAACCCCTGGCCGACCAGCAGGCTCGGCAGCCAGCTGATCAGCATGTAGACCACCATCAGGGTGAAGAAATAGGCGGCCCAGAGCAGCAGCGTCGGCAACGCGGCCCCCTGGCGGAAGAGGCCCTGCACGACCGGGACGCGTGTCGCCTTGACGGCCGACTCCTGCCGCGCGCGGAAGGCCGCCGACTCGGGCAGCCAGAGCCCCAGCAACGGCACCACCACCAGCGGCAACACACCGCCGACGTAATACACCAGCGTCCAGTCGGCGCTGAAGCCGACGATGCCGATGGTCGCCGCCAGCGCCGCGCCCAGCGGCACGCCGCAGTACATCAGGCTCACCGCGGTGCCGCGCAGGCGCTCGCCGGCAGCTTCCGAGCACAGGGCGATCAGGTTGGGCAGCGCGGCGCCGAGACCGACGCCGGTCAACAGGCGCGCCGCCAGCAGGCTGTTGAGATCCCAGGCATGGGCGGTGGCAATCGAGAAGATGCCGAACAGCGCCACCGAGCCGATCAGCACGCGACGGCGGCCGATGCGGTCGGACAGCCAGCCGCCGGCCAGGGCGCCGGGCAGCAGGCCGAGAATCCCGGCGCTGAACACCCAGCCCATGTGCAGCTTGTCGAGGCCGAAGGCCGCCGCCATGCCCGGCGCGGCGATGCCCGGCGCCTGGAAGTCGATGCCCTCCAGCACGGCGACGGCAAAGCACAGGGCGATGGTCAGCCAGGTCCGCCGGCTGTCCTGTTCCACGTCGGCGGACGCCAGATGTTGCGAGGTGTAGGTCGTCATTGTTGTTGTACCTATCGTTTCTGGGGGTGCAGGGAGGCGACCGGCGGCCCTGGGACCGCCGGTGCAGCTCGGGACGTCGTGGGTTCAGCGCTTGAGCAGATCCAGCGCCACGTCGACGATCATGTCTTCCTGGCCGCCGACCATCCGCCGCCGGCCCAGCTCGACGAGGATGTCCACGGTGCTCAGGCCGTATTTGCCCGCCGCCACTTCGGCGTGGCGCAGGAAGCTCGAGTAGACGCCGGCATAGCCGAGCGCCAGGGTCTCGCGGTCGACCCGCACCGGGCGGTCCTGCAGCGGGCGGACGATCTCGTCGGCGGCGTCCATCAGGGTGTAGAGGTCGGTGCCGTGGTTCCAGCCGAGGCGCTCGGCGGCGGCGATGAACACTTCCAGCGGCGCGTTGCCGGCCCCCGCGCCCATGCCGGCGAGACTGGCGTCGATGCGGTCGCAGCCCTCCTCCACCGCGACGATGGAATTGGCCACCCCGAGCGACAGGTTGTGGTGGGCGTGGATGCCGGTCTGGGTCGAAGGGTCGAGCACATCCTTGACCGCGCGGAAGCGCTCGCGGATGTCCTGCATGCCCATCGCGCCGCCGGAGTCGACCACGTAGATGCAGGTGGCGCCGTAGCTCTCCATCTTCTTCGCCTCGACGGCGAGGTTCTGCGGGCTGGTCATGTGGCTCATCATCAGGAAGCCCACGGTGTCCATGCCCAGCTTGCGCGCGTGCTCGATGTGCTGCCTGGACACGTCGGCCTCGGTGCAGTGGGTGGCCACCCGGACGATGCGGGCACCGGCCTTGTAGGCGTTGTCCAGGTCGTGCACGGTGCCGATGCCGGGCAGCAGCAAGGTGGCGATCCGGGCGTGGCTCACCACTTCGGCGACCGCCTCGATCCATTCGAGATCGGTGTGCGCGCCGAAGCCGTAGTTGAAGCTGGAGCCCTGCAGGCCGTCGCCGTGGGCGACTTCGATGGAGTCCACCTTGGCCTGGTCCAGCGCGCGGGCGATGGCCTGCACGTTGGCGATCGAGTACTGGTGGCGGATCGCGTGGCTGCCATCGCGCAGGGTCACGTCGGAGATGTACAGCTTCTTGCCGGGAGTGAAGGTCATGGCGTGGTCCTCAGGCGTTGAGCATGGATTGCGCCATGCGCTCGGCGGTGGCCAGCGCGGCGGAGGTCATGATGTCGAGGTTGCCGGCGTAGGCCGGCAGATAGTGGGCGGCGCCCTCGACTTCGAGGAACACCGAAGTCTTCAGCCCGCTCAGGTGGCCAAGGCCGGGGATGTTCAGCGGCGCGGAGTCGGGGATCACGTCGAACTGCACCTTCTGCTTGAGGCGATAGCCCGGCACGTAGCTCTGCACCGCCTGGGCCATTTCCGCGATGGAGGCCTCCACCTGCGCCTGGTCGGCGAGATCCGACAGCACGTAGACGGTGTCGCGCATGATCAGCGGCGGCTCGGCCGGGTTGAGGACGATGATCGCCTTGCCCTTCTGCGCCCCGCCGATCACCTCGATGGCTTTCGAGGTGGTTTCGGTGAACTCGTCGATGTTGGCGCGGGTGCCGGGGCCGGCCGACTTGCTGCTGATCGAGGCGACGATCTCGGCGTAGTGGACCCTGGCCACGCGCGACACCGCGGCGACCATCGGAATGGTCGCCTGGCCGCCACAGGTGACCATGTTGACGTTGGTCTCGTGGAGGTTCTGCTCGAGGTTGACCACCGGCACGCAGTAGGGGCCGATGGCCGCCGGGGTCAGGTCGATCATGCGCAGGCCGGGTTTCAAACCACGGAGGAACACGTCGTTCTTCACGTGGGCGCCGGCGCTGGTGGCATCGAAGACGAAATCGATGTCGGCGAATACCGGCAGGCGGGTCAGCCCCTCCACGCCTTCATGGGTGGTGGCCACGCCGAGGCGTGCGGCGCGGGCCAGGCCGTCGGAGGCCGGGTCGATGCCGACCATCGCGCCCATTTCCAGGTGCTTGGCGTTACGCAGGATCTTGATCATCAGGTCGGTGCCGATGTTGCCGGAGCCGACGATGGCGACTTTGAGTTTTTTCATGCTGTTGTTCTCTTGTGCACGCAGCGCGCCGATCATTCGGCCGAGAAGTTGACGGCGACCTGGCCGAGGCCGTCGATCACCGCCTCGAAGCGGTCGCCGGCGGCGACGCCGACCATCGGCCCGAGGGCGCCGGTGAGGATCAGGTCGCCGGCCCTGAGCGGCTCGCCCAGGCGGGCCATGGTGCGCGCCAGCCACACCGCGGCATTCAGCGGATGGCCGAGGCATTCGGCGCCGCTGCCGCGGGAGACATCCTCGCCGTTGCGGGTCATGCGCATGGCCGCCTGGCGCAGGTCGACGTCAGCGATGCGGTGCGCCGGCCCACCGAGCACGAAGCAGCCGCTGGAGGCGTTGTCGGCCACGGTGTCGACGAAGCGGATGTTCCAGTCCTGCACGCGGCTACCGACGATCTCCAGCGCCGGCAGTACCCAGCCGGTGGCCTGCACCAGCTCGGCGAAGGTGGTGTCGGCGCGCGGCAGGTCCTTTTCCAGGATCAGGGCGATCTCCGCCTCGATCTTCGGCTGCAGCACGCGATCAAACGGGACGACCTCGTTGTCGCCATAGCCCATGTCGGCGAACAGGGTGCCGAAGTCCGGCTGGTCGACGCCGAGCTGGGCCTGCACCTTGGGATTGGTCAGACCGATCTTGCGGCCGACCACCCGGCGGCCGGCGGCCACGCCGTGGGCGACGTTGAGGCGCTGGATGGCGTAGGCGGCCGCGCCGCTGTCCTCGCCGATCAGTCCGCGCACCGGCTCGACGGCCACGGCGCTCGCCTCGGCGTCGCGCAGGGCGGCGGCCAATCGTTCCAGGGTCTGTTGGGTCACGCTCATGGAGTACCTCGCAGGTTGCGCGCCGCTCGGGCCGAAGCCGGCGATGCTGTTCTTGAGGCGGGCGGGATGTACGCTTGGCTCATGGTTTTGTTGTCTCCCGGAGAGGGGCTTTTCGCCATCGGGGGCGAGTATAGGAACGCCCCCAAAACCCCTACAATGAAAAACCTCCCCAACGTGCACTAAGTGCACTTCATTGTTTTTAAATGGTTTTCTAGAAGACATGAGCAGCGAGCGCGATACCGAATACAAGACCGTGCGCGGCCTGACCCGCGGCCTGCAGATCCTCAACGCCCTCAACCGCGTGGACGGCGGCGCCAGCGTGGCGCACCTGGCCGAGCTGACCGGGCTGCACCGCACCACGGTGCGGCGGCTGCTGGAGACCTTGCAGGACGAGGGTTACGTGCGGCGCAGCGAGTCGGACGACAGCTTCCGCCTGACCATGAAGGTGCGCGAGCTGAGCGAAGGCTTTCGCGACGAACAGTGGATTTCCGCGCTGGCCGCGCCGCTCCTGGCCGAGCTGCTGCAGGAGGTGGTGTGGCCGACCGACCTGTGCACCCTGGACGTGGATGCCATGGTGGTGCGCGAGACCACCCACCGCTTCAGCCGGCTGTCGTTCCACCGTTCGATGGTCGGCCGCCGCATGCCGATGCTGCTCACCGCCACCGGTCGCGCCTATCTCGCCTTCTGCCCGGATGCCGAGCGCGAGCGCATCGTCGAGCTGCTGACCAAGCGCGACGACGAGGAAGGCCGCCTGGCGCGCGACCGGGCGGGCCTGGACAACCTGCTGCGGCGCACGCGCCACCGCGGCTACGGCGAGAACTACGGCAGCTGGAACAGCGAGGAAAGGATCGCCGCCATCGCCGTGCCGATCCGCGGCGAGCAGCGGGTCTACGGCTGCATCAGCCTGGTCTACGTGGCCAAGGCGATGACCATCGAACAGGCCGCCCAGCGCTACCTGCCGGCCCTGCAGCGCTTCGCCGCCACCGTCGAGCAGGGCATCCGGGAACGCGAAGAGGCCGGGCCGGCGCTGGCCGGCAACTGAGCCCGGCCGGTACGGACCCTCCGTAGGAGCCAGCTTGCTGGCGAGCAGAGCTTGAAGCCATCGCCAGCAAGCTGGCTCCTACGGAGGGTCGAACTACCCGTTCAGTGGGTCAGGAAGTCCAGCACCATGCGGTTGAACGTGTCGGCGTGCTCCCACTGCGCCCAGTGGCCGCAGCGGTTGAACACGTGCAGTTCGGCGTCGGGCAGGCCGGCGAGCAGGCGCAGGCCGGTGTCCATCGGCACGAAACGGTCGTTGCTGCCCCAGACGATCAGGGTCTGCGCCTTGATCTCGGCAAGGCGCGGGCCGAAGTCGGGGAACTGCCTGGGGTTGGCCGCCAGGCTCGCGACGAAGTTCTCCAGGTGGTCGCGCCGGCTCAGCATGTTGTCGAGGCGGGTCTGGAACAGCTCCTCGGTCAGCTCGCTGGTGTCGTAGACGAAGACGTTCATCATCTTCTTCAGGTTATCGATGGTCGGCTCGCGGTACAGCCCCTGGAGCAGCTTGATGCCTTCGGTCGGCATCGGCGCGAAGGGGCTGGCGCCGCCGGTACCGCCGCCCATCAGCACCAGCTTGCCGACGCGCTGCGGATTGGCCAGAGCGAAGGCCACCGCGCTGTGCCCACCCATCGAGTTGCCGATCAGGTGCGCGCGGTCGATGTCGATGGCGTCGAGCAGGCCCTTCAGGGCGCGGGCATTGAGGTCGGAGCGCGAGCCGCTGCAGACGATCGGGTCGCTCTTGCTCCAGCCCGGGCAGTCCATGAGGATCACCCGGTAGCCGGCGGCGACCAGCGGTTCGAGGTTGCGGTTGAAGTTGGCCCAGCCGCTGGCGCCGGGGCCGGAGCCGTGCAGCATCACCACGGTCTCGGCGCCCGCGCCGCAGTCGTTGTAGTGCAGTTGCAGGTCGAGGTCGCCTTCCTGGATACGGACGAACTGGCTGGTGGAGGCTTCGGTCAAGGCCTGGGTGGTGGTCGTCATGTCGTATTTTCTCCGATCCGGGTTATTACGGGGCGAGGCGGCGGAAGGTGCCGTTCAGGTACAGGAGCGGCTCGCCGCCCTGCTGGCCGCGGGTGGCCAGCACCTCGCAGAGAAAGGCGTGGTGGGTGCTCTCGTCGAAGACCTTGACCACCCGGCAGTCGAAGTTAGCCAGCGCGCCCTCCAGGGCCGGCATGCCGGTGATCAGCTCGTGCCACTGGCCATGCTCGAAGCGCGCCTCGCCATGCACGCCCTCGACCATGCCGGCGAACACCTTCGCCTCGTGCTCCTGATCGCCGGACAGCACGTTGACGCACAGCGCGCCGCTGTTGAGGATCGCCTCGCAGGCGGCGACCTTCTTGTTGACGAAGACCACCAAGCGCGGCGGATCGACGGTCACCGAGCAGACCGCGGTGGCGGTGAGGCCGAAGCGGACAGCACCGTCGCGGGTGGTGATGAGGGTGACGGCGGCGGCCAGGTTGCGCATGCCGTAGCGGTGGTCGTCGGTGCTGACCAGCGGCAGTCCGGCCAGTTCGGTGTTCGGGGTCCAGTCGAGCAGTTGGTTGATTTCTTTGTTCATGGCATTCGCTCTCGCACAGCGAGCTGATGGGGAAAGGCCCGGCGGATGCGCCAGGCCCTGGCGGCGGTTCGACTCAGGCCTTGACGCCGAACGGGTTGCCGGCCGGCAGCGGATTGCCGAGCAGCTGCCCCCCCAGCAGGTCGCCGATGTTGTCCTGGTTCTGGGTGATGTGGTTGGCGCCGACCAGGATGTCGCGCATCTGGCGCTGCATCGGGCTGCTCAGCCAGACGCCGCGGGTCGAGGTCTTCTTGAAGATCAGGTGCGCCGCCTCGAAGCAGTCGCCGCCGGTGAACTGGTTGGAGGCGAAGGTGCGCACGCGCACCTCCAGCGGCACCAGCTCGCCGCGCGAGGCATAGCTCCAGGCCTCCTCGGTGTTCTGCAGCACGCGGCTGGTCGCGGCGAGGATCTTCGCGTAGGCCTCGCCCAGACGGCCCTTGATGAACGGGTCCTGAACGGCGGCGCCGACGGCCTGATTGAGGTTCTGCCGCGGCTTCATGTGCTCGATGTAGAGGTCGGCCATGCCGCGCGCCATGCCGATGATCACCGAGGACACGGCAGCGTAGAACACGTAGAAGAACGGCATCTTGTAGAGGTTCTCGACCTGCCCGTGGGACTCTTCGCCGTAGGCGGCGATGACGTGGCTGCGGTAGTCGGGCACGAACACGTCCTTGAGGATCAGCTTCTTGCTGCCGGTGCCGGCCAGGCCGACCACATGCCAGTCGTCGACGATCTCGAAGTCGCTGCGCTGGATCCAGAACGAGCGGAACTCCAGCTCGCCCTGGCCGTTGGCCACGCGGCCGCCGACGAAGGCGCCGCCGGCGGCATGGTCGCAACCGCTGGAGGTCAGCCATTCGCCGTTGAGCGCATAGCCGCCCTCTACCGCCTTGACGGTGCCGAACGGCGCATAGGAGGAGGACACCAGCTGGCTGTTGTCCTTGCCCCACAACTCGTCGCCGCAACGCGGGTCGAGCAGGCCGACCTCGAACGGATGCACGCCGAGCACCATCACGTTCCAGGCGCTGGACGGGCAGCCGCGCGCCAGCTCCATCAGCACCTTGTTCAGCACGTTGGGGCTCATTTCGTAGCCGCCCCAGCGCCTGGGCTGCAGGATCTTGAAGAAACCGGCCTCCTGGAAGTCGGCGATGGTCTCCCTGGGCACCATGCGCGCCTTCTCGCAGGCCTCGGCCCGCTCGCGCAGCGTGGGAATCATCGCCTGGGCACGGGCGACCAGTTCGGCTTCGCCGGGAATCTGCGTTTCGATGTGGCTCATCTGTCTCTCTCCGCGGGTGACGCATTCTTGTTGTGGGGGGCCGCTGCCCGAGGGCATCAGCGTTGCTCGGCGCTCACCACGCCATAGCCGGCGATCCATTGATTGATCGCCCGGTAGTAGTCCTGCCGGGCACGGTAGGCGCCGCCGGCGGCCAGCGCCGCGAAGGCGGCGACCCAGGTGCGGATCTCGTGGGTCGAGCGACCGGCGGCCCTGGAGATCTCCTCGATCCGGAAGTCGTCGATCTCGTCGAGGCGGCCCTGCACCAGCAGGTCGATGAAGGCCAGGTCCCAGTCGACGTTGAGCGGCGTCAACGGGCAGTCCGCGCTGCCGTAGACCTGGCCGGCGGCAATGGTCCGCGCCTGCCGGGCGGCACGCGCTTCCGGGGTCGGATTGCGCCCGGCGATCAGGAACTCGGCGATTTCCTCCGGGGCGCCGGAGAGCAGCGGCACCGGCGGTTCGTGGGAGAGGCCGCCGGTGCCGAGGATCAGCACGCGCTTGTTCAGCGTGGCGACGAAACGGCCCACCGCCTCGCCCAGCTTGCGGATGCGGCGGTAGGGCGCGAAGGGCGGTGCCACCGAGTTGATGATGATCGGGATCACCGGGTAGCGGGTCAGGCTGCCGGTCATCTCCTCGAGGGTCTGGGTGCAGCCGTGATCGACCTGCAGGCGGTGCGACAGGGCGATGTCGACGTCGCTGTCGAGGATGAAGCGCGCCATCTCCAACGCCAGATCACGGGGGATCGACAGGGGGCCGGGCAGGGTCCGGTAGTCGGCGACCGACTCGGCGGCGGTGGCGATCACGAACGGCGGCATCAGGTCGTAGAACAGGCCGTTGTAGTGATCCGGCGCAAAGATCACGATCAGCTCGGGGTCGAAGGCCTCGACTTCGGCGCGCGATCTGGCGAGCACCGCGTCGACCTCCGCGACGACCTCGGCCCCCGGGTCGTTCAGGCCACGCAAGGGCGTATGCGACAGGCATTTCAGTTTTAGGGTCATCAAGCCTCCTGAAGCCCTGGAGGCGAACCGCCCCGCCGACCAAGGCGTGTCGGCATCCGCAGCGGATTAGCGGTGGCGCACTGTCACGGGCGGCCGTAATCCATTGCGTCATCGGGCAGGTTCGTCTCCTGGCTGTTTTTTGTTCATTTCTGGCCTGGCCATTCTAGGAGCGGGCAACTGACAGCCACAAAACCTATCTGCCTTGCTGGGCACTATGTGCACATAACTGTTTTTTAAAGGATTTTTTGATATCAAAGGCTTTTCGGGAAAAACCCCGGGCCAAAGATGAGGGCGCCCGGCCCGGATGCCGAACGGGAAGGGATCGTCGAGAAGCAGGGGCGAGGAACGGCGGATCGCCTACCTCGCCCAGGCGCCGGACAGCGCGGCGGAGGCCGAAAGGGAGCGGCCCGGCAGGCCGGTGCGGGACGCCGGGCGGGAACGGGGCCGCGCCGACGCCCCGCCCGGGTTCAGTCCTGCGGACCGAGCGGGAAGAAGGTGCCGCGGCTCCACACGCCCAGCCAGCTGCGCCCGTCGATCTGCCGCGGCTCGGCCAGTTCGACCAGCTGGTAGAAGACGTTGCGGTGAATCAGCGCCTCCAGATTGGCGCGCACGTGCAGGTAGGGCGTAGGCTCCTGGCTGTGGGGATCGAGCGCGACCCGCAGCGGGTGCTCGGCACCGGCCTCGACCTCGTCCCCAACCTGGGTGGTGAAGCGCAGCACCTGGGCCTCGCCGCGGCCCTCGACCTGCAGGGAAACCGCCACGAAGGGCGCGTCGTCGACCCGGATGCCGACCTTCTCCACCGGAGTCACCAGGAAGTAGTCGTCGCCGTCGCGCCGCAGGATGCCGGAAAACAGCTTCACCAGGGCCTTGCGCCCGATCGGGGTCCCCATGTAGAACCAGCTGCCATCCCGTGCGATGCGCATGTCGATGGCGCCGCAGAAGGGCGGGTTCCACAGGTGCACGGGGGGCGGCCCCTGGCGGCCGCTCGCGGGAATCTGCGCCAACAGGTCGTCGGCCTTGCCTGGATCGCTCATAGCCTCTCCTCAGCGGGGCGGGACAGTGACTCGAAGTCGAATATGATGCCTGACAACACGATTGCAAGGAGCAAGCCCATGCATGCCATCCACGACGAATTTCCGCAGCTGGCCGGGCTGCGCTACCTCAACCACGCCGCCGTCGCCCCCTGGCCGAAGCGGGCCGGCCAGGCGGTGACCGCCTTCGCCGAGCAGAACGTGCACATCGGCGCGCGCGACTACCCCCAGTGGCTGGGCATCGAGCGACGCCTGCGCGAACGCCTGATGCGCCTGCTCAACGCGCCCACCACCGCGGACATCGCGCTGGTCAAGAACACCTCGGAGGCGCTGTCCTTCGTCGCCTTCGGCCTGGATTGGCAGGCCGGCGAGCAGATCGTCATCAGCGACGAGGAATTTCCCTCCAACCGCATCGTCTGGGAAGCGCTCAAGCCGCTGGGCGTCGAGGTGGTGGCGGTCGGCCTCAAGGGGACCGATCCGGAGGCCGACCTGCTCGCCGCCTGCACCCCGCGCACGCGCCTCTTGTCGATCAGTGCCGTGCAATATGCCAGCGGCTTGCGCCTGGACCTGGAGCGGCTCGGCCAGGGCTGCAGGCAGCGCGGCGTACTGCTCTGCGTCGACGCCATCCAGCAGCTCGGCGCCCTGCCCTTCGACGTGCGCGCCTGCGACTGCGCCTTCGCCATGGCCGACGGGCACAAGTGGATGCTCGGCCCGGAAGGGCTCGGAGTGTTCTACTGCCGCAGCGACCTGCGCGAGCAACTCAAGCTGCACGAGTACGGCTGGCACATGCTGGAGAACGCCGGCGACTACGACCGCCGGGAGTGGGAGCCGGCACGCACCGCGCGGCGCTTCGAGTGCGGCAGTCCGAACATGCTCGGCGCCGTGGCGCTGGAGAGCAGCCTGTCGCTGCTCGAACAGGTGGGCATGACCGCTGTCGCCCAGGGGCTGCGCGAGCGGATGGCTTGTCTCGAGGAAGGCCTCCTGGCGATCCCCGGCATCCACCTGCACAGCCCGAGCGCTCCCGAGCGGCGCGCCGGCATCCTGACCTTCGCGCTGGACGGCTGGGACAACCAGCAGCTGTTCGAGCGCCTCAAGCACGAGCAGGTCGTCTGTGCCCAGCGCGGCGGCGGAATCCGCCTGTCGCCGCACTTCTACACGCCAACCACGGTGCTCGACGAAACCCTGGCGATCCTGCGCCAGCTGGCGTCGGGCTAGGTGCTCAGCAGCGGCGAAGGTATTCCAAAACCGTTTAAAAAATGAACAACCCGCACTGGACTGGAGTCCATCCGGAGCAATACTTCCCTTACTGACGTGGCATTCCCCCGATGCCAAGCCAGCCGAAGGCATCCGTGGAACGCCTGCCTTCGCTTACTCCTAATGCTTTTGACCCGGTTTCCTCCCCCAGACTCCGGGTTTTTTTTTGCGCAGCAGAAAACTCAGCGCCCGACGCGGGCCAGCGGGAACAGGCGGCGGAAGTTGCCGGTGGTCTGCTCGGCCAGGGTCTCGAAGGGGATGCCGCGCAGTTCGGCGAGAAACTCCGCCACCTCGCGGACGTATTGCGGCAGGTTGGGCTTGCCACGATAGGGGACGGGGGCCAGCCAGGGCGCGTCGGTCTCCACCAGCAGGCGATCCGCCGGCACCCGCCGGGCCACCTCGCGCAAGGCCTCGGCATTGCGGAAGGTGACGATGCCGGACAGCGAGATGTAGAAGCCCAGATCCAGCGCCGCCCGGGCCATCTCCCAGTCCTCGGTGAAGCAGTGCAGCACGCCAGCCTGCGGCAGAGCAGCCTCGCGCAGCAGGTCCAGGGTATCGGCCCGCGCCGCGCGGGTGTGCACGATAAGCGGCTTGCCGGTCAGGCGTGCCGCCTCCAGGTGCAGGCGGAAGGCCTGCTGCTGCAGGGCCGCGGACTCCGGTTGGTAGTGGTAATCCAGCCCGGTCTCGCCAATGGCGATCACCCGCGGGTGGGCGAGTTCGCCGAGCAGCCAGTCGAGGGCCGGCACGGCATCGGGCTCGACGTCCAGCGGGTGCACCCCGACCGAGCAGTCTACGTCGGCATGCCGCTCGGCCAGCGCTCGCACCACGGCCGCGTTGTCCGCGCTCACGCCAATGCACAGGAAATGCCCGACGCCGCGGGCGCGGGCGGCGTCCAGCGCGGCCTCCAGCGAGCCGCCATGGGCGCCGAGGTCGAGACGATCGAGGTGGCAGTGGGAATCAACCAGCATGGGGATTACATCGTGTGAGTGGGGCGGTCCGACTTCAGGGCGCCGGCCAGGTAGGTTTCGATCTTGCTGCGTACCGCATGGTCGCCATCGCCGAACTGCACGCCGACCCCGGCGGCGCGATTGCCCTGGGCGCCGGGCGGGGTGATCCAGACCACCTTGCCGGCCACCGGAAGCTTTTCCGGCTCGTCCATCAGACTGAGCAGCAGGAAGATTTCGTCGCCGAGCTTGTAACTCTTGTTGGTCGGGATGAACAGGCCGCCATTCTTGAGAAAGGGCATGTAGGAGGCGTAGAGGACCGACTTGTCCTTGATCGACAGGGGCAGGATGCCATTACGCGACCCCAGACCAGATGGCATGCTCATGCAGACTTCCCGACGGCTGACTCAGGCGCGGATTCTAGCCCGGCCCGGGCAGGCTTGCCCACTGCACGAGCAGCGCCTCGAGAAGCAGGGCACGGTTGAGATTGGCCTTGGCAAGAACCTTCTGGCGCTGCGCCAGCAGCCAGTCCTGCATCGCCAGAACCCGAGACTGGGCGCTCTTCTCCGCCAGGTAGCGGACGACCCTGGCCATGTCAGCCAGGCCCAGGCCCCGCTCGTCGACGGTCAACTGGTAGCGCAGGATCAGCTGGCTCCAGTCGCAGAACCAGTCGAACAGCAGCGCCAGCGGTACGCCGTTCCAGGCCTCCACCAGTTGGCTGACGCCGGCCTGCTGCTTGAGCAGCTGCTTCACGCCCTCCACCACCTTCGCGCGCTGCTCGCGCACGCCCTCGCCGTACAGACGCAGGGCGGCCAGCGGCGATCCGCCGGCCAGGACGAGCAGCTCGGCCAGCTCCTCGTCGGCCTGCTCCGGCAAGGACCCGCGCAACCAGGCCAGGCTGTCGGCCGTGCCCGGCAGCGGACAAGCCTGCTGCACGCAACGGCTCCTGACGGTCGGCAGCAGGCGGCTGGGCTGGTGGCTGATCAGCAACAGCACGCTCTCCCCGGAAGGCTCCTCGAGGCTTTTCAGCAGGGCATTGGCGGCATTCGGGTTCATCGCCTCGGCCGGCTCCAGCAGGACGACCTTGCGCCCGCCAAGCTGCGCCGTGCGCACGACGAAATCCACCAGTTCGCGCACCTGATCGACACGGATCGCCTTGTCCGCCTCTTCCGGCTCCAGCCGGAAATGGTCCGGGTGGCTGCCGGCGTGCAGCAGGCGACAGGACTTGCACTGGCCGCAGGCCTCCAGGCCGTCCGGACGCTGGCAGAGCAGACGGGCCGCCAGGCGCTCGGCCAGCGCCCGCTTGCCGATACCGGCCGGACCGTGCAGCAGATAGGCATGGGCGTGCCGGCTACGACCGGCCAATTGCTGCCAGAGTGCCTGCTGCCAGGGGTAGACCTCAGTCACCGCGCGACTCCAGCAGTTGCGGGAGCAAGGCATCCAGACTGCGCTGGACCTCCGCCAGGGGGCGTCCTGCATCCACCACCCGATAGCGCACCGGATCGCGCGCCGCCCGGCGCAGATAAGCCTGGCGCACCGCCTCGAAGAAGGCTCGACCTTCCTGCTCGAAACGGTCCAGGCGACCGCGGGCGGCGGCGCGGGCCAGACCCACCTCGACCGGCAGGTCGAAGACCAGGGTCAGGTCGGGGCGCAGATCGCCCTGCACGAAGTTTTCCAGGGCCGCGATGCGCGCCTCGGGCACGCCGCGACCGCCGCCCTGGTAGGCGTAGGAGGCATCGGTGAAGCGGTCGCAGAGCACCACGGCGCCGCGCGCCAGCGCCGGCCGGACCACCCCGGCCAGGTGCTGGGCGCGGGCGGCGAAGACCAGCAGCAGCTCGGTGTCCACCGCCATCGGCTCGCTGCTGGGCGCCAGCAGCAGTTCGCGGATACGCTCGGCCAAGGGTGTCCCGCCCGGCTCGCGGGTCAGCACCACCTCGCGGCCGTCGGTGCGCAGGCCTTCGGCGAGGTATTCGCGATTGGTGCTCTTGCCGGCCCCTTCCGGCCCCTCGAGGGTAATGAACAGACCGCTCACGGGTTTCCCTCGCCGTCCTGCTGCGCAGAGCGCGACAACGTCTCGGGCGACGGGCTGGAGCGATAGTCCGCCCGCCGCTTGAGCTGGTATTCGCGAACCGCCTGGTTGTGGGCCTCGAGGGTCTCGGAAAAGACGTGGCTGCCGTCGCCGCGGGCGACGAAATACAGCTCGCGGCCGTCCGCCGGGTGCAGCGCTGCATGGATCGCCTCGCGCCCGGGCAGGGCGATCGGGGTTGGCGGTAGGCCGGGCTGGACGTAGGTGTTGTAGGGATTCGCCGCGAGCAGCTCGGCGCGCCCGAGCTTGCCGTTGTAGCGCTCGCCCAGGCCATAGATGACCGTGGGATCGGTCTGCAGCAGCATGCCCTGCTCGAGCCGGCGCACGAACACCCCGGCGATCTGTCCGCGCTCGCGGGGAACGCCGGTTTCCTTCTCGATGATCGAGGCCATGATCAGTGCCTGGTAGGGGGTTTTATAGGGCAGGTTGGGAGAGCGTTCGGCCCATTCTTCGGCGAGCACCTGCTGCAGCCGCCCATAGGCCTGTCTGAGCAGCTCGAAATCGCTCATCCCGCGTACATAGCTATAGGTGTCGGGGAAGAAGCGACCTTCGGGATGGGCCTCCGGCTGGCCGAGCCGGGCCATCAGCTCGGCATCGGAAACCCCCGCCAGGGACTGCTCCAGCTTGTCTGCACGGGCCAGCGCGGCACGTACCTGGCGAAAGCTCCAGCCCTCGACCAGGGTGAGGTTGTACTGCACCACCTCGCCGTGCTGCCAGAGGTCGAGCAGCTCGGCGGCGCTCATCCCCGGCGCCAGGCGATACTCGCCGCTGCGCAGGCCCTGTTCGGACAGGTTGAAGCGCCAGTACAGGCGCAGCCAGAAGCTCTTGTGCAGCAGACCGTCGTCCTGCAGGCGGTTGAGCAGGCCGCCGGGCGTGGCGCCGGCCGGTACCTCCAGCAGACGCTCCTCGGTGAGCACCAGGGGCTGTTCGAGCGCGGCCTTCTGCTGCCAGACGGCAAACGACAAGGCCAGTCCGCCCACCAGTAGGCCGCTTTCCAGCAGCAGCAGCCATTTTCGCATCACGTATCAGGCATCCAGTAGCTTGCGGACAAGGGCCTGCAGTTTACGGGTGAGCGTGCCAACCGGCCAGTCGTGTCCCTCGAAGCGACGCACAGGCCAGATGCCGTAGAGGCTGTTGCAGAGAAAGACCTCGTCCGCCGCCAGCAACTCGGCATGGGCAATGTCGCGTACCTGCACGGAAATCCCCGTGCGCTTCGCCAGGGCGAGGATTTCCGCGCGCATCACCCCGGCGACGCCGCAACGGCGCAGGTCGGTGGTCAGCAGGAGGCCATCCTTGACCAGGAACAGATTGCTGAACACCCCTTCGATCACCCGGCCGGCCAGGTCGCGCATCAGCCCCTCGGCATGCTCGGCGTCCTGCCACTCGGCGCGGGCGAGCACCTGCTCGAGGCGATTGAGGTGCTTGAGTCCGGCCAGCCGGGGCTGCTCGGCCAGACGGGTGCGACAGGGGAACAGTTGCACGCCCTGCTCGGCATTGGCCGGCGGATACGCGGGGGGCGGACTGCCCAGGAGGATGCGCCGCGGCTGCGCCGAGGGAGGGGGCGCATAACCGCGCAGGCCGTCGCCGCGGGTCAGCAGCAGCTTGGCCACCCCCTCCCCCAGTGCGGCCGAGAAGGCCAGCAGCTCGGTGCGGATCAGTGCCAAGTCGCCGGGAATGGCCAGTCGGGCGCAGCCCTCGGCCAGGCGCGCCAGGTGCCGCTCCAGCAGCAGTGGCCGGCCTCGGCGCACGGCGAGAGTCTCGAACAGACCGTCGCCGTAGGCCAGCCCACGGTCGACGAGAGGCAACGACTCGCCAGGCTGACCGTCGATCCAGCAGGGCATCAGCCAGCGAACCGGCGAAACACCAACGAGCCGTTGGTACCACCGAAGCCGAAGGAGTTGGACAGCACTACGTCAATCGACAGAGGCCTGGCCTCGTGCGCCACGAAGTCCAGATCGAAGCCCACATCGGGCTCGTCCAGGTTGATCGTCGGCGGAGCGACCCGATCGCGGATCGCCAGCACACTGAAGATCGCTTCGATCGCGCCGGCGGCGCCCAGCAGATGACCGGTCATGGACTTGGTCGAACTGACCGACAGCCGGTAGGCGCTCTCGCCGAAGACCGACTTGAGCGCCGCCACCTCGGCCTGATCGCCCGCCGGCGTCGAGGTGCCATGGGCATTGACGTATTGAACCTGATCGGGATTCAGACCGGCGTCGCGCAAGGCGTTGTACATGCAGCGGGCCGCTCCGGCGCCATTTTCCGGCGGCGAGGTCATGTGAAAGGCGTCGCCGCTCATGCCGAAGCCGATCAGCTCGGCATAGATGGTCGCCCCTCGCGCCTTGGCATGCTCCAGCTCTTCGAGCAACAGTGCGCCGGCACCGTCGCCGAGCACGAAGCCGTCACGCCCCTTGTCCCAGGGACGGCTGGCACGCGTCGGATCGTCGTTGCGGGTGGACAACGCCCGAGCGGCGCCGAAACCACCGATACCCAGGCCGCAGGCCGCCATTTCGGCACCGCCGGCGACCATCGCGTCGGCCTCGCCGTAGGCGATATTGCGTGCGGCCATGCCGATGCAGTGGGTACCGGCCGCACAGGCCGTGGTCATGGCATAGTTCGGCCCCTGGATGCCCAGATGGATCGATAGGAAACCGGAAATCATGTTGATGATCGAACCCGGCACGAAGAACGGTGAAATTCGCCGCGGCCCCTGCTCGATCATGACTCTGCAATTGTTCTCGATATTCGTGAGACCGCCGATGCCGGAGCCCATGGCTACACCGATACGCTCGCGATTGGCATCGGTGATTTCCAGCCCGGAATCGCGCACAGCCTGGAAACTGGCGGCCAGGCCATACTGGATGAACAGGTCGAGCTTGCGGGCTTCCTTGAGCGACAGGTATTGCTCGACGTCGAACCCCTTCACCGAGCCGCCGAAACGGGTGGCATGGGCCGAAAGGTCCATGTGTTCGAGCGGAGCGATGCCACTGCGACCAGCCAGGACCCCCTGCCAACTGCTCGACACATCGGTACCCAGCGGCGACAACATCCCCAGTCCAGTGACCACGACGCGTCTACGTGACAAAGCAATCTCCTTTCTTCGTTACTGCGCAAAGCGGCGCCCGCAGCTTGCCCGCACGCGGCGAACTGCACCCTGCAGACACTTACCCCGCCGAACCGGACATGGTCGACAGGCATTATGCAAAAACTCCGGTTATCTCCGCTAAAGAAAAACCGCACGCCTTGTGGGCAGTGCGGCTTTTCCGAGTCGGGAGTCGACGATTACTTATTGCGCGTGGGCATTGATGTAATCGATGGCTTCCTGAACAGTGGTGATTTTCTCGGCCTGTTCGTCCGGAATCTCGGTCTCGAACTCCTCTTCGAGAGCCATCACCAGCTCAACGGTGTCAAGAGAATCGGCGCCCAGGTCTTCGACAAAGGAAGCGCTGTTGGTGACTTCCTCTTCTTTGACGCCAAGTTGCTCAGCAACGATCTTCTTGACGCGCTCTTCGATGGTGCTCATACCTTATTTTCACTCCTATGGACAAACCAGGCAGATGGAATACGAGTAAGTTTATAGAAAGGGATTTCAGCATTTCAAGCTGAAGCCGTACCCCTCCGGACCGCCCCGACGATCTGCCTTTTCCGCGTTGGCAGTTCGATGCAGATTTCGGATTGCTCTTTGACTGCTGTCCCGAGGAGTTCGTCACATCAACTCATATACATTCCGCCGTTGACCGGAATGGTGGCCCCGGTGACATAGGATGCACCATCCGAGGCGAGAAAGGCGACAACCTGGGCGATTTCCTCGGCCTGGCCGAGGCGGCCCAGTGGAATCTGGCCCTGCAGCGCGTTGCGCTGCGCCTCGGGCAGCTCGCGGGTCATGTCGGTATCGATGAAGCCGGGGGCAACCGAGTTGACGGTGATTCCCCGCGAACCGACCTCGCGAGCCAGGGCACGACTGAACCCCTCCAGCCCCGCCTTGGCCGCGGCATAGTTGACCTGGCCGGCGTTGCCCATGGCCCCCACCACCGAACCGATATTGATGATCCGCCCCCAGCGGGCCTTGGTCATGCCGCGCAGGACCGCCTTGGACAGGCGATAGAGGCTGTTGAGGTTGGTGTTGATGACGTCATGCCACTCCTCGTCCTTCATCCGCAGCATCAGGTTGTCGCGGGTAATGCCAGCGTTGTTGACCAGGATCGCCGGCTGGCCGAGATGCTGCTGGATGTGCTCCAGGGTCGTGGCGACGGACTCGTCGCTGGATACGTCCAGCACCAGGCCGGCACCCTCGATGCCATGGCTCTTCAGGGTCTCGGCGATGCTCTCGGCACCGCTCGAAGAAGTAGCGGTACCGATCACCACCGCGCCCTGCCGACCCAACTCCAGTGCGATCGCCTGACCGATGCCACGGCTGGCGCCGGTCACCAGCGCCACTTTGCCTTGCAGACTCATTGTCGTCTCCTTGTTCAGGCCAGCGCCGCACGGGCAGCAGCGAAGGCCTCGGGGGTATCCAGGTTGTGAGTATTGATGCCCTTGACACAGCGCTTGTTCAATCCGGAGAGCACCTTGCCCGGGCCGCATTCGACCAGATCGGTGGCACCCTGGCCGGCCAGGCAGACCATCGACTCGACCCAGCGCACCGGACTGTAGAGCTGTGCCAGCAGGTCGCGCTTGAGGGTATCCAGGTCGCTCACCACGGCGGCACTGGCATTCTGCACCAGCGGAATGCGCGGCGCCTGCCAAGCGATCGCTTCCACCGCCTCGGCGAAACGCTCCGCCGCCGGACGCATCAGTGCACAGTGCGACGGCACGCTGACCGGCAAGGCCATCGCGCGCTTGGCGCCACGCACCTTGCAGGCCTCGACGGCACGTCCGACCGCGGCAGCGGAACCGGCGATCACCACCTGCCCCGGCGCATTGAAGTTCACGGCACTGACCACCTCGCCCTGCCCAGCCTCGGCGCAGGCTGCCAGCACATCGACATCGTCCAGGCCGAGAATCGCCGCCATGCCGCCCTGACCGGCGGGCACGGCCTGCTGCATCAACTGCCCCCGCCGCTCGACCAGCTTCACCGCCTCGGCAAAGGACAGACAGCCCGCCGCCACCAGAGCGGAATACTCGCCGAGACTGTGCCCCGCGACGAAAACCGGCAGCGCTCCGCCCTCGGCCTGCCAGAGCCGCCACAGAGCGATCGAGGCAGTCAGGATCGCCGGCTGGGTCTTGTCGGTCTGATTGAGCAACTCCTCCGGCCCCTGCTGGACCAGCGCCCAGAGATCGTAGCCGAGGGACTCGGACGCCTCGGCAAAGGTGGCGCCAATCAGCGGGTGCCGGGCACCCTGCTCGGCCAGCATGCCGAGCGACTGCGAACCCTGGCCGGGAAAGACGAATGCGGGGGAAACAGACATAGGAACAGATCCCTGATGATCTTTCTTCGGGAGGCATCCGGTCGGGCCGGACGCATGTTAATCAGTTGGATGACAGGCTATCGGATGCAGTCACATCAGCGCCCTGCCAGCAGCGTTTCCAGCCGGTCATGCAGACGTTGCGGCAAGTTCTCGCGGATCTCCGCCTGCGCACGGAGAATCGCGCTGCGAAACTCCTCGGCGCCCGCCGCACCATGGCTTTTCACCACGATCCCCTGCAACCCCAGGAAACTGGCTCCATTGTGTCGTGCCGGCGCCAGGCGAGCCTGCAACCGACGCAGGAATGGCAAAGCCAGGGCACCGACCAGCCGCGAGGCAAGACTGCGCCTGAACTGCGCCTCGACCTCTCCGGCGATCATCGCGGCGAGCCCTTCGCTGGCCTTCAGTAGAATGTTGCCGACGAAACCGTCGCAGACCACCACATCGGCCTCGCCACGATAGAGACCGTCACCCTCGACGAAGCCTACGTAATGGATTCCCCTGGCCCGCTGCAGCAGGGCGGCGGCCTGCTTGACCTGCTGATTGCCCTTGACCTCCTCGGTACCGACGTTCAGCAGCGCTACCCGTGGACGACCCACGCCGAGGGCCTCCGCGGCAACCGAGCCCATCACGGCGAACTGGTACAGATGCTCGGCACTGCAATCCACATTAGCGCCCAGATCGAGCAAATGGCAGACGCCCCGCTGAGTGGGGAGAGCAGCGAACATCGCCGGCCGATCAACGCCCGGCAGGGTCTTCAGCATATGCCGGGACAGCGCCATCAGGGCCCCCGTGTTGCCGGCGCTGACGCAGGCCTGGACCCGCCCCTCGCACAGCAAACCCAGGGCCACGCGCATGGAGGAGTCCGCCTTGCTGCGCAGCGCATGGGCAGGACGCTCGTCCATGGCGATCACGCCTCCCGCATGCACGATGCTCAGGCGAGCGCGATCAACCCGGGGATGACGAGCAATCAACTCTTCGAGAAGGGAGGCTTGGCCGACGAGGACCAAGTGTAGCGAGGGTATCTCAGCCAGACAGGCGAGACAGGCAGGAACAATACAGCGGGGACCGGAGTCCCCACTCATTGCATCGACAGCGATGAGCGAAGCGGACAAGAGTTACTCGTCGGAGCCCTTGTCGATCACTTTGCGGCCACGGTAGAAACCGTCCGGCGACACGTGGTGACGCAGATGAACTTCACCGGTGCTCTTCTCGACGGACAGGGCGTTCGCCTCGAGCGCGTCATGGGAGCGACGCATATCGCGTGCGGAACGGGACTTTTTGTTCTGCTGAACAGCCATAACTGATTAACTCCTAAACGTTTGGGTCACGCTTTAACTGCGCCAGTACGCTGAACGGGTTGGACCGCGATACCTCGTCCTCGCTCGGTTCGGGCTCTTCGAGACCGGCCGGCGGCTGGCAAACATCAGGGTCATGGAGCGGAACGATGGGCAAGGCAAGCAGCAGCTCGTCCTCGACCAGCGCCAGCAGATCCAAAGGATCTTCCCCAACTTCCAGCACGTCATAGTCCTTGGGCAACGACTGAGTGTTCGCCCCCTCCTTTACCACCGCGTAATGGCATTCGCTGTGGATCGGCAGGGCGACCAGCTCCAGACAACGCTGGCAAACCATCTTGACCTCGACATCGAGTTCGCTGTGGATGACCACAGCCTTGCGCTCGTCGCGCTCAAAATGGAGTTTCGCGTGTACCACCCCCGAACCTTCGGCAAGCGGATCGCAAAGACGCGGCAAGCTCGCCAGCTGCAGGTCGCCCTCGAGGGTCGCACTGCGATCAGCCAGCTTGCGTGGATCAACGTGAGGTGGAATCGGCCCATTCAACATAGGGGCGGCATTTTAGGGATGGGTCGGAGCGGTGTCAAAGGGAATTCCGCTCTGTCCGCCAATCGGCAGGCGCCGCTAGAATCGCACTCCCCCGCCAGGAGAATGCCATGCTGCCTCTCGTGCTCGCCTCCAGCTCCATCTATCGCCGCGAACTGCTGAGCCGCCTGCGGCTGTCCTTCACCTGCGCCTCGCCGTCCATCGACGAGACCCCCCTCCACGGAGAGGCTGCCGACAGCCTGGTCAGGCGCCTGGCCACCGAAAAAGCTGGTGCCCTGACCCGAGAACACCCGCAACACCTGATCATCGGCTCGGACCAAGTCGCCGTGTTGAATGGACAGATCCTCGGCAAACCCCACGACCTGCCACGCGCCCGCACCCAACTGCAGAGCGCCAGCGGCAACAGCGTGACCTTTTTGACCGGACTGGCTCTGCTCAACACATCCAGCGGGATTTTGCAGGTCGACTGCATTCCCTTCAGAGTGCACTTTCGCCAGCTGGACGAAGCCTGCATCGAGCGCTACCTGGCAGCCGAACAACCCTTCGACTGCGCCGGGAGCTTCAAATCAGAAGGACTCGGCGTGAGCCTGTTCCGCTCCACCGAGGGCGAAGACGCCACCAGCCTGATCGGCCTGCCTCTGATCCGACTGGTCGACATGCTGCTGGCCGAGGGCGTACAGATTCCCTGAGCCCCCATCGAAAAGCGGTCCGGCACCACGCCGGACCCTGGATACCTGATCAGTGCAGGGCCGGAGCCTGCAGCCCCATCCACATCTCCAGACGCTCCGCCACACCGGTTCCCAGCTTCTTGGCGAAGCGGTCCAGCGGCGTTTCCCGCACCGTGAAGTCGACCAAGTTCTCCGCGCCGACCACTTCGCGAGCCACGTGACTGGCGCTGCCCAGCGCATCGACCAACCCCAACTGCAAGGCCTGCTCGCCGGACCAGACCAGACCGGAGAACAACTCGGGATGGTCCTTGTCCTTCAGCCGCTCGCCGCGCCCCTGCTTGACGCTGTCGATGAACTGCCGGTGGGTGACATCCAGCACCTCCCGCCAGAAGCGCACTTCGCCTTCCTTCTGCGGCTGGAACGGATCAAGGAAAGCCTTGTGCTCGCCGGCCGTGTAGACCCGGCGCTCAACCCCAAGCCGCTCCATCGCCCCGACGAAGCCGAAGCTTGCCGCCGTCACCCCGATCGAGCCGACCAGACTGGCCTTGTCCGCATAGACAGCATCGGCGGCGCTGGCGATATAGTAGGCGCCGGAGGCTCCGAGATCGGTGATGACCGCATAGAGCTTGATGTCGGGATGCGCGGCACGCAGGCGGCGAATCTCGTCATAGATGTAGCCGGACTGCACGGGACTGCCGCCCGGACTGTTGATGCGCAGCACCACACCCTTGGTGTGCTTGTCCTTGAAGGCGGCCCGCAGACTGCCGACGATATTGTCGGCGCTGGCCGCCTCGCTGTCGGCGATCACTCCACGCACCTCGACCAGCGCGGTGTGATCCCCTGTGCGCGCCGCCTCCTTCAGACTCAGCGCCGGAGAAAACATCACCAGGAGGGTCGACAGATAGGCGAACCCCAGCAACTTGAAGAAGATTCCCCAGCGTCGCGCCCGCCGCCGTTCCTCCACAGTGGCCAGCAAAGTCTTTTCCAGCAGCTTCCAGCTCTTCTCGTCGCCGCCTTCCGGTGGCGCCTTCCAGTCATCTGCCATGCCTACCCCTCAACGGCGATATCTTGCACCGACCGCACACCCAGCCAGGCGCACAACTCGCCAAAGTCATCGATAACCAGACGCGGTCCATGCAAGCGAAGCGCCTCGACGGACTGCGCCCCGTAAGTCACCGCCACCGCCCCCACCCCGGCCTGCCGCGCCATCTGCAGATCGAACGAGGAGTCCCCCACCATCAAAGCCTGCTCGGGCGATACCCCGCAGTGCGCGAGGATCTCGTTTAGCATCCGCGGATCCGGCTTGCTGGCAGTTTCGTCCGCACAGCGGCTGACGTCGAAATACGCCTGCCAGCCCCGCCCCGCCAGCACCCGGTCGAGTCCCCGGCGCGTCTTGCCGGTGGCCACCGCCAGACGGTAGCCCGCTGCCCGAAACGCCTCCAACGCCTCGGCCACACCAGAGTAGAGCGGCGACGGCTCGCTCTCCAGGGCCAGATAATGCTCGCTGTAGAGCCGGCCAGCACGCTCCAGTAGCCGGGCGTCGCGCAAATCCGGATAGAGCGTGCGGATCGCCTCGGGCAAGCCGAGCCCGATGATGCCCTTTATCGCCGCGTCGCTGCGCGGCTCGAGGCCGCAGCCCGCCGCCGCGACACGAATGGACTCGACGATGCGCCCGATGGAGTCGACCAGCGTGCCATCCCAGTCGAAGATCAACAGCCGATAATCAGTCACTCAAACGCTCCAAGGTCTGCCCCCACATCTCATCCACCGGCGCCTCCAGACGCAGCTCGCCCCCCTCCGGCAACGGCACTGCCAGCGAGTAGGCGTGCAGGAACAGGCGCTTGCCGCCAAGCGAGCGGATCTCGCGGGTGAAATCCTCGTCGCCATACTTGGCATCGCCGGCAATCGGATGCCCGGCATGTCGAGCATGTACCCGGATCTGATGGGTCCGCCCGGTGACCGGCTTGGCCTCCACCAGCGTGGCGAAGTCGCCGAAACGTCGTAACACACGGAACAGCGTCAGCGCCTCCCGCCCCTCGTCGTCGACCTCCACCATCCGCTCGCCGGAGCGCAGGGTGTTCTTCTGCAACGGGGCACTGACCTGTTTCCGGGTACTCGGCCAGGATCCGCGCACCAGCGCCAGATAACGCTTGTCCACCCCATCGCCACGCAGCGCCTCGTGCAGATGGCGCAACATGCTGCGCTTCTTGGCGACCATCAGCAGGCCCGAGGTATCCCGGTCGAGCCGATGAACCAGCTCCAGATCCTTCAGCTCCGGACGCAACTGGCGCAACGCCTCGATCACTCCATAACTGAGTCCGCTACCACCATGCACGGCGATGCCGGCCGGCTTGTTCAGCACGATCAGCGCCTTGTCTTCGTAAAGAATGGCCGTCTCGAGTCGCTCGAGCAGCCCCTGGGCCAGCGGGACCGGCTCGTCGCGCTCGGCCAGGCGCAGCGGCGGCACGCGCACCAGATCGCCGGCCTGCAGCTTGTACTCGGGCTTGATCCGCCCCTTGTTCACCCGCACCTCGCCCTTGCGCAGGATGCGGTAGATCAGGGTCTTGGGGGCGCCCTTGAGCTGGGTGCGGAGGAAATTGTCGATTCGCTGGCCGGCCGTTTCCGGCCCGACCTCCAGAATCTGGACGCCAGAACTTGCGTGGGAGGGATTTATCATTGCGGCATCATATCAATTTTCATGGAATTGAAGCACTTATTAATAGCTGCTATAGTCGCAGATGCCGCCATTTACGGCCAGGCCAGCGGACGGGCGCAAAATCGAACAGTCATCCCAACCGCACGCTACCCGATCCAGGACGTAAGGCCGTCCGACGGGACTTCACCCAAATACCGCGAAGCCTCGGAAACAAATGCCTTAGCTATATGGCGTGCCTCCATCCAAGGGAGGTCGCGATAATTGCCAACTCGCTGCAGATTCTGCGAACGGCACCCGATTTTCAAAGGACACGTGCAGGGTGGAGATGCACAACCATCGGATTGCGTAGCTGCAAGCTTTTATCACAGACGCGCATGACGTCCGCTGCCGATGCTTGATTCCTCCTCCTGATTGATTGCTTTCTGCCACAACAGTAAGCAGGAGACGTAGTCGCAACTCCGGCCACCAGCCAAACGTTGCTCGACACGGGAACGGACGACAACCTTTCCTGAAACGCCCCTGTCACCGACCGCGAGAGTCGTGTGTGCCGAACGCCGTTTCCGGCAGCCCGGAAACCAAACGGTACTACATGAAAAGAATGCTGATTAACGCAACTCAGCCCGAGGAGTTGCGTGTTGCCTTGGTCGACGGCCAACGTCTCTACGACCTGGACATCGAATCGGGCGCCCGTGAGCAGAAGAAGGCCAATATCTACAAAGGCCGCATCACCCGTGTCGAGCCTAGCCTCGAGGCGGCATTCGTCGACTTTGGCGCCGAGCGCCACGGTTTTCTCCCCCTCAAGGAAATTTCTCGCGAATACTTCAAGAAGACTCCTGAAGGTCGCATCAACATCAAGGAAGTGCTCTCCGAAGGCCAAGAAGTCATCGTTCAGGTCGAGAAGGAAGAGCGCGGCAACAAGGGCGCCGCACTGACCACCTTCATCAGCCTCGCCGGTCGCTATCTGGTGCTGATGCCGAACAATCCGCGCGCCGGCGGCATCTCCCGGCGTATCGAGGGCGAGGAGCGCAACGAACTGCGCGAAGCGCTGAACGGCCTCGACGTGCCCGGTGACATGGGCCTGATCGTGCGCACTGCCGGTCTCGGCCGCTCCAGCGAAGAGCTGCAGTGGGACCTCAACTACCTGGCCCAGCTGTGGACTGCGATCAAGGAAGCCTCGCTGGACCGCTCGGCCCCCTTCCTGATCTACCAGGAATCCAACGTCATCATCCGGGCGATCCGCGACTATCTGCGCCAGGACATCGGCGAGGTGCTGGTCGACAGCATCGAGGCCCAGGAAGAGGCCCTGAGCTTCATCCGTCAGGTGATGCCGCAGTACCAGAGCAAGATCAAGCTCTACGAAGACAGCGTACCGCTGTTCAACCGCTTCCAGATCGAGAGCCAGATCGAAACTGCCTTCCAGCGCGAAGTGAAGCTGCCGTCCGGCGGCTCGATCGTCATCGACCCGACCGAAGCCCTGGTGTCCATCGACATCAACTCGGCGCGCGCCACCAAGGGTGGCGATATCGAGGAAACCGCGCTGCAGACCAACCTGGAGGCGGCGGAAGAGATCGCCCGCCAGCTGCGCCTGCGCGATATCGGCGGGCTGATCGTCATCGACTTCATCGACATGACCCCAGCGAAGAACCAGCGCGCCGTGGAAGATCGCATGCGCGAGTGTCTGGAAGCCGACCGCGCGCGCGTGCAGATCGGCCGCATCTCGCGCTTCGGCCTGCTGGAAATGTCCCGTCAGCGCCTGCGTCCGTCCCTCGGCGAAACCAGCGGCATCGTCTGCCCGCGCTGCAACGGACAGGGCATCATCCGCGACGTCGAGTCGCTATCCCTGGCGATCCTGCGCCTGATCGAGGAAGAGGCCCTGAAGGACCGTACCGCCGAGGTCCGCGCCCAGGTGCCGATCCCGGTCGCCGCCTTCCTGCTCAACGAGAAGCGCAACTCCATCACCAAGATCGAGCTGCGTAGCCGCGTGCGCATCGTCATCCTGCCGAGCGACCATCTGGAAACGCCGCACTTCGAAGTGCAGCGCCTGCGCGACGACAGCCCAGAGGTGCAAAGCGCTCAGTCGAGCTACGAAATGACCCCGGCGGAAGTGGAAGAGGTCCAGTTGGTCAGCTCCACCCGCACCCTGGTGCGCCAGGAGGCGGCGGTCAAGACCGCACCGCAACGCAATGCCCTGGTGCCGGTCCCGGCCGAGCTGCCGGCAGCGCCAGTAGCAGCCCCTTACCCGGCCCTGGAACTCAATTTGTTCAAGGGACTGGTGAAATCGCTGGTCAGCCTGTTCGCCGGCAAGGAGACCGTCAAACCCGTCGCGGCCGAAAAACTGGTCGAGGAACGCCTCTCGCGCAGCAGCGAAGAACGCCGCAGCAGCCGCCAGCAGAACCGCCGCCGCGAGGGCCGCAACGGCCGCGACGAGGAGCGCAAGCCGCGCGAGGAACGCCAGGTTCGCGAAGAGCGCGTACCGCGCCTGCCCCGCGAGGAGCGCCCCGCGCGCGAAGAGCGCCAGCCCGTCGAAATCGTGGAAACCCGTGAGCCACGGGAGCCGCGCGAGCTGCGGGAAGGCCGTCGCGAGCGTCCGCCCCGCGAAGAGCGCGCTCCGCGCGAGGAACGCCAGCCCGCCGAAACCGTGGAAGCCCAAGAGCCGCGGGAATCGCGTGAACCGCGCGAGCCCCGGGAGGGCCGTCGCGAGCGTCCGCCCCGCGAGGAGCGCGCTCCGCGCGAGGAACGCCAGCCCGCCGAAACCGCGGAAGCCCAAGAGCCGCGGGAATCGCGTGAACCGCGCGAGCCCCGGGAGGGCCGTCGCGAGCGTCCGCCCCGCGAGGAGCGCCGCCGCGAGCTGCGCGAACCGCTCGACGTCCAGGAAAGCCCGCGGGAGGAACGTCCCGCCCGTCCGCCGCGCGAGGAGCAGCCCCAACGGGAAGAGCGTCAGCTGCGGGAAGAACGCCCGCCGGTCGAGCTGAAGGCTCTCGAGGAAGAAGCTCTGCCCAGCGAGGAAGTCCAGGAGCAGGAAGAAGAGCTGGAGGCCAGCGGCGAGGAGCGCCCCCGCCGCCGCTCCCGCGGCCAGCGTCGCCGCAGCAATCGTCGCGAACGCCAGCGCGACAGCCAGGGCAACGAGATCGAGGGCAGCGAAGAAAGCGAAGCCGCGACCGCTGCGGCAGTCGCCACGGCCGCCGTTGCCATCGCTGCGCAGAGCCAGGCTGACGAGGGACTCGCCACGGAAGTTCCCGCCAGCATCGCCCCGCCCCCCCAGCAGCCTGCCAAGCAGCCCGCCGCCGTGGAAAGCGAAGCGCCCCGCGAGAGCGTTGCCGCCGTTCCCGACGTCGAGGTCCGACCAGCAGAGGCTCCGACGGCCGCTGCACCGGTCGAGCAGCCGCAACCTGTCAAGGTCGAGGAGCCGGTGGCCAGCGTGAGCGAAGCGCCGCAAGCATCCCCACTGCCGGCCATGGAGTCCGCCCTCGCCGAGACGCCGGCCGAAGCACCACGCAGCACAGCCCGAGCCACCAACGACCCGCGCGAGGTCCGTCGTCGCCAACGCGAGGCCGCCGAGGCGCAAGCCAGGCAGGCTGCCGAAGCCGCACTGGCCCTGGAAGCTCCCGCCGCTGCGGAAGCGCCGGCCATCGAGATGCAGGCCGAGGCTGAACCCGCCGCCGAAAGCGCTGTGCAGGAAGAAGCCGTGCCGGAAAGGGTCGAGGTCCCTCTTGAGCAGTTCCCGGCTGTAAACGAAGCCCTCCCTGCGACAGTGGAACCGATCGAAGCGCCGAGCGAGCAGGTTCAGCCCGAGCCTGCAACCCCCGCCGCCACTTCGGAGCCGGTCGAGGCGCCGTTCGAACTGGCCCAGCCGGAAATACAGGCGCCCGTCGCCGTAGAGGAACCGGTCGACATTCCGTTCGAACAACCGGCCCAGCTGCTGGACGAACACCCTGAGGTTCGGAAAGAGCAGCAAATGCTCGACCTCCAGCCGACAGCCGAGCAGCCGATCGAGGCGGAAATCGCGCCCGAAGCGGAAAGCAAAGCGGCTACCGAGCCTCCGAGCGAGGAAGCGGGTGAGGCGACCCGGGAAGCCGAAGCCAAGGACGAAAGCAGAAGGCCGAAGCCGGCCGACAAGCAGGATGATCAGACGGCCAACTGAGGCCGAAAACCCTGGACCGGCTTTCGAGCCGGTCCGCAACGAAAAAGGGGATGCGCTGCATCCCCTTTTTCGTTTTCGTGAGCGGTGCCGAGCGCCGCCCGAGCCCCGTGCTCAAATCACGCCGGGCTCGATCTCCAGATGCACGCCGAAGCGCCTCTCGATGTCTTCACAGATGCGTTCGGCCAGTCCCAGCAGTTGCCTGCCGCTGGCCTGCCCATGGTTGACCAGCACCAGCGCCTGCAGACGGTGCACGCCGGCATCGCCCTCGCGATACCCCTTCCAGCCGGCCCGCTCAAGCAGCCAGCCGGCCGCCAGCTTCACCATGCCGCCGGCCTGCGGGTAGGCCACCAGATCGGGATACTCGGCGCGCAGATGCGCAGCCTGTTCGGCAGAGACCAGCGGATTTTTGAAGAAACTGCCGGCATTGCCCAGCACGGCGGGGTCGGGGAGCTTCTCCCGGCGGATGGCGCAGATCGCCCGGCTGACGTCCAGAGGCGTCGGCGATACCACGCCCTGTTCCGCCAGCCACTGGCGCACCGGACCGTAGTCCAGATGCAACTGCGGCGCACGCTGCAGCGCGAAACGCACACGCAGGATCAGCCAGCGCCCGGCCTGGCGCTTGAACACGCTGTCGCGGTAGCCGAAAGCGCACCCCTCGCGGCTGAACTCGCGCAGCTCGCCGCTCTGCCGGTCGAGAGCGACCAGACCGGTACACACGTCCTTGATTTCCACGCCATAGGCACCGATGTTCTGCATCGGCGCAGCCCCCACGGTGCCGGGAATCAGGCTGAGGTTCTCCAGTCCCGCCAGCCCCAGTTCCAGGGTATGCCGCACGAAGGGATGCCAGGGTTCGCCCGCCTCCGCCTCGACCAGTACCCGCTCGCCGTCGTCGGCCACCAGGCGCACGCCACGGCTGGCCATCCGCAGCACCAGCGCGTCGACATCCCGGGTCAGCAGCAGGTTGCTCCCGCCGCCCAGCACCAGCAGCGGCAGCCCGCGCTCGGCCGCCAACGCCAGCGCCTCGCGCACCTCGCTCTCGTCACGAGCCTCGGCGAACAGCCGCGCCCGCGCCTCGAGGGCAAAGGTGTTGAACGGCCTGAGGGAAAGGTTTTCCTGTACCTGCAGGCTCACAGGCGCCTCCGGATCTCGGCGAGCAGCTCGTCGCCGGCGCGCTCGAGCAGATCGAGCACCCGCTCGAAGCCCTCCTCGCCCCCGTAATAGGGATCCGGGACCTCGCTCTCCTCCAGCGCGTAGCGGCGCAGGTAGAGGTCCAGCTCGGCCAGAGCATCTCCCGGACGCATGGCCTGCAGGTCCTTCAGGTTGCTGCGGTCCATGGCGAGGATCAGGTCGAAGCGCGAGAAGTCCTCCCGACAGACTTGGCGGGCACGCAGAGCATCCAGATCGTAGCCGCGCCGGCGGGCTGCCTGGCAGGTACGGGCATCCGGCGCCTTGCCCACATGCCAGTCGCCGGTACCGGCCGAGTCGATGCGGACGCGCTCTTCCAGCCCGGCCGCGCGCACCCGCTGGCGGAACACCCCCTCGGCAGTGGGCGAGCGGCAGATGTTGCCGAGACAGACGAACAGGATGCGCATCAGGCCCCCAGCAGGCGCCGCACGCGCTCCAAGTCATCCGGGGTATCCACGCCGGCCGGCGGCGCCTCCAGGGCGTCGGCCACATGGATGCGCACGCCGTGCCAGAGCGCGCGCAGCTGCTCCAGGCTCTCGACGTTTTCCAGCCAGCACGGCCCCCAGGCGACGAAATCGCGGAGAAAGCCCGCACGATAGGCATAAATGCCGATGTGCCGGCGATAAGGTACGCCAACCGGCAGCCGTTCGCGGCTGGTGGCGAAGGCGTCCCGCGCCCAGGGCAACGGCGCACGGCTGAAAGTCAGGGCCAGGCCGTGGATGTCGCTGGCCACCTTCACCACGTTGGGATTGAACAGCGCCTCGACGCTGTCGATCGGCTCGGCCAGGGTGGCGATGGCCGCCTCCGGGTGGGCTGCCAGGTTGGCCGCCACCTGGTCGATGATCGCCGGCGGAATCAGCGGCTCGTCGCCCTGCACGTTGACCACGATGGCATCGTCGGCCAGCTCGAGCCGGGCGGCCACCTCGGCCAGCCGGTCGGTTCCGGAGTTGTGCTCGATGCGGGTCGGCAGCACCTCGGCGCCGAAGGCCCGGCAGGCCGCCTCGATGCGCGCATCGTCGGTGGCCACCACCACCCGCTCGGCCCCGCTCCGGCAAGCCTGCTCCCAGACATGCCGGATCATCGGCTTGCCGGCAATATCCTGCAATGGCTTGCCCGGCAGCCGGCTGGAGGCATAGCGGGCCGGGATCACCACGCTGAAGGCGTTGCTCATTTGTCCAGACGCTCGTCGACGTTGAGGGTACGGGCCTCGCCTTCCAGCATCACCGGGATGCCGTCGCGTACCGGGAAGGCCAGGGCGTCGGCCTTGCAGATCAGCTCGGACTTGTCGTCGGCCAGCTTCAGCGGCCCCTTGCAGATCGGGCAGGCGAGAATGTCGAGTAGTTTCGGGTCCATGGTGAAATCCTGGGAGGGCAATGGAAAGCCGGCGGCACGCGCCTGACCGATGCCGGGCGCTCAGCGCGATGCCAGCAGGCGGTCTAGGGCCGCATCGAACCAGTCGGCGAAGGCTGGCGAAGGCACGGCATCGACAGCCAGATACCAGCAATCGGCAGGAGCGAAGGCACGGCATTTCACCGCATCCTTTTCCGTCATCACCACCGGCAGTGCAGGGCTGAAACGCAGCTGCTCCGCGCGGTAGCGGGCGTGGTCGGCGAAGGCGTGCGGAATCGGCCGCCAGTGTAGCGCCTCGAGCGTGGCGAAGAAACGCCGGGGATTGCCGATGCCGGCCAGCGCATGCAGGGCCGTACCGGGCGGAAAGTGGTCCAGCGGCCGGCGTTCGCCGCTGGCCAGATGAACCAAGGCGCTGGGCTGGAGGGTAAAGCCGTAGCCGCCCGGCGGATCCTCGCCGGCGCCGTTGTGGAGCACCGCGTCCACACCGGCCAGCCGTTCGACCGGCTCGCGCAGGGGGCCGGCCGGCAGGCAGTGGCGATTGCCAAGACCGCGCGAGGCGTCGATCAAGACCAGTTCCAGGTCGCGGGCCAGCCGGTAGTGCTGCAGACCGTCGTCGCAGAGGATGAGATCGAGGGCCTGGGCCTCGAGCAACGCCCGCACGGCCCGCGGACGATCCGGGTCGATCGCCAGCGGCACGCCGCTGCGCTGGACGATCAGCAGCGGCTCGTCGCCGGCCTGCTCGGCCGACTGCTCGGCGGCGACCCACCAGGGCAGGTACGGCGGCTTGGCGCCGTAGCCGCGACTGACCACCCCGACCCGCAGACCGCGGTGTCGGCAGGCCTCGATCAGCCAGAGAATCAACGGGGTCTTGCCGGTGCCGCCGACGGTGATGTTGCCGACCACCACGATGGGCACCGGCGCCCGGTAGATATCGCCCTCGCCGCGCAGAAAGCGCTCCCGGCGCCGCCGCACCATGCGGCGGAACAGCGCTTCCAGCGGGCGCAGCAAGACCAGGGCGGGATGATCGTGGTACCAGGCGTCGAGCAGACGGTCGGCGCAGGCCATCAGGGCGCCGCCTGAGCCTCGGCCGTGGTGATGCGCAGGCGGGAGAAACCGAGCTTGCCGGCGGCATCCATGGCGGTGATGACCGCCTGATGGGGGGTCTTGCCATCGGCACTGATGACCAGCGGCAGGCTGTTGTCGCCGCCCGACTCCTTCTGCAGGGCCCGCATCAGGCTGTCCAGGTCGCTGCTGATCAGCGCCTGGCCGTTCAGCGAGTAGCTGCCGTCGACGTCGATCAGCACCTCCAACCGCTTCGGCTCGGCGCCCTCGGGTGGCGTGCCGCTGACGGCCTCCGGCAGATCGACCTTGAGCTGGGTTTCGCGGGTGAAGGTCGTGGTGACCACGAAGAACAGCAGCAGGATGAACACGACATCGATCAGGGAAGCCAGATTGATCTCGACATTCTCCCGCGGTTTGCGCCGGAACTTCACGCCTTGCCCCCGTTGAGGTCGACTTCGCGATCGCCCTGCAGCACCTCCACCAGCTTGATCGCCTCCTGCTCCATGCCGATCACCAACTCGTCGACACGACGCTGCAGGTAGCGATGGAAAAACAGCGCGGGGATCGCCACGAACAGACCGGCGGCGGTGGTGATCAACGCCGTGGCGATACCGCCGGCGAGCTGCGAGGCATTGGCCATGCCGGAGCCCATGAAGCTGCCGAAAATCTCGATCATGCCCAGCACGGTGCCGAGCAGGCCGAGCAGCGGCGCGATGCCGGCGATGGTACCGAGGGCATTGAGGTAGCGCTCCAGGTCGTGAATGACGCGGGCCGCCGCTTCCTCGATGCATTCCTTCATGACTTCCCGGCCATGCTTGGAGTTGGCCAGCCCCGCCGCGAGGATCTGCCCCAGCGGCGAATCTGCACGCAACTCCTTGAGCTTGTCGCTGTTCAGCTGCTTGTCCTGGATCCAGCGCCAGACCTGTCCGAGCAGGTGCGCCGGGGTGATCCGGCTCGGCCGCAGGGTCCAGAGGCGCTCGACGATGATGGCGAGGGCAACGATGGAGCAGAGAATGATCGGCAGCATTATCCAGCCGCCCGCTTTGACAAGCTCCCACACGGTGGCGAATCCCCTTGAAAAAAGTGGCGCAACTCTAGCACAGGCGTACCCGCTCGCCGACGGCCGCCGTTCTCATTTTTCCCGCCAGAAGCGGGGCTCTTCGCGTAGCCCACGTGCCCGGCCCCAGTCCCCCAGGCGGAACTGCAGGGCGCCCTGACGGGCGGTGTCGTAGATCGCTGCCGGCAGGTCCCGGTAGCGCGCCACGACCTCCGGGTGCGGGTGGCCGAAGGCATTGTTCCAGCTGCGCGAAATCAGCATCGCGCGCGGCGCCAAGGCTTCGAGCAGGGCCCGGGAGGACGAGCCGCGGCTGCCGTGGTGCGGTGCCAGCAGCCAGTCGGCGCGCCACTCGGGATGACTGTCGAGCAGCGCCCGCTCGGCCGCGACGTCGATATCGCCGGTCAGCAGCAGGCGCTCGCCGCCGGCCTTCACCAGCAGCACGCAGGACGCCTGATTGCCGTCCTGCGCAGCCCCCCAGCGCCAGGTGGTGAAACGCACGCCGTCCCATTGCCACTCCCGGCTGGCACAAGGGCGGGCGGCGAGCGCCGCCGGCAGGGCCTGCGCCTCGCCGGAGACGACCTCCCCCAGCGGCAGGCCATGCTGCACAGCCAGGGCACCGCCGGCATGGTCGCCGTCGGCATGGCTGAGCAGCAGGCCATCCAGGCGGGTCACGCCAAGACTACGCAGCGAAGGCAGCACCACCCGCTCGCCCAGGTCGAAATCGTCGACGCGCGGCCCGGCGTCGTAGAGCAGGGCATGCTCGCGGGTGCGCAGGAGCACGGCCAGCCCCTGGCCGACGTCCAGCAGCCAGATATCGGCCCGACCGGGAGGAACCCGCTCCTCGGGCGGAAAGCCCAGAGGCAGCAGCAGCGCCAGCCCCAGGGCACGCAGCGGTACCCCGGCCGGCAGAAGAATCAGCAGGGTCCCCAGCCCTGCCAGCAGCCAGGCCCAGAATGGCGCCGTCTGGGGAAGCCAGGCCGGCACGATGGCAGCCATCTCGCCGAGCAGCCAGAAAAGTGCTGCCAACAAGGCACCGGCCATCTGGAGAAGGCCCTCACCCAGCACCGGCAGGGGCAGCAGCAGGGTTCCGAGCAACGCCAGCGGTACCACCGCGAGGCCGACCCAGGGCCCCGCGACCAAGTTGGCCAGCGGACCGCTGAGACTGATCGGAAGCCCCAGGGCCAGCAGCAGCGGCAACAGCCCCAGCGCGGTGGTCCACTGGGCCCGCCACAGGGTCTGCGCCCACGACCAGGCCCCCAGGCGGCCGCCGAACGCCAAGCCAAGGATCGCCACCGCGGCGAACGACAGCCAGAACCCCGGCTGCAGGCTGGCCAGCGGCTCGAGCAGCAGCACCCCGTCCAGCGCCAGCAGCAGGGGCAGCCAGAGTCCCAGATGGCGGAAGCGCAGGCGCCAGAGCAGCACCACCGCGACCATCGCGCAGGCACGCTGCACCGGCACCCCGAAACCGGCCAGCCAGCCATAGCCCAAAGCCGCGGCGAAGGCCAGGCCACAGGCCCAGGGCAGCCAGGACAAACGCCGCGGCCACAGGCCGTGACGCGCCAGCCAAGCGACCAGCCCATAGACCAGGCCGGCGAGCAGGGCGACATGCTGGCCGGAGATCACCATCAGATGCACGGTGCCGGTATCCTGCAGCAGGCGCCAGTCCGCCGCGCTCAGCCCGGAGGCATCGCCCACCACCAGTGCGGCGATAGCACCCGCGCGGCCGTAGGCATCGACCTGTCGCAGGCGCTGGCGCAGTTCGTCGCGCCAGCCGTCGGCAACGCCCGGCGGACCGAGGCGCTCCCCCGCCTTCACCGTACCGCTGGCACCGATACGCTGCGCCAGCAGCCAGGCCTCGTAATCGAACCCCTGGGGATTGACCAGGCCGCGCGGACGCTTGAGGGCAACGGCCAGGCGCCACCGCTCGCCGGCGCGAATTTCCGGCCCCCCATGCCAGGCCAGACGCAGCCGCCGGGGCAACTCGGCCCGCCGGGACCGCACCTCTTCCAGCTGGAAGCGCAGCGTGCCGTCGGCCCTCTCCGGCAGGCCGACCACCTGCCCCTCCAGCCACAGGGTGCGCCCGTCGAGTTCGGCAGGCAGGCGTCCCTCCAGCGCCCAGTGCGCCGACAGGCAGGCCCAGCCCAGACCGAGGAGGAAAAGCGCCGGCGGATAACGGCGAAACCACAGGCAGGCCAGTCCGCCCAGCAGCAACACCGACCACAGCCACCAGGGCGGCAGGGCCGGAAGAAAACGCAGGACAAGCAGGCCTGCCGCGAGCGCCAACATCCCTGTGCGCAGCATTCGAGACGACTCCGTAATTCGTGCAGTCCATCGAGACGAGCGGCGGCTTGCCGGTAGCAATACCTGCAGCAGGCCATCATCAATATGTGATAATACTGGCGCTTCAAACTGCCGAGTGTCGCCATGCCCCGCCGCATCTTTAAGCGCTACATGCCACATCCGGATAGCATCAGGGAACACAAGTCCCTGCGCTTTTTGGGAAGCTTGATCCACGACCCCAACCTCTGGCATCTGAACCGCCACTCGGTGTCGCGAGCCATGCTCGCCGGCCTGTTCAGCGCCTTCATCCCGCTCCCGATGCAGATGCTACTCGCTGCCGGCCTGGCCATCCCGCTGCGGGCCAACCTGCCGATTTCCATCGGCCTGGTCTGGCTGACCAATCCCCTCACCATGCCGCCGGTGTTCTACTGCACCTACAAGGTCGGCAGCTGGGCTCTGAACACACCGCCGCTGACCCTACCCAGCGAGCTGACCATGGACTGGATCAGCGAGCGGCTGGTCACCCTGTGGGAACCGATCCTGGTCGGCTCGTTCATCACCGGAATCGTGCTCGGCATCGTCGGCTACTTCGCGACCATGCTGTTCTGGCGCTGGTGGGTCCGCCACAACTGGCGGAAACGCCAGGAAAGACGACGCAAACCCGCACTCTGAAACAGCCGCGCGGTGCAAGCCTGCGCGGCACGGTCCGCTCACTCGTAGCGCAGGGCCTCGGCCGGCTGGGTGCGGGCGGCCCGCCAGGACGGATAGAGGGTGGCGAGAAAGCTCAGCACGAAGGCCGCCGTGCAGACCAGCGCCACATCCAGCGCCTGCAGGTCGGACGGCAGGTAGCTGACGAAATAGATGTCCGAACTGAGGATCTGCCGGCCGCTGACCGACTCCAGCCAGGCGATCAGCGCGCTGACGTTCAACGCCGCGATTACCCCCAGCACAGCCCCGACCAGGGTGCCGAGCGCCCCGATCACCGTGCCCTGGACCATGAAGATCGCCATGATCTGTCCCGGCGTGGCGCCCAACGTGCGCAGGATGGCGATATCCGCTCCCTTGTCGGCAACCACCATGATCAGCGTGGCGACGATGTTGAACGCCGCCACCGCGACGATCAGCAGCAACAGCAAGCCAATCATGGTCTTTTCCATCTTCATGGCGCTGAACAGGCTGCCCTGCGTCTGGGTCCAGTCGACGGCGCGATAGCCCGCGCCAAGCTCCCCAACGATCCCCGCCGCCACCTGCGGCGCCTGGTACAGATCCCTCAGCGCCAGGCGTACGCTCTGCACCTGTCCGGGCTGCCAGCGCATCAGCTGCGCCGCGTCGGCGGCATGGATCAGCGCCAGCGAGCCGTCCAGCTCGGCGCCGACCTTGAACACCCCGACCACGTTGAGACGCTGCATGCGGGGGGTGATGCTGCCCGAGCCGTCGCTCACCTCGGGGATGATCAGGGTCAGCCTGTCGCCGACCTGTAGGCCGAAGCGCCGCGCGGTGATCTCGCCGATGACCACGCCGAACTCGCCGGGCGCCAGGTCGGCCAGACGCCCCTCCTGCAGATGGGCGGCGACGATGGAGACCTTCGGCTCCTCCTGCGGGTCGACGCCCTGGATCTGGATCGGCTGCATCGCCCCCTTGTAGGAGAGCATCCCCTCCAGTTCGGTGAGCGGCGCCGCAGCCCGCACCTCCGGGTGCTCCTGCACCGTCCTGGCCAGGGCGCGCCAGTCGTCCAGCGGCTGCACACCCGCGATGGCGGCATGCGGCACCATGCCGAGGATTCGCGAACTCATCTCCTTCTGGAAACCGTTCATCACCGAAAGCACCACGATCATCGCCAGCACGCCGAGGGCGAGGCCGATCATCGAGGTCAGCGAAATGAAGGAAATGTAGTGGTTGCGCCGCTTGGCCCGGGTGTAGCGGGCACCGATGAAAACCGCCAGGGGACGAAACATGCTCACTCCGCGACCAGTCGACCGTCTTCGAGACGCAACACCCGGTCCATCTGCCGGGCCAGTTGAAGATCGTGGGTCACCACCAGAAAGGCCGTGCGCAGAGAGGTACTGAGCTCCAGCATCAGCTCCTGGATGCCCTGGGCGGTGTGCTGATCGAGGTTGCCGGTCGGCTCGTCGAGCAGCACCAGGCCCGGCCGATTGGCCAGGGCGCGGGCGATCGCCACGCGCTGGCGCTCGCCGCCGGAAAGCTCCGCCGGCTTGTGGTTGAGGCGATGCCCCAGACCGACCCGCTCGAGCAGCGTGGCGGCTCGCTGACGCGCCTCGGGGATCGCCACGCGGGCGATCAGGAGCGGCATGCAGACGTTCTCCAGGGCGGTGAACTCCGGCAGCAGATGATGGAACTGGTAGACGAAGCCCAGCGCACGGTTGCGCAGCAAGCCCCGCTCCTTCTCGTTGAGCGCCGAAAGCTCCTCGCCGGCCAGCCAGACGCTGCCCTCGCTGGGCGTGTCCAGGCCGCCGAGCAGGTTGAGCAGGGTGCTCTTGCCGGAGCCCGAGCTGCCGACGATGGCCACCCGCTCGCCCGGATGCAACTCCAGCCCCAGGCCAGAAAGCACCACTACCGACTGCGGACCCTCCTCATAGCGCTTGCCCAGGTTGCGGCAACTGAGAACGGCTCGATCTTTCATGGCAGGGTCACTCATAACGCAAGGCCTCCGCAGGCTGGGTGCGCGCGGCGCGCCAGGCCGGATACAGGGTGGCGAGGAAACTCAGCAGCAGGGCTGCGCCGCAGACCAGCGCCACGTCCTCGCCCATCAGCTGCGAAGGCAGGTAGTCGATGAAATAGACGTCCGCGCTGAGGAACTTGTGGCCCAGCAGTTGTTCGAGGGCCGCGATCCAGCTGCCGATATTGAGCGCGGCGAGAATGCCCAGGGCACCGCCGATCAGGGTGCCGATCACGCCGATCACCGTCCCCTGGACCATGAAGGTCGCCATGATCTGTCCCGGCGTGGCGCCCAGGGTACGCAGAATCGCGATGTCGCCCTTCTTGTCGGTGACCACCATGACCAGCGTGGAAATGATGTTGAACGCCGCCACCGCGACGATCAGCAACAGCAGCAGGCCGATCATGGTCTTTTCCATGCGGATCGCCTGATACAGGTTGCCGTGGCTGCGCGTCCAGTCGCGGGCGTAAAAATCCTCGCCGCCCAGGTTCGCGGCGATACTCCAGGCAGTGCGCGGCGCCTGGAACAGGTCGACGAGCTTGAGCCGCAGCCCCTGGACCTGACCGGGCTTCCAGCGATGCAGGCGCGCCAGGTCGTCGAGATGGGCCATGGCCACGGAGCCATCCAGCTCGCCGGCACCGACATGGAAGATCCCCTGCACGGTGAAGCGCTTCATCCGCGGGAACATCCCGGCCGGGGTGACCGTCACCTCGGGGGCGACGAAGGTGACTCGGTCGCCGATGCCGACCCCCAGCTTGGCAGCCGCCCTGTCGCCGATGAGGATGTCGAACTCGCCCGGCCGCAGCGCGGCCAGGCTACCCTGGCGAAAGAAGTCGCCGATGATCGACACCTGCGGTTCGAGCGCGGGGTCGATGGCGTTGATCAGCACCTTCTGCACCTGACCGTTGTGGGTCAGGAGCCCCTGCATCTGGGTGAAGGGCGCCACCGCGACGACCTGAGGATGGGCCTGCGCCCGCGCCGCCAGACTGCGCCAGTCGTCGATCGGCACCGGACTTTCGACGGTCGCGTGGGGAACCATGCCGAGCACCCGGGTGCGCATCTCGTGATCGAAGCCGTTCATCACCGACAGCACCAGGATCATCACCAGCACGCCGAGTGCCAGTCCGGTCATCGAGGTCAGCGAAATGAAGGAGACGAAATGGTTGCGACGCTTGGCACCCGTGTAACGCATGCCGATGAAGACGGACAGCGGTCTGAACATAGCGGAGAGTCGTTATCGCCGGCGGAAGAGAAGCGCCCCCTGGCGGGGCTGAGAGCCGATCCTAGCTGTTACACTCAGGGCCGGCAGTTGGCCATGGGAGACGCCATGTCGACAGGAAATCGCCGCGCATACTACCGTATCGCGGTGACGGATGGCACCGGAAATTACCCCAGGAGCCGAGGTCGGCGAGGCCCTGCGCGCGACCTGCGGGCGTGCCTCCGACAGGCGTTCGCCCCCCTTCAACCACGCAGAGCGAAATCGCTCCGGAAGGAACAATCGTGACCCTCATCTACGGCCATCGCGGCGCCAAGGGCGAAGCCCCGGAAAACACCCTGGTCGGCTTCCAGCGCTGCCTCGAGCATGGCGTGCGACGCTGCGAACTCGATCTGCACCTGTCTCGCGACGGCGAGCTGATGGTCATCCACGACCCGACCCTGAAGCGCACCACCGGCCGCCGCGGCAAGGTCAGCGAGCAGGATGCCGACGAACTGGCGAGCATCGATGCCCGCCTGGGCGGCCCGGGTTGGGTACAGCCCTGCCCCATCCCGCGCCTCGCCGAACTCTTCGAGAAGTGCGACTTCGAACACTGGCAACTGGAAGTGAAGAGTACCTCGCGGGTCCGTGCGGCACGCACCGTGACGGCCATCCAGGAACTGGTGGAGCGCTACGGCCTGTTCGAGCGGGTCACCGTGACCTCGAGTTCGCGGGAAGTCCTGCGCGCCCTGCGGCGGCTGACGCCTCGCCTGTCGCGCGGCCTGGTCGCCGAATATGCCTGGCTCGATCCGCTGAAGATCGCTCGCAACCACGGCTGCGAGCTGCTCGCCCTGAACTGGACGCTGTGCACCCCGGAACGCCTGGAGAAAGCACGGCAGATGGGTCTGCAGGTATCGGTATGGACGGTGAACGAACCGGCGCTGATGCGCCGGCTCGCCGATTTCGGAGTGGACAGCCTGATTACAGACTTTCCCGGTTTGGCCATTGCCACCCTTGGGAAAGGTTGAACTCGCCCCCTCCGACCGGCTCAGGCCACCGGTCGGAGCCTCTCAAAAAAGCCGGTTGAGGCCGTCGTACGCCGCCACCCGATAGGCCTCGGCCATGGTCGGGTAGTTGAAGGTGGTGTTGATGAAGTACTTGAGGGTGTTCGCCTCGCCCTTCTGGTTCATGATCGCCTGGCCGATGTGGACGATCTCCGAGGCCTGATAGCCGAAGCAGTGCACGCCGAGGATTTCCAGGGTCTCGCGGTGAAAGAGGATCTTCAGCATGCCCGCCTTCTCGACGGCGATCTGCGCCCGAGCCATGCCCTTGAAGAAAGCCTTGCCGACCTCGTAGGGCACCTTCGCCTGGGTCAGCTCGCGCTCGGTCTTGCCGACCGAACTGATCTCCGGAATGGTGTAGATGCCGGTCGGCACGTCGTCGACGAAGCGCCAGCTGTCGTTTTCCGTGATGCTGCCCGCCGCCGAACGGCCCTGGTCGTAGGCGGCGCTGGCCAGGCTCGGCCAGCCGATCACATCGCCGGCCGCGTAGATGTTGCCGATGTCCGTACGGTAGTGCTCATCGACCTGGATCTGCCCGCGGCTGTTGGCCTTGAGACCGATATTCTCCAGACCCAGCTTGTCGGTGTTGCCGGTACGGCCGTTGCTCCACAGGAAGGCGTCGGCCTTGATCTTCTTGCCGGACTTGAGGTGCAGGATCACCCCGTTGTCCAGCCCCTCGACGCGCTCGTACTCCTCGTTGTGGCGGATCAGCACGTTGTTGTTGCGCAGGTGGTAGCTGAGCGAGTCGGAGATCTCGTCGTCGAGAAAGCTGAGCAGTTGATCGCGGTTGTCGATGAGGTCGACCAGCACGCCCAGGCCACTGAAGATCGAGGCGTACTCGCAGCCGATGACCCCCGCTCCGTAGACGATCAGCCGGCGCGGGGTGTGGCCGAGGCTGAGGATGGTGTCGCTGTCGTAGATGCGCGAGTGGGTGAAGTCGACGTCGGCCGGACGGTAGGGGCGCGAACCGGTGGCGATGACGAACTGCTTGGCCACCAGCTTCTCCGTCATGCCGTTGAGGTGGACGACCTCGATGGTGTGCTCGTCGCAGAAGCTCGCGGTACCGAAGAAGGTGTCGATGCGGTTGCGCGCGTAGTAGCCGGTGCGCGAAGAAACCTGTTTGCTGATGACCTGCTCGGCACTCTTCAGGACGTCGGCGAAGGAGAACCAGCGCGGCTCGCCGATCTGACGGAACAGCGGGTTGTTGTTGTACTGCATGATCTGCCGCACCGAGTGGCGCAGCGCTTTGGAGGGGATGGTCCCGAGGTGGGTGCAGTTGCCGCCGACCTGGGGGCGCTCATCCACCACCGCCACCTTGCGCCCGGCTTTCACCGCATTCATCGCCGCCCCTTCGCCAGCGGGGCCTGTGCCGATTACCACCACATCGTAGTTATATACAGCCATACTTACTCCTGAAAACGCAGCGGGGCGCCCCCGGCGCGGTTGACGAATTCGTTCGAGCCTGACTGGATACTCCAACACCAGTACTGCCGCTATAGGCCTTTTGGGTATTCCCTCCTTGCCACGGATCGGCTAATCCTTGTTGGCGTCGTAACCCAGAGCGGGCCTGGCCGCCTTGTCACCTCCGGCATTCGCTTCCTCGCACTTGTCCTGATCGCCGCCGCAGATGGGGCAGTCATCCTTCTCAATCCCCAGGTTGGCGATGCCGCCGCAGGAGCCGGCGATGGGCTTGCGACCCATGATCACGCCGATGGACATGCCCAGCACCACCAGCAACATGACGAGAAAAACCAGTACCCAGGTCATTGTTTTTCTCCCGCACCGAACAGCCGGTCGAAGGCCGTGGTGCTCTTGGTGACGAATCCCTGTCCCTCGTGAATCACCAGGAAGGCAGCGATCCCCTGCCGCTCCGCGAAAGCCAGGCCGCGCTCGTCGCCGAGCACCATCAAAACGGTGTCCAGACCGTCCGCCCGGAGGGCGGAAGGGTCGACGACCGTCACTGACGCTAGCCGATGGGCAACCGGAGCGCCGCTCTGGGGATCCACCGTATGGGAATAGCGTTTGCCGTCCTGCTCGAAGAAGTTGCGGTAGTCGCCCGCTGTGGTAACGGCATAGCCGTCGAGGGCAATGATTCTCTGCGCGACCCGCTCGTCGTCGTGGGGCGCCTCGATGGCGATCCGCCAGGGCGTGCCGTCGGGCTTGTGCCCCTTGGCCTTGAGCTCGCCGGTGATCTCCACCAGATAGCTGTCCACCCCCAGCGCTTCGAAGCGGGCGGCGACCCGATCAACCGCATGGCCGGCGGCGATGCTGTTGAAATCCACCTGCACCGGGGCGTCCTTGCACAGCTGTTCGCCGTCGATACGCAGATGCCGGTATCCCACGCGCTGACGGGCTTCGGCGATCGCCTCGGCATCCGGCACCCGCTCGCCGTGACCGTGCGGACCGAAGCCCCAGAGATCGAGCAGGGGGCCAACGGTCAGATCCAGCGCCCCCTCGCTTTCCACGGAAAGCCGCTCGCCAGCCGCCACCAGCTCGCGCACGGTGGCGGGCATCGGCACACAGCTACCGGCCGGCAAGGCGTTGAAGCGCTCGATATCCGAGTCGGCACGGTAAGTGGAAAGCTGCCGGTCGAGATCCGCCAGGATCGCCTCGGTTTCGCGCTGCAGCGCTTCCCGGGCCGGCGTGCCCCGGCGCTGCACGTACTTCACCGAATAGGTGCTGCCCATGGTCGGTCCGCCGAAGCTTTCCACCTGCTCGGAGCCCCCGCAGCCCGCCATCGCGGCCGCCAGGGCGACCACGACGGCGGACTTCAGCAGTGCGGAGACCACGCTAACCGCCGAAGTCGTCGAGCAGGATGTTCTCCCGCTCGACGCCCAACTCGAGCAGCATCTTGATCACTGCCGCGTTCATCATCGGCGGGCCGCACATGTAGAACTCGCAGTCCTCCGGCGCCGGATGGTCCTTCAGGTAGTTCTCGTACAGCACGTTGTGGATGAAGCCGGTCAGACCGGTCCAGTTGTCCTCGGGCTGCGGATCGGACAGCGCCAGGTGCCACCGGAAGTTCGGGTTCTCCGCCTGCAGCTGGTCGTACTCCTCGACGTAGAAGGCCTCGCGCATGGAGCGCGCGCCGTACCAGAAGCTCATCTTGCGCGTGGACTTCAGGCGCTTGAGCTGATCGAAGATGTGCGAGCGCATCGGCGCCATGCCGGCACCACCGCCGATGAACACCATCTCGTTGTCGGTGTCCCGGGCGAAGAACTCGCCGAAGGGGCCGTACACGGTGATCTTGTCGCCCGGCTTGAGGTTGAACACGTACGAAGACATCTTGCCCGGCGGGATGTCGTCGCGGTTCGGCGGCGGCGAGGCGATGCGGATGTTGAACTTGACGAGCCCCCGCTCTTCCGGGTAGTTCGCCATGGAATAGGCGCGGACCGTCGTCTCGTCCACCTTGGAGACGAAGCGCCACATGTTGAACCTGTCCCAGTCGCCGCGGTACTCCTCCTGGATGTCGAAGTCCTTGTAGTTGACCACGTGCGGCGGGCACTCCAACTGGACGTAGCCGCCGGCGCGGAAGTCCACGCTCTCGCCTTCCGGCAGGCGCAGGGTCAGCTCCTTGATGAAGGTGGCGACGTTGGGATTGGACTCGACGGTGCACTCCCACTTCTTCACGCCGAAGACTTCTTCCGGCACCTCGATCTGCATGTTCTGCTTGACCGGGGTCTGGCAGGACAGGCGCCAGCCTTCCTTGGCCTGGCGACGGGTGAAGTGCGACTCCTCGGTGGGCAGCATCTCGCCGCCGCCCGACTCGACGATGCACTTGCACTGCGCGCAGGTGCCGCCGCCGCCGCAGGCGGAGGACAGGAAAATGTTGTTGGCCGCCAGGGTCTGCAGCAGCTTGCCGCCGGCCGGTACGGTAATGGTGCGCTCGCCGTTGATCTCGATGCTCACGTCGCCGCTGGACACCAGCTTGGCGCGGGCGGCAAGGATGATCACCACCAGCGCCAGCACGATGGCGGTGAACATGCCGATGGCGAGGAATATTTCGTAACTCATCTGTTCATCCCGTCCTTACAGCTGTACGCCGGAGAAAGACATGAAGCCCAGGGACATCAGGCCAATGGTGATGAAGGTGATCCCCAGTCCCTGCAGCCCCTCGGGCACATCGCTGTACTTCAGCTTCTCGCGGATACCGGCGAGCAAGGCGATGGCCAGCGCCCAGGAGAAACCCGAGCCGACGCCGTAGACCACGCTTTCCGGGAAGTTGTAGTCGCGCTCGACCATGAACAGCGAGCCGGCCATGATGGCGCAGTTCACCGTGATCAGCGGCAGGTACACGCCCAGCGCGTTGTAGAGCGAGGGTACGTACTTGTCCAGGAGCATCTCGAGGATCTGCACGATGGCAGCGATCACCCCGATGTAGCTCAGAAAGCCGAGGAAGCTGAGATCGATATCGGGCAGGCCGGCCCAGGCCAGCGCCCCCTCCTTGAGCAGATAGGCATAGAGCAGGTTGTTGGCCGGCACGGTGATGGCCTGGACCACCACGACCGCGATGCCGAGACCGATGGCGGTCTCCACCTTCTTGGAAATGGCGATGAAGGTGCACATGCCGAGGAAGAACGCCAAGGCCATGTTCTCGATGAACACGGACTTCACGAACAGGCTGATGTAGTGCTCCATTAGTAAGCCTCCTTGTTCGAGACCTGCGGGGCCAGGCGATAAGCCGGCTGCTCGACCTGATCCTTCCGCCAGCTACGCAGTCCCCAGACGATCAGACCGATGAGGAAGAAGGCCGAGGGCGGCAACAGCAGCAGCCCGTTGGGCTGATACCAGCCACCGTCGTTGACGACCGGAATGATGGTGAAGCCGAACAGCTTGCCGGCGCCGAACAACTCGCGGAAAACGCCCAGCACGATCAACATGACGCTGTAGCCCAGGCCGTTGCCGATACCGTCATAGAACGACAGGGCCGGCGGGTTCTGCATGGCGAAGGCCTCGGCACGCCCCATCACGATGCAGTTGGTGATGATCAGGCCGACGAACACCGAGAGCTGCTTGGACAGCCCGTAGGCGAAGGCCTTGAGCAACTGGTCGACCACGATCACCAGCGAGGCGATGATCACCATCTGCACGATCATCCGGATCGAGCTGGGGATCTGGCTGCGGATCATCGAGATGAACATGCTCGAGCAGGCCGTCACCAGGGTCAGTCCGATGGACATCACCAGCGCGGTCTTCAGGTTCGAGGTGACCGCCAGCGCCGAACAGATACCGAGGATCTGCAGGCCGATGGGGTTGTTGTTGAAGACCGGATTTAACAGGACTTCCTTGATGGTCGGTTGCGCCATGCTCAGGCCCCCCCATTGCGCAGGTTAGCGATAAACGGACCGAAGCCCTTCTGGCCGAGCCAGAAGCGCAGCAGGTTCTCGACGCCGTTGCTGGTCAGGGTCGCGCCAGCCAGGCCATCGACCTGATGGGTTGCTTTCGGACTTTGCGAATCGACGTTGCCCTTGACGATATCCACGGCCAGCTTGCCGTCCTCGTCGAACAGGGTCTTGCCCGGCCACAGGGCCTTCCATTTCGGATTGTCCACTTCGCCGCCCAGACCGGGGGTCTCGGCGTGCTGGTAGAAGCCCATGCCGACCACGGTATTCAGATCGCCCTTGAGCGCCATGAAACCGTACAGGGTCGACCACAGGCCGTAGCCGCGCACCGGCAGGATCAGGGTGTCGAGCTGGCCATCCTTTTCCACCAGATAAACGGTGGTGAAACGCTCGCGCCGCTTGATCGAGGCGATGTCCTGCTCGCCCGGCAGGGTGTCGGACAGCTTGGGGTCCTTGGCCGCCTTGAGCGGATCGAAGGTATTTACGTCCTGCGCATCGCTGAAGGTGCCGGACTCCAGGTCCACCACCTTGGCCACGATGCGTTCCTTGTACAGCGCCTTGACCTGCTTGCCGGACAGGTCCGCATCGCCCAGCCCGGCGATGGCCAGGATGCTGCGCTGCTTGTCCAGTTCCTTGTTCTCGATCTGGGTCGACTTCAGCGCCACGGCGGCGCCGGCGACGAACACCGAGCACACCAGGCAGACCACCAGGGCCACCGCCAGAGTGCGGACGGTGGATTCTTTCTGATTAGACATTGCGTGCCAGCCTCCGCTTGATGTTGGCCTGAACAACGAAATGGTCGATCAGCGGCGCACACAGGTTGCCGAACAGGATCGCCAGCATCATGCCTTCGGGGAAGGCCGGGTTGACCACCCGGATCAGTACGACCATCACCCCGATGAGGATGCCGAACGCCCATTTGCCGGTATTGGTCATGGACGCCGAGACCGGGTCGGTGGCCATGAACAGCATGCCGAAGGCGAAGCCGCCGACCACCAGGTGCCAGTACCAGGGCATGGCAAACATCGGATTGGTGTCGGAACCGATCAGGTTGAACAACGTGCTCAGGACAATCATGCCGGCCATCACACCGGCGACGATGCGCCAGGCGGCGATCTTGGTCGCCAGCAGCACGGCTCCGCCGATGAAGATCGCCAGGGTGCTGGTTTCGCCGATGGAACCGTGCACGGTGCCCAGGAAGGCATCCATCCAGCCGGCACCGGCGGCCACCACGCTGTCGATGCCGCCGGCAGCCGCCAGACTCAGGGCGGTAGCGCCGGCATAACCGTCGACCGCGGTCCACACCGCATCGCCGGACATCTGCGCCGGGTAGGCGAAGAACAGGAAGGCCCGGCCGACCAGCGCCGGGTTGAGGAAGTTCTTGCCGGTACCGCCGAACACTTCCTTGCCGATCACCACGCCGAAGCTGATGCCCAGCGCCACCTGCCAGAGCGGAATGCTCGGCGGCAGGATGAGGGCGAACAGCACGGAGGTGACGAAGAAGCCCTCGTTGATCTCATGCTTGCGCACCGAGGCGAACAGCACTTCCCAGAAACCGCCGACGATGAAGGTCACCGCATAGATCGGCAGGAAGTAGGCTGCCCCCTGGACGAAGCAGTCCCACAGGCGGTTCGGGTCGAACCCGGCCAGGGCGCCGGTCAGGGCAAAGCGCCAACCGTCCTGGGCCGCCAGCAGCTCGGGGCTCTTGGCAAAAATCAGGTTGGCCTGGTAGCCGGTGTTCCACATGCCGAAGAACATCGCCGGAAAGGTGCAGAGCCAGACCAGGATCATCATCCGCTTGAGGTCGATGCCGTCGCGCACATGGGCGGTGGTCTTGGTCACGCTGGCCGGACGGTAGAGAAAGGTGTCGACCGCCTCGTAGAGGGCGTACCATTTCTCGAGCCTGCCGCCCCTCTCGAAATTGTGCTCGATTTTGTCGAGAAACGCTCGGATTCCCATCAATCAACCCTCCTTCTCGATACGGGCGAGGTTGCCCCGGAGAATCGGGCCGTACTCGTACTTGCCGGCGCAGACATAGCTGCACAGGGCCAGATCTTCTTCGTCCAGCTCCAGGGCACCGAGCTTCTGGGCCATCTCGGTGTCGCCAACGATCAGGCTGCGCAGCAACTGCGTCGGCAGGATGTCCAGCGGCATCACCTCCTCGTAGTTGCCGACCGGCACCATGGCACGCGGGCTGCCGTTGGTGGAGGTGGAGAAGGCAAAGCGCTTGTCTTCCGCCAGCGTGGAGACGAAGACGTTGAGCAGCGAATGCTTCTCCGTGCCGGCGCGCAGGTAGTGCAGCATTTCCCGCTCGTCGCCCTCCTTCAGGCAGGAAACCTGCAGGTGATAGCGACCGAGGTAGGCGAAGGCGCCGTGGGCACTGCGGCCACCGAGCAGCGAGCCGGACACCACGCGGTTGTAGCCGGACTGCAGCTCGCCGGCGGTCAGCTCGTCGAGACTGGCGCCCAGACGGGTACGCAGCAGGCGCGGACGCTCGACCACCGGGCCGCCCAGGGCGACGACGCGCTCGACCGACAGCCGGCCGCTGGTGAACAGCTTGCCGACCGCGATCACGTCCTGGTAGTTGATGGTCCAGACGCTCTTGCTGGCACTGACCGGATCGAGGAAATGGATGTGGGTACCGGCCAGACCCGCCGGATGCGGGCCGGTGAAGGCTTCGACCTGCACCTTGGCCAGTTGCTCGCCGGGCAAGGCGACGCGGTCGGCCTTGCACAGGTAGATCTTGGCCAGATTGCCGAGCACCTTGAGGCCGTTCTCGAAGTCCGCCGCCTGCTCGGTGATGATCATCAGCGGATTCGCCGCCAACGGGTGGGTATCGACCGCGGTGACGAAGATCGAGCTGGGCGTCGCGTCGACCGCCGGCACGCGGCTGAACGGCCGGGCACGCAGCGCAGTCCACAGGCCGGAACGCAGCAGGTTCTCGCGCACCTGCTCGCCGCTCAGGCTCTCCAGTTGCTCCGGCGCGTACTGGGCGAAGATTTCCTCTTCGTCGCCGTCCAGATCGATGACCACCGACTGCAGGACACGCTGGGCCCCGCGGTGGATGGCAGCGACGATACCGGCCCCCGGAGCGGTGTACTGGACACCCGGGTTCTTCTTGTCGCCGAACAGGACTTGGCCGAGCTTGACCCGGTCGCCGACCTGCACATTCATGGTTGGCTTCATGCCGTGATAGTCGAAGCCTATCACGGCCACACTGCGAGCCGGTCTCGCAGCTTCTATGCGCTGCACCGGCTCACCGGTTATGGGCAAGTCGAGCCCTCGTTTGATTCTGATCATAGGTTTTAGGCCTAACCCACTGATTTCAAAAATATTGCAAGACTCGAAAAAGACACAGAAAAGGGGCAATCGACAGCGAACCGCAACCGTCCCAGCGCTTTGCAGTCTCCGAATCCAGGAAAAAAATCCGCCCGATTATAAGGATGCCCCCGAATGATGACCACCCAAGGGCTTGTTTTTTTTATGTTTTCTTGAAAGGAAATTCCCCCGCCCATGCCCTGCACAGCGCGGCAAGCGGTCGCGGAAGACCTGGAACGGAAAACTAAAACGGGAGCCCTGGGGCTCCCGTTTTGGCGGTCGGTGCAACGATCAGCGCGGGAAGGCCAGCGGATTGACTCCTGCCATCTCCTCCAGCACGCGTACCACCTGGCAGCTGTAGCCGAACTCGTTGTCGTACCAGACGTAGAGCACGACACGATTGTCGGTGCAGATGGTTGCTTCGGCGTCCACCACACCGGCATGGCGGGAGCCGACGAAGTCGGTGGACACCACCTCGGACGAGTTGACGAAGTCGATCTGCTTGTGCAGGTCGGAGAACATCGCCACCTGGCGCAGATACTCGTTGATCTCGTCGCGCGTGGTGGGCTTCTCCAGGTTCAGATTGAGGATCGCCATGGAGACGTTCGGCGTCGGCACACGGATCGCGTTGCCGGTCAGCTTGCCTTTCAGTTCCGGCAGAGCCTTGGCTGCCGCGGTGGCCGCGCCGGTCTCGGTGATCACCATGTTCAGCGGGGCACTGCGGCCACGGCGGCTGCCCTTGTGGAAGTTGTCGATCAGGTTCTGGTCGTTGGTGTAAGAGTGCACGGTCTCCACGTGACCGTTGGCAATGCCGAACTTGTCGTTCACCGCCTTCAGCACCGGCACGATGGCGTTGGTGGTGCAGGACGCCGCGGAGACGATCTTGTCCTCGTCGGTGATCTCGCGATGGTTGATACCGTGCACGATGTTCTTCAGCGCGCCCTTGCCCGGAGCGGTCAGCACCACGCGGGCGGCACCCGGGCACTTCAGGTGCTGGCCGAGCCCCTCGGCATCGCGCCACTTGCCGGTGTTGTCCACCACGATGGCATCCTGGATGCCGTACTGGGTGTAGTCGACGGTGGTCGGATCGTTGGAGTAGATCACCTGGATCAGGTTGCCGTTGGCGAGGATGGTGTTGTTCTCCTCGTCCACGGTGATGGTACCGTCGAACGGGCCATGCACCGAGTCGCGACGCAGCAGGCTGGCGCGCTTGGCCAAGTCGTTGTCGGCGCCCTTGCGCACGACGATGGCACGCAGGCGCAGGCCGTCGCCACCGCCAGTCTTCTGGATCAGGATGCGCGCCAGCAGGCGACCGATGCGGCCGAAGCCGTACAGCACCACGTCGACGCCCTTGTGCTGCTGGGTGCTCTGCTTGCCGACCACGTCGGCCAGTTCGTCGCGGACGAACTGCTCAACGGAGCGACCGGCGGCGCCCTCCTTGTACTTGCCGACCATCTTGCCCAGATCGACCGAGGCGGCACCGAGCTTCAGCTCGCTCATGGCCTTGAGGATCGGGAAGGTATCGTGCACCGACAGCTCGCATTCGTCGCTCTGGCGGTGACGGGCGAAACGGTGGGCCTTGAGGATCGCAATCACGGAGCGGTTGATCAGGCTGCGACCGAAAATCGAGGTCACCACATTGCTGTTGCGATAGAGCTGGCCAATCAGCGGGATCATCGCCTCAGCGAGAGCCTCACGATCGATCCATTCACCAAGACACTGGTCGGGCTTCTGACTCACGGGTGATACCTTCCACATGTAGGGGCTGACAAAAATGGCTACATTATGACGACGCCAACACGGGTCGGCAATCTGCAGCGGACGAAACACTGACAGCAAAGCGCGCGGATAGTTACAATCGACCGGATATCAATTCTCCCCCGGAGCCACGCCTCCCCGTGTCTGTACTGCGTCTTCCGAGCCTGCCGGCCGCCGCCGGCAAACAACACTGGGGCAACCTGCAAGGCGCGGCGCCGTCGCTGGCGATCGCCGAGGCTGCCAATGCCGCCCAGCGCTTCACCCTGCTGCTGACCGCCGACAGCCTGAGTGCCGAACGCCTGGAACAGGAGCTGCGCTTCTTCGCCCCGACGCTTCCGGTGCTGCAGTTCCCGGACTGGGAAACCCTGCCCTACGACCTGTTCTCGCCCCACCAGGACATCGTCTCCCAGCGTATCGCCAGCCTCTACCGCCTGCCGGAGCTGAGCCACGGCGTGCTGGTGGTGCCGATCACCTCCGCCCTGCACCGCCTGGCGCCGAAATCCTTCCTGCTGGGCAGCAGCCTGGTACTGGACGTCGGCCAGCGGCTCGACGTGGAGCAGATGCGCCAGCGCCTGGAGGCGGCCGGCTACCGCTGCGTGGAGACCGTCTACGAACACGGCGAATTCGCCGTGCGCGGCGCGCTGATCGACCTCTTCCCGATGGGCAGCGAGCGGCCCTACCGCATCGACCTGTTCGACGACGAGATCGAGACCCTGCGCACCTTCGAGCCGGAAACCCAGCGCTCGATCGACAAGGTCGAGTCGATCCGTCTGCTGCCGGCCCGCGAATTCCCGCTGCAGAAGGAGGCGGTCGCCGCCTTCCGCGCCCGCTTCCGCGAGCGCTTCGACGTCGACTTCCGCCGCTGCCCGATCTACCAGGACCTCTCCAGCGGCATCACCCCGGCCGGCATCGAGTACTACATTCCGCTGTTCTTCGAGGAAACCGCCACGCTCCTCGACTACCTGCCGGCCGACACCCAGGTGTTCTCCCTACCCGGCATCGAACAGGCCGCCGAACAGTTCTGGAACGACGTGCGCAACCGTTACGAAGAACGCCGCCACGATCCGGAACGCCCGTTGCTGCCGCCCGGCGAGCTGTTCCTGCCGGTCGAAGACTGCTTCGCCCGCCTGAAGAGCTGGCCACGGGTGGTCGTCTCGGCAGAGGATCTCGAACCCGGTGTCGGCCGCGAGCGCCTGCCCACGCGCCCTCTGCCGGCACTGGCCATCGACGCCAAGGCCAGCCAGCCGCTGGCGGCCCTGGCAGGCTTTCTCGGCGCGTTCCCGGGCCGCGTGCTGTTCACCGCCGAATCGGCCGGGCGCCGCGAGGTGCTGCTGGAGCTGCTGGCGCGCCTCGGTCTCAAGCCGCGCGGCGTCGACGGCTGGCCGGCCTTCGCGGAGAGCGGCGAACGCCTGGCCATCGCCGTCGCCCCGCTGGACGAGGGCCTGCTGCTCGACCAGCCGGCCCTGGCGCTGATAGCGGAAAGCCAGCTGTTCGGCCAGCGGGTGATGCAGCGCCGCCGGCGGGAAAAGACCCGCGACGGCGGCGACAACGTCATCAAGCACCTCACCGAACTGCACGAAGGCTCGCCGGTGGTGCACATCGACCACGGCGTCGGCCGCTACCGCGGACTGGTCACCCTGGAGGTCGAGGGCCAGGCCGCCGAGTTCCTCATGCTGGAATACGCCGAGGAGGCCAAGCTCTACGTGCCGGTGGCCAACCTGCATCTGATCGCCCGCTATACCGGCAGCGACGATGCCCTCGCCCCGCTGCACCGGCTCGGCTCGGAACAATGGCAGAAGGCCAAGCGCAAGGCCGCCGAGCAGGTCCGCGACGTCGCCGCCGAACTGCTCGACATCTATGCCCGCCGCGCCGCCCGCGAAGGCTTCGCCTTCAAGGACCCGGCCGCCGACTACGCGACCTTCAGCGCCAGCTTCCCCTTCGAGGAAACCCCGGACCAGCAGGCCACCATCGACGCGGTACGCGCCGACATGCTGGCGCCCCGACCGATGGACCGCCTGGTCTGCGGCGACGTCGGCTTCGGCAAGACCGAGGTGGCCATGCGCGCCGCCTTCATCGCCGTGCACGGCGGCCGGCAGGTAGCGGTGCTGGTGCCGACCACCCTGCTCGCCCAGCAGCACTACAACAGCTTCCGCGACCGCTTCGCCGACTGGCCGGTGAAGGTCGAGGTGATGAGCCGTTTCAAGTCGGCCAAGGAAGTCGAAGGCGCCATCGCCGCCCTGGCCGAGGGCAAGATCGACATCGTCATCGGCACCCACAAGCTCCTCCAGGACGACGTCAAGTTCAAGAACCTGGGCCTGGCGATCATCGACGAGGAACACCGCTTCGGCGTGCGCCAGAAGGAACAGCTCAAGGCCCTGCGCAGCGAGGTGGACATCCTCACCCTGACCGCCACGCCGATCCCGCGCACCCTGAACATGGCGGTGGCGGGCATGCGCGACCTGTCGATCATCGCCACCCCGCCGGCGCGCCGGCTGTCGGTGCGCACCTTCGTCATGGAGCAGCAGAACGCGGTGGTCAAGGAGGCGCTGCTGCGCGAATTGCTACGCGGCGGCCAGGTCTACTACCTACACAACGAGGTGAAGACCATCGAGAAATGCGCCCGTGAGCTGGCCGAGCTGGTGCCGGAGGCGCGCATCGCCATCGGCCACGGACAGATGCGCGAGCGCGAGCTGGAACAGGTGATGAGCGACTTCTACCACAAGCGCTTCAACGTGCTGGTGGCCTCGACCATCATCGAGACCGGCATCGACGTGCCCAGCGCCAACACCATCGTCATCGAGCGCGCCGACAAGTTCGGCCTGGCCCAGCTGCACCAGTTGCGCGGGCGGGTCGGGCGCAGCCACCACCAGGCCTATGCCTACCTGCTCACCCCGCCGCGCAAGCAGATGACCGAGGACGCGCAGAAGCGCCTGGAGGTCATCGCCGATGCCCAGGACCTCGGCGCCGGCTTCGTCCTGGCTACCCACGACCTGGAGATCCGTGGCGCCGGCGAGCTGCTCGGCGAGGGCCAGAGCGGGCAGATCCAGGCAGTCGGCTTCACCCTCTACATGGAAATGCTCGAACGTGCGGTCAAGGCCATCCGCAAGGGCGAACAGCCCAACCTCGAGCAGCCCTTGGGCGGTGGCCCGGAGATCAACCTGCGGGTGCCGGCGTTGATTCCCGAGGACTATCTGCCGGACGTGCACGCCCGCCTGATCCTCTACAAGCGCATCGCCTCGGCGGCCGACGAGGAGGAACTCAAGGAGCTGCAGGTGGAAATGATCGACCGCTTCGGCCTCCTGCCGGAGCCGACCAAGCACCTGATGCGCCTGACCCGCCTGAAACTGCAGGCGGAACGGCTCGGCATCGCCAAGATCGACGCCGGGCCGCAGGGCGGGCGCCTCGAGTTCGCCGCCCACACCTGCGTCGATCCGCTGGTGCTGATCAAGCTGATCCAGGGCCAGCCGAACCGTTACAAGTTCGAAGGCGCCACCCTGCTCAAGTTCCAGGTGCCGATGGAGCGCCCGGAAGAACGCTTCAATACCTTGGAGGCGCTGCTCGAGCGCCTGACTCCGCCATCCGCTTAAGGACAGACTCCATGCGTGCGCTACGCCTGCTTCCCCTACTGCTCGCCCTGCTCGCCTCGTCCACGTTTGCCGAGGGGCTCTATCAGGTCGAACTGATCCTGTTCCGCCAACCCGGCGATCCGCTGCCGGCCGGCCAGCCGCCGGCGGAGAACTGGGCGGCCGGGGCGCAGGCCCTCAACGACACCAACCGCCGGACACCGGCCCTGGAGGAGCAGGCGGCCAAGCTGTCCGCTGCCGAGGGGTACCAGGTGCTGCTGCACCAGGCCTGGCAACAACAGCTGGGCGCTGCGCCGAGCCGGATGGCGCTGAGCGTCGGCAAGGAGCGTCACGGCCACTTCCCCATCGAGGGCACGCTGAGCCTGACCCAGGGCCGCTACCTGGATGTCGCGGCGGAGTTCTGGATCAATCGCTTCGACAACACCGGCTTTCTCGCCGGCAGCGAGCGCCTGAAACAGACGAGCCGCCTGTCCGCCGGACAGCTGACCTTTCTCGATCACGGCAACCTGGGCCTGCTGATCCGGGTGAACCCGCTCTGACGATCCCCCGCAAACGAAAAAGGACCGCCGCGGCGGTCCTTTTCATTTGCACGCCGCACCGACTCAGGCCGCCAGCACGCGCCCCAGCACCGCCTTGGCCTTGCCCATGCCCTCGCCCAGGGCGCGCTCGATGTCGGCCATGGTGATCAACGCGCTGCTCTTGCCGGCCGCCGGATTCACCACCAGCGCCAGACAGGCGTAAGGCAGCCCCAGCTCGCGGGCCAGCGCCGCCTCGGGCATGCCGGTCATGCCGACGATGTCGCAGCCGTCCCGCTCCAGACGGACGATTTCCGCGGCGGTTTCCAGGCGCGGCCCCTGGGTGCACGCATAGACCCCGTGCCCGCTGAAGGCGCAGCCCTCGGCCAGCAGCGCCGCGATCAGCCGCTGGCGCAACCCCTCGTCGTAGGGATGGCTGAAGTCCACATGGGTGACCGCCTCCAGCTCGCCCTCGAAGTAGGTGTGGGCGCGGCCGTAGGTGTAGTCGACCAGTTGGTGCGGCACGCAGAAGTGTCCGGTGCCCATCGCCGCGTGGATACCACCGACGGCGTTCACCGCGAGGATCGCCTCGGCCCCGGCCTGGCGCAAGGCCCAGAGGTTCGCCCGGTAGTTGACCTGGTGCGGCGGAATCCGGTGCGGATGGCCGTGGCGCGCCAGGAACAGGACCTCGCGGCCGGCGTACTCGCCGCGCAGGATGTCTGCGGAAGGAGCGCCGTAGGGCGTCTCCAGCGGCAGGGACTGGCGAATGCCCAGCCCTTCCAGCTGGGTCAGGCCGGTGCCGCCGATGATCGCATGGACCGTCATCTTATCTCCTCAATCGATCAGCCGGGCCTCGCGCAGACGCTCGAGCGCGCGCAGCCAGCGTGGGTTTTGCTTGTAGTCGAGCCCCGGGAAGGCCCGCCGGCGCATCCGCGCCAGGCGGGGCGCCGGCTTCGCGCCGAGGCGCTGCAGGGCGGACAGCGCCAGCTCGGCCGCCGCCCGGTCGTTGCACACCAGCCCCATGTCGCAGCCGGCGGCGAGCGCCGCCTCGATCCGCGCCGCCGCATCGCCGGCCACCTGGGCACCGGCCATCGACAGGTCGTCGCTGAACACCACCCCGTCGAAGCCCAGCTCGCCGCGCAGGATGTCCTGCAGCCAGCGGCGGGAGAAGCCGGCCGGCTGCGCATCCACCTGCGGGTAGATGACGTGCGCCGGCATCAGCGCATCCAGCTGCCCGCCAAGGCGCTGGAAGGGCAGCAGGTCCTGGGTGCGGATCGCCTCGAGACTGCGCTCGTCGGTGGGAATCGCCACGTGAGAGTCCGCCTCCGCCCAGCCATGTCCCGGGAAATGCTTGCCGGTGGCGGCCATGCCGGCGGCATGCATGCCGCGGATGAAGGCCCCGGCCAGTTGGACGACCGCCAGCGGATCGCCGCCGAAGGCGCGCGAGCCGATCACCGCGCTGCGCCCGTGGTCGAGGTCCAGCACCGGGGCGAAGCTGAAGTCGAGCCCCGCCGCCAGCACCTCGCTGGCCATCAGCCAGCCGCACGCTTCGGCCAGCCGCTCGGCCTCGTCGTGGCCTGCCAGCGCGCCCATCGCCGGCAGGCGGACGAAGCCCTGGCGCAGGCGCTGCACGCGGCCGCCCTCCTGGTCCACGGCGAGCAGCAGATCGGGACGCACGGCACGGATCGCCGCGCAGAGTTCGCGAACCTGGACGGGGTGCTCGATATTGCGGGCGAACAGGATCAGGCCGCCCACCTCGGGCTGGCGCAGCAGGCGGCGATCCTCGGCGGTCAGCCAGGTGCCGGCGATGTCCAGCATCAAAGAGCCTTGCATGGAAAATCCTTAAGTGAGATCGGCCGTCGCCCAGTCGGGGCACGGCGCTTCTTCGATCCGCACGCGGCAGTGCAGAGGCACGCGCGGGTAGAGCTCCAGCAGGTCGGTGTTGCGCAGGCGCACGCAGCCGTGGGAACGCGGCACCCCCATGGGCTCGCTGTCGGGCGTGCCATGGAGGTAGATGTAGCGGCGGAAGGTGTCGACCGCCCCGAGCCGGTTTCGCCCGACTTCGCAACCGCTCAGCCAGAGAATCCGGGTGAGGATCCAGTCGCGCCCGGGAAAGGCCTCGTGCAACTGCGGCGTCCAGACCTCGCCGGTCCAACGCCGCCCACGCAGCACCGCTCCTGCGGGCAACTCCTCGCCGATCCTCGCCCGCACCCGATGCAGCCCGCGCGGCGTGCAGCCGGAGCCGGACTGCTCGCCGGGACCGTTCAGCGCGGTGGAAACCGCCAGACGCAGGACCAGCTGGCCGTCGGCAAAGCCGTACAGCGCCTGGTCCGCCAGGGAGATATGGAGAAAATCGAGAGGTCGCATGGGCGGCTAGCTTAGCCGATCGGGGCGACGCCGCCTATTCGTCCGCATCGGGCAGGACGGGACGGGCCACGCTGGCCGCGGATACCGCCACCTTGGCGCGCGGCCTGGGCTGGACAGCGGCCAGCTGCGGGTCGCGCAGGGCGCTCTCCGCCCGCATGCCGGCGGCCAGAAAGGGCACCAGCAGGCGCATCGCCTGTTCGCTGGAGGTCTGCACGCCGAAGCGCTCCTCGGCGAAGGCACGCAGCGTATCGATCCCGGACAGGCTGAAGATCGCCGCACCGAGCATGAAATGGGTGCGCCAGAACAGCTCCAGCGGCGGAATCCGCGGCACCGCCTCCTGCAGCAGGAGCAGGTAGCGCCGGAAGAGCTTGCCGTACATATCCTCGAGGTAACGTCGCAGATGCCCATGCTCCTGGCTCAAGGCCAGGCCGAGCAGGCGCATGAAGGTGGCCAGGTCGCCACCGCTGCACAAACGTGCCGACTGCACTTGCTCTATGGTGACCTCCAGCAGATCCTCCAGACCCATGCCGCCTTCCGGACTGGCCTGGCGACGGTCCAGCTCGCGCTCCAGACTGGCGCAGAACGGGCCGAGCACCCGGGAAAAGACCGCCTCGATGAGCGCGCTCTTCGAGCCGAAGTGATAGTTCACCGCCGCCAGATTGACATCGGCCTTGCTGGTGATCAGCCGCAACGAGGTTTCGGCGAACCCTCGCTCCGCGAACAGCTGCTCCGCTGCATCCAAGATGCGCTCGACGGTTTCCGAGTGGGGCATGCGTCCTCCGCCGGGTGACAACCCTGTCATTTTTTACCCGTCATTGTATTGCAATTCGAACGCCGGACTGCGCGGGATCGCCCCGTCGCCGCGCCGGGAGGTTGCAAGCCGGGCCTTGCTGTATACAATCCCAGGACCTGGATAAAAATACAGAGCAGCCCTCATGTCCAAACTGACGCCTCGCCAAGTCGAAATCCTCGCCTTCATCAAGCGCTGCCTGGAAGAGAACGGCTACCCCCCGACCCGGGCGGAGATCGCCAGGGAACTCGGCTTCAAATCGCCCAATGCGGCAGAAGAGCACCTCAAGGCGATGGCGCGCAAGGGCGCGATCGAAATGACCCCGGGCGCCTCCCGCGGCATCCGCATCCCCGGCAGCGAAGCCGACGGCGAACCGACCAGCCTGCCCATCGTCGGCCGGGTCGCGGCCGGCGCACCGATCCTCGCCCAGCAGCACATCGAGGAGACCTGCAGGATCAGTCCCGACTTCTTCCACCCTCGCGCCGACTACCTGCTGCGGGTGCGCGGCATGAGCATGAAGGGCATCGGCATCTACGACGGCGACTTGCTGGCCGTGCACACCTGCCGCGAGGCACACAACGGCCAGATCGTGGTGGCGCGCCTCAACGACGAGGTCACGGTGAAGCGCTTCAAGCGCGAAGGAGACAAGGTCTGGCTGATCGCCGAAAATCCCGAGTTCGCCCCGCTCGAGATCGATCTGAACGAGCAGGACCTGACCATCGAAGGATTGAGTGTCGGCGTGATACGCCGCTAGAAGGAACGGCGGACCGGCAGGCGTCCGCCCACGGGCGCCCCCGTATTCAGTGCAGAATCCGCGGCTGCTCGTCGCTCTCGAAGTCGCCCTCGGCCAGGCGCCCGGCCATCTGCACGCCCACGTTCAGCATGGCCTTGGCCACCTCGATGTGGTGGCCCTGCAGGAAGGTCTTCGCGCTTTCGGAAAAGTCGAGGACGACCAGCTCTTCTTCGTCATCGGCGCGACGCAAAGCGATGCGCCCATCGGGCAGTTCGACAATTTCGAGAAAGGACGTAGGCATTGGGCTCTGCTCTTGGGGAAGACCGCGCATTGTAATGTAACAGTCGGCCCCGGGCATCCCTGGGCACGCCTGCGGACGCCTCTCGGCAGCCCCGCCTCGCGCGCTTCCCGCCGGTTCAGCACTCGGTCAGGGATTCGCGAAAACGCAGCGCCAGCTCCTTGAGCTGCTGGCGCCACGCCTCCAGCTGCGCGGCGCTCAGGGCCGGTGCCTCTTCCTCCTCGTCCAGGCTGACCGCCTCGATCAGCGGCAGCCGCGGATCGGCCTTGGCCTTCTTGGGCGCCTGCGGCGGCAGGAACAGCCGGGCGTATTCGGCCAGCAGCTGCGCCAGCCAGGTTTCCGACTGGCCGGCCAGCTCCACCAGCTCTGCCAATTCCGGACTGGGGGCCGCGCTCAACAGCTCGGCATTCAGGAAGCGCTCGACCTGCAGCGCTCCGGCCTCGGGCAGGCGATAGAAACCGACGATCTCATGGCACAACCCGAGCAGGGCGCCATACAGGTGGAAGAGCACCGCCTCGCGCTCCGCCAGGACCTGCGCCTGGGCATTCAGCGCCCGGCTTTCCTCCGCCTGGTGCAGGGATGCCAGCGCCAGGCCGGCAAAATAGAGTTTCTGGTTGGTACGGGTATACAGCTCGTGGGCCATGACGGCGCCCTCCGGATCGAGACAGCCACTATATGCCGGGCCGGGGTGCAAGTATGGACCCGCCGCGCGGACGGCACCCGTCGTCCCCGACGGCGGGTGCCCTGAGGCAGGCGAACGGCCAGGATCAGCGCTTGTCCTCGACCTGCCAGCGGCCTTCCTGGTAGAAAGCGCGCCAACCGCTGGGCTTGCCCTCGACCTCGCTCTGCACGTACTGCTCCTTGGTCTTGCGGCTGTAGCGGATCACCGCCGGGCGGCCTTCCGGGTCCTTGGCCGGCGCCTCCAGCAGGAAGTGGTACTTCGGATCGATCTCGTCCCGGTGCGGGAGCAGCTCCAGGACCAGCGGCGCACGGGTTTCGCGGTTCTTCGGGAACTGGCTGGCGGCGAGGAACAGGCCGGAGGCGCCGTCGCGCAGCACGTAGACGTCGTCGACCTTCTCGCAGCGCAGTTCCGGCATCTTCACCGCATCCATCTTCGGCGGCGCCGCCTCGCCGCTCTTCAGCAGCTTGCGGGTGTTCTTGCAGGCGGCGTTGGTGCAGCCGAAGAACTTGCCGAAGCGGCCGGTCTTGAGCTGCATCTGGCTGCCGCACTTGTCGCACTCCAGGCTCGGACCCTCGTAGCCCTTGATGCGGTACTGGCCTTTCTCGATCTCGTAGCCGGAGCAGTCCGGATTGTTGCCGCAGATGTGCAGCTTGTGCTGCTCGTCGAGCAGATAGGCATCCATCGCGGTGCCGCACTTCGGGCAGCGGTGCTTGTTGCGCAGCAGCAGCGACTCGGACTCGCCCTCGTCGTCCGCGGCGATCTCGTCGCCGGGAACCAGGTTGAGGGTCGACTTGCAGCGCTCCTTGGGCGGCAGGCTGTAGCCCGAGCAGCCGAGGAAAACGCCGGTCGAGGCGGTGCGGATCATCATCGGCCGGCCGCATTCGCGGCAGGGAATGTCGGTCAGGGTCGGCTGGTTGGCGCGCATGCCCGATTCGCTGGACTCGGCGACCTCGAGCTTCTTGCGAAAATCGCCATAGAACTCGTCGAGCAGGTGCTTCCAGTCGCGCTCGCCCTGGGCGACGTCGTCCAGATGCTCCTCCATGCTGGCGGTGAAACCGTAGTCCATCAGGTTGGCGAAGCTTTCGGCGAGCCGCTCGGTGACGATGTCGCCCATCTTCTCCGAATGGAAGCGGCGGTTCTGCAGGGTCACGTAGCCGCGCTCCTGGATGGTGGAGATGATCGCGGCATAGGTCGACGGCCGGCCGATCCCGCGCTTCTCCATCTCCTTGACCAGGCTGGCCTCGCTGTAGCGCGCCGGCGGCTTGGTGAAGTGCTGGCTGGGATCGAGCTTGAGCAGGTCGAGGCGCTCGCCCTCGCCCATTTCCGGCAGCACGTCGTCCTCGCCGGGTTTGACCAGCTGCGGCAGCACGCGGGTGTAGCCGTCGAACTTGAGGATGCGACCCTTGGCACGCAGTTCGAAGGCGCCGGCCTGGACGCCGACGTTGGTCGACAGGTATTCGGCCGGCGGCATCTGGCAGGCGACGAACTGGCGCCAGATCAGCTCGTAGAGCCGCTCGGCGTCGCGCTCCATGCCGGACAGCAGGGTCGGCCGGAGGTTGACGTCGGAGGGGCGGATCGCCTCGTGGGCCTCCTGGGCACCCTCCTTGCTGGTGTAGATGTTCACCGTGGCCGGCAGGTATTTCGCACCGAACTCGCTCTCGATGAAACCGCGGGCCATCTCCAGGGCATCGGTCGAGAGGTTGGTCGAATCGGTCCGCATGTAGGTGATGTAGCCGGCCTCGTACAGGCGCTGGGCCATCATCATGGTCTTCTTCACCGAGAAGCCCAGGCGATTGCTCGCCGCCTGCTGCAGGGTCGAGGTGATGAAGGGCGCCGAGGGCTTGCTGCGGGTCGGCTTGTCCTCGCGCTTGAGCACCGTGTAGCCGGAGACCTTGAGCTTCTCCAGCGCGGCCAGCGCCTGGGCCTCGTTGAGCGGGCGGAAGGCCTCGCCGTTCTCCCTGGCCACCTCGAAGCGCACCTGGGCGCCCTTGGCGGTGCCCAGGTCGGCATGGATCTCCCAGAACTCCTCCGGGATGAAGGCGCGGATTTCCCGCTCGCGCTCGGCGATCAGCTTCACCGCCACCGACTGCACGCGGCCGGCGGACAGGCCGCGGGCGATCTTCTGCCAGAGCAGCGGCGAAACCATGTAGCCGACCACCCGGTCGAGGAAGCGCCGCGCCTGCTGCGCGTTGACCCGGTTGATGTCCAGCTCGCCGGGCTGGGCGAAGGCTTCCTGGATCGCCTTCTGGGTGATCTCGTTGAACACCACGCGCTTGTAGCGGCTGTCGTCGCCGCCGATGGATTCGCGCAGGTGCCAGGCGATGGCCTCCCCCTCGCGGTCCAAGTCGGTGGCGAGATAGATGGTGTCGGCTTCCTGAGCCAGACGGCGCAGCTCGTCGACCACCTTTTCCTTGCCCGGCAGGATCTCGTAGCGAGCCTTCCAGCCGTGCTCGGGGTCGACGCCCATGCGCACGAACAGCTGGCGCTTGGCCTTCTCCTTGGGCGACAGCGCCGGCGCCTCGGCCGCGGCCGCGCTCTTGCCGCGCTTGGCCGGCTCCTTGGCGGTACTGGCCGAGCCGCTGGTGGGCAGGTCACGGATGTGGCCGATGCTCGACTTCACCACGTACTGGCTGCCCAGGTACTTGTTGATGGTCTTGGCCTTGGCCGGGGATTCCACGATGACCAGCGATTTACCCATGGATCGGAGTATTCCTAATTCGAAAAAAGATGAAAGCGGGGAGCCTCTGTCGGCCTGCCGGGTCGGCGATCGAGAACGCAAGTTCGGCCGAACGAGGTTCCAAGACAAGGCGCTGTGACGGGTCATAGCCAGGCTATGGCGAGGAGCGGCAACGCAGTATCAGGGCCTCGGACGTCGAAATTGACTCATCGAACCGACCGCAAGGCTCTAGCTCGGCGCTATATATAGTGGTGGCCGACACGCGGTCAAGGGCGGGACGGCCGTACTTGTGGCTCAGATGGCCGGAAAAGACGGGGTTTCCGCTCGAATCAAAGCAAAGCGCGGCATCTGGCGGCCGTCAACTTCGACGCTTCCGGCGAACATCGCCAGCGGTCGGACCCACAGCCCGAAGTCGCCGTACAGGGCCTGGTAGAGCACCAGCTCCTCCTCGGTTTCGGAATGCCGGGCCACGCCGAGCACGCGGTATTCGGCTCCCTTGTAATGCCGGTAGAGACCGGGTTGCACAGTCATGGCGACCTCGCGAGACGAATGCGCCCAAGGGGCGCGGAAAGACGCGACCGGGGCACGGGTCCCCGGTCGCGGACCGCATCAGAGACGCTCGAACACCGTGGCGATGCCCTGGCCGAGGCCGATGCACATGGTCGCCAGGCCGAGGGTGCCGCCCTTCTGGCGCATGATGTTCAGCAGGGTGCCGGAAATCCGCACGCCGGAACAGCCGAAAGGATGGCCCAGGGCGATGGCGCCGCCGTGCAGGTTGACCTTGTCGTCCAGGGCGTCGAGCAGCTTGAGGTCCTTGAGCACCGGGATGGCCTGGGCGGCGAAGGCTTCGTTGAGTTCGACGAAGTCGATGTCGGCCAGGGCCAGGCCGGCCCGCTCCAGCGCCTTGTGGGTGGCCGGCACCGGGCCGTAGCCCATGATCGACGGGTCCACCCCGGCCACCGCCATGGCCCGCACCACCGCCAGCGGCTGGATGCCCAGATCGCGGGCGCGCCGGGCGGACATCACGATCATGCAGGAAGCGCCATCGGTGATCTGCGAGGAGCTGCCCGCGGTGACGGTGCCGCTCTTCGGGTTGAACACCGGCTTGAGCCTGGCCAGGCTCTCCAGGGTGGTGTCCGGGCGGATCGTCTCGTCCTGCCCGAAGACCCGCAGCAGGCCGTGCTCGTCATGGCCCTCGACGGGGACGATCTCGTCGGCGAAGTGGCCCTCGACCGTGGCGCGGTGCGCCCGCTGGTGCGAGCGCAGGGCGAAGGCGTCCTGCTGCTCGCGGGTCACGCCGTGCATCATCGCCAGCATCTCGGCGGTCAGCCCCATCATCCCGGCGGCCTTGGCCACCTGCAGGGACAGCCGCGGGTTGGGATCGACCCCGTGGGTCATCGGCAGGTGCCCCATGTGCTCGACGCCGCCGACCACGAATACCTCGCCGTTGCCGGTCTGGATCGCCTGCACCGCGGCGTGCAGCGCGCTCATCGAGGAGCCGCACAGGCGGTTGACGGTCTGCGCGCCGCTGGTGTGCGGAATCGGCGTCAGCAGCGCGGCCATCCGCGCGATGTTCCAGCCCTGCTCCAGGGTCTGGTTGACGCAGCCCCAGATCACGTCCTCGACCTCCGCCGGGTCGACCTGCGGGTTGCGCGCCAGCAGCTGGGTGATCAGATGCGCCGAGAGGTTCTCGGCACGGGTGTGGCGGTGCATGCCGCCCTTGGAACGGCCCATCGGCGTGCGGGCGAAGTCGACGATGACGGCGTCTTTCGGATTCAGACTCATGACTCGGCTCTCCCTCGCTCAGGCAAAGAACGACCGGCCCTGACGGGCCATGTCGCGCAGCGTTTCGGTCGGACGGTACAGCGGGCCCAGCTCGGCGTGACGGTCGGCCAGCTCGACGAAGCGGGCGACGCCCAGGGTATCGATGTAGCGCAGCGCGCCGCCGCGGAAGGGCGGGAAGCCGACGCCGTAGATCAGGCCCATGTCCGCCTCGGCGGGCGACTCGACGACGCCTTCCTCCAGGCAGCGCACCGTTTCCAGGCACAGCGGCAGCATCAGCCGGTTGACGATCTCCTCGTCGCCCAGCTCGCGCGCCTCGCCCACCAGCGGACGGAGCAGCTCCGCGACCTGCGGGTCCTCGAGCTTCTTCGGTTTGGGACTGCCGTCGCGCTCGTAGGCGTAGAAGCCGGCGCCGCTCTTCTGGCCCAGCCGTCCGGCGCCGAGCAGCACGTCGATGGCGGTGGCGCCCTCCTCCTTCATCCGCTCGGGATAGCCCTCGGCGAGCACGTTGCGCGCATGCACGGCGGTGTCGATGCCGACCACGTCGAGCAGGTAGGCCGGTCCCATCGGCCAGCCGAACGCTTCCATCACCCGGTCGATGCGCTGGAAGTCGATGCCGGCGGCCAGCAGCCCGGTAAAGCCGGAGAGGTACGGGAAGAGCACCCGGTTGACCAGGAAGCCCGGGCAGTCGTTGACCACGATGGGGGTCTTGCCCATCTTGCGGGCGTAGGCGACGGTGGTGGCGATCGCCAGCTCGCCGGTGCGCTCGCCGCGGATCACCTCGACCAGCGGCATCAGCGGCACCGGGTTGAAGAAGTGCATGCCGCAGAAGCGCTCCGGACGCTCGAGCGAATCGGCCAGCCGGCTGATCGAGAGGGTCGAGGTGTTGGAGGCGATCACCGCCTCCTCCGCCACCTGCGCCTCCACCTCGGCGAGCACCGCCTGCTTGACCTCGAGCTTCTCGACCACCGCCTCGATGACCAGGTCGACCCGGCCGAAATCGCCGTAGGAGAGGGTCGGACGGATGCCGTTGAGCACCTCGGCCATCTGCAGCACCGTCAGGCGGCCCTTCTCCACCCGTTTGGCGAGCTGCTTGTCGGCCTCGGCCAGGCCCAGGCGGATCGACTCCTCGCGGATGTCCTTCATCAGGATCGGCGTGCCCTTGAGCGCCGACTGGTAGGCGATGCCGCCGCCCATGATGCCGGCGCCGAGCACCGCCGCCTGCTTCACCGCACGGGCGGCCTTGTCGTACTTCTTGGTCTTGCGCTTGAGTTCCTGCTCGTTGAGGAACAGCCCGACCAGGCTCTGCGCCACCGACGTCCCGGCCAGCTTGACGAAGCCGCCGACCTCGATCTCCAGCGCCGCCTCGCGGCCGGCGTTGGCGGCCTTCTGGATGGTCTTCACCGCGGCCAGGGGCGCCGGGTAATGCGGGCCGGCCTGGGCGGCCACGTAGGCCTTGGCGCTCTCGAAGGCCATCATCTGCTCGACGTTGCCGAGCTTGAGCGGCTCCAACTTCGGCTGGCGGCGGCCGCGGAAGTCCAGCTCGCCGGCGACCGCCCGGCGCAGCAGGTCGAGGGCCGCCTCGCGCAGCCGGTCGTCGGCCACCACGGCATCCACCGCGCCGACCTTCAGCGCCTCGGCGGCGCGGTTCTCCTTGCCGGCGGCGATCCACTCGATGGCGTTGTCGCTGCCGATCAGCCGCGGCAGGCGCACGGTGCCGCCGAAGCCCGGGTTGATCCCCAGCTTGACCTCCGGCAGCCCCACCTTGGCCGACTCGCCCATCACCCGGAAGTCGCAGGCCAGGCACATCTCGAAACCGCCGCCGAGGGCCACGCCGTTGATCGCGACCACGGTCGGCACCGGCAGGTCCTCGAAATCCGAGAAGATCCGGTTGACCTCCAGGCACCAGCCGCGCAGCTCCTCCTCGGGGGCACGGAACAGTTCGATAAACTCGGTGATGTCGGCGCCGACGATGAACATGCCCTTGCCGCTGGCGACCAGCACGCCGCGGATCGAGGCGTCCGCCCGCAGCGCATCCACCGCCTGGCGGAACTCGTTCAGCGTGAGGCGGTTGAACTTGTTGACGGAATCGCCCTCGAGGTCGAACTGCATCTCGACGATGCCATCCCCGAGGGCCTGGACCCTGATGGCTTTCCCTTCGTAAATCATCGACTGACTCTCCAAGTAGAAGCTGAACCGGCCGCGTCGGGCCGGCCACGAAGCCTGCGAAGCGCCGCCGGAACCTGGCGGACCGCTTCGCCCAGCGCTGGTTTCAGGATAGTTGCGCGGCTCCGGGGCCGCGCCATCGGGCACTTTCCGGCGGAAATCCCTTCGGCGACAGGCCATCGGTGCATTCAGCACCTGCCTGTCCCTTTGGGCAAGAGGCGGCGCACGCGAAAGATTGCCTCTGGATAGTTTCCGGCGGGCATTGCAGAATTTTTATGCAGATTAACTAATCGGGAACCGAGCGCGTCCATGTCCAGCAAGTCCAGCCCCACCCCGGCCGCCGCTCCGCCGGCCGTCCCCCAGCCGGCCGACAGCCCGCTGGACAGCTCCCTCGACGAGCTGATCGGCTACGCCCTGCGCCGCGCCCAGCTCAAGGTCTTCCAGCACCTGGTCAGCCGCCTCGGTGCCTTCGACCTGCGTCCTGCGCAGTTCACCGCCCTGGCGATCATCGAACAGAACCCCGGCCTGATGCAGGCCGACCTGGCCCGCGCCCTGGCCATCGAACCGCCCCAGGCGGTGGTCCTGCTGAACAAGCTGGAAAGTCGCGGGCTGGCGGTGCGGGTGCGCTGCAAGCCGGACAAGCGCTCCTACGGGATCTTCCTCAGCAAGGCGGGCGAGACGCTGCTCAGGCAGCTCAAGGAGGTGGCCGCGCAGAGCGACCTGGAGGCCACCGCGGCGCTCGGCGCGGAGGAGCGCCAGCAGCTGATCGAGCTGCTGCACAAGGTCTACCGCTGAGCCGAGCCGGCCCGGCGCGGAACGGGCCTCGGCCTTTTCCCTCCTTCCGCCCGCCTCCAAACCGTCGTGACGCCCCCCTCACCCCTCATCGTCCCGATGAGGCGTCGGCGCGCCCCCGGCCGCCGCGCTCTGGCGGAAGGCCTTCGGCGACTGCCCCGCAAGACGGCGGAAGAACCGCGAAAAGTAGGCCGGATCGCTGAAGCCGAGCGCATCGGAGAGCTCGTTGACGGTCATCGCGGTGTAGATCAGGTTGCGCTTGGCCTCCAGCAGCAGGCGCTGGTGGATCACCTGCAAGGCGCTCTGCCCGACCAGTTGGCGGCACAGGCTGTTCAGATGGATGCCGGAGAGCCCGACGCGATGCGCGAACGCGTCCACCGACAGGTGCTCGCGGTAATGCTGCTCGACCAGCCGCATGAAGCGCGCCAGGTACTGCCGGCTGCGCTCGCTGGCGCCGAGCGGGGCGGCGCGGCGACGCTCGCGGCGGCCGAGCCAGACCATCAGCAGGTTGACCAGCGACTGCAACTGCAGCTCGCGCCCCGGCTCGTGCCCCCGGTACTCGCGAAAGAGCGTCTCGAACAGCAGATCGAGCCAGGCGCGGTCCGTGCCGACCGGATGGCAGGCGAAGCCGCCCTGAACGCCGAGGCTGTGCCCCAAAAGCTCCTCCAGATGCGCCACCAGAGGCGCGGCCAGGGTCAGCACGTAGCCCTGGATGTCCTCGGAGAAGCGGAAGCCGTGCACGCAGAGCGGCGGCACCACCTGGATCGCCGCCTCGGCCAGGCGCAGGCGCTGGTTCTCCACCGCGGCCAGCGCCTCGCCCGCCTGGACATAGAGCAGCTGGAACAGGTCGGCGTGGCGGTGCGGCTTGATCTCCCAGTGGTACAGGCTGCTGCGCTGCGGAATCGACTCGCAATGCAGCAGGTCCGGCGTCGGCCAGGCCAGCGACTCCCCGTACAGCTTGAACACCGGAATATCGGGCGCGATCGACTTCATGGGGCGCGAACTCCTTTCGCCCGATAAACGAACGAATCATCCAAAAGTACCAATAATACTGCCTAAATCACCTTATTTTGGCGAATCCATTGAACAAAAATACAGAGGCCTTCAGCGAATCCGGCCCTGTACAGACAGGCCGGCCCAACCAGAGAGACAATAAAAATGAAAACTCAAGTGGCAATCATCGGTGCCGGTCCGTCCGGCCTGCTCCTCGGCCAGCTGCTGCACAAGGCCGGCATCGACAACGTGATCCTCGAGCGTCAAACCCCCGACTACGTGCTCGGCCGCATCCGCGCCGGCGTGCTCGAACAGGGCGTGGTCAACCTGCTGCGCGAGGCCGGCGTGGCCGAGCGCATGGACCGCGAAGGCCTGGTCCACGAAGGGATCGAGCTGGTCTGCTCGGGTCGGCGCATTCGCCTGGACCTCAAGGCGCTGTCCGGCGGCAAGACGGTGATGGTCTACGGCCAGACCGAGGTCACCCGCGACCTGATGGACGCGCGCCAGGCCAGCGGCGCGCCGATCGTCTACGAGGCGGAAAACGTGCAGTTGTTCGACCTCAAGGACGGAACGCCCTACGTCACCTACGAGAAGGACGGCCAGACCCACCGCCTCGACTGCGACTACATCGCCGGCTGCGACGGCTTCCACGGCGTGTCGCGCAAGACCATCCCGGCCGAGGTGCTGTCGCACTACGAGCGCGTCTATCCGTTCGGCTGGCTCGGCCTGCTGTCCGACACGCCGCCGGTCCACGAAGAACTGATCTACGCGCACACCGACCTGGGCTTCGTGCTCTGCAGCCAGCGCTCGACGACGCGCAGCCGCTACTACCTGCAGGTGCCGCTGAGCGAGAAGGTCGAGGACTGGTCCGACGAGCGCTTCTGGGGCGAACTCAAGCGGCGCCTGCCGGGCGACGTGGCGAACAAGCTGGTCACCGGGCCGTCGCTGGAGAAGAGCATCGCGCCGCTGCGCAGCTACGTGGTCGAGCCCATGCAGTACGGCCGGCTGTTCCTGGTCGGCGACGCGGCGCACATCGTCCCGCCGACCGGCGCCAAGGGCCTGAACCTGGCCGGCAGCGACGTCTGCTACCTGTTCCGCATCCTGGTCAAGGTTTACCAGGAGGGCCGCACCGACCTGCTGGAGAAGTACTCCGAGCTGGCCCTGCGCCGGGTCTGGAAGGGCGAGCGCTTCAGCTGGTTCATGACCAACCTGCTGCACGATTTCGAAGGCAACGACGCCTTCGACAAGCGCATGCAACTGGCCGACCGCGAGTACTACCTCAACTCCGAAGCGGGCCGCGTGACCATCGCCGAGAACTACGTCGGCCTGCCCTACGAAGAGGTCGCGTGAGTCCGACGCCTTCGGGCTGGAAATAGCGACGCCCGACCCTCCGGGCAGGCCGGTCGTCGCGTCCCGGGCCGCCCGGACGGCCGGATTCATCGCACTTTTCTTGGGAAGAAGCCGCCTCGCCCCGCAGGGAAAGCCCCTTGCGGGGCGGGGCGGCTCGCCACCCCGCCGGCCAGGGCCTCGAGGACGACGGTCATTGTTCGATGTAGGTAGCGGTGACCAGCACCGGGTAGTGGGAAAACTCCAGCAGGGTCGCCAGGTCGTCGCCGGTCACCGGGATCAGCCGCAGTCCCACCGCCAGTTGGCGCAACTCCAAGAGGCCCTCGGGCGAAGCGACGTTCACCACCAGACCGAGCGCGTTCAGCCGCCGCAACTTGTCCCGCCACAGCCTCAGCCAGCTCTTGGACAGGCTGTCGTCGCCGATCAGGAACACCGGCCGCAGGCCAGGAATATCGACCGCACGGCTCTCGACCGGACCGGGCGACAGGCTCCAGGAAACCACCGGCAGCATCTCGGCCTCCCATGGCGCCAGAGAGGAAATCTGTTTCGGACGCTCGGCTTGACGATCACCCGGCCCCGTCGACGAGCAGGCCGCAAGCAGGCCGGCCAGGACGCAGCAGAGCATCCGTCTGCGCCAGGTATTCATCAGGGTCATCGCCGTCATGGGTTGTCCGACCTCGGGAGGAAGCGTCGCCAGCCACGGGCCGGACCTTCCCCGATAAAAACCAAACGAATCCATTCCCGTTTTCCCGCCACCATCCGCCGACCGCTTCCCTCGCCCGCTCCCTTGATTCGACAGGAGTATATTCGATGGGGTCCTGACGAAATTATGGGCAACGGGGCCTTTCTGGCGATCGGGGCCGCACGGCGGATACGTTCAGCGAGCCTCGGCCAGCTCCTCCGCTCCACCCTGCCAGTCGCCGCCCAGCGCCACGATCAGTTGCACGCTGGTCACCAGTTGCGTGGCGACCAGTTGCAGCGCGCTCTGCTGCTCGCTCAGGCTGGTGCTCTGGGTGGTCGCCACGTCCAGGTAGTCGATCATCCCTTCCTGGTACTGGTCGTAGGTGACCCGTTCGGACTCCCTGGCCGCGTCCGCCGCTCGGCGCCGGGCGGCCAGCTCGGTTTCCAGGGTGCGCAGCTCGACCAGGTAGTCCTCCACCTCGCCCAGGGCGTCCAGCACCGTCTGCCGGTAGCTCGCCACGGCGGCGTCGTAAGCGGCGCGGGCCTGGTCGACCTCGGCGCGGGTGGCGCCGAAGTCGAACAGCGTCTGGCTGAACGAGGGGCCGATGGACCAGAAGCGGTTCGCCACGGTGAACAGATTCTTGGTACCGGAAGACTGGAAGCCACCGCTGGCGCTCAGGGTCAGATCGGGGAAATAGCCGCTCTGGGCGACGCCGATGGCGGCATTCGCCGCCGCCACCTCGCGCTCGGCCGCGGCCACGTCCGGACGCCGTTCCAGCAGGCGCGACGCCACCCCGGCCGAGGCCTCGGGAATCCGGTAGTCGAAGCGCTCGGCCACCGGCAGGGAGAATTCCGCCGGTGCCTTGCCGATCAGGATGGCGATGGCGTGCTCGTACTGGGCGCGCTGCCATTGCAGCTCCAGGGACGAGGCGCGCGCCGACTCCAGTTGCGTCTCGGCCTGGGCCAGCGTGGCCCGCGAGGTCTGGCCCTCCTCGTACTGGTCGCGCACCACCTGCCGGTAGCGCTCATAGGAACGGATGTTGATGTCGTAGAGCTTGATGCGCTCGTCCAGCACCCGCAGCTGGAAGTAGTTCTGCGCCAGACTGGACTGCGCGCTCAGGGTGGCGTTGGCCAGCTCGGCGGCGCTGGCTTCGGCGCTGGCGCGGTTTTCCTCCAGGGTGCGGCGCAGCTTGCCCCACAGGTCCAGCTCCCAGCTCAGGCTGAGCTGCGCGGAATAGGTGTCGCTGATGCCCGACACGCTGCGGCTGGTGCTCTGAGCGCCGTCGCCGCTGCTGCCGCTGGTGCCGGAGCCGCTGCTGGTGGAGGAGCCCGTGCCGGAGGTGAGGTAGGTGCCGCCGCCCGAGCCGCTGCGGGTCATGCCGGCGCTGCCGCGCAGGGTGGGAAAGAGACCCGCCCGCGCCTGTCCGGTCAGGGCCAGCGCCTGGGCGTACTGGGCCAGATACTGCGCCACGTTCTGGTTGGAGACTTCCACCTGGGCCAGCAGCGCGTCGAGCTGCGTATCGCCGAATGCCCGCCACCACTCGCCGTGCGCCTCGCCGTCGCGCGGCGTGGCGGCCTTCCAGCCGGCGGCCTCCTTGTACTCGACCGGCATGCTCAGGGCCGGGCGCTGGTAATCCGGACCAAGCATGCAGCCGCCCAGGCCGCCGAGGCTCAGCGCCAGGGCCAGCGGCCGGATACGGAAGAAAAGGGACGGTAAAGCCATGGCAAATCTCACAAGGCAGGCAGACGGCGGACATGGACGCGCCAGAAACGGGCGACGGCATGGCCGAGACGGTCGAGGTAGAGGTAGACCACCGGCGTGGTGTAGAGCGTCAGCAACTGGCTGAGCGCCAGCCCGCCGCAGATGGTCAGCCCCAGCGGACGCCGCAGGTCGGCGTCGCCGCCGCTCTCCAACACCATTGGCAGGGCGCCGAAGAAGGCCGCCAGGGTGGTCATCAGGATCGGCCTAAAGCGCATCCGGCAGGCCAGCAGTATGGCCTCCTGCGGCGCCAGGCCCTGGTTGCGCTCGGCCAGCAGGGCGAAGTCGATCAGCATGATCGCGTTCTTCTTGACGATGCCGATCAGCAGCAGGATGCCGATCAGCGCGATCACCGTCAGCGGCGTGTCGGTGGCGATCAGCAGCAACAGGGCGCCGACCCCGGCCGAGGGCAGCGTGGAAAGAATGGTCAGCGGATGGATCAGGCTCTCGTAGAGGATGCCCAGCACGATGTAGACGGCGGCCAGGGCCGCCAGGATCAGCCAGGGCATGCTCGCGGCGAGGCTTTCGTAGGCCTGGGCGGTACCCTGCAGGCCGCCGTGCACCGAGCTTGGCAGGCCGATGCCGACCAGCGCCTGGTCGATGGCGGCCTTGGCCGCCTGCAGCGAAACGCCGTCGGCCAGGTTGAAGGCGATGGTGCTGGTCGCCGCCTGGTTCTGATGCGCCACCGACAGGGAACCGTTGGCGCTCTCGATGCGCGCGAGCCGGGACAGCGGGATCGACTCGCCTTGGGCATTGACCACCTTGAGCCTGTCCAGCACCTCGGGGTCGCGGGTGTAGGCCGCATCCAGCCCCATGATGGCGTAGTACTGGTTCAGCTCCCGGTACTGGGTCGCCACCTGCCGCTGGCTGAAGGCGTTATTGAGGAAGTCGTCGAGATCCGCCACGTCCAGCCCGTGCCGGATCGCCTGCTGGCGGTCGAAGACCAGCTTCACTTCCTGGCCGCCGGTCTGCGAATCGCTGTCCACCCCGCTGAGCTGCGGCAGCCGCTTGAGCGTGGCGTAGACCTTGGGCGTCCATTCGCGCAGGGTCGCCAGGTCTGCCGACTGCAGGCTGTACTGGTACAGGGCGTTGGCGCTGCGTCCGCCGATCCGCAGGTCCTCGGCCGGCATCAGAAACAGCGAGGCGCCGACCTCGTGACGAGTCCTGGCGCTCAGCCGGTTGGCGATCTGCATGGCCGAGGCGCTGCGCCGGTCGCTGTCCTTGAGGCGCACGAAGAAGGTGCCGGTGTTGCGCGAGCCGAAGCCGCCGCTGCCGGTCGAGGCCATCACGCTCCGCACGTCCGGGTCCTGGCGGATCAGTTCGCTGAAGGCGAGCAGCCGGGGTTCGAGGGACTGGAACGAGGTGTTCTGGTCCGCCCGCAACTGGCCGATTAGCATGCCGGTGTCCTGGTTGGGAAAGAAGCCCTTCTGCACCACCGCGAACAGGCCGAGGTTGACGACCACCGTCAGCAACAGGCTCGCCAGCGTCAGCCGGCGGTGGCGCATCACCCATTCCAGGCTGCGCGCATAGGCCGCCGCCAGGCCCTCCAGCAGGCGCTCGATCCAGCGATACAGCGGGTTGTCCGTGGTCCCGGCATGCGCCTTCAGCAGGCGGGAGCAGAGCATCGGCGTCAGGGTCAGCGACACCAGCATGGAAATCAGCAGGGCCACCGACAGGGTGACGGCGAACTCGCGGAACAGCCGGCCGACGATGCCGCCCATCAGCAGGATGGGGATGAACACGGCGATCAGCGAGAGGGTCATCGCCAGCACGGTGAAGCCGACCTCCCGGGTGCCGCGCAGCGCCGCCCGCAGCGGCGACAGCCCGGCCTCCAGGTGGCGGCTGATGTTCTCCAGCACCACGATGGCGTCGTCCACCACGAAGCCGGTGGCGATGATCAGCGCCATCAGCGACAGGTTGTCCAGGCTGTAGTCCAACAGGTACATCGCCGCGCAGGTGCCGATCAGCGAGATCGGCAGGGTCGCCGCCGGGATCAGGAGCGCGCGCCCGTCGCGCAGGAACACGAACACCACCGCGATCACCAGCAGGATGGCGATCAGCAGGGTTTCCTCGGTATCCACCAGCGAGGCGCGAATATTCGGCGAACGGTCGATGGCCACTTCCAGCTCGGCCTGCCCGTCCAGCATGCCGCGCAGCAACGGCAGCAGTGCCTTGATGTGGTCGATGGTTTCCAGCATGTTCGCCCCGGCCTGGCGGGTCACGCCGATAGTCACCGAGGGGCGGTTGTCGTAGAAGCCGGCAGTGTAGAGGTCCTGCACCGAGTCGTAGACGTTCGCCACGTCGCCCAGGCGCAGCGCCTTGCCGTCGCGGTAGGCGACCAGCAGCTCGCGGTAGTCGGCGGCGCGACTCAACTGGGCATTGGCGTCGATCCACCAGTGCTGCCGCTCGCCCTGCAGGGAGCCCTTGGGCAGGTTGCTGGTAGCCGCGGCGATGCGGCTGCGTACCGTCTCCAGGGAAATCCCGTGCTGGCTCAGTTGCTGCGGCTGCAGGTCGATGCGCACCGCCGGCAGGGCGCTACCGCGCAGGGAGACTTCGCCGACGCCCTTCACCTGGGCGATCTTCTGCTGCAGCTTGCTGGAGGCCAGATCGTACAGCTCGCCGCTGCCGAGGTGGTCCGAGGTCAGCGCGAGCATCAGGATGGGCGCGTCCGAGGGGTTCGCCTTGCGGTAGGTGGGCAGCGATTTCATGCTGCTGGGCAGCAGGCTGCGCGCCGCATTGATGGCGCCCTGCACGTCCCGCGCCGCACCGTCGATGTCGCGGTCCAGGTCGAACTGGACGATCACGTTGGTCGAGCCCTGGGAACTGGTCGAGGTCATCTCGGTGATCCCGGCGATCTGCCCCATGGCCCGCTCCAGCGGCATCGCCACAGTCGCCGCCATGGTTTCCGGGCTGGCGCCGGCCAGGCTGGCCTCGACCATGATGGTGGGGAAATCGACCTGCGGCAGCGGCGCCACCGGCAGCAGCCGGTAGCCCAGCGCGCCGGCCAGCACCAGCGCCAGGCTGAGCAGCAGCGTGGCGACCGGGCGGAGGATGAAGGGGCGGGATAAGTTCATGCCGGCGCACCGGCTGCCGCGTCGCGGCGGCGGCGCTGCGCCAGGCGCTCGAACAGCAGGTAGATCACCGGCGTGGTGAACAGGGTCAGCAACTGGCTGAGCAACAGCCCGCCGACGATCACCAGCCCCAGCGGCCGGCGCAGTTCGGCGCCGGCGCCCTGGGCCAGCATCAGCGGCAGGGCACCCAGCAGCGCGGCCAGGGTGGTCATCAGGATCGGCCGAAAGCGCAGCAGGCAGGCCTGGTGGATCGCCTCGTGGGCGGCCAGCCCGCGCTGCTGCCGGTCGAGGGCGAAGTCGATCAGCATGATCGCGTTCTTCTTGACGATGCCGATCAGCAGAATCACCCCGATCAGGGCGATCAGGCCGAACTCGCTGTCGCTGGCCAGCAGGGCCAGCAGCGCGCCGATGGCGGCCGACGGCAGGGTGGAGAGGATGGTGACCGGATGGATCCAGCTCTCGTAGAGCACGCCGAGCACGATGTACATGGTGACCAGCGCCGCCAGGATCAGCCAGGGGGTGTTGCCGGTGGCCGTGGCGAAGGCGTCGGCCGCGCCCTGGTAGCGCAGGGTGATGGTTTCCGGCAGGCCGATGGCGGCGCCGGCCTCGCCGATCGCCCGGCGCGCCTGCTCCAGCGAATATCCCGGCGCCAGGTTGAACGACAGGGTCACGGCGGGCGTCTGGTTCAGGCGGGTCAGCGACTGATGGCCGGTCCGCTCGCCGATGCGGGCGATGTTGCTCAGGCGCACCATGGCTGTGTCGGTGCCGGTCGAGGCAGCGCCCGTGGAGTCCTCCGCAACGCTGCCGGCCAGGTAGACCCGCTCGAAGTCGGCCGGTCCCTGGCGGAAGGCCGGCGCCACCTCCAGCACCACCCGGTACTGGTTGGCCTGGGTGAAGATGGTCGAGATCAGCCGCTGGCCGAAGGCGTTGTACAGCGCCGTGTCCACGTCGGCGGCGCTGATCCCGTAGCGGGCCGCCGCCGCCCGGTCGATCTGCAGGTAGGCGACCGGGCTGGCGTTCTGCAGGCCGCTGACCACGTCCTGCAGTTCGGGGCGCGCCCTGAGCCGCTCCAGCAGGCGCGGCACCCAGGTTTCCAGGTCGGCCAGCACTGGCGTGTCCAGGGTCAGCTGGTAGCGGCTGGGGGTGACCTGGTCGTCGACGCTCAGGTCCTGGCTGGCGGTCAGGTACAGGCCGATCCCGGTCACCCGGGCGGCGGCCCGGCGCAGCCGCTCGATCACCGCGTCGGCCCGTTCGCCGCGCTCGGCGAAGGGCTTCAGTTCGATCTGCAGGCGGCCCATGTTGAGGGAGACGTTGCTGCCGTCCACGCCGACGGTGGAGGACAGCGAGGCGACCGCCGGATCGGCGCGCAGCACCTCGGCCAGCGCTTGTTGGCGCCGGCTCATTTCCTCGAACGAGACGTTCTGCGGCGCCTGGGTGATGCCCTGCAATTGGCCGGTGTCCTGGATCGGGAAGAAGCCCTTGGGCACGTACAGGTAGAGCGCCGCCGTCAGCGCCAGCGTGGACAGCGCCACCAGCAGGGTGAAGCCCTGGTGCGCCAGCACCCGGCGCAGCGCCCGGTCGTAAAGAGCCACCAGGCGCTCGAACTGCCGCCCGCCCCAGCGCGAGAAGCGGCTCTCCTCCTGTGCCGGGATGTGCCGCAGCAGGTAGGCGCAGAGCATCGGCGTGAGGGTCAGCGAGACGAACATCGACACCAGGATCGACACCGCCAGGGTGATGGAGAACTCGCGGAACAGCCGGCCCACCACGTCGCCCATGAACAGCAGCGGAATCAGCACGGCGATCAGCGAGAGGGTCAGCGAGACCACGGTGAAGCCGATCTCCGCCGAGCCCTTGAGCGCCGCCTGCAGCGGCGGCTCGCCGTTCTCCAGATGGCGCTGGATGTTCTCCACCACCACGATGGCGTCGTCGATCACGAAGCCGGTGGCGATGGTCAGGGCCATCAGCGTCAGGTTGTTCAGCGAGAAGCCGGCCAGGTACATCACCCCGAAGGTGCCGATCAGCGACAGCGGCACCGCCACGCTGGGGATCAGGGTACCGGCCAGGTTGCGCAGGAAGACGAACGACACCAGCACCACCAGGGCGACCGACAGGACCAGCTCCAGCTGCACGTCCTCGATGGAGGCGCGGATGGTCTGGGTGCGGTCGACGAGCACCTCCAGCTCCACCGCGCCGGGCAGGCTGTCGCGCAGGCCGGGCAGCAGCGCCTTGATGCTGTCGACCACCTGGATCACGTTGGCACCGGGCTGGCGCTGGATGTTGATGACGATGGCCTGCTTCGAACCGGCCCAGGCGCGCTGGTAGAGGTTCTCCGGCGCCTCTTCGAGGCTGGCCACGTCGCGCAGGCGCAACGCCTTGCCGTCCTCGTAGGTCAGCACCAGCTCGGCGTATTCCGCGGCGCTGCGCAACTGGTCGTTGGCGTCGATGGTGACCGAGTGGTCGGGGCCGTCGAAGCCGCCCTTGGAACCGTTGACGTTGGCGCCGTTGACCACCGCGTAGACGTCCTCCGGCGTCAGGTCGTGGGCGGCCAGAGCGACGGGATCGACGCGGATGCGGATCGCCGACTGCTGGCCGCCGGCCAGGCTGACCAGGCCGACTCCGGACACCTGGGACAGCTTGAGGGCGATGCGGGTGTTGATCAGGTCCTGCACCTCGATCAGCGGCAGGCTTTCCGAACTGGCCGCCAGGGTCAGCACCGCCGCGTCGGCCGGGTTCACCTTCTTGTAGGTCGGCGGATTGGGCAGATCGCTCGGCAGCAGGCTGTCGGCAGCGTTGATCGCCGCCTGTACCTCCTGCTCGGCCTCGTCCAGCGACAGGTCGAGGTTGAACTTCAAGGTGATGACCGAGGCGCCGCCGGAACTGGTCGAGTACATCTGGCTCAGGCCGGACATCTGCCCCAATTGCCGCTCCAGCGGCGCGGTGACGGCGGTGAGCATCACCTGCGGCCCGGCACCGGGGTACAAGGTGGTCACCTGGATCGTCGGGTAATCGACCTGCGGCAGCGCCGCGGTGGGCAGGATGCGGTAGGCCAGCAGGCCGCTCAGCAGCACCGCCAGCATGACCAGCAGGGTGGCGATCGGCCGGCGGATGAAAAGACGCGACGGATTCATGTTCAGGGCCCCGGCGGCATGCCACCGGGACGCTTGCCGCCCTCGATGACGCTGATGTCCACCTGGGTCGCGTCTACCACGCTGACCTTGGCACCGTTGCCCAACTGATCGATGCCCTGGGTCACCACCCGGTCGCCGGCACTGACGCCGGCGAGGATCGCCACCCGGCCGTCCTCGGCGCCCGGCCCGACCGTGACGCTCTGGCGCTTGACGGTATCGTCCTGGCCGATCAGATAGACGAACTTGCCGGCGTCGCTGAGCTGCACCGCCGCGGCCGGCACCAGCACGGCGTTCTCCAGGGTGCCGATGCGCAGCCGCACGTTGACGAACTGGTTGGGATAGAGCCGCTCGTCCGGGTTGTCGAACAGCGCCTTGAGCTGCACGCTGCCGGTGGCGGTGTCGATCTCGTTGCTGATGAACTTCACCGTGCCCTCGGCCAGCACCTCGTCGCCCTGCTGCGACAGCGCCTCGACCGCCAGGCTCTCGCCGCGGCGCAGCGGCTGCAGCACCTCCTGCAGGTTGGCCTGGGGAACGCTGAATTTCGCCGCGATGGGCTGGGTCTGGGTGATGGTGACGATGCCGCCGGTATCGCTGGCATGCACCATGTTGCCGGGGTCCACCTGGCGCAGTCCGACGTAGCCGTCGATGGGCGCGACGATCCGCCCGTAGCCCACGCTCACCTGCGCCGAGCGGATCTGCGCCTCGCTGGCCTTCACCGCGCCGGCGTACTGGCCGACCAAGGCGACCTGCGTATCCAGGTCCTGGCGGGCCAGGGAATCCCTGGCGTACAGGCGGCGGTAACGCACCAGGGTCAGCCGGGCGTTGGCCAGTTGCGCCTGGTTTTCCGCCAGCTCGCCCCGGTACTGGGCCAGGGTGGCCTGGTAGGTGCGGGTGTCGATCTCCGCCAGCAACTGGCCCTGCTTCACCCGCTGCCCCTCGGTGAAGTGCACGGCCTGCAGGGTGCCGTCGATCCGGCTGGTGACCGTCACCGTGTAGTTGGCGCTGACCGTACCCAGCGCGTCCAGATGCACCGGCACGCGGGCCACGCTCGCTGTGCCGGCCTGCACCGGCGTGGCCTCGTCCATGGGCGGCGGCATGCCGCCCCGGCGCTGCGACAGGAAGAACCAGGCCGCCCCCGCCGCCGACAGCAGCAGGAGCAGCGCCAGCCAGCGGCGCCACGGGCGCGGGGCATTACGCGAGGAAGAAGGCTGAATCATGAGTCCGACCGACAACTGAAACCGGGCGCCATCGGAACAGACAAATGTGGAGAGAGTGTGGAGATTGCCGCGGCGGGCTTGAAGGGGCCCGACGGGCGGCGCTAAATGGCCCCGCCAGCCGGAGTTCCCCGATGAAAATCAGCCTCTCCACCAAAGTGTTCCTCGCCGTCCAGGCACTCTGCTCGTTCGCCGTGCTGGGCATGGCGCTGGCCGCCTACCTGAGTTTCGCCCACGGCTTTCTCGGCTATCTCAACGAACAGGCCATCGAGCGCCTGGAACGCATCCTGCCGAATTTCCAGCGCGCCTATGCCGAACACGGCAATTGGCGTTTCCTCGACGACAATCTGGACGAATGGTTTTTTCTGACCCGCCCGGACGACCGTTCCAAGGACGATGTCCGGGCCGGACTGGTACCGCCCCCACCGATATCCGACCTGACCGGCGCCTTCCTGCGCCTGACCCTGCTCGATGCCGGGCAAGACTATGTGGCCGGCTACAGCCAGTACGCCAGCCAGCCGGTACTGCGCGCCATCCGGGTGGACGGCGAGACGGTCGGCTGGCTGGCCATGACCCCCTTCGAGACGGTCAGCGCGGCCGGCGACCAGCGCTTCCAGGCCGGGCAGATACGTTCGAGCATCGCGATCGCATTCATCTGCCTGCTGGTATCGGCGGTGATCGGCTGGTGGATCGCCCACGCGCTGCTGCGCCCGATCCGCCGGGTGGCCCACGCGACCCGGCAGCTGACCGCCGGCGACTACTCAATCGAGGTGCCGGTGACCTCCGGCGACGAGGCCGGCCAGCTCGCCGGCGCCTTCAACCGCATGGCCCGGACGCTGGCTGCCAACGAACGCATGCGCCGCGAGTTCATGGCCGACATTTCCCACGAGCTGCGCACCCCGCTGGCGGTGATGCGCGGCGAGCTGGAGGCCATGGAGGACGGCATCCGCCCGACCGACCCGGCGGCGCTGCGCTCGCTGCAGGCCGAGGTCGCCGCGCTGAGCAAGCTGGTGGACGACCTGTTCGAACTGTCCCTGGCCGATGTCGGCGGCCCCACCTATCGCCACGAACCGCTGGACCTGCGCCTGCTGCTGGAAAGCCTGGCCGACAGCTACCGCAGCCGCTTCGCCGAACGGGGGCTCGTCCTGGAACTGCAACTGCCGGACGGCCCGTTGTCCGTGGAGGGCGACGAGATGCGCCTGAACCAGCTTTTTCACAATCTCCTGGAAAACAGCCTGCGCTACACCGAGCCCGGCGGTCGGGTCAGGCTGGGCGGACAGCGCCAGGGCGAGGCGATCCTGGTGCACTGCGAGGACTCCGCGCCCGGCGTGCCGGAGGCCCAGCGGACCCGGCTGTTCGAGCGTTTCTACCGGGTCGAGGGGGCGCGCAGTCGCAGCAGCGGCGGCGCCGGCCTGGGACTGGCGATCTGCCGCGGCATCGCCGAAGCCCATGGCGGCAGCCTGTCGGCCCGGGCCTCGACGCTGGGCGGCCTGTGGCTGACCGTCCGCCTGCCGGCACGCGAGGCGCAGCCATGAGCCAGGGACGCATCCTGGTGGTGGAGGACGAACCCAAGCTGGCAGCACTGATCGGCGACTACCTGCGCGCCGCCGGCTACCAGGCCGAAACGCTCGCCGACGGATCGCGCGTCGTCCCGCTGCTGCGCCGCCAGCCCCACGATCTGCTGATCCTCGACCTGATGCTGCCCGGCCGCGACGGCCTGGACATCTGCCGCGAACTGCGCGGCTTCAGCCAGGTGCCGGTGATCATGGTCACCGCGCGGGTCGAGGAAATCGACCGGCTGCTCGGCCTGGAAGCGGGCGCCGACGACTATATCTGCAAACCCTTCAGCCCGCGCGAACTGGTGGCGCGGGTCAAGGCCGTGCTGCGGCGCGTCGGCGAACCGCCGTCGCTGCCGGGGCTGATCACCGATCCGGCCACATACCAGGCGCACTACAACGGCATTCCGCTGGACCTGACCCCGGTGGAGTTCCGTCTGCTCGACGCCCTGGTGGCCCGGCCGGGACGGGCGCTGACCCGGGAGCAACTGATGAACCACCTGTACGAGGATCACCGCATCGTGACCGACCGCACCGTCGACAGCCACGTCAAGAACCTGCGCCGCAAGCTGGAACAGGCGGTGCCCGGACACGACCCGATCCGTTCCATCTATGGCATCGGCTATTGCCTGGAGTGCCGGGCGACGGCTCGCGGGAAAACGCCGGCCGCCGATCCGGGGGATGGCGAATAGTGCGGGAGCCGATGGAGCCGGCGTTGTCTTCGGTTTCCGTGCCCGAACTGTTTGCCGACTGGGTCGATGCCCCCTGTTTCGGCCCTCGGCCGAAACAGGGGGCATCGACCCAGTCGGTAATCGGCCATGCCCCGAAACAGGGGCTACCGAACCACTCGATAACCAGCCATACCACCCTCTACGAAACCACAACTACTCCCCGCTCCAACTCGGGCAGCGCCTCGAACAGATCCGCCACCAGCCCGTAGTCGGCCACCTGGAAGATCGGCGCCTCGGCGTCCTTGTTGATCGCCACGATCACCTTCGAGTCCTTCATCCCCGCCAGGTGCTGGATCGCCCCGGAAATCCCCACCGCGATGTACAGGTCCGGCGCGACGATCTTGCCGGTCTGCCCGACCTGCATGTCGTTGGGCGCAAAACCCGCGTCCACCGCGGCGCGCGAGGCACCCACCGCCGCGCCCAGCTTGTCCGCCAGCGCATACAGCAGCTGGAAGTTCTCCCCGCTCTGCAGGCCGCGCCCGCCGGAGATCACCACCTTCGCCGAAGTCAGCTCCGGACGGTCGGACTTGGCCAGCTCCTCGCCGACGAAGCGCGATTTGCCCGCCTCGCCCGCGCCGGCCAACGCCTCGATGGACGCGCTGCCGCCCTCGCCTGCCGCCGCGTCGAAGGCGGTGGCGCGCACAGTGATCACCTTGATCGGTGCCGAGGACTGCACGGTGGCGATGGCGTTGCCGGCGTAGATCGGCCGCTTGAAGGTGTCGGCGCTTTCCACCGCGACGATCTCGGAGAGCTGGTCGACGTCGAGCAGCGCGGCGACCCGCGGCAGGTAGTTCTTGCCGTTGGTCGAGGCCGGCGCCAGCACGTGGCTATAGCCCGAGGCCAACTTGGCGATCAGCGGCGCGACGTTCTCGGCCAGCCGGTGGGCGTAGGCCGCCTCGTCGGCGACCAGCACCTTGGCCACCCCGGCGATCTTCGCGGCGCTCTCGGCGACGGCACTGCAGCCGCTGCCGGCCACCAGCACATGGATGTCCCCACCGATCCGCTGTGCAGCCGCGACGGTGTTCAGGGTCGCGGCCGCCAGGACCGCGTTGTCGTGTTCGGCTATTACCAGGATTGCCATCTCAGATCACCTTCGCCTCGTTCTTCAGCTTCTCCACCAGCTCGGCCACCGAGCCCACCTTGATCCCCGCCTGGCGCTCGGCCGGGGCCTCGACCTTGAGCACCTTCAGGGTCGAGGCGACCGATACGCCCAGATCCGCCGGCTTGACGGTCTCCAAGGGCTTCTTCTTGGCCTTCATGATGTTCGGCAGGGAAGCGTAGCGCGGCTCGTTGAGACGCAGGTCGGTGGTGACGATGGCCGGCAGGGCCAGCTCCAGGGTCTGCAGGCCGCCGTCGATCTCGCGGGTGACCTTGAGCTTGTCGCCGGAGAGTTCGAGCTTGGAGGCGAAGGTGCCCTGGGCGTAGCCGGTCAGCGCGGCGAGCATCTGCCCGGTCTGGTTGTTGTCGCTGTCGATGGCCTGCTTGCCGGTGATGACCAGCTGCGGCTGTTCCCTGTCGACCACCGCCTTGAGCAGCTTGGCCACCGCCAGGGAACCCAGCTCCTCGTCGGTCTCGATCAGGATCGCGCGGTCGGCGCCGAGGGCCAGGGCGGTGCGCAGCTGCTCCTGGGCCTGGGCCGGGCCGACGGACACGGCGACGATCTCCGTGGCGATGCCGCGCTCCTTCAGGCGCACCGCTTCTTCCACGGCGATCTCGCAGAACGGGTTCATCGACATCTTGACGTTGGCCAGGTCGACGCCGGAGTGGTCCGCCTTGACGCGAACCTTGACGTTGTAGTCCACCACGCGCTTGAGGGCGGTCAGGATCTTCATCGGGATTTTCCTTGTTCGGTCATTCGGGGAGAAACGGCAGCGGCTGGCGGCTGGCCTCGATCAGCACCAGGCGGTGGTCCGCCTCCGGCAGCAGGTAGGCGAAGAAGAACGCCGCCGACTCCAGCTTGCCGGCATGGAACGGGGCCGCCGCGCGGCCCTGGCACAGGCGCGCGCTGCGCGTCCAGGCGAAGGCCAGGGCGACCAGGCCGAGCAGGCGCAGGAAGTCGCCCGCCGCCCGGTAGGGCCGCTCCGGGTCCTGCGCCGCGGCGGCGGCCAGCCCTTCGGCGGCGGTCGCCAGGCGGTCGCAGTAGTGCCCCAGGGCGCTGGCGAAGGCACTGCATTCGGGCAGGGCCGAGGCAGTCTCCGCCTCGGCACGGAAGGTCTCCAGCAGGCCGCGCAGCGCGGCGCCACCGTCGCCCAGCACCTTGCGCAGCAGCAGGTCGTTGGCCTGAATCTCGTTGCTGCCCTCGTAGATCATGGCGATGCGGCTGTCGCGCAGGGTCTGCTCGACGGCGTAGTCCTGCACGTAGCCGTAGCCGCCGAACACCTGCAGCGCCGCGCTGGCCAGGCGAAAGCCCTGCTCGGTGAAGAACGCCTTGACCAGCGGGGTGAGCAGTTGCGCCCGGCTTTCCGCCCGGGCGCGCAGCGCCGGGTCGGCGCCCTGCTCGGCCTCATCGAGCAGATGTGCCGTCCAATAGCCGAGGGCGCGCATGCCCTCGGTGAGGGTGCGCAGTTCGAGCAGGGTGCGACGCATCGCCGGGTGGTAGTGGATTGGGTCGGCCGGCGCCTCGGCACTGCCCTCGGGACGGCGCACCGCGCGCATCTGGCGGCGCTCGGCGGCGTATTGCGCGGCGCTCTGCCAGGCCGCCTCGGCGTGGCCGAGGCCCTGCAGGCCGACGTGCAGGCGCGCCGAGTTCATCATCACGAACATCGCCGCCAGGCCCTTGTGCGGCTCGCCGAGCAGCCAGCCCTCGGCCTGTTCGAAGCTCAGGGTGCAGGTGGCGCTGCCGCGGATGCCCAGCTTGTGCTCGATGCCGTCGCAGCGCACCGCGTTGTGGCGGCCGTCGGGCAGCCGCTTGGGCACCAGGAACAGCGAGATGCCGCGGCTGCCGGGCGGCGCGTCGGGCAGGCGGGCGAGCACCAGATGGAGGATGTTCGCGGTCAGGTCGTGCTCGCCGCCGGAGGCGAAGATCTTGCCGCCGGTGATCCGGTAGCTGCCGTCCGCGGCCGGCTCGGCGCGGCTGCGCAGCAGGCCGACGTCGCTGCCGGCCTGCGGCTCGGTCAGGCACATGGTCGGCAGGATCTCGCCGCTGACGATGGCCGCCAGGTAGCGCTCGCGCAGCTCGGGCGTGCCGTGGGCACGCAGGCACTCGTAGGCGCCGTGGGCGATGCCGGGGTACATCGCCCAGGCATGGTTGGTCGAGTAGATCATCTCCAGCAGCGCGGCGTTGAGCAGCTGCGGCAGGCCCTGGCCGCCGTCCTCCTCGGCGCAGGCCAGCGCCGCCCAGCCACCGTCGACGAAGGCCTGGTAGGCGGCGGGGAAGCCGTCCGGGGTGGTCACCCGGCCGTTGTCGAAGCGACAGCCCTGGCGGTCGCCGGAGGCATTCAGCGGTGCCAGCACGCCGCCGGCGAAGCGTCCCGCCTCCTCGACCACCTGCGCGGCCAGCTCACCGTCCAGGGCGGCGAAGGCCGGCATCCGTTGCCAGTCGGCCGGCGCCGCCAGCCATTCCTCGATGACGAAGCGCATGTCGCGCAGCGGAGCCTGGTAGTGCCACATGGGAAATCCTCCAGTGAATTCTCAGCCCCGGTAGTCGGGGTTCTCGATCAGCACGGCCATGCCCTGGCCGCCGCCGATGCAGGCCGCGGCCACGCCGTAGCGCAGGTTGGCGGCGCGCAGCTGGCGCGCCAGGGTCAGGGTCAGGCGCAGGCCGGTGGCGGCCAGCGGATGGCCGAGGGCGATGGCGCCGCCGTGGACGTTCAGGCGCGCCGTGTCGATCTCCAGCTCGCGCTGCACAGCGAGGATCTGCGCGCCCTGGGCCTCGTTGATCTCGAAGCGGCCGATGTCCGCCAGGCTCAGCCCACTGCGCTCGAGCAGCAGGCGGATCGCCGGCACCGGGCCGCTGCCCATCAGTTCCGGGGCGACGCCGCAGGCGGTGGCCGAACGCAGCCAGGCCAGCGAGCGGGTGCCGGGGAAGTCCTTCCTTGCGCCGACCAGCGCGGCGGCCGCGCCGTCCACCACCGCGCAGCTGTTGCCGGCGGTCTGCACGCCGCCGGCATGCACCGCGCGCAGGCGCTGCAGGGCCTCGAACGGCGAGGCGCGCACATGGCTGTCGCGCTCGACCGTCTCGACGCCGCGCGGCAGGTCGAGGCTGCGCTCGCGGCCGCCGTCCAGGGCGAAGCGCGCGCGCTCCAGCGGCAGGATCTCGCCGGCGAACCAGCCGGCCTCCTCGGCCGCCAGGGCGCGGGCGAAGCTCTGCGCGGCGAAGCGGTCGACCTCCTCCCGCTTGAGGCCATGGCGCCGGGCGAGGTTCTCCGCGGTCTGCAGCATGTCGATGCCGGCCGCCGGATCGAACAGCGCCTCCCAGAGGAAGTCCTTGAACGCCACCGGCGCGCCGAGGCGGAAGCCGTCGCGATGGGTGTAGGCGGCGATCGGGTTGCGCGACATCGACTCGCTGGCCGCGCACAGCACCAGCCCCGCGCTGCCATGCTCGATCTGCTCGCCGGCCTGGCGGAGGATCTCGAAGCCGGTGCCGCAGATGCGCTGCACCGCCAGCGCCGGCGCCGCCTGCGCCACGCCGCTGTAGAGGCCGATGTGGCGCGGCAGGAAATAGGCGTCGAAGCTGGCCTGGGCCATCGAGCCGGCGATCACCGAATCCACCGCCGCCGCGTCGATGCCGCTACGGGCGAACAGCCCGCGGGCCACCGCGATGCCGAGGTCGATGGGCGAGACCTGCGCCAGCGCGCCGCCGAGATCGACCCAGGGGGTGCGCAGGGCATCCACCAGGCAGACCTCGTCGAAGGCCGAGTACAGCCCGGCCGCGCGACTCATGCCAGCACCCGCCCGGCATCCTCGCCGGCGTACAGGGCGTCGATCTGCGCCGCGCGGAACTGCAGCACCGCGCGCTGGTTGATCGAGCCCTTGTCGGTCACCTCGCCGCGGTCGATGCACGGCGGCTCGGCGAGCAGGCAGGCCCAGGCCAGCCGGCTGGCGTTGCCGGTCGCCGTGCGGTTCAGCTCGTCCAGCAGCCCCTGAAGCCAGCCGCGTACCGCCGGCGCCGCCAGCACCTCGGCGGCCGACGCGGCTTCGGGCAGGCCGGCCAGGGCGCGGCACTCGGGCAGGCGCGGGAAGATCAGCAGGCCGATCTCGGGACGGTTCGGCCCGGTCACCACCACGTCCTGGATGTAGGGCGCGCCGGCCAGGATGATCCGGGTGCGCAGCGGCCCGACGCTGACGAAGACCCCGGAGGAGAGCTTGAAGTCCTCGGCGATCCGCCCGTCGAACAGCAGGCCCAACTCGGGACGCTCGGGATCGACCAGCCGGAGGGCATCGCCCGAGCGGTAGTAGCCCTCCTCGTCGAAGGCTTCGGCGGTGAGTTCCGGCTCGCGCCAGTAGCCGGCCATCACGTGCGGGCCGCGAAAGCGCGCCTCCAGCTTGCCGTCCACCGGCACCAGCTTGACCTCGCAGCCCGGCGCCGGCAGGCCGACGTAGCCGGCCATGTCCACCGGCCCGGTGCTGAAGGTGCAGGACGGCGCGGTCTCGGTCATGCCCAGGCCGGCCATCATGCGGATGCGCTCGCCGCAGTGCGCCTCGGCGACCCGGTCCAGGCGCTCGCGAACCGACTGCGAGAGACCCGCGGCGGCGAAGAAGAACAGCTTGACCTTGGCGAAGAAACGCTCGCGCAACTCGCCGTCCTGCTCCAGCGCGCCGACCAGTTCCTCCCAGCCCTTGGGCACGGTCAGGTAGGCGGTCGGCGAGATCTCGCGCAGGTTGCGCAGGGTCTCGGCGAACCCCTGCGGGGTCGGCTTGCCGTCGTCGATGTAGAGGGTGCCGCCGTTGTAGAGGGCGATGCCGACGTTGTGGCTGCCGCCGAAGGTGTGGTTCCAGGGCAGCCAGTCGACTAGTACCGGCGGCTCCTCGCCGAACACCGGGAAGGTCTGCAGCAGCATCTGCTGGTTGGCGCAGAGCATCCGCTGGGTGGTCGGCACCGCCTTGGGCAGCTTGGTCGAGCCCGAGGTGAAGAGGAACTTGGCGATGCTGTCCGGCCCCACCCGCTCGAAGGCGGCGTCCGCCGTGGCGGTGTCGGTCGGCCGCTCCAGCTCGGCGAAGACCCGGCACGGCCGCCCGGCCAGCGCGCCTTCGCTGAACAGCAGCGGCACGTCCGCCGGGATCACGGTTTCGATGGCGCGCGCATAGCTGTCGCTGTCCGCGGCGAAGACCAGGCCGGGCTGCAGGCGCCCGACGATGTGGCGCAGCTTGGCGAGATCCTGGGAGAGGGTGGAATAGGCCGGCGACACCGGGCAGTAGGGAATCCCCGCGTAGAGGCAGGCGGTGGCCAGCTTCAGGTGATCCAGGCCGTTGCCGGAGAGGATCAAGAGCGGCCGCTCGGCGCTCAGCCCGTAGTCGAGCAGGTGCTGGCCGATGGTCCGGGCGCTGGCCAGCATCTGCGCGTAGCTGAGGCGCTGCCAGGCTCCGTCGTCGCCGCGGCGGGCGACCAGGGTCTGCCCGGGGGTCAGTCGGGCCCAGTGGCGCAGGCGGTCGAGCAGGCGCGTCGGCAGGGGCTCCAGAGGCTCCCGGGGACGCATGTAGAAGATCTCGTTCGCCTCTGCGAAGGCGACGCCGGGCTGGCCGATCGTCACCGACCGCCAGCGCGGACGCTCCGCCGGAGCCTGCGGCGAAAGGGAAAGGGACTCGCAAGCCTTGCTGTTCATTCGCATTTCTCCCGCAGGGCGCCGCCGCACGCTCGGGGACGCGGAGGCGCCTGCCTATGCGGACCGGTCATCGCCGGCCCTGTGTTGTTCTTGTTGTTCCGGAAGATCGCTCGCCACCCGCCCATGGCCGCACGCCGGCCACGGGCAGGTTCTCAGATCGGATAATGCCGCGGTCCGTTCTGCAGGGTGACCCAGCGCAGCTGGGTGAAGTGTTCGATCGAGGCGCGGGCGCCGAAGCTGCCGTAGCCGCTCGACTTGACGCCGCCGAAGGGCATCTGCGGCTCGTCCTGCACGGTCGGCCCGTTGATGTGGCAGATCCCCGACTCGATGCGCTGCGCCAGCGCCAGGGCGCGGGAGACGTCGCGGCTGAAGACCGCCGCGGAGAGGCCGAACTCGGAATCGTTGGCCAGGCGCAGCAGGGCTTCGTCGCCTGCGGCGCGCAGCACCACCGCCACGGGGCCGAAGGATTCCTCGCGGTACAGGCGCATGTCTTCGGTGACGCCGTCGAGCAGGGTGGCCTGCATCAGGCTGCCCTCGCTCCGGCCGCCGCACAGCAGCCGCGCGCCCTTGGCCAGGGCGTCGTTGACCAGGCCCTGGATGCGCCGGGCGGCGCCGGCGTCGATCAGCGAACCGAGCACCGCGTCGGGGCTGGCCGGATCGCCGACCCGCAGCGAAGCGGCCTTGTTCGCCAGCTTCTCGACGAAAGCGTCGGCCACCCGCTCGTCGACGATCAGCCGCTCGGTGGACATGCAGATCTGCCCCTGGTTGAAGAAGGCGCCGAAGGCCGCCGCCTCCACCGCGGCGTCCAGGTCGGCGTCGTCCAGCACCAGGAACGGCGCCTTGCCGCCCAGCTCGAGCACCGCGGGCTTCAAGTGGCGCGCCGCCAGTTCGCCGACGATCCGCCCGACGTGGGTCGAGCCGGTGAAGTTGACCCGCCGCACCGCCGGGTTGGCGATCAGCCGCTCGACGATCGCCGGGGCATCCTCCGGCGCGTTGCCGAGCACGTTGACCACCCCGTCGCCGAGGCCGGCGTCGTGCAGCACCTGGCCGAGCAGGCGGTGGACGGCGGGACTCTGTTCGGAGGACTTGAGCACCACGGTGTTGCCGCAGGCCAGCGGCATCGCCACGGCACGCGCGGCGAGGATGATCGGCGCGTTCCACGGCGCGATGCCGAGCACCACGCCGCAGGGCTGGCGCAGCGCCATGGCGAAGCTGCCGGGAATGTCGGAAGGGATGACCTCGCCAGTGATCTGCGTGGTCATCGCCGCCGCCTCGCGCAGGACGCCGGCGGCCAGTTTCACGTTGAAGCCGTACCAGTTGGCCATCGCGCCGGTTTCCGCGGCGAGGGCGACGAACTCGGCGGCGCGGCTTTCCAGCAGGTCCGCGGCCTTCGCCAGGCGCGCCCGGCGCTCGCCCGGCGCCAACGCGGCCCAGCCCGGAAAGGCCCGCTGCGCCGCGGCGACCGCCGCATCGGCGTCGTCCAGGGTAGCGGCGGCAGCGGTCGAGACGATCTCGCCGCTCAGCGGATTGCGCCGCACGAAGGTCCGCCCGTCGCTGGCCGGCCTGGCCAGCCCGTCGATCAGCAATGGCACCTCAAGCATGGGGGAATTCCTTGATCTTGTGATTGTTCGGTGCATGCCCCGACGGGCGAGGGGCTGCCGCCCCTCCCCGTCCCCGCCGCCGTCAGCGCTTGTAGGCCTGCAGGCCCGGCTTGATGCTCTTCTCGTCGAGGAACTGCTTCATGCCTTCCTCGCGGCCGCCCTCCGTGTCGAGCAGGCGCGACTGGTCGAGCTTGGCGTACAGGTAATCCTCGTTCTGCTCCCAGGTCAGCTCGCGGCAACGCTTGAAGCCGTTCTTCGCCGCGCGCAGCACCACCGGGTTCTTGTCCAGCAGATCCTGGCAGAGGGTGACCACCGTCTCGCGCAGCTGCTCCAGCGGCACGCTCTGGTTGACCAGGCCCATTTCCGCCGCCTTGCGGCCGTCGAAGGTCTTGCCGGTCATGATGTAGTAGAGCGACTGGCGATGGCCGACGGTGTCGGCCATCGCCTTGCTGACCAGGTTGCCGGGCGGGATACCCCAGTTGATCTCCGAGAGACCGAAGGTCGCCTCGTCGGCGCAGACCGCCAGGTCGCAGGCCACCAGCGGGCTGAAGCCGCCGCCGAAGCACCAGCCGTTGACCATGGCGATGGTCGGCTTGCTGTACATGCGCAGCAGCTTCCACTGCCACTCGGAGGCCTCGCGGCGGATCTTCTCCTGGAGGATCTCGGGACCGGCGTCGACTTCGCGGAAGTATTCCTTGAGGTCCATGCCGGCGGTCCAGGCGCTGCCGGCGCCGGTCAGCACCAGCACCCTGGCCTCGGCGTCCTGCTCCACGGTTTCCAGCACGTCGCGCATCTCGCGGTTGAGCGTCGGGCTCATGGCGTTGCGCTTTTCCGGACGATTCAGGGTGACCCAGGCGATACCGCCCTCGATCTCCACGGTCACGGTCTTCCAGCGGCCTTCGTACTTGTTCATGTCGGATCACCTTCGAGTTGTTGTTGGTGTGTGGCCTAAATTAGCGCCTGAAAATTAGTTATGTCAATTAATTATTTTATACATTCCAAGCCTCTCCCCTACCGCCGGATGGGCGGCAAGATCCGCCGTCACGACCCAAGGACGAACAGCTCGCGCACCTCGTCCGGGATGCGGCGGCCGGAAAGCGTCCCCCGTTCGCTCGAAGTCCAGACCCGGATATCGCGTGCTTCGACGGCCAGCGTCCCGTCCGCCTTGCAGGCCCGGCGCCGGACCTCGAAGCTGCTGCGCTGGAAGGCCTGCAGGTGCGACTCGATGCGCAGGACTTCGCCAAAGCGCGAAGGCAGCCTGAAGCTCGCCCGGGTGTCGACCATTGGCCAGCCGACGATGCCGTGACGCGCCATGGCCTGCTCCAGAGGCAGGCCGACACTGGCGAACAAGGCATCGGTGGCGGCGTTGAACCAGGCAAAATAATTAGGATAAAAAACTATTCCTGCGGGATCGCAGTCCCCCCAGGCAATCCGGACTTCATATACGTTGCGCATGGCGTTCCCCGCTGGCCATCGAGGCGATGGCGCTTTTCAACCCGGCCTCGGCAAGGCTGCCTTCGACAGCCAGCCCTACCCCGCGGCCTACCAGAGCTTCCAGGTGTAATCGACGTTGACCCGCGTCTCGTTGTCGTCGCGCATCGTCGCGTTGGCCGCGAAGCTGTTCTGGTAGCGCGCGTTGCGCACGCGAAACGCCACGTTCTTCAGCGGCCCCGACTGCACCACGTAGGACAGCTCCAGGTCCCGCTCGCTCTCGCTCTGCCCGCTGCCGCCGAGGCGCTCCGGCAGCTCGACGTTGGTGCCCTTCATGAAGCGCAGCATGCCGGTCAGCCCGGGGAGGCCGACCGCGGCGAAGTCGTAGTCGTAGCGGACGTTCCAGTAGTGCTCGTCGGCGTTGAGGAATTCCGAGCTGAGCGCGTACTCGGAGATCAGATGCGGCTCCGAGCCGGCGATGTAGGGCATCGCCGAGTCGCCGCTGGACAGCGCGCCGCCCACCGTCAGCCGGTGCCCGCCCAGCTTGTAGCCGAAGGCCACCCCGACGTACTGGTTGTCCACCGAGCCGGCCTTGCCCTCGCCCTCCTCGTCGCTGAGGAAGTAGCGGAAATCGGTCTTGAACTCGCCGGGACCGAGCTTGAACTGGTGGATCGCGCCCAGGTAGTTCTGCTGGTAGATCTCGTCCAGCCGGGCGTGGTAGTAGCTCAGGGTCAGACCGGAGATGCCGGTGTAGTCGCCGCCGAAGAAGAGGAACCGGTCGGACTCGGCGGTGCCGTCGAAGCGCCCGTTGGGCGCGGCGATGGTGATCTTCTGGTAGTCGGTGGAGTCGCGCTGGTTCATCCGGGTCAGGTAGCCGCCCTGGAAACTCAGGCCCGGGATGTCCTGGGAACGCAGGTAGCTGCCGCGGAAGGTCTGCCAGAGCAGACGGGCCGGGCTGCTGATCAGGATCGGCAGGCGCGGCATCACGGTGCCGACGTTGAGTTCGCTCTTCGAGTAGCGCACCTTGCCGGTGATCCCCAGCTCGGAATACTCGTCCTCGGCCTTGCCGCTGCTGCGGTCGACCGGCAGCAGGCCGGTGCCGGCCCTATCGCGCGAGGAGTCGAGCTGGACGCCGAGCATGCCCTGCAGGTCGAGGCCGAAGCCCACCGGCCCTTCGGTGAAGCCGGACTTGAGGTTGAGGATGAAGCCCTGCGCCCATTCGCGGCGCGCGGAGATATTGCTTTCGCCCTTGTAGTCGCGGTCGAAGTAGAAGTTGCGCAGCATCAGGCTGCCCTGGCTGTCCTCGATGAAGCCGGCCGCCTGCGCCTGAATTCCCTGGGCGAGCAGCAGCACGGTCGCGCCTGCCGCGCCCCGTCGTGCGTTGAGCATGTCGGTTACCTTTTTTTGTTCTTGTTGTCTGGCGCCGCCGCACGACCGAAGCTTGCCGTTCCGGGCAACGCGGCGGCATTCAAAGGGAAACAGCAGGATTGGCGGGCCCCGCTCCTCGCGGCCCGCCGTCCCACTCAGGCGGTCACGCCCTCGGTGCGGCGCTGGCCGAGCAGGTAGAACACCGCCGCCGCGGCCACCACGATGCCGGGCGCCGAAGCCAGCAGCAGGCCGGTCGCGCCGGCGCCCATCGCCAGCATCTGCCCGGCCACCAGCGGCCCGCTCATCGAACCCAGGCGGCCGACCGCCACGGCGGCGCCGACCCCGGTGGCACGCACTTCGGTGGGATAGAACAACGGCGCCAGCGCGTAGAGCACCAGCTGTCCGCCGACGGCGAAGAAGCCGGCGGCAAAACCGGCCAGCAGCATGCTGACGAACGCCGTGGACAGACCCAGTCCGGCGAGGGCGGCAAGAATCCCGGCATAGGTCAGCGCGACCAGCGCCAGCGGACGCCAGCGATCCAGCAGCAGCCCGAGCAGCAGCGAGCCGGTGGCACCGCCGGTGTTGAAGAGAATCTGCACCATGCCGGCCTGGGGACGGCTGAAGCCCTGGCCGACCAGCAGCGACGGCAGCCAGTTGAGCAGCATGTAGACCACCATCAGGGTGAAGAAGTAGCTGATCCACAGCAGCAGGGTCGGCATGGCCGCCCCTTCCTGGAACAGCCCCTGCCGGAGCGATACGCGCGGCGCGGCGCTTGCGCCGCCCCTGGCGCTCTGCTGGGCGCGGAACGCCGCCGATTCGGACAGGCAGAGGATCAGCAGCGGCGCGACCAGCAGCGGCGCCACCCCGCCGACGTAGAACACCGCCTTCCAACCGCCGGCGAAGCCCGCCATGCCGACCAGCGCCGCCAGCGCCCCGCCCAGCGGCACGCCGCAGTACATCAGGCTCACCGCCGTGCCGCGGGAGCGCGCATCTGCCGCTTCCGAGGAGAGGGCGATCAGGTTGGGCAGCGCCGCGCCAAGGCCGACGCCGGTCATGAAGCGCGCCGCCAGCAGGCTATGGAGATCCCAGACCTGGGCGGTGGCGATGGAGAACAGGCCGAACAGCACCACCGCGCCGATCAGTACCCGCTTGCGGCCGACCCGGTCGGCCAGCCAGCCGCCGCCCAGGGCGCCGGGCAACAGGCCGAGGATACTGGCGCTGAACACCGCGCCCATCACCGTCGAGTTCAGGCCGAACTCGGCGGCCATGCCCGGCGCGGCAATCCCGGCGGACTGCAGGTCCATGCCCTCGAGGAGCGCAACGACAAAACACAGGCCAACGGTCGTGTAAGTACGACGAGACTCTTTCCCTACCGTATTCATCGAAATACCACCTTTTGCTGGATTCGGACAGGCGGTCGCTCGTCCCGGAACATGCCGGCGCCCGGGCGCATCGAGGGGTGACGGCATCGACCGCCGCTATCGCGAGGCGAATTCGTCGGGTTATGGCCTGGCTGTCGGTGAAGAGGGAGGCGTTGTCCGGGGTCGGGCAATACGGGGAAGGCAGGGAGAGGATGGCGCAGCGCACGGAAGGCGCCTGGCGCGTGGAGCCAGCTTCATCATGTTCGTTTCCTTTCTTATCAAATTGTTATCAGGAAGCCTGATTAGTTAACTAAGTTAACAATAAGGCGATGGCATTTCAGCAAAGCGCTTTTTAGACGTCAACGGCCATGAAATTATAGGTATAAAGCGGCTAATAGTTAAAAGTCATAACAATATGATGCGGCAGGCGACAGGCACCGCCTCGCCATGGCGCAAGGGCGCGAATCAGGTGCTACCGAGGTAAACCGAGGCGGTTGCCACGGCCGACAGAAGCCGGGTCCAGCGACGAGACCCGGAATGGACCCTCGAGGCGCACAACGAGTACTCAGCCAAGTCCTTCCCGGGGTACCGGGCAGAGACGGTCATTGCCCCGGCGGGCTTGGAAATCAGCGATAGTCGCCGGCCCGCCAGCGCGGCAGCCAGGCCAGGCTGTCGGCGGTCGCCCCCGCCGGGCGGTACTCGGCGCCGAGCCAGCCCCGGTAGCCGCTCGCCTGCAAGGCGGCCAGCGCCGCGGCGAAATCCACCCGGCCGCTGCCCGGCTCGCCGCGCCCCGGACAGTCGGCGAACTGCACATGGCCGATGCGCCCCGCCAGGCGCGCGACGCACGCGGGAATGTCCAGCCCCTGGCGGGCCATGTGGTAGAGATCCAGCTGCGCCAGGCAGTTGGGGTGGTCCACGCGGCGCAACAGCGCATCCAGCTGGTCGGCGCTGTTGATCAGAAAGCCCGGCATGTCCAGCGGGTTGATCGCCTCGCAGAGCACGGGAATCCCCAGCACCGCGAAGGCTTCGGCACTCTTCGCCAGGTTGGCCGCCAGGGTCGCCAGCGCCTGCTCCCGCGTCGTGCCCTCGGCCAGGCGGCCCGGCAGGATGTTGACGCACCCCGGCCGAACCAACGCGGCATAGCTCAGCGCCAGTTGCAGCGCGGCGTCGAACTCGGCCTGACGCTGCGGCACCGCCGCCAGTCCGGGGCCGCCCTGCAGGAGATCGGCGGCCGGCAGGTTGATCAATACCAGCGGCAGCCCGGCACGCTCCAGCTCCTCTTTCAGGCGGATGGCCGGGATGTCGTAGGGAAACTGGATTTCCACGCCGTCGAAGCCGGCCGCGGCGGCGGCGACGATGCGCTCGAGCAACGGTTTTTCGCTGAACAACAGGGAGAGATTGGCGGAGATCTGCATGTTTCTGCTCCTTCGATAAAGCCCCGGATTCTAGTGGAGTTACGCTTTTTTCACTCCATTTTGGTTACCATTGACCGCTTCATAACGGCCGCGGCGCGGCCTTCCACTCGCCAAGAGACGCCCCCCATGCCATCCGACCTGCTCGACAGCCAGGCCCTGAAGGGCCAGAGAGGACTCCGCCGGATTCTCAATGCCACCGGATACTCCTTCGCCGGACTCAAGGCCGCCTTCGTCGGCGAAGCGGCCTTCCGCCAGCTGGTGATGCTGAACCTGCTGCTGATCCCCGTCGCCTGCCTGCTCGACGTGAGCCGCGCCGAGCGCGCCCTGCTGATCGCCGTGGCGCTGCTGGCGCCGCTCGTCGAGCTGCTCAACTCGGCCATCGAGGCCACCGTCGACCGCATCTCGCTGGAGCTGCACCCCCTCTCCAAGCGGGCCAAGGACATGGGCAGCGCCGCCCAGATGCTCGCGCTGGTGCTGATCTCTGCGGTCTGGGCGACGATCCTGCTGTAACACTCCGGGGCACAACCCCCATAAGGCTCAGCGAGGAGCCAGGACATCCCCTGGTGGAAAATCGCTGCGCGAGTTTTCCACCCTACGCGCACGGTCGGATTCCGTAGGGCGGGTGAAACCCGCCGATTCCGGTGCAGGCCCCTGCCACGCCTGGCGGGTTTCACCCGCCCTACAAGGCTGGCATGCCTCCCCGGCTATCCTCAAAAACCGCAACACAGCATGCGCCTGCAAGCCGTGCGCTTCCTCTATAATCCGCCCGCCTTTTTTCCGCCATTGAACCGGAGAACTCCATGCTCAAGCGTACCCTGGCGCTCGCCGCCGGCTTTGCCCTGTCCCTCTCCAGCGCCCTCTCCCAGGCCGCCGAGGTGCTCAACGTCTCGGCGATTCCCGACGAGGCCCCCACCGAACTGCTGCGCAAGTTCAAGCCGCTCGGCGCCTACCTGGAGAAAGAACTGGGCATGCCGGTGAAGTTCGTGCCGGTGGCCGACTACGCCGCGGTGGTCGAGGGACTCGCCGCCAATCGCGTGGACCTGGCCTGGCTGGGCGGTTTCACCTTCGTGCAGACCCGCCTGAAGACCGGCAACGCCATCCCGCTGGTGCAGCGCGAGCAGGACGAGAAGTTCACCAGCAAGTTCATCAGCGCCGACCCGGCGGTGAAATCCCTGCAGGACCTCAAGGGCAAGACCTTCGCCTTCGGCTCGGTGTCCTCCACCTCCGGCAGCCTGATGCCGCGCTACTTCATGCTCAAGGACGGCATCAAGCCCGAGGAGTTCTTCAGCCGCGTGGCCTACTCCGGCGCCCACGACGCCACCGTCGCCTGGGTACAGTCCGGCAAGGTCGACGCCGGCGTACTCAACGCCTCGGTGTGGGACAAGCTGGTCGCGGCCGGCAAGGTCGACACCGACAAGGTCAAGGTATTCGCCACCACCCCGACCTACTACGACTACAACTGGACGGTGCGCGGCACTCTCGACCCCGCGCTGACCGCGAAGATCAAGAAGGCCTTCCTCGCCCTCGACCCGGCCAAGCCGGAACACAAGGCGATCCTCGACCTGCAGGCGGCCAGCCGCTTCATCGAGACCAAGCCGGAGAACTACCAGGGCATCGAGGAAGCGGCGCGCGCCGCCGGCCTGCTGAAGTGACCCTGGACCTGTCCGGCGTGGGCCTGACCCACGCCAACGGCCAGGTTGCGCTGCGCGATATCGACCTCAAGATCGCCCCCGGCGAACGGGTGGCGATCATCGGACCGTCCGGCGCCGGCAAGACCAGCCTGCTGCGCCTGCTCGCCACGGCCCTGCAACCCGCCGGCGGCCGCCTCGAAGTGCTCGGCGCCGATCCCTGGCGCCTCTCCGCCGCGGCCCGCCAGAAACTGCGGGCGCGCATCGGCCTGATCCATCAGACGCCGCCCCTGCCGCCCCGCCAGCGGGTGGTCACCGCAGTGCTGGCCGGCCGGCTCGGCCAGTGGTCGCTGGGCAAGGGACTGCTCAACCTGCTGCATCCGCTGGATAGCGCCGGGGCCGCCGCCGCCCTGGCGCGCCTGGATCTCGCCGAGAAGCTGTTCGAGCACTGCGACCAGCTCTCCGGCGGCCAGCTGCAGCGGGTCGGCATCGCCCGCGTGCTCTATCAGGCGCCGGAGCTGATCCTCGCCGACGAGCCGGTGTCGGCCATGGACCCGGTGCTCGCCGGCCACACCCTGGGCGTGCTGAACGAGGAAGCCGCACGCCGCGGTATCGCCCTGCTCGCCAGCCTGCATGCGGTGGATCTGGCGCTGGCGCACTTCCCGCGCATCCTCGGCGTGCGCGCCGGACGCCTGGTCTTCGACCGCCCGGCCCAGGCCCTCACCCAGGCCGAGCTGGACGCGCTCTACGCCAACGAGCAGCTGCAATCCCGACCGGCCTCGCCGCCGGCCGCTTCCCACGTACTGCACATTCCCCGATGCTGAACCGCGCCGCCCCCCGCGATCCCGCCGCCCTGCCGCGTCTGGCGCTGAGCCTGCTGGCCGTGGCCCTACTGTGGCCGGGGCTGTCGCTCAGCGAGCTGGACCTGGGCGTGCTGCTGCGCGGCGACAGCGCCGCCACCATGGGCCATTTCGTCGCCGCCTTCTGGCCGCCGGAGCACGGCCGCGAGTTTCTCGACCTGCTCGGCCGGGCGACCCTGGAAACCCTGGCCATCGCCACGGCCGGCATGAGCCTGGCGCTGCTCGTCGCCCTGCCCGCCGCGCTGCTCGCCAGCCGCGCCCTGTCGCTTTCGGCGGTACACCGCGGCGGCCGCCCGGCCTGGTGGGGTGCCCTGCTGCGCTGGCCGGTGCGCGGCCTTTTGATCGTCCTGCGCAGCGTGCCGGAGATCGTCTGGGCGCTGCTCTTCGTCCGCGCCGTGGGCCTCGGCCCGAGCGCCGGGGTGCTGGCCATCGCCATCACCTACGCCGGCATGCTCGGCAAGGTCTACGCGGAGATCTTCGAGTCGGTCGACCCGCGCCCGGCGCGCGCCCTGCTCGGCAGCGGCAGTCCGCGCCTGGCCGCCTTCCTCTACGGCATCCTGCCCAACGCCGCGGCGGAGATGCTCTCCTACACCGTCTACCGCTGGGAGTGCGCGATCCGCGCCTCGGTGGTGATGGGCTTCGTCGGCGCCGGCGGGCTCGGCCAGCAGATCGACCTGTCGATGCGCATGTTCGCCGGCGGCGAGGTGGCCAGCATGCTGCTGACCTTCCTCCTGCTGGTGCTGCTCGCCGACCAGCTCAGCCGCCTGCTGCGCGAGAGGTGGACATGAGGCGCCTGGCCAACGTACTCCTGCCACTGGCACTGCTGGCAGCCGTCGCGGCTTCGTTCGGCTACCTGGAGATCGACCTCGGCGCGCTGTTCGGCGCGGACAGCCTGCGGCAGATGGGCGACTACGCCGGCGGCTTCCTGCACCCCGACCTCTCCCCCGCGCACCTGCTGGCCATCGGCCACGGTGCCCTGGAGACCCTGGCCATGTCGGCCGTCGGCACCCTGCTTGCCGCCGGCCTCGGACTGCTGCTGGCGCTGCCCGCCGGCGGGCGCTGCGGGATGCTGGCGGGCGGCGCCGCGCGCCTGCTGCTCAACGCCCTGCGGGCGATCCCGGAACTGGTCTGGGCCGCGCTGATGGTGCTGGCCGCCGGCCTCGGCCCGAACGCCGGCACCCTGGCCCTGGCCCTGCACACCGCCGGGGTGCTCGGCCGGCTGTTCGCCGAGGCGCTGGAAAACACCCCAAGCGAGCCGGCCGAGGCCGTGCGCCTGGCCGGCGGCGGGCGAATCGCGGCCTTCTGCTACGGCACCCTGCCGGGGGTCTGGCCACAGCTGCTGGCCTACTCGCTGTACCGCTGGGAGAACAACATCCGCATGGCCAGCGTGCTGGGCTTCGTCGGCGCCGGCGGACTGGGGCAGATGCTCTACCTGAGCCTCAGCCTGTTCCAAGAGGCCCAGGCCTCCACGGTGATCCTCGCCATGCTGCTGCTGGTGCTGGGGGTCGACGCCCTGAGCGGCTGGAGCCGCCAGCGCTGGCTGTGGAGCTGAACCCACGCCGCCCGCCCCTCACAGGCGCGAAGCGGACAACTCGACGATCTCCTCGGTGATCTCGTCCTGGCGCACCCGGCGGAACTCGGCGAGCAGCTCGCTGCGCCGCTGCTCGACGTTGCCCTGCGCGGCGACCATCGCCTGCATGCGCGCCTCGTTCTCCGCGGCGAAGGAAAGCACCAGCGCCTCGCACAGCTCGGCATACAGGTACTCGTCGGCCAGGCCGATGATCAGCCGCTCCGGAGCCAGGGTGATGTGCGGCGCCTGCGCGCAGCGGGAGACGGCAAAGCGGCCATAGTCGAACGGCAACAGCGGCCGCGCCAGCACACCGGGACTGCCCGGCTGGGCATGCACCACGCCGCCCCCTCGCCGAGGCGGGCATACAGCGCCTCGGCGAGGCGCCCGGCCAGGGCCGGCACCTCATCGAGGTGCACCGCCATCGGCGCCGTCCAGTCCGGCTGCAGGCCACGTTCCTGCGCGCCAAGCCCGCCGCGCTCGCCGAGCAGCCAGAGCTGCCCGGCCGAGCCGCTGCGACAGGCCAGCGCGGCATCCAGCACCCGCTCGTTGAAGCCGCCGACGAAGCCCTGCTCGGCACACAGCGCCAGCACCAGACCCTGGCCATGGCCGGCCTCGCCGGCCGCCGGGCGCTGCGGTTCGGGCAATAGCGCCAGCGCCTCGCCGATTGCCGTGCCGAGGGTCTCGGCGTAGGCGCGCACGCCATCGAGCTGCTGGCGGGCTTCCTGCACCCGGGCCGCGGCGATGCTGCGCATCGCGCCGACCACCACGCCGAGTTCGCGGGTGGTGGCCAGGTGCTGGCCGACTTCGGCCAGGCGCCCGCTCACGACGCCTCCCCGGCCAGCTCGCGACACAGCGCGGCGACCTGCTCGACCAGCACGCCCTGCGCGGTGGCGTCCAGCTCGCCGCCCTGCCGGGCCGCCTGCACCGGCGCGGCGGCGCGTGCATCCAGCCACGCCGGCAGACGCGCACGCAGGCGGCCGATCAGCGTCGGCGGGTAGGCGTCGAGCACCCCGCCACCGAGCGCCGCCAACAGCGCCACCTGGTCGACCAGGCGCAGGGCGGCGAAGCGCGGCTGAGCGAGCAGCGCACGGCTGCGCTCGCCGCGGGCGATCTGCCCGCGCACCCGGCTGTCGCTGAGGCCGCCGAAGCGGGTGAACATCTCCAGCTCGAGAAATTGCGAGTACTCCAGGCGCAGGCGCCCGGCCACCTCGCGCAGCACCTTGGGCTGGGCCTTGCCGCCGACCCGGCTGACCGACAGGCCGACGTCCACCGCCGGACGCTGGTTGGCCGCCGCCAGGTGGCTGTCGAGGAAGATCTGCCCGTCGGTGATCGAAATCAGGTTGGTGGGGATGTAGGCGGCCAGGTTGCCGGCTTCGGTCTGGGCGATCGGCAGGGCGGTCAGCGAGCCGCCGCCAAGCTCCGGGGCCAGCTTGGCGGCGCGCTCCAGCAGGCGCGCATGCAGGTAGAAGATGTCGCCGGGATAGGCCTCGCGCCCCGGCGGCGCGTGGGTCAGCAGGGCCAGCTCGCGGTGGGTGGCGGCGTGCTTGCTGAGGTCGTCGATCACCACCAGGGCGTGCTGGCCGCGGTCGCGGAAGTATTCGGCGATGCTAAAGCCGGCGAACGGCGCCGCCCACTGCAACCCCGGCGACGCGGCGGCCGAGGCGACGACGAACACGCAGCGCTCGGCGGCGCCGTGGCGGCGCACCGCCTCGATGGCCTGCTGCACGGCGGCGACGCGCTGGCCGACGGCGACGTACACGCAGATCAGTTCGGAGTGTTTCTGGTTGATGATGGCGTCCAGCGCCAGCGAGGTCTTGCCGGTGGCGCGGTCGCCGATGATCAGCTCGCGCTGGCCGCGGCCAATGGCGAACAGCGCATCGACGATCAGCACGCCGGTTTCCACCGGCTCGCTGACCGCGGCGCGCTCGATGATCGCCGGCGCCGGCCGCTCGATCGGCAGGCGGGTCTCGGCCAGGATCAGTTCGTCGCGGTCCAAGGGCCGTCCCAGCGGGTCGACCACCCGGCCGAGCAGGCCGGGCCCGACCGGTACCTGCAGCACCTCGCCGGTGCCGTGCACCTCGCTGCCGGCGGCGATGGCCGCGCCCTCGTCGAGCAGCACCACGCCGATCAGGTCGCTGTCCAGGCTGAGGGCGAAACCGAGACTGCCGTCGGCGAAGCGCAGCAGCTCGTCGAGACGCACGCCGGGCAGCCCGCTGACCCGGGCGATGCCGTCGGCCACCTGCACCACCCGGCCGATTTCGCCGGCCTCGGCCTGCAGGGGCGTGCGGGCCAGCACCGCGCGGCTGCGCACCAGCCAGTCGGCGGCCGGGACGGCTTCAGGCGTCGGCGTGGTCATGGCGACTCAACTCCCGCTGCAGGCGCGCCAGATCGGCGCGGAAACTGTTGCGCACCACCGCGCTGGAACCCTCCAACTCGAGCCCGGCGATCAGTCCCGGCTCGACCGCCACCGTCAGCCGCGGCTCGCCGCCGAGGGCGCGGGCCAGGGCCTCGCGACAGCGCTGCAGCTCGTCCTCGGCGAGCGCCCGCGGCGCGCGCAGGGTCAACATCTCGCGGTCGTCGAGCAGGGTCTGGCGGGCGGCCGGGGCAAGTTGGTCGAGCCCCTCGACCAGGCCGCCGAGGAAGGCCTCCACCCGCAAGCTGTCCGGCACGCGCGCCAGGAGATGCGCGGCGATGTCCAGAGCCAGCGCGGCGGCCTGATCCTCGGCCAGCGCCTGGGCGCTGCGCCGTCAGCGCCGTCTCGGCCTGCTCGCGCTGCCGGTCGGCCTCGCGCCGGGCCTCGTCGAGCAGGCGCCCGGCCTCCTGCTGGCGGGCAGCGGCGATCCGCACCACCGGCTTGAACAGGAAGCGCGACAGCAGCCAGACGAGGACGACGACGTTGATCGTCTGCAGGCCGAGGGTCCACCAGTCCAGGGTCATGGGCGCGAACTCAGTGCACGAAGGGGTTGGCGAACAGCAGCAGCACCGCCACCACCAGGCAGTAGATGGCCATGGTCTCGATCATCGCCAGGCCGACGAACAGGGTGCGCGACAGGCTGCCGGCGGCTTCCGGCTGGCGGGCGATGGCGTCCATCGCCGCGGCCACCGCGCGGCCCTCGGCCAGCGCCGGGCCGATGGCGCCGAAGCTCACCGCAACGGCCGCGGCGATGATGCTGACGATCTGGATCAGGTTGTCCATGCGACTACTCCTTGCTTGCGGATGGCGGACCGACGTGGCCCTGTACGGCGGCGCCGATGAAGACCATCGCCAGCACGCTGAAGATGTAGGCCTGGATCGCCCCGGTGAGCAGGTCCAGAGCCATGAAGGGGATCGGCACCAGCAGGCCGGCCAGCGACAGGGCGATGCCGAGGACGAACACCCCGCTCATGATGTTGCCGAACAGGCGCACGAGCAGCGAGAAGGTGCGGGTCAGCTGTTCGACGATGTTCAGCGGGATCATCACCCAGCTCGGCTCGGCGAAGGTGCGCAGGTAGCCGCGCAATCCCTGGCTGGCGATGCCGTAGCCGATACTGGCGACCAGCACGATCAGCGCCAGGGCGGCGTCGGTCTCCAGGTTGGCGGTGGGGGGCTCGAGGCCCGGGAGCAGTTCCGACCAGTTGGCGGCCAGGATGAACAGGAACAAGGTGCCGAGCAGAGCGCGGTAGGGCTCCGGTGCCACCTGCATGGTGGCGCGGATCTGCTCGTCGAGGGTAGCCACCAGCAGCTCCAGCAGGCTCTGCCCCTTGGACGGGCGCAGGCTCAGGCGGCGGGTCAGCAGCCAGCTGCCGCCGCCGAGCACCAGCAGCAGCAGCCAGGTCGCCGCCACCGCCTTGCTGATCGGCACCGGGCCGAGCTGAAAGAGGATCGCGCTGGTCAGCGGCGACGAGGTCATGGCCGCCCCCTGCGCAGCACCCGCTGGCGCGCCAGGAGCAGCCCTGCAGCACCGGCCAGCAACGCTGCCAGGCCCACGCGGATCAGCGCGGCCAGCACCGCCACGCTCAGGCCCACCCGCAGCAGCTGCAGGGCCAGGGCGGGCAGCACCCGGCCGGCGCCGAACAGGCGCAGGTTCGGCGCCAGGGAAGCGAAGTGCAGCGCGCCGACCAGCAGGCCGACCAACAGGCCAACGCCGAGCTGCGCGGCCAGGAGAAGCAGCGGCCAGCCCGTCATTGACGGTGCATCCAGCGCCAGGCCGACCACAGGTCGAGGGCGGCGCCGAGGAACAGCAGCGCGGCGGCGAACATCACCCCGGTGCCGAACAGGCGATCCAGCCAGCGGCCGATGAACAGGCCGATCAGCAGCGGCACCACGATGGCCCAGCCGAGCACGCCGATCTGGCCAAGGCGCCGGCCCAACGACGGCTCCGGGTCCTGGCGCGCCTGCTCTTCGCGGCGCAGCGCGCGACGCGCGGCGTCATCCATGCGCCGATCGGTCTCCTCGTCCGGCTTCATCACGGTTCTCCCTCGGGATGGAACGGCGTCTCACCCTCGGCCCGCAGGTAACGCACCAGCTGGCGCACCGCGCGGGTGTGCAGGCGCAGGTGCTCGACCCGCGCCTGGCGCGCGCTGTCGCGCTGCGCCTCGCGGGTCTGCCGGACGCGGGCCTCGAGTTCCTCGAGATGCTCGCCGACGATGCCCTCGCGGCAGGCCACACGCAACTCGCGGCCGCTCAGGCTGAGCACGCCGCCGCGCACCGCGCAGAAGCCCGGCTCGCCGCCGGCGCGGCGCCAGCGCAGCACGCTGGGCAGCAGCACGGTGAGGTAGTCGACGTGGCCGGGCAGCAGGCCGAAGCAGCCGCTGCCGTCCTCGCCACGCAGCGACACCACGTCGGCGCAGTCGACCAGGACCCGCTGCGGCGTGGCGATCAGCAGGTGCAGGGGCGTGCTCATGACTTGGCCTCGCCCTGGCGCGTCGCCTGTTCCTTGGCCCGCGCCTCGTCGAGGGTGCCGACCATGTACAGCGAGCGCTCCTGCCAGTCGTCGCACTCGCCGGCGAGGATCGCCCGGCAGCCGGCCAGGGTGTCGGCCAGCGCCACCGAACGCCCGGGGATGCCGGTGAAGGCCTCGGTCACCGCGAACGGCTGGGTCAAAAAGCGCTGCAGGCGCCGCGCGCGGCCGACGATGCGCCGGTCCTCGATGCCCAGCTCCTCGATGCCGAGCAGGGCGATCACGTCCTGCAGGCTGCGGTAGTGTTCGATCACCCGGCGCACTTCGGTGGCCACCGCGACGTGCTCCTCTCCCACGACCAGCGGGTCGAGCAGCAGCGAGGAGGAGGCGATCAGGTCGACCGCCGGGTACATGCCCTGCGCCGCCATCGAGCGGGACAGCACCACCATGCTGTCGACGTGGGCGGCCAGCGCGGTCACCGCCGGGTCGGTGAAGTCGTCGGCGGGCACGTAGACCGCCTCGATGGCGGTCACCGCCACGCCCGCCACCGAGACGATACGCTCCTGAAGGGCCGCCACCTCGTCGGCCAGGGTCGGCTGGTAGCCGACCCGCGACGGCAGGCGGCCGAGCAGGCCGGACACCTCGGCACCGGCCTGGACGAAGCGGAACACGTTGTCCATCAACAGCAGCACGTTCTGCCGACGCTCGTCGCGGAAGTATTCGGCGATGGTCAGCGCGGTGAGCGGCACCCGCCAGCGCGCGCCGGGCGGCTCGTTCATCTGTCCGTAGACCAGCACGCTGTGCTCGAGCACCCCGGATTCGCGCATGTCGAGCAGCATCTCGTGGCCCTCGCGGGAGCGCTCGCCGACCCCGGCGAATACCGAAATGCCCCGGTAGCGCTCGACCATGGCATGGATCAGCTCCATCACCAGCACCGTCTTGCCGACCCCGGCGCCACCGAACATCGCCGCCTTGCCGCCCTGCACCAGGGGCGTGAGCAGGTCGATGGCCTTGATCCCGGTGGCGAACAGCTCGCGGGTCGGCTCCTGCGCCGAGAGTGGCGGCGGCGCCCGGTGGATCGGCCGGCGCGGTACATCGTCCGGCAGCGGGCCACCCTTGTCGCCGATGGCACCACTGACGTCGAGCAGACGGCCGAGCACGGCCTCGCCTACGGGCACCCTGAGCGGTCCGCCCAAGGTGTGCGCCGATACGCCGCGCGACAGACCCGAGGTGGCCGACAGGGCGATGGCGCGCACCCGCTGCGGATCGAGGTGGGCCTGCACCTCGGCCAGCAGCGGCTTGCCCTCCTCGCGCAGGATCACCAGGGCGTCGCCGATGGCCGGCAGGGCTGCCGGGAAGCTCACGTCGATCACCGCGCCGCGTACGGCGCTGACACTGCCTTCGAGATTCGCTGCCACCGCCCCTTCCTTCGTCCTGGAAGCATGCTTCCTCGTTTTCATAGTGGACAAGCGCCCATCCTCACCGCAAGGACGGATTTGTCGCAGCGCCTGGCTGCCGCCTGAAGCCCGCGGCGCTCCCGACCCGCTCAGCGATGCAGACCCGGCGCCTCGCCACGCTCCTGCACCAGCACCCAGGGCGCCACCACCACCGCCCAGAGCGGCGGACGGCGGGCGAGCAGGTCCTCGGCGCGGGTCTCCTCCAGCTTGACCAAGTGGCCGCCGGTCAGCCAAGCAGCCACGCGGGGCTGATCGTCCTCGGCGACGGCCAGCGCCACCGCCACCAGATCCACTTCGCCAGCCACCCAAAGCAGCGCGCCGCGGGCGAAGAACGGCTGCAGTTCTTCCCAGCCGATCCGGGCAGTTTCGCCGAGCAGTTTGGCGTAGAGGGGATTGGTCGTGTCTGTCATGGAAAATTCACCGATCGGGAGGAGCGCCATCATAGCGGCGCAGCCTGGCCAGGCAAGTCGGGTCGACAAGATTCCCAAGTGACGAAACGCCCCGTCGGGCAGTTGCGCGAGGAAGGGGTGACGGCCTTCCTGGTTAAGCGGAACGCCAACCAGGCGTTGAGGGCGGCCGACTGCGGCTACGTGCTGGAAAACGGGCGGATCGCCATGGAGGACAACACCGGGCGAGACCCAAGCATGTGTGGCCTACCTGGGCGGCTGAGCCGCCCCGGCGGACCGCGGCGGCCATCGGGAGGGCAGACGCTAAAGACCGGGGAGATGGTTGAGGTCGATCGGATCGCCCGGCTTCAGTCCCAGCTTGTCGCGGATGTCCTTGAACATCGCGTCGAACTCGTCATGCGCGCGCAGGACCGGCCCGAGGCGCGGATAGCCGCCATTGCGCACGACGACCTGGGTCAGCGTATTCATGAAGTCGAACGCCATGTCGCGGTGCAACTCGCACTCCTCGGCGAAGGACTTGCCGTCGATCTCGCCCTCCATACGCATATGCAGCATCTGTCCCTCCTTGGGATCTTCGCGTACGTCGTAGTAGACGTCGCAGATGAACTTCTGCTGGTTGAACTCGTCCGGCAGCAGCTCGCGATGCACGTGACCGGGTGTGAACATGGAAGCCTCCTTTACAGAGTGGAAAACCGGACATCGGAGCCCCGACGGGACTCCGCCTGCGCTCAGTGTAGACAGCGCGCGAGCGCCCGCCTCCCCAGCGGATCGCCGGCAGGCTTGTGATCGGCAGGACCACTGGGTAACGTGGGCGCCCCTTCAGGAGACCGCCGATGCGCCGCGCCCGCACCCTCTTGTACTGCCTTCTGCCGCTGTTCGGCGGCTGCCAGCTATTCGCCGGGAAGGATCTTCCGCCCCGGGTCGAGCAGGTTCGCCTGCAGGGCGAGCTGAGCGTGCGCGACGGCGAGCTGCTGCTGCGCCCGTGCGACGAGCAGCGCCGCTTCGCTCTGGTCGATGCCGGCAATATCGGCCTGGCCGAGGAGGTCCGTGGGCTGCAGGGCGGCGGCAGCGATTCGCTGTTCGCCGACCTGCGCGGCGTTCTCGGCTCCAGCAAGAAAACCGGCGTCGACGGGCGCTTCGAGTCGAACCGGCTCTATCGCCTGGAGGTCGGCGGGCGCAGCTGCAAGGACCCGGACTTTCGCCAGATGATCTTCCGCGCCGCGGGCAACGAGCCGTCCTGGAGCGTCAGCGTCGGCGCCAAGGGGCTGCTGCTGCAGCGTCCCGGCCAGCCGCCGCTGGCTCTGCCCTATCTGGAGGAACAACTACCCGGCGGCGCCCTGAACCTGACCAGCGAGGCCAACGGCCAGCATCTGGAACTCTGGGTGGCGCCGCAGCGCTGCGTCGACGCCATGAGCGGCGCGATCCGCCACTTGAGCGCCGAACTGCGCCTCGATGGCCAGGTGCAACGCGGCTGTGCCTATTTAGGCGGTGGCCGCGAGGACTGAAAGGCCCGGACGGGAATCGAGCGGTACGGTTTCGCCCGCCGGTTCCCGAAAGAAGGCGACCATCCGGTCGCAAGATCCTCAGTGGGAAACGCGGCTGGTTCCGTTGACGGTCAGGATGCGCACCCGCTCGCCGACCCGGAAGACTTCGTTCGGCTCCACGGCCTGCACATAGGCACGCATGCTGCCGTCGTCCTCGCGCACGGTGATCTCCACGCCCTGGGTGCGGGTGAGGCCTTCCTCCGCGGCGGCACCGAGCAGGCCGCCGGTCACCGCGCCGATCACCGCCGCCACGGCACTGCCACGACCGCTGCCCACGCCGCTGCCGGCCACGCCGCCGACGATGCTACCGGCACCGGCACCGATGGCCGTCTTGGTGCCCTCGATACGTACCGGGCGCAACGTCACGATGCTGCCCATGCGCACGGTCTGGACGGTGCGCGCCTCCGCTCGCGAATAGGTGTCGCCGGTCTGGCTGGAGGCGCAGCCCCCCAAGGCCAGCGTCACGGCGGTTAGCGAGGCGATCAACTGAACGGGCTTCATTACCTTCACTCCGGATAAGTCATTGCAATCATTTAAACCCCACCCACCCCGCTTGTCACGGCGCCTTCGTGCCACCAGCCGATGGCCGGAGCGGGACTCGCCCCGCAAGTCCCGGCGGCAGGACGGCGCGGCCGCACGTCACGAACGGCCGATCCCCAGCTCTTTCCGCCGGAGAGCGGATCGGCTAGGGTGTGCCGCCGCGGAGGATCGTCATGGACTATTTCATCATCTTCATCACCACCGTGACCGGCCTGTATTTCCACGGGTGGCTGTATGTGCGCATCAAGCGCTGGATGGACCGCGACCTGGCCCTGTCCCTTGCCGGACAGGACGAAGCCAGGCGCGCCTACATGCTGGAGCGCCTCGCCGAAGCCCGAACCCTAGGAGTCAGGCGCCGCGATCTGGCGCAGTGGCTGGAGCGGGCGGCGGCGGAATATAGCGTGCATTGAGAAAGCCTGCCTAGTTGCGAGGGGGCAAGCTCCAGACGGAAAGAGACTCCTGCGACAGCGAAGTAGCGCCGCCGGCGGCCAAAAGCGAACCCGACAGGCTTGGCGCCGGCCTAGGGGGCCAGGCGCTCGCAGACCCAGCCGCTCTTCTCCAGGCGGTAGTTGAGCCGGTCGTGCAGACGGCTGGCGCGCCCCTGCCAGAACTCGATGCGCTCGGGCAGCAGTCGGTAGCCGCCCCAATGTCCGGGGCAGTGGGGCGACTGGTCGAGAAAGCGCTCTTCGGTCAGTGCCAGCAGATCCTCCAGTTCGGCGCGATCACGGATCACCTGGCTCTGCGGCGAAGCCCACGCCCCCAGGCGGCTACCCAGCGGGCGCACCTGGAAATAGGCGTCGGACTCCTGCGGCGTCACTCGCTCCACCTGCCCCTCGATACGCACCTGACGCTCCAGGGTGGGCCAGAAGAAAGTCATAGCGGCGAACGGCCGCGCCTTCATTTGCTGGCCCTTGGCGCTGTCGTAGTTGCTGAAGAAGGTGAAGCCCCGCTCGTCCACTCCCTTCAGCAACAGAACCCGGCAATGCGGCCGTCCGCTGGCATCCACGGTGGCCAGACTCATGGCATTGGGCTCGACCGGTAGTTGCTCGGTCTTCATCGCCTCGGCGAACCACTGGTGGAACAGGGAAAAAGGTTCGAGCGGGGCGTTGGCCTCGCAAAGGCCGGCGCGAGTGTAGTCGCGGCGCATGTCGGCCAGTGTCTGGGGCATGGTGGGTTCCTTCGGGTGGATTGGGATCGACCAAAGTTTAACCAGACCACCATCACTTCGCTTGACCTGAGGCAACCACCCCTACCCCTGGCACACCGTATTGGGCCAGTACGGCAGGCAGACTACCGCGGGCGGCCAGGAACATCTCCACGCGGCGATTGTGGGAGCGTCCGTCCTCGCTGTCATTGCTGGCCCGCGGAGCGCCGTCGCCCATGCCCTTGTACATCAGACGGTCTTGGTGCAGGCCGCTCAGGCGGAAGATCGACGCCATGGACTGTGCCCGCTCCTGGCTCAGCTTGAGAGCCAACGCGGGCGACTCGCTGTCGTCGCCGTGTCCCAGCAGCAGCACGGCGACCTCGCGGTCCGGTGCCACCAGCTTGGCCACCCGGCTGAGCGGCCCCAGGGTCGACGCCAGCATCATGCTCGGGCGGTCCGGGTTGAAGGAGCTGTCCACCGGGGCCGTCACGACCAGCAGGTCGCCACGGCGCTCCACCTCGAACCGACTGCCCTTGACGGCCTCGCGCACCTCAGCCTCGTGCCTCGCGGTCGGGGCCTGGCTCGCCCCGAACTCGAACTTGGCCGTCGGTGCGCTGGCCCCGGACTTGGCCGCCTGGGCGGCAGGACGCTCCGGCTTGCCGGGGGAACTGCAGGCGACGATGGTCAGGCAAAGGATCAGGGTGCTGCTTTTTATGAGAAGTTTCATCGACAGATCCCGTTGTTGGGAAGTGATAGGGACGATGAGGCGTCACGGGCAGCATGACGCTGGCAGGCCTCGGCCTCAGGGTTCGCATTGAGTCTGGCCGCAACTTCATCGCAAGCAAGGCATTACAGTGATCGGCAGACGAGCGGCGTCAGCCCAGGCATTCTCCCGCCAGGCGCGCCAGCTTCTGCGCCCGCGGGTCCATCAATACATAGGGACCCAGGCTGTTGGTGACGAAGCCGAAGGCCAGCTCGCGTTCGGGGTCGGCGAAACCGCAGGAACCGCCGGCGCCCGGATGCCCGAAGGCCTTGGCGCCGAGGCCGAAGGTGGCATTGGCCAGTGCCGGCTGGTCGAGCATGCAGCCGAGGCCGAAGCGGGTCTGGGTGAGCAGGGTGCGGTCTTCGCCGCAACCGTGCTCGCGGGTCATTTCGTTGAGCAGCTCGGCCGGCAGCAGGCGGCCGTCGAGCAGCCCGGCATAGAAGCCTGCCAGGGAGCGCGCGTTGCCGTGGCCGTTCGCCGCCGGCTGATGCATGCGCCGCCACTCGGGCTTGTTGCTGCTGTTCAGGACCGACGGCGGGTTGGTGAAGGCGCGGGTGCTCAGGGCCTCCGGCTCGCTCAGGGTAACCTTGAGCAGGCGCTGGGCAGCGGCGTCGCCGAGGTTACCCTTGGCCCGCCCGATATGGGCGACCCGGTGGAACTCGGCGTCGTCCAGCCCGACATGGAAATCCAGGCCGAGCGGCCGGGCGATGCGTGCCGCGATCGAGTCGCCGGGCTCGCGGCCGTCGGCACGCCGCAGCAGCTCGCCGACCAGCCAGCCGAAGGTAATCGGCGCATAGCCGTGGCTCTTGTCGCGCAGGTCCCACCAGGGGGCCTCGGCGGCCAGCGCCCCGGCCATGGTTTGCCAGTCGTAGAGCGCTTCCGCCGCCAGCGGCGCACGGATCGCCGGCAAGCCTGCCTGGTGGCAGAGCAGCTGGCGCAGGGTGATGCGATCCTTGCCGGCGGCGGCGAACTCGGGCCACAGCCGGGCCACCGGGACGTCGAGGTCCAGCTTGCCCTCCTCCACCAGTTGCAGGGCAGCGACGGCGGCAAAGGGCTTGGTGCAGGAAAACAGGTTGGCGATGGTGTCGCTCTGCCAGGCCTCGCTGCCGTCCCGGTCGGCGACACCGGCCCAGAGATCCACCACGGTTTCCCCGCCGACCTGGATGCAGAGCGCCGCGCCACGGGTCTGGGCGTCCTCGAACAGCGCGGCGAATGCGTCCTTCAGTGCCTCGAACTTGAGATCGAAATAGCCTTGAACCTGCACCTTGTCTCTCCTGGCAGCCCAACCGGTCGTCATTCTCCCAGCCGCAGCGGGGTCTTGTGAACTCCAGCACAAAGCCCTTGCCGGACGCAATCACTGCGTCTTGGCGGGCGCTCCGGGCTGAGCAGCGCTTTCTGCCGCCGGCTTCCCGGCGGCAGTCGCAGCAGCCGATTCGAAGGTTTTCCCCACCTGCAGGTTGGCCTTGCGCACCGCCTCGACGAAGCCGGCGAACGGCCGGTCGGTGACGCCGATCAGGCCGATGTGGCCATTCTCGCCGTCCAGCAGACGCCCGGTCACCGGCTGGTCGAGGTACTGGAACCAGTGCGTGCCGACGATCGACGGCTCGGCCAGGGCCCGCTCGAGGAAGTGGGCATAGGCCGGCCCCCGCTCCTCCTCCTTGTACACTTCAGCCATGCCGCCCCAGAACGGACCGCGATCCCGCGAACCGAAATGGAACTCGCTGATCAGCACCGGCTTGTCCAGCGCGCGCAGGGCTTCGAAGTCATAACCATGCTGGGGTTCGCGGGTATAGAAGTTGAAACTCAGCACGTCGCAATACTTGGCACAAGCGGCGACCGCTTCGGGGGTGGAGATGGCGAAACGACCGCCGAGCAGCAGATGGTCGGGAGCGTGCCATTTCAGCGACTCGGCGATGGTCTTGAAATAGGTGTCCGCGAAGAGCTGCTGGAAGCGCTGCAGATCCTCCTCGACGGCCGGATGCTCGGGGCTCGGCAGGGGCGCCTCGAAACCCGGGTCCTCCATCAGCTCCCAGGCCGGCAGCTCGATGCCCCAGGCGGCGGAAAGGCCCTGCTGGTTGCGGTAGCGGTCGCGCAGCAGCTTGAGGAAGGCGCGCTTGGCCGGTACGTCGGTGGTCTGCCGCAAGGTGCCGTAGGCCAGGGCGTAGCGGGACTTCGGGTCCGTGCCCGGAGCGGCCCAGCTGAGTTCGTTGTCAACGAAATAGCCGACTACCCAAGGATCGCTCCGGTGATCGCGCGTGGCGATGGCAATGGCGCGCTCGGCGGCCATGGCGAAGCGCGGGTCGAAGGGATCGGGCATGCCGCCCCACCAGTCGTGGCCGGTGGAGATGGTGGCATAGTCGCCACGGACCAGCAGCGGAATCGTGTAGGGCACCCGCTGTATCGCCCCCAGGGCGAGATCGCTCCAGTTGCCGAGGGTATTGAAGCCCCAGGCCTGCAGGCGGTCCAAGGTGTGCTCGCGCCAACGCTGGGCGTCGAAGAACTGAGCGACACACGGCGGCGCGGCGGCCGGCTGCTCGGCGACCGGCGCGGCAGCCCGGGCGGTCGCCGGAGCCGCCGGAGTCGCGGGTGCTTCCGCGGCGGGAGCCGCTGGTGGCGCAGGCTCCGGCTCGGCAGCGGCCTGTACCTCGACCGGCTTGCAGGTCTGGCCGTAGGTTCGATAGAGGTTCGCCCGATAGAAGTCGTACCAGCGGCCCTGGGCAAACTTCCGCCCCTCGTTAGCTCCGGTGGCCTGGCGGCTGTCGCCGGCCCCATAGAAGGCGCCCAGCGGCTCGTCCTTGCCGGGCAGGGCGAGGAACATCCCTTCGCGCCCCTCGGTGTAGGTGCGGTTGTTGCCGGAGGAAATGGTGTTCACGCCCAGGGAGAAGAACGGATGGCCTTCCGGCGTCACCAGATACCAGCGGCCCTCGTGCTTGGCCACATGGAAAAAGCCCGTGGCTTCCAGCTGCGGCCCCTTCGACCAGCCGCCGAAGCGATCCTGCTGGGGCCGCTCGGCCAGCCAGCGGCCGAGCTGCGCCCGCTCCTGTTCGGCAGCCGCCTTCAGCTGCTTGTCGCTGGCGACCTTTTCCGGCCAGTCGCCCCGGCTGTACTGCCCGTAGGCATCGACGATGCCGCGGTAGGCTGCCGGCTCGAGGTCATCGCGTACACCGAAGCGGCCGAGCAGGATGCTCTGCTGCACGTCCGGCTTCTCCAGGGAAATACTCACCGCCCGCACCTGGCGGGGATCGATCTCCCCCTCCAGGGTGGTCGCCACGAGCAGGCGCTGGTTCTCATGGGTCCAGGGCATCGGCGGACCGGCGCGCATACCCTGCGCCGCGGGCGAAACCGCGTGCAGCGGCAGCATCAGCGTCTGCGCCGGACCGGCCGGCAGCGCGACAAGCGCCTTCAGGACCTTGCCGTCGGCGCTCTCGATGTCCACCTGCAGGGTCAGCGCCCAGTCCATGGCGTTCTGGATGCGCAGGCTGACCGCTCCGGCGCCGGACCAGTCCCAACTGCCCTGTTTCGGCGTCAAACGCAGGCTCGGCCCCTCCTGAGGATTGAAGGTAACCCGCCGAAGCAGCTCCCCCCCGGTCACGCTCTCCGCGGTCAGCACAGGCAGGTAGGCGCCCTCGCCCTTGACCTGCACCACATCGGTGGGACGCACGAAGTTGAACAGCACCTGCTCGTTGGCCGCCTGTGCAGACATGGGCACCAGGTAGCAGGCGAACAGCAGGGAAACCAGGGGACGAATCATCAAGCTCGCTCTCCAGCGGGACGGGAGGTGGACAACCGGAATCGGCATGAGCCAGCCGCCCCTGCAATGGCTGAAGCGAAGGCAGCGGCTCTGGTCTGGAGCCTATTTCACCATAGTCCGCTGCCATCCGCTGCGCAGATGCACGTTCGTAACAGATTTTCCGACGCACTCCACACCCCTGCGGCGCGGCTCGCTCCGGCCGCCTAGCCGATCTCCCGACGAAACGGCGGCAGCGCATCGAGGATCGCCTTGCCATAGCGCTGGGTCACCACCCGGCGGTCGAGCAGGGTGATGGTGCCGCGGTCCTCTTCGGTGCGCAGCAGGCGCCCGCAGGCCTGGACCAGGCGCAGCGCGGCGTCCGGCACGGCGATCTCCATGAACGGATTGCCGCCGCGCGCCTCGATCCACTCGGCCAGCGCCGCCTCCACCGGATCGTCGGGCACGGCGAAGGGAATCTTGGCGATCACCACGTGCTCGCAGTAGGCGCCGGGCAGATCGACGCCCTCGGCGAAGCTGGCCAGGCCGAACAACACGCTGGGCTCGCCGTCGTCGACCCGCGCCTTGTGCCGGTTCAGGGTTTCCTGCTTGGAGAGGTTGCCCTGGATCAGCACACGCCGGCGCCAGTCGCGCTCGAGGCCGTCGAAGACGTCCTGCATCTGCTTGCGCGAGGAGAACAGCACCAGGGTCCCGCGCGCGCCCGCCACCAGCTGCGGCAGCTCGCGGACGATGGCCGCGGTGTGCGCGGCGGCGTCGCGCGGGTCGGCCCGGAGGTCGGGCACCCGCAGAAGGCCCGCCTCGGCATGGGCGAAGGGACTGGGCACCACCGCGGTGACCGCGCCCTTCGGCAGCCCGGCGCGCAGGCGGAAGCGCTCGAAGCTGTTCAGCGCGGTCAGGGTGGCGGAGGTCACCAAGGCGCCATGGGCGACGTTCCACAGGTTACGACGCAGGGTTTCGGCAGCGAGGATCGGACTGGCATCGACCTCGATGTCGTGCAGCGCACCGCTCTCGGCCAGGGTCAGCCAGCGCGCCATCGGCGGGCTGTCCTCCGGGTCTTCCGCGGAGAAGGCCGTCCACAGCTGCCAGTTGCCCTCGGCCCGCGCCAGCAGGCTGCCGAACAGCGGGTACCACTCCTCCGCCTGGTGGCTGGCCAGGCCCATGCCGGGCTCGCCGTCCATGGCCTCCTTGAGCAGCTCGGCGAGGCGGGTGAAAAGCTCCACCAGCCTGGAAAACCCTTTCTTCAGCTCCAGGCCCTGTTCGCGCAGGTGCTCCGGCACCACCCCGCCAACGAAGCGATGGCGCGGCCTTTCGCGGCCGTCCATGTCTTCGCCGGCGCGAAAATCGGCGAGCTGCTCGCAGGCGGCGAACATGAACTGCTGCTGGGTGCGCAGCTCGCGGGCCAGCTCCGGCACACCCTCGATCAGCCGGCCCAGCTCGCCGGGCAGCGGATGCTGGGCGAGTAGCCGGGTCAGGTTCTTCTCCACCTGCCCCAGCCAGTCGGCGGTGGAGCGCAGGCGGGTAAAGTGGGCGAAGTGGCCGATGGCCTTGTCCGGCAGGTGGTGGCCCTCGTCGAACACGTAGAGGGTATCGCGCGGATCGGGCAATACGGCGCCGCCGCCCAAGGCGAGGTCGGCGAGCACCATGTCGTGGTTGGTGACGATCACGTCGACCTTGGTCATGCCCTCGCGCGCCCGGTAGAAAGCGCACTGCTGGAAGTTCGGGCAGTGCCGGCCGGTGCACTGGCTGTGGTCGGTGGTCAGCCGCGACCAGGTGTCGTCCTCGACGGCCTGCGGCCAAGCGTCGCGGTCGCCGTCCCAGCGGTTGCCGGCAAGCTTCTCGATCATCTGGGTGAACAGCTTCTGGCTGGCCTCGTCGACATCGATGCGAAAGCCCTCCTCTTCGAACAGCTGGGCGGTGGCGCTCTGCGCCTGCCCCTCCTGCAGCAGCAGGTCGAGCCGGGACAGGCACAGGTAGCGGCCGCGCCCCTTGGCCAGGGCGAAGCTGAAGTTCAGCCCGCTGTTGCGCATCAGGTCGGGCAGATCCTTGTTGACGATCTGCTCCTGCAGGGCGACGGTTGCGGTAGCGATCACCAGGCGCTTGCCGGCGGCCTTCGCCGCAGGAATCGCCGCCAGGCTGTAGGCCACGGTCTTGCCGGTGCCGGTCCCGGCCTCCACCGCAACCACTGCCGGCTCGCCCGCGCGCCGGCCCTCCCCGTCGGTTTCGATGGCCCCCAGGACCCGGGCCACCTCGGCGATCATCAAGCGCTGGCCGTAGCGCGGCTTGAGCCCCTTGGCTTCGAGAAAGCGAGAGTAGGCACCCTGGATCTGTGACTTGAGTTCGGCGTTGAGCATTCCGCTTCCCGAATCGAAACTGGACAAATTTTCAGTATGCAAATGGGCGGCTATGATAGCGCGGGTTTCGCCGACCACCACCGGAGACTGCCGAATGACACCCTATTCCCTCGCCTATACCCTGCATGTGCTGCCCGCCCTGATCTGGGTCGGCGGCATGTTCTTCGCCTGGATGATCCTGCGCCCCGCCGCGGTCAGCGAGCTGGATGCCCCAGCCCGGCTGAAGCTCTGGCCGGAGGTGTTCCGCCGCTTCTTCCAGTGGGTCTGGGTCGCGGTGGTGCTGCTGCCGGTCAGCGGCATCGGCCTGCTGCACCTGCGCTTCGCCGGCTTCGAGACGGCGCCCGCCTACGTACACGCCATGATGGGACTGTACCTGGTCATGCTCGCCCTCTTCCTGCGCGTGCAACTGCTGCAACTGCCTCAGCTGCGCCGGGCCGTGGAGGTTCGCGACTGGACGGCCGGCGGCGCGACGCTGGGGCGGATTCGCCGGCTGGTGGGGTTCAACCTGCTGATCGGCCTGGCGCTGGTCGCCATCGCCGCCGCGCGGCCGGTGCTCTGATAATCCCGGCCGCCCGGAATCAGGCCTGGCCATCCTCCGGCGGAGCGTACAGATGCAGGATGCCGAACAGCAGCACCTGCAGACGGCTCTTCCAGCACGGCGGGGCGGTCCGGGAGCCACGTCCGGACAACATCAGCGCGAGCAGGTGAGCAAATAGCAGCAGCCCGCCGCAAAGCGGCAGCAGCAGGTCGAAGGGCTTGTTCAAAGGCTGCAGCAAACTGCCGGCAAGCGCCAGCCACAGCGTCAGGATCAGAGCTTTTCCTAGGGTCAACAACCGTTTCATCTCGCTCCCGTCATGCGATCTTGGTCCAGGCGAAGCATCCGTCTGACGGCACTGCCCGACGGAATACTTATTGCCTCCATATCCATACAGTCAGCTGCACTCCCGATCGAGGATCTTCGATGACCGACAGCTTTTCTTCCCGCACGCCGCAGCAGGCCCTCGCCGCCCTGCTCGAACGTCATGCCCCCAACCGGCTGCTGCTGGTCGGTGCCGGCGACCTGCCCGCTCTCGAGGCCTTCCGCAGCACGCATCCCGAGGCCCGGGTGACTCACTGCCCGGCCGGACCGCTGCCGGCCGAGGTCGCCGCCCAGCGCTACGAGCTGGCCGTGCTGGTCGACTGCCTGGAACACCTGCCCAAGCGCACCGGCCTGGAGCTGCTCGGCGGCATTCGCAACCTGAATGCCAGTCGCCTCGCCGTACTGGTCGACCTGGCCGCATGCGGCTGGCAGGATACCGACTTCTTCGCCCTGGCGCTGCAGGCCAACGAGCGTTTCCGACGCGACGAACAGACCCTCACGCTGTTCACCTACGACCTCCACGACTACAAGCAGGTACCGGACTGGCTGAACGCCAAGTTCTGGGCCAACCCGGAACTCTTCGGCAAATACTGGTGGTGAACGGATGACGACCCATCCCGCACAAGCCCGCAACCCGGGCTGCCCCTGTGGCAGCGGCCACCGGCTCGACGAATGCTGCGGCCGCTACCTGAGCGGCGCTCCGGCTCCCGCCGCGGAAAGCCTGATGCGCTCGCGCTACAGTGCCTATGCGCTGGGCAATATCGACTATCTGCTGCAGACCACCCTGCCCGCCCAGCAACGCGGCCTGGATCGCGAGGCCATACGCACCTGGAGCCTGCAGAGCACCTGGCTCGGCCTGGAAGTGGAGGCGGTCGAGCTGCCCGCCGGCCAGCCGGAGCATGCCTTCGTCACCTTCAGCGCGCGCTGGCACGATGCCTCGGGCGCACACGCTCATCGCGAACGCTCCGCCTTCGTGCACCATGCCGGCCGCTGGTACTTCATCGACCCGACCGTCCCGCTCCAGGTGGGGCGCAACGATCCCTGCCCTTGCGGTAATGGACTAAAATTCAAGAAGTGTTGTGCCGACGCCCTGCGCCAAACGTCCCAAGCGCTGGAGAGGTAGCTTCTTTCTGCGAGGCTCCAAATCCCTGCCAGGCTCGCGAAGCGGCAACAGTCTTGTATTCGAGAATATCTCTTAATTGATGCGATACGCTCGTCGCCCCGCCAAAACCCCCAGCCCGGAAATCGGGTATATACGGTGACGACTCGAAGAAGCAGTGCATGCTCCCTGTCCGAGCGGGGCACGGGCGCCCCCGGATCAGGGGGCTTCCAAATGCAGACCGGAGATGTCGGGAAGCGGTCCGGCCGGCGCCGCTGGGACCGGCCCCATGTCGCTGCCGACCGGCGCCAGGCTCAGGCCGCTCAGATCCAGGCGCGGCGGCACCGCGTCGGGCTTGGGCTCCAGCAGATCGGCGCCCGCCGCAGCGATCCCGAAGTCCGGTGCCTCCACCGCGGCAAAGGCTGCCATGTAGGCGTCCCGCGGCACCACTACGAGAGGTCGACGGGTGGGTTGGGAATGATCGGCAGAAAGGTCGGTTTCTTGCCGTGGAGCAAGCGGTATCTCCTCCTCCATCGGCAAAATATCCACGCGGGCACCAGCTCGCGCCAGAGCGGCCCGGTACTTCTCGGCCTCGTCGGCCTCCAGATTGCCCTTGAGGGGCACGCGCCGACCGGAAAACAATGTGGCGATGCGTGCGGCATCGGCGCGAAACAACTTGGCCAGATTGGCCTGAACCAGCTCCGGAGAGGCTCCGTGCACCAGTTGACCGGAAAAAACGATCTGATAGCGGCTCATGGTCATACTCATGTCCCAATCGCCGGGCAGTATGGCGCAGTTTTTTTTCGGCCAACAAGCGCGGGAGGCGGGCAAAAGAGACTTATGCGACGCAGATCATCCAGCGCCCCCCGGTCGGCCCGGCAAAGGTTGCAGCCAGACAGCTGCTTGCTACACTGACGCCCCCTTTGGAGTTCAGCATGTTTTTCCAGGCACGCATCACAAGAGTTCTAGGCCTGCTGGGATTGTTTGGCCTGCTCTGTGGTCTTGCCGGCTGCTCCACCTGGCTGACCGGGGCCTTCAAGGATCCCGACGTCCAGCTGGTCAAGATCGACGTCGTCAAGGTCCGCCTGCTGGAGCAGCAGTTCGTCCTGCGCTTTCGCGTCGACAACCCCAACTGGACGAGCCTGCCGATCCGCGGCCTGGACTATGAGGTGTTCCTGAACGATATCCGCCTGGCCAAGGGAGCATCGAACAAGTGGTTCACCGTGCCCGCCCGCGGGCGCGAAGAATTCGACGTCCTGGTCACGACCAACCTCTGGCGGCATATGAAGAGCATCGTCAAGCTGCTGAAAAAGCCTGATCAGCCGATCCACTACCAGTTGCAGGGCACGGCCAAGACGGGGCTGCTGTTCGGACGCGGAGTACTGGTTTCCCGCTATGGCGAGATAACCCCCAGCAACTACCTCCAGGACTGACCCCGCATGAATCCGCTGACCGTCGGCCTGCTGCTGGCCGCCCTGCTGATCGTGCTGGCCCTGAGCGGCGTGGCCTTCGCTCTCTGGCGGCAGGTATGGCTCCGCCAGAAAGCCCGCAAGGCGGCCGAAGAAGACCGCCAGACGCAGCTCGCCGAGCATCTGCGCATCCTCGCCGGCAGCCTGCTCGACGGGCAGCTGCCACTGGTCGAAGGCGCCATCCGCATCAAGGCCCTGCTCGAACACTACGACCCGCAGCTGAGCCGGAGCGAACGCTGCCGGGTTTTCCACGAACTCGGCGAGGCCACCGCCCACATCCCCACGCATGCGGCCTGGAAAGCCTTGGACAGGGCGCAGCGGCGGCATTACGAAGCCCTGTTCAGCAGCCTCGAACTGCGGCACAAGGCGGCCGCCCGCAGTTCGGCGCGCTGGCTGCTGGAAGAAGGACTGGCCGCACACCGATGAAAAAGACTCGGCCGGCTTGCCAGCCGCAGACCGGCTCCCTACCTTAGACGCCCACCCCGTACCCCAGGGGCCGTAGTCGGCCCATTGCCCCGCTACCCCGTGCTCGAAGGAACCCGCCGCATGCGCTCGCGCCCGTTTCGTCACCTGTCCCGCCTGACCCTCGGCGCCGGACTCGCGTCCCTGCTCGCGCTCGCCGGCTGCCAGACGGTGGTCGACAAGCGCTATGCGGACAGCCTGCCGCCCGCGCAGGGCGTCCTGCACCTCCAGGGACTGACGGACAGCGCGGTGGTGCGGCGCAACGCCCTCGGCATGCCGCTGATCGAAACCCGCAACGAGCACGACGCCCTGTTCGCCCTCGGCTATGTGCATGCCAGCGACCGCCTGAGCCAGATGGTCGGCCTGCGCCTGATGGCTGAAGGACGGCTGGCCGAGATGCTCGGCCCGGGCGTCCTCGACATCGACCGCTTCATGCGCGCGATGGGTCTGCGGCGCCAGGCCGAGACGCTCTACCGGAACGCCTCGCCACAGCTGAAGCAAGACTTCGAGGTCTACGCCCGGGGAGTCAATGCCTTCCTGTTCCGCTACCGCGAGCGGCTGCCCATGGACCTGGCCGAGTCCGGCTACCAGCCGCCGTACTGGAGTGCCGAGGACTCGGTGCTGCTGTTCTGCCTGTTGAGCTTCGGCCTGTCGACCAACCTGCAGGAGGAGATCGCCGCCCTGCAAGTGGCACAGAAGGTCGGAGCAGAGCGGCTGGCCTGGCTGACGCCGACCTACCCCGACGATCCCCTGCCGGTCGAGGAAGCGGGTAAGCTCAAGGGCCTCGACCTCAAGGGGCAGATCCCCGGCCTCGCCGCGCTGGAGCAGGCTGCCGGACAGGTTGCCGCGCTGAACATGCTGGGCGTCGCCGCCTCCAACAACTGGGCCATCGCGCCGCGCGGCAGCCGGCTCGGCAAGAGCCTCCTGGCCAACGACACCCACCTGCCGCTGGCCCTGCCCTCGCTGTGGAACTTCGTGCACATCCGCACGCCGCAACGCCAGACCGCCGGGGTCTCCGTCGCCGGCATCCCGGCGGTGGTCGCCGGCTTCAACGGCCAGCTAGCCTGGAGCATGACCATGGTCATGGCCGACACCCAGGACCTGTTCCTCGAGCGGATCAGAAGCGAAGGCGGGCGCCTCCACTACCTCGCCGACGGCCAGTGGCTGCCGGCCCGCGAACACCAGGAGACCTTCCTCGTCAAAGGCGCGCAGCCGATCCGCGAAACCGTGTACGAGACCCGCCACGGTCCGCTGCTGAACAGCGTGCTCGGCGAGCGCAAGCATCCGCTGCAGCCGTTGCCGGTGGCCAGCAGCCATGGATTGGCAGTGCAGACGCTTCCGCTCGACGACGACCGGAGCCTGGACGCCTTCATCCAACTGTCCCGTGCCCGCTCGGTGGGCGAGGCCTTCACGGCAGCCGGCGGGCTGCGCGCCATGGCGCTGAATCTGGTGTTCGCCGACGCCGAACACATCGGCTGGCAGGTGACCGGACGCTACCCCAATCGCCGCGGCGGTCTCGGCCTGCTGCCCTCCCCCGGCTGGGACGGCGCCTACGACTGGGACGGCTTCGCCGATCCCATGCTCCACCCCTACGACCAGGACCCGGCGCAAGGCTGGCTGGGCACCGCCAACCAGCGCACGGTGCCGCGCGGCTACGGCATGCAGCTGTCCAGCACCTGGTACTACCCGGAACGTGCCGAGCGCATCGCCGAGTTGGCCGGCCGCGGCCGCCACGATGCGCAGAGCATGATTGCCATGCAGTACGACCAGACCACGCCCTTCGCCGCCAAGCTCAAGACCATGCTCACCGCACCGGGCATGGCCGGGTCGCTGCGTCAGGCCATCGAGGCCCTACCGCCGCCCGAGCGCGACAAGGCCCGCGAAGCCCTGACCCGGCTGCTCGCATTCGATGGCCGGCTCGCCGCCGACTCGGCGGACGCCACCCTGTACGGCGCCTTCCTGCAGGAGAGCGCGCGGCAGACCTTCCTCGACGAACTGGGGCCGGACGGCAGCCCCACTTGGCAGGCCCTGCTGCAAATGTCCAGCCTTTCCTACTCGGCCCAGGCCGACCATCTGCTCGGTCGCGAGGACAGCCCGTTCTGGGACGACATCGCCACCCCGCAGCCCGAAGACAAGCCGGCCATCCTCGCCCGCAGTCTGGCGGCTGCGGTGGGCCATCTGGAAAACCGGCTCGGCAGCGACCGCGGCGCCTGGCAATGGGGCAAGCTGCACCGCTATCAGTGGACCAGCGACAGCACCCGGCTGGCGCCCTACCTCGGCGCCAGCCAGCGCACCGCCCTCCATGCACTCGGCGACTACCTGAACCGTGCACCCCACCCCGCCGGCGGCGACCACGGCACGCTGAACGTTTCCGCCTATCGCTGGGGACAGGACTTCGATGCCTGGCTGATCCCGGCCATGCGCATCGTCGTCGACTTCGCCCGCGAGGAGCCCATGCTCGGGCTGAACAGTACCGGCCAGTCCGGCAATCCGGCCAGCGCGCACTACAAGGACGGCATCGACGCCTGGCTCGAAGGGCGCTACATGAGCTTCCCGTTCAAGGCGGAGAATCTGGACAAGACCTACGGCAGCCAGCGTCTGCTGCTGGCGCCGTAGGCTCGAGGTGGATTGGCCCGGGGGCCGTGAACGAACCGATCCCGACGCCATCATCGCTGGTGGCCGGGTTGGGTTTGCTTGTCAGCCCAACAGGCGCCGGGCCGTATTTCTTGAGTGAGCGCCGTCGCGCGCCTCAGCCCGTCTTCAGGATACCGCTCAGGGTGATGCCGTAACGCTCGAACAATTGCAGCGCCGGCTCCTTCGTTTTCGCTCCGTTGCCGCCGCCATTGTCCTGACGCTCGAAGCCTTCGCGCTTCGCCAATTCCAGAACCTTCCGGCTCGCTTCCTCCAAACTGGGTTTGGCCGCCGACTCGGTCACCATTTTCACCGTGTTCCCATCCTTGTTGAACGTGATCGACCATGTAGCCATGTCGTGTTCCTCCGTTTCCACTGTCAATGCAAATGCGCCGTAGACTTTTCGGTCCAGTCTAAAATCAGACTAGACCCCCTTTGCGCAACTCGCCACTCGGCCAAATATGACTAGGCTTTTCTGAGGATCCTGCCATCGCCCGTCTACCCCGCCTACGGGTCCGCCTGACGCGGCAAGGGCTCCAGGAGGCTTGCATGAAAGCGCTTTTCGAGGCCCGGGAACACGCGGAGCTGCTGCGCCACCACGCCATCCCCCTGCCCGCGCGCGACAGCGAGGCCTTCGCCGCGCTGTTCGACCGCTACGGCGAGGCCCGCGTGGTGCTGATCGGCGAGGCCAGCCACGGCACCTCCGAGTTCTACCGCACCCGTGCGGCGATCACCCGGCGGCTGATCGAGCGGCACGGCTTCACCATCGTCGCCGTCGAGGCAGACTGGCCGGACGCCGCGCAGATCGATCGCCAGGTGCGCCGCCAGCAGCCTCCCGACTGGGAGCGCCTAGCCTTCCAGCGCTTCCCCACCTGGATGTGGCGCAACCTGGAGGTCGCCGAATTCTGCGACTGGCTGACCCGCTTCAACTGGGAGCAGCCGGACGAGCGGCGCGTCGAGTTCCGTGGCCTGGACGTCTACAGCCTGGGTGCCTCGATCGGCGCGGTGCTGGACTATCTGGACAGGACCGACGCCCACGCCGCCCGGGACGCCCGCCAGCGCTACGGCTGCCTGACGCCCTGGCAGGATGCGCCCGCGAAGTACGGACACGACGTCCTCTACGGCCGCCAGTCCTGCGAGGACGCGGTGGTCGAACAGTTGCGCAGCCTGCTCGAGCTGCGCCTGGAGGCACTTGGCCAGGATGGCGAGGAGTTCTTCGACGCCACCCAGAACGCCCGCGTGGTGCGCGCCGCCGAGCACTACTACCGGATCATGTACCACGGCTCGAGCGCCTCCTGGAACCTGCGCGACCGGCACATGTTCGACACCCTGCGCAGCCTGCTGGAACACCGCGGCCCCGAAGCCAGGGCGGTGGTCTGGGCGCACAACTCGCACATCGGCAATGCCGACGCGACGGCCATGGGCTGGGCCGGCGAGTTCAACATCGGCGAGCTGTGCCGCACCGCCTGGGCGCAGGATGCCGTGCTGATCGGCATGGGCACCGACCGCGGCGAAGTGGCGTGCGCCAGCGAGTGGGACGAGCCGATGCGCATCAAGCAGGTCCGCCCCTCGCGCCCGGACAGCTGGGAGCAGCGGTTCCTGCGCACCGGCATCCCCGCCTCCCTCACCGACTGGCGCGGCGAGCAGTCCGCCGAGCTGCGCGCCGCGCTCTCCGAGACCCTGCTGGAACGTGCCATCGGGGTGATCTACCGACCGGAGAGCGAGCGCCAGAGCCATTACTTCGAAGCCGTGTTGGCCGAGCAGTTCGACGCCTGGATCTGGCTGGAGGAGACCCACGCCGTGACACCCCTGGGGCCCCGCCAGCCGCAGGCGGGGCAAGCCGACACCTACCCGTTCGGAGAATGACCCCATGCCTGGAACCCGCCATGCCCCCCACCTGTTTCTCGACCGCCGCAGCGCCGGCCTGGAGCTGGCCGAAGCGCTGGTGCCCCATGCGGCCGAGCGCCCGCTGGTGCTCGCCCTGCCCCGCGGCGGTGTCCCGGTCGCCTTCGAGGTCGCCAGGACGCTGCACGCCGAGCTGGACATCCTGCTGGTGCGCCGGATCGGCGCCCCCGGGTACACCGGGCTCGGCCTCGGCGCGGTGATCGACGGTGCCGATCCGCAGTTCGTCGTCAACGAGGAGGTGATGCGCCAGGTCCGTCCGCCGGACGGCTGGTTCGAGACGGAAATGCAGCGCCAGTTGCTGGAGTTGGAACAGGCCCGGCGGCTGTACTGCAGCGAGCGGCCGGCGTCCGTGGGCGGGCGCTGCGTGATCCTGGTGGACGACGGCATCGACACCGGTGCCAGCGTGCGGGCGGCCCTGAAAGGCCTGGCCAAGGCCGCCCCCGAACGACTGATCCTCGCCGTGCCGGTCGCCCCGCGGGAGATCGTCGCGGACCTGCAGCCGCTGGTCGACGAACTGGTCTGCCTGGCCATGCCCGAGCCCTTCGGCTCGGTCGGGCGGCACTATGCCGACTTCGCCGACACCACCGACCAGGAAGTCGCCGACCTGCTGATGGAGGCACGGGGCACCACCTGAGGTGCTCCCGCTGGCCGGTATCGCCCAAATCTCGCGGCCGCTGGCCAGCCAACGGACGCCAACGCCTGAACTATGCTCTAGCAGCGCCCGGTTCCCTCAGCGGGAGCATCCGGCCCGACCCTTTCCTGAGTCGACCAGACCGCCCGGACGAAACGCCCCGTGCACTCAAGGATAAGGAACTCCCCATGTTGCCGAAACCCTCCCCCGACCAGCAACTGCCCGAAGCCTTGCTGGATGCCCTGATCCGCGCAGGCCTGATCGCCATCCTGGCGATCTCCTGCTATCTGGTGTTCCGTCCCTTTCTCGATCTGATGCTCTGGTCGCTGATCCTCGCGGTCATGCTCTATCCGCTGCAGCGCCTGCTCGCCGACCGCCTGGGCCACCACGAAGGCCAGACGGCCAGCCTCATCGTGGTGGCCGGCCTGCTGATCCTGATGGTGCCGACCTACCTGCTCGGCACCTCGCTGGTCGACTCGGCGCAACAGGTCATGGAAACCGTCCGGAGCGACGCCCTGCGCATTCCGCCGCCGTCCGAGTCGGTGGCCAGCTGGCCGGTGATCGGCCAGCCCGTGCACGACCTCTGGCAACAGGCGGCTTCCGATCTGTCCGGCTCGATAGAAAAGTACAGGCCGCAAATCCGCGAGCTCCTGCTCGGCCTGCTGACCAGGATCGCCGGCATCGGCGCCGGCTTTCTGCTCTTCATCGGCGCCCTGGTCATCGCCGGCATCATGATGGCCTTCGGCGAACTCGGCCATCGCAGCGCCCATCGCATCGCCGCACGGATCGTCGGCCCGGAAAGGAGCGAGACGCTCGTCGAGCTGTGCACGGCCACCATCCGCACCGTGGCCCAGGGGGTGCTCGGCATCGCCTTCATCCAGATGCTGCTGATCGGCGTCGGCTTCGTGCTCATGGGCGTCCCGGGCGCCGGCCTGCTGGCCCTGGCGGTCCTGCTGCTCGGGATCATCCAGGTGCCGGCGACCCTTATCACGCTGCCAGTCATCATCTACGTCTTCTCTGGCGAAGGCGCCAGCGTGACCACCATCGTGTTCGCCATCTACAGCATCCTCGCCGGCCTGGTGGACAACGTGCTCAAGCCGTTGCTGCTCGGCCGCGGCGTGGACGTGCCCATGCCGGTGGTGCTGATCGGCGCGCTCGGCGGCATGGTCGCCAGCGGCATCCTCGGCCTGTTCATCGGACCGATCGTCCTCGCCGTGGGCTATCGCCTGTTCTGGCAGTGGGTTGACACTCAAGCGGGGGCCAGCGAAAGCGTGGAAACGGATATCAAATAGGCGCCTTTCGTTTGCCTGATCGCTCCGGCACGAGGCTCTGGCTCGTCCCGCTCCTGCTGCTCGCGACCTGCGCCTTGGGCGGCTGCATCCGCCTGGGGCCTGACTTCCAGTCGCCCCGCGAAGCCTGGATCGAGCACTGGGACAGCGACATGCTGGCCCAGGCCGGCACCATGCATGTGCAACCGGACAACCGCCAGTGGTGGACGCAGCTCGGCGATCCCCTGCTCGATCGGCTGATCGCCCACGCCGATGCGCACAATCCCGACCTGCGCATCGCCGGCCTGCGCATCCTGGAGGCCCGGGCGCGGCTCGGCATCGCCTTGAGCGGCCTTTCTCCCCAGCTGCGCCAGGCCACTGCCGAGGCGCTCTACCTCGACCGCCAGCAGTCCGGCGGGCGCATTCCGCAGGACCGCCATGCCTGGCAGTACGACGCCGGCCTCAGCGTCGGCTGGGAACTCGACTTCTGGGGCCGCTACAGCCGCGCCATCGAGTCCGCCGACGCCGCCTACTTCGCCGCTCAAGCCAACCACCAGGACGTCCTGGTGCTGCTGCGCGCCCAGGTCGCGCAAACCTATTTCGCCCTGCGCACCGCCGAGGCCCGCCTGCGCATCGCCCGCGAAAACGCCGAGCGGCAGAAGCGCAGCTTCGAGATCACCGAGCGCCTGTTCCTGAGCGGCAACAGCGACGAGCTCGACCTGCAGCAGGCCAAGACCCAGTACCTCGGCACCCTGAGCACCCTGCCGGAGTTCGAAACCCAGGTGCGGCAGACGCGCAATGCCCTCTCGGTACTGATTGGCATCCCCCCCAACACACTGCCGGAACTCGCCGTGCACACGGGGCTGGTCCCCCTGCTCGACCGCGCCCTGCTCGACGACGTGCCCGCCAACCTGCTGCTGCGCCGCCCGGACGTGCGCGCCGCCGAACTGCAGGTGGCCGCGCAATCCGCCCAGGTCGGCCTCGCCGAAACCGATCTCTACCCATCTTTGAGCCTGCTGGGGGGCATCGGCTGGTCGGCCAGCTCGCTGGACGGCAGCTTGGACACCCGCGATCTCATCGGCGGCCCCAGCATCGTGTGGAACGTCTTCGACAACGGTCGCCTGCGCAACAACGTGCGCGCCCAGGACGCCCGCCTGCAGCAGCTGATCGAGGCCTACCGCGACCAGGTGCGCCAGGCCGCGCGCGAGGCCGACGACGCCGCCACCGGCCTGGTCAAAGCCTTGGAGCGCGAGCGCATCCTGCGCGAGGCGTCGATCAGCGCCCAGCGCGCCCTGACCCTGGCCAGCGCGCAATACCGCGAGGGCTACATCGACTTCCAGCGCGTGCTGGATGCCCAGCGCGCCCTGCTGGCCCAGCAGGACAGCTATCTGGTCACCCGCAACGCCGCGATAAACAGCCTGATCGACCTCTACAAGGCCCTCGGCGGCGGCTGGTACAGCGAGCGGCCGCCCATCGATGCGGCCAGCCGCGAACAGATGGCGAAACGTACCGACTGGGGCGACCTGCTGGACGAGGTCAGCCCCTCTTCCGACAAGGCAGACAGCCATGACTGAAACCCCTCAGCCCCCCCTCGAGACGCCCGCGCCGCCGCCCGCCGCACCGGCCGAGCCGGCCGACCCCAGTCGCAGCGGCGTGCGCTGGGCCCTCGCGCTGATCGTCCTCAGCCTGCTCTGGTATCTGTTCGCCGACCGCTACACCCCCTACACCCAGCAGGCCCGGGTGGAGGCCCTGGTGGTCGGGGTCGCGCCCGAGGTGGCCGGTCGCGTGATCCAGGTCGCGGTGCGCGACAACCAGACCGTGGAGGTCGGACAGTTGCTCTTCGAACTGGACCCGGAGCCTTACCGGATCGCCGTCGAACGGGCGCGCGCCGAGCTGGAGAACATGCGCCGGCAGATCGGCGCCAGCACCGCCGGCATCGACTCCGCCCTGGCCTCGCTGCGCGCCGCACAGGCCAACGAACTCAAGTCCCGGCAGGACAGCGAGCGCCTGGCGCGTCTTTACCGCGAAGACCCGGGCACCATCTCCCTGCGTCGCCTGGAGGTCTCCCAAGCGACCCTGGAACAGGCCGTCAGCCAGGTCACCGCCGCCCGCGCGGAGGTCCAGCGTGCCCGCGAACAGGAGGGCGGCAGCGGCGAGGACAACGCCAAGCTGCGCAGCACCGCCAGCACCCTGGCCCAGGCCGAACGGGATCTGGCCAACACCCGGGTCCGCGCCAGCTCCGCGGGGCTGATCACCGACCTGCGCGCCGAAGTCGGCCAGTACGCCGGCGCCGGCAGTCCCGTGCTGACCCTGATCGCCATCGACGACCTGTGGATCAGCGCGGAAATGACCGAAAACAACCTGGGCCATCTCGAGCCCGGCACGCCGGTGGAGATCGTCCTCGACGCCCGCCCCGGGGAAGTCGTCGAAGGCCGCGTGCGCAGCATCGGCTTCGGCGTCAGCGTCGACGGGGGCACACCGCCCGGCAGCCTGCCGACGGTGCAGAACAACCGCGACTGGCTGCGCGCCGCCCAGCGCTTCCCGGTGATCGTCGAGTTCGCGCCGGGCGAGTTGGCCGATCCCCGGGCGCTGCGCATCGGCGGCCAGGCCGAGGTGATGGCCTTCCCCCGCCCCGGCAATCCGCTCAACCCGCTCGGCCGCGCCTTCCTGCGCCTGATGAGCTGGCTGTCCTATGCCTACTGACGCGCCCGTCCGCCGCCTCGATCCGCGCCCGCAGCGCGCCCTGCGCCTGGCCTTCGGCACGGCGGCCTGCCTGGCCGCGAGCTTCGGCCTGGCCCTGCCGATCCCCTTCCTGCCGCCGGTGCTGACCCTGTTTCTGCTGGCGATGCGCAACCAGCCGCTGTCCCTCAAGGCCAGTCTCGGCCTGGCCGTGCTGGCAGCCCTCACCACCGGCGGCGGCCTGCTGCTGATCCCGCTGCTGCGCTACTACCCGGCCAGCGGCGTGCTGCTGGTCGCGCTGTGCCTGTTCCTCTGCTTCGGTTATGCGCTGCGCGGCGGCAACAGCCTGGTGTCGACCTTCCTGATCATCGGCCTGACCCTGGTTTCCGCAGCCGGCGCCACGGCCTTCGCCCTCGCCCTGACGGTCATCGAGGCGCTGGTCAAGGGGTTGCTGCTGACCAGCCTCTGCTTCGCCCTGGGTCACTGGCTGTTTCCCGAACCCGCCGGGCTCGCCGCGCCGCCCTCCAGGCCATTGCCGAGCGCGGACGAGGCGGCCTGGATCGCCCTGCGCGCCACCCTGGTGGTGATCCCGGCCTTCCTGCTCGCCCTGATCGATCCGGCCAGCTACCTGCCGCTGGTGATGAAGGCGGTGAGCCTCGGCCAGCAGCTGTGCGCCACCCGCGCCCGCGACGCCGGCCGCGAGCTGCTCGGCTCGACCCTGCTGGGCGGCCTGCTGGCGGTGTGCTTCTGGTCGGCACTGAGCCTGTTCCCGCACCTGTGGATGTTCTTCCTGTGGACGCTGCTGTTCGTCCTGCTGCTGGCGCGCCGCTTCCACCGCCTGAACGACACCCGGCAGACGCCGGGTTTCTGGCTGAACAGCGCCGTCACCCTGATCATCCTGCTCGGCCAGTCGGTGCAGGACAGCGCGGCCGGCAAGGACGTCTACACCGCCTTCGCCGTGCGCATGGGGCTGTTCGTCGCCGTCACCCTGTACGCCTGCGCGGCGGTCTACCTGATCGACCTGCGGCGCCTGCGCCGGCCGATTTCCGCTATCTGATGGGAGGCTGCCATGCTGCTCAATCTGTTGACCGGAATCCCCGTCATGCTGATCTGCCTGCTGTTCCAGGCAATCTTCGTGGGCATCTCTCTACGACAGTACATACGCTTCCGCCGGCGGCACGAAGTGTTGGACAAGCCGCTATGGCAGATCGCCTTGCTCGCCCTGGTGATGCTGCTGGCGATGCTCGGCAACTTCCTGCAGATGGTCGCCTGGGCCGGGCTGTTCGTGCTGGTCGGCGAGTTCTCCGACTTTTCCACCGCGCTGTATCACTCGGGGGTGAACTTCGCCACCCTGGGCTATGGCGACATCGTCATGTCCGAACGCTGGCGCTTGCTGGGCGCACTGGAAGCGGCCAACGGCATCCTGATGTTCGGCGTCTCCACCTCGATGATGACCGCGGCACTGACGGACCTGATCCGGCATGGCAGACCCCGCCCGCCCGACGAGCCATGAGCCGCGGACGGGTCAGCGGACGGATCAAGCCTTGGGCAGGGTGACCCCGGTCTGTCCCTGGTACTTGCCGCCGCGGTCCCGGTAGGAAACCTCGCAGGGCTCGTCGGACTCGAGGAAGAGCATCTGCGCCACGCCCTCGTTGGCGTAGATCTTCGCCGGCAGGGTGGTGGTGTTGGAGAACTCCAGGGTCACGTGGCCTTCCCACTCGGGCTCCAGCGGCGTGACGTTGACGATGATCCCGCAGCGTGCGTAGGTGCTCTTGCCCAGGCAGATGGTCAGCACGTTGCGCGGGATGCGGAAGTATTCGACCGTGCGCGCCAGGGCGAAGGAGTTCGGCGGGATGATGCAGACGTCGCCCTTGACGTCGACGAAGCTTCGCTCGTCGAAGTTCTTCGGGTCGACGGTGGCCGAGTGGATGTTGGTGAACACCTTGAATTCGTCGGCGCAGCGCACGTCATAGCCGTAGCTGGACACGCCGTAGGAGATCACCCGGTCGGCATCCGCACCGCGCACCTGGCGCTCGACGAAGGGCTCGATCATCCCGTGCTCGAGGGCCATGCGGCGAATCCACTTGTCCGATTTGATGCTCATGGCGGGTTGTCCTGCTGGGCTGTTGGCGAAGGTGGGGCGCATCTTACCGGCGGTCGATGCGCCATCAAAGCATCGGGGCGGTCGGACGCCCCTCCCCGCGAAAGGCACGGAGCAAGGGCGTCCCGCTCAGTCTTCGGTAATCACGATGGGCGGCATCGACTGGGCGACGATCTGCCGACTCTGCAGGAGGCGTGCGCCGACCGTGCGGGCCATCTGCTGGTAGATCAGGGCGACCGGGCTGTCCGGATCGGCGATCACCGTCGGCCGGCCGGCGTCGGCCTGGCTGCGGATATCCATGGACAGCGGCAGCGAGGCGAGCAGCTCGACGTTGTACTGGGCCGCCAGCCTCTCGCCGCCGCCCTCGCCGAACAGGTGCTCGGCATGGCCGCAATTGGAGCAGATGTGCACCGCCATGTTCTCCACCACGCCGAGCACCGGGATGTTCACCTTGCGGAACATCTCCACGCCTTTCCTGGCGTCGAGCAGGGCCAGGTCCTGGGGCGTGGTGACGATCACCGCGCCGGCCACCGGCACCTTCTGCGCCAGGGTCAGCTGGATGTCGCCGGTGCCGGGCGGCATGTCCACCACCAGGTAGTCGAGGTCCTCCCAGTCGGTCTGGGTCGCCAATTGAAGGAGCGCGCCGGAAACCACCGGCCCGCGCCAGACCATCGGCGTGTTGTCGTCGGTGAGGAAGGCCATGGACATCAGCTGCACGCCGTGGGCCTGCAGCGGCACGAAGGCCTTCTGGTCGCGGACCTGCGGACGGGTGCCCTCGGGAATGCCGAACATGATGCCCTGGCTGGGGCCGTAGATGTCCGCATCCAGCATGCCGACCCGCGCGCCTTCGCGAACCAGGGCCAGGGCCAGGTTGGCCGCGGTGGTGGACTTGCCCACCCCGCCCTTGCCGGAGGCCACGGCGATGACGTTCTTCACCCCATGCAGTCCCTGCACCTGCCCCAGCGCCTGATGCGGGGCGATCGTGCAGTCCACCTGCACCCGGGCCTCGCTCACCCCGTCTAGCCTCTTCAGACCGGATTCGAGCAGTTGCGCCCAGCCGTCCTTGAACAGCCCGGCGGCATAGCCGAGTTCCAGGCGCACGCTGACCTGGCCGCCCTGGATGGCGATGTCGCGGACGCAGCCGGCGCTGACCGGGTCTTGGTTAAGATGCGGGTCGAGGTACTGACGCAGCGCGGTTTCCACCGCTTCGCGGGTGACGGACATGGGGTGCTCCCGAGAAAGACCGAGTAAAACAGATGGCCATGATAACCGAGGCCGGCCCGCTCGCCGATGGGAAGACGCACCTCGGTAACGACACTGGATACCGAGCGGCCAGTAGCAGGTGACCGCACGGGGCATGGCCGCCGCCAGGGCCGGAGCCGCACCGTGCGCTCCGGCGGCCCCGCGGATGAAAAAAACCGTCCGGGCCTATATAGTTGCCGACTTCCCTCGTTTTGCCAGTGCAGCCGATCATCATGCCCGAAGCCCGCCAGATCCTCGTCACCAGCGCCCTGCCCTACGCCAACGGCTCCATCCACCTGGGCCACATGCTCGAGTACATCCAGACCGACATCTGGGTACGCTTCCAGAAGCAGCGCGGCAACCAGTGCATCTACGTCTGCGCCGACGACGCCCACGGCTCGGCGATCATGCTGCGCGCCGAGAAGGAAGGCATCACCCCGGAGCAACTGATCGCCTACGTACAGGCCGAGCACAGTGCCGATTTCGCCGACTTCCTGGTCGACTTCGACAACTTCCATTCGACCCACGCCGAGGAAAATCGCGCGCTGGCCACCGCCATCTACCTCAAGCTGCGCGATGCCGGCCATATCGCCACCCGCTCGGTGACCCAGTACTTCGACCCCGACAAGGGCATGTTCCTCGCCGACCGCTTCATCAAGGGCACCTGCCCGAAGTGCGGCGCCGAGGACCAGTACGGCGACAACTGCGAGAAGTGCGGCGCCACCTACGAGCCGACCGAGCTGAAGGACCCGCGCTCGGCGATCTCCGGCGCCACCCCGGTGCTCAAGGACTCCAAGCATTTCTTCTTCAAGCTGCCGGACTTCGAGGCCATGCTCAAGCAGTGGACCCGCAGCGGCACCCTGCAGGACGCGGTGGCGAACAAGATCGCCGAATGGCTGGACGGCGGCCTGCAGGAGTGGGACATCTCCCGCGACGCGCCCTACTTCGGCTTCGAGATCCCCGACGAGCCGGGCAAGTACTTCTACGTCTGGCTGGACGCGCCGATCGGCTACATGGCCAGTTTCAAGAACCTCTGCGCACGCCGTCCGGAGCTGGACTTCGACGCCTTCTGGAACCAGGATTCCAGCGCCGAGCTGTACCACTTCATCGGCAAGGACATCGTCAACTTCCACACCCTGTTCTGGCCGGCGATGCTCGAAGGCGCGGGCTACCGAAAGCCGACGCAGGTCTGCGTGCACGGCTACCTGACCGTCAACGGCCAGAAGATGTCCAAGTCGCGCGGCACCTTCATCAAGGCGCGCACCTACCTCGACCACCTGAACCCCGAGTACCTGCGCTACTACTACGCCAGCAAGCTGTCGCGCGGCGTGGACGACCTCGACCTCAACCTCGAGGACTTCGTGCAGAAGGTCAATTCGGACCTCGTGGGCAAAGTGGTCAATATCGCCAGCCGCTGCGCCGGCTTCGTCCACAAGGGCAACAATGGGGTGATGGTCGACGCCAACCCCGAGCCGCAACTGTGGGATGCCTTCCAGGCCGCCGCCCCGGCCATCGCCGAGGCCTACGAGCACCGCGACTTCGGCCGTGCCATGCGCGAGATCATGGCCCTGGCCGACCGCGCCAACGCCTGGATCGCCGACAAGGCACCCTGGGCGCTGAACAAGGTCGAGGGCAAGCAGGCCGAGGTGCAGGAAATCTGCGCCTTCGGCGTCAACCTGTTCCGCCAACTGGTGATCTTCCTCAAGCCGGTGCTGCCGAACCTCTCCGCCGCCGCCGAGGCCTTCCTCAACGTTGCCCCGCTGAGCTGGCAGGACCACGAACTGCGCCTGGCCAACCACCAGTTGAATCCGTTCACCCCGCTGATGACCCGCATCGAACCCGCGAAGATTGACGCCATGATCGAAGCCTCCAAGGAAGACCTCGCCGCCCAGAGCACCGAAGCCGCCGCCCCGCAGGGCAATGGCGAGCTACTCAAGGAGCCGCTAGCCGCGGGAATCGACTTCAATGCCTTCGCTGCGGTCGACCTGCGCATCGCGCTGATCGAGAAGTGCGAGTTCGTCGAGGGCGCCGACAAGCTGCTGCGCCTGACCCTGGACATCGGCGACGCCAAGCGCAACGTGTTCTCCGGGATCAAGAGCGCCTATCCGGAGCCGAGCACGCTGGAAGGCCGCCTGACCTTGTACGTCGCCAACCTCGCGCCGCGCAAGATGAAGTTCGGCCTGTCCGAAGGCATGGTGCTGGCCGCCGGTCCGGGCGGCGAGGAGATCTTCCTGCTCAGCCCGGACGCCGGCGCCAAGCCGGGCCAGCGCGTGCACTGAATGCCGGCCGACGGGAAAGCCCGTCGGCGGTTTTCCAGCCCCGTCCCGGCATCCAACCGTCGGGGCGGACAACGCCCCACGGTTGTCCGCCCCGACGCCTTCCCGGATAATGGATGCCCTTTCCCCTCCGATCCCTGCCCGCACGCGACGGAATCCCGCGATGACCGAACTCGTCCTGATCCTGGTTGGCGCCATCCTGGTCAACAACTTCGTGCTGGTGCAGTTCCTCGGCCTCTGCCCGTTCATGGGCGTGTCGAAGCGGATCGAGACCGCCATCGGCCTCGCCCTGGCCACCACCTTCGTGCTGACCCTGGCAGCCATGTGCAGCTACCTGCTGCAGCGCTACGTGCTCAAGCCGCTGGAACTGGAGTACCTGCGCACCATCGCCTTTATCCTGGTGATCGCGGTGGTGGTGCAGTTCACCGAGATGCTGGTGAACAAGACCAGCCCGCTGCTCTACCGCGTGCTCGGCATCTTCCTGCCGCTGATCACCACCAACTGCATCGTGCTCGGCGTGGCCCTGCTCAACGCCAACAAGGCCGGTTTCGGTTTCCTCGCGGCCACCGCCAACGGCTTCGGCGCCGGTCTCGGCTTTTCCCTGGTGCTGGTGCTGTTCGCCGCCCTGCGCGAGCGCATCGCCATCGCCGACGTGCCCAAACCGTTCAAGGGCGCGGCCATCGGCCTGGTCACCGCGGGATTGATGTCCCTGGCGTTCATGGGCTTTTCCGGGTTGATCAAGCCATGACCGCCGTGCTCGTCCTGCTCCTGCTGTGCCTGGTCTGCGGCGCCCTCCTCGGCTATGCGGCGGTGCGCTTTCGCGTCGAGGGCAACCCCATCGCCGAGCAGATCAACGCGCGGCTGCCGCAGACCCAGTGCGGCCAGTGCGGCTATCCCGGCTGCAAGCCCTACGCCGAGGCCATCGCCGCCGGCGACAAGATCAACAAGTGCCCGCCGGGGGGCGAGGCGACCATCCAGGCGCTGGCCGAGCTGCTGGACCTCGAGCCCGAGCCGCTGGACGCCGCCGGAGGCGAGAAACCGCCGATGGTCGCGCGCATCCGCGAGGCCGAATGCATCGGCTGCACCAAGTGCCTGCAAGCCTGCCCGGTGGATGCCATCGTCGGTGCCGCCAAGCAGATGCACACGGTGATCGCCGCCGAATGCACCGGCTGCGATCTCTGCGTCGAGCCCTGCCCGGTGGACTGCATCGACATGATTCCGCTCGCAGGTTCCTTGCAACACTGGAAATGGGATCTACCCCTGGCTCCCGGCCGGCTGATCGCCAGCGATCGGGAGCGAGCAGCATGAGCGAAGTGAAGCTCTGGGATTTTCATGGCGGCATCCATCCGCCGGAGCGCAAGGCGCTCTCCAACCGCACGCCGATCCAGCCGGCGCCGTTGCCTGCGCGTCTGATCCTGCCGCTCGGCCAGCATATCGGTGCACCCGCCCGGCCGATCGTCGCGGTCGGCGAGCGGGTCCTCAAGGGCCAGCCGATCGCTGCCGCCAGCGGGCAGGTCAGCGTGCCGCTGCATGCGCCGACCTCCGGCACGGTGAGCTTCATCGGCTCGCAGCCCTATCCCCATGTATCCGGCATGCTCGCGCCGGCCATCGTCATCGACAGCGACGGCCTGGACGCATGGGCCCCGCTGGCGCCCTGCGCCGACTACCGCGGCCTGGCGCCCGAGGTACTGTTGGAGAAGATCCGCCAGGCCGGCATCAGCGGTCTGGGCGGCGCCGGCTTTCCCACCGCGGTGAAGCTGGCGGCACGCCCCCAGGGAAAGATCCACACGCTGATCATCAACGGCGCCGAGTGCGAACCCTATATCACCGCCGACGACCGGCTGATGCGCGAAAGGGCTGCCGAGCTGATCGTCGGCATCGAGATCCTCGCCTGGTTGCTCCAGCCCGAGCAGGTGCTGATCGGCATCGAGGACAACAAGCCCGAAGCCATCGCCGCAGTGCGAACAGCCATCGGCGAGCGGCCGTTCGGCTTGCGGGTGCTGCCCACAAAATATCCGTCCGGCGGCGAGAAGCAGCTGGTCGAGCTGCTCACCGGCCAGCAGGTACCGAGCGGCGGCCTGCCGACGGACGTCGGCATGCTCTGCCAGAACGTCGGTACCTGTGTCGCCATCCATGATGCGGTGCTCCAGGGTCGGCCGCTGATCTCGCGCATCGTCACCCTGACCGGTGAAGCCCTGGCCCGGCCGATGAACGTCGAGGCCCTGCTCGGCACGCCGGTAGGCGAGCTGCTGACCTTCGCCGGGCTGGACGAGGCGCGCATGGATCGGTTGATCATCGGCGGCCCGATGATGGGTTTCACCCTGCCCTCGCTCGAGGCGCCGCTGATCAAGACCGGCAACTGCCTGCTGGCGCCGACCCGCAGCGAACTGCCGCCACCGCCGCCGCCACTGCCATGCATCCGCTGCGGCGCCTGCGCCGATGCCTGCCCGGCCAGTCTGTTGCCGCAGCAACTGCACTTCTTTGCCCTCGGCCAGGAACACGAGCAGCTCAGGGCGCACAACCTGTTCGACTGCATCGAATGCGGCGCCTGCGCCTACGTCTGTCCGTCCAGCCTGCCGCTGGTGCAGTACTACCGCGCGGCCAAGGCGGAAATCCGCGAACTGGAGCAAAAGCAGCACAAGGCCGAGCATTCCCGGCGGCGTTTCGAGCTGCGCCAGGAGCGCCTGCGCAAGGCCGAGGAGCAGAAGGAGGCCGAACGCCAGGCCCGCGCCGAACAGGCCGCTCAGGCCAAGGCGGTACAGGCGGAAAGCTTCGCGCTGCCCGATCGGACAGCGCCGCTCGCCGCCCAGCCCAGCCAGACGGCCGGGCTCTCGGAGCAACAGAAAAAACTGAAGATCGAGGCCAGCATGGCCCAGGTCGCCCTGAAAAAGGCCGAGAAACAGCTCGCCGCCCACGCCACGCCGGAGCTGGAGGCCCAGGTGACCGAGCTGCGCGCCGTCGTCGAAGCAGCCAAGAAGGCCCTGGAGGCCGCCACGGCAGCCGCTCCGCCAGCAGCGCCGGCGAGCAATGACGCGGCGCTGAAAAAAGCCAAGATCGAACTGGCGATGAAGCGCAGCGAGCTGAAGAAGGCCGAGAAAGCCGGAGCGGACGATGCAGAGCTGACTCGCCTGCGCGAGGCCCTGGCCGGCGCCGAGCGGGCCCTGCACGCTGCCGAGGACGCCTCGGACAAGCCCGCCCCTCAGCTGATACGCACCGACAAGCGTCCGGTGGACGAAAAGTTGCGGACCCTGAAGACCGAACTCGCCTTCGCCCGTGCCGACCTGCGCAAGCTGGAGCGCGACGAGGCCGCCGATCCGCCCGCGCTGGAGTCGGCACGGACACGCCTGGCCGCGGCCGAACGCCAGCTGGCGGAGCACCAAAGCGAATAACCGGCGGCGGAAATCTCCGGCAATCCACCCGCGAGCCGGATAGCCGCCCCCAGGCAAGTACACAACGGAGCGCCAATGGCCCTGCCCCGCATCACTTCGCCCCATGCCACGGGCAGCACTCGTACCCGCCAGGTCATGCAGCTGGTGCTGGTCGCCACCCTGCCCGGCCTGTTGGTGCTGACCTGGCTGTACGGCTTCGGCACCCTGCTCAACCTGCTCTGGACGAGCGCTGCAGCGCTCGGTTTCGAGGCGGCCGTTCTGCAGCTTCGGCAACGTCCGGTCGGTTTCTTTCTCGGCGACGGCAGCGCCCTGGTCACGGCCGTGCTGCTGGCCCTGGCCCTGCCGCCCTACGCGCCCTGGTGGCTGACCCTGACGGCCTGCGGCTTTGCCATCCTGTTCGGCAAGCACGTCTACGGCGGGCTGGGACAGAACCCCTTCAATCCGGCGATGGTCGGCTATGTGGTGGTGCTGATCTCCTTCCCGCTGGAAATGACCGCCTGGCCGGCACCCCATGCCGTTGGGCTGGTCGAGGGTCTCCAGCAGATCCTTGGCATTGCCGCCCTGCCCGACGGCTGGAGCCAGGCCACCGCCCTGGATGTGCTGAAGGCCAACCGCAGCCTGACCATGGACGAACTCTGGGCGCAGAGTCCGGCGTTCGGCTATCTGGGCGGTCGAGGAAGCGAATGGGTCAATCTGGCCTTCCTCGCCGGAGGCCTGTTCATGCTCCGGCGCCGCCTGTTCGGCTGGCATGCGCCGGCCGGCATGCTGGGCGCGCTGTTCCTCATGAGCCTGCTGTTCTGGAACGGCTCGGACTCCGACTCCAACGGCTCGCCGCTGTTTCACCTGCTGAGCGGCGCGACCATGCTGGGCGCCTTCTTCATCGTCACCGATCCGGTGAGCGGTGCGACCAGCAACCAGGGCCGGCTGATCTTCGGGATCGGCGTCGGCATCCTCGTCTACGTGATCCGTGCCTGGGGCGGTTACCCGGACGCGGTGGCCTTCGCCGTGCTGCTGATGAACCTGGCGGCACCAACCATCGACTACTTCAGCCGCCCGCGCACCTACGGTCACCGCAAGGCCGAACGCGGCTTCAAGGTGGGGGACTGAACCATGCCCATGCCTGAAATCGGCCGCTCGATGCTGAAGAACAGCCTGGTGCTGGGGCTGTTCGCGGTGGCCACGGTCGGCGTCGTCACACTGCTCCAACAGGGCACGGCCGCACGGATCCAGGCCGCCGAACGCCAGGCCCAGGTCCGCGCCCTGGGCGAGATTCTCCCGGCCGGCAGCTACGACAACGATCTGCTCGCCAGCAGCATCCTGCTCGACGAGCCGTTGCTCGGCCACCGGAGCCCGCAGCCCGCCTATCTTGCCAGCAAGAACGGTCAGGCCACGGCGGTGATCCTCCAGGCCACGGCCCCGGATGGCTACAGTGGCGCCATCCACCTGTTGATCGGCATCCAGGCCGACGGCAGGCTGGCCGGAGTGAGAGTCATCGGCCACCGGGAAACTCCTGGCCTGGGGGACAAGATCGAACTGGCCAAAACCCCCTGGATTCGCAGTTTCGAGGGTAGATCCCTCGCCAGCCCCGACGAGTCGGGCTGGGCCGTGAAGAAAGATGGTGGAGATTTCGACCAGTTCGCCGGTGCCACCATCACCCCGCGGGCCGTGGTCAAGACGGTTCACCAAGCCTTGCAGTATTTCCAGGCCAACCAGGCGGCACTTCTGAACGCACAGCTCTCCGAGCGGCAAGGGAGTAAACCATGAACCACCCCAGCTACCGCGAACTGAGCATCAACGGCCTGTGGAAGAACAATCCGGCGCTGGTGCAGCTTCTCGGGCTCTGCCCGCTGCTCGGGGTGAGCAACTCGACGGTCAATGCCCTGGGACTCGGGCTGGCGACCGCGCTGGTGCTGAGCTGCTCCAACATTGCCGTGTCGCTGGTGCGCGGCGTGGTGAATACTGCCGTGCGTCTGCCGGTCTTCGTGATGATCATCGCCGCACTGACCACCTGCATCGAACTCCTGATGCAGGCCTTCACTTACGAGCTCTATCAGATCCTCGGCATCTTCATCCCGCTGATCACCACCAACTGCGTGATTCTCGGCCGCGCCGACGGCTTTGCCGCCAGGCATGCCCCGCTGTTGGCCGGCTTCGACGGGCTGATGATGGGACTGGGCTTTGCCGCGGTACTGGTCGTACTGGGCGGACTGCGCGAGCTGCTCGGTACCGGCGCACTGTTCGCCAACATGCAGCTGTTGCTCGGCCCCATCGCAAGCGACTGGCAGATCGTGCTGATCGGCGACTACAAGGGTTTTCTGCTGGCCATCCTGCCTCCCGGGGCCTTCATCGTTCTCGGCCTGCTCATCGCGCTGAAGAACCGAATCGACGAGCACCTTGCCGAACGGGCCAACAAGGTCGAGCAACCGCAGGCCTCTGCTCCGAACCGTCGCGTGCGGGTGACCGGGGTGATCGAATGAAATCCACAACCTGAAGCCTATCCGAACATGAACGCCGCCAAACGTAGGGAAATCTTCCGTCGCTTTCACGAAGACAACCCCACCCCCACCACCGAACTGGTCTACAGCACGCCCTTCGAGCTACTGATTTCGGTGATCCTCTCCGCCCAGGCCACCGACGTCGGGGTGAACAAGGCCACTGCCAAGCTCTTTCCGGTGGCCAACACCCCGGAAGCCATCTATGCCCTGGGCGTGGTAGGACTGAGCGAGTACATCAAGAGCATCGGCCTGTTCAACAGCAAGGCGAAAAACGTCATCGAGACCTGCCGCCTCCTCATCGAGAAGCACCACAGCCAGGTTCCAGACAACCGCGAGGCCCTCGAAGCGCTGCCCGGAGTCGGCCGCAAGACAGCCAATGTGGTACTCAACACGGCCTTCCGGCATTCCACCATGGCAGTGGACACGCACATCTTTCGGGTCAGCAACCGTACCCAGATCGCACCGGGCAAGAATGTGCTGGAAGTCGAGCGCAAGCTGGTCAAGCTGGTGCCCAAGGAGTACCTCCTGGACGCCCATCACTGGCTGATCCTGCATGGCCGCTATGTTTGCAAGGCTCGCAAGCCGCTATGCAGCAGTTGCCGCATCGAAGACCTCTGCGAGTACAAGCACAAGACCTCAAACGATTGACTTTTCATTACAATTATTCCTGATCAATTGAAAAAATCTTTTTTACCCATCCAGCCTTTGTCGCTATAAGGTGCGCCATAGCGACCGTAGCTTGGAGCGAACGCATGGCCACCGATAAAGCTGACATTGAACTCGAGGATGACTTCGTCGCCGAGGAGGCAGATAACGCCGAAGCCGAAGTTGAAGTCGCCAAAACCAATCTGACCAAGCGCCGGATCATCGATAATTATCTTGAAGAGCGTCGCCTGCAGAAGGACCTTGCCGACTACGACTTCGATATCTGAACACGAGTTCGACTCCTTAAATCCCCCTGATTGCCGAGCCAGATAAACTCTTCTTCAGAGGCCTGTTTCGGGCTAAATATCAGCATAGTCGCCAACGATAGCTGCTCTGGATCTAGAAATATTGCTTCACCTCTGGAGAGCAGGCTACCGTGCGTCCCCCCTCTGAACTTGGCGGAACCGTAGCCGCACGAAAGGGCTCCTCCCCTTGCGAATCGCTTTCGCCTCAGCATAGGATCTTCAAGAGCATAGCCAGTCACTGCTTGTGGCGCTGAATTCAACTTCCATGGTTTGCCTGTTGGACATACATCTATCTAGAATCTCCGCTACTCCCTTCCCGACAGGAATTAAACATGCGCTTCCTGCATACCATGATCCGCGTAACCGATCTGGACAAATCGATCGATTTCTACACCCGAATCCTGGGCATGAGCCTTCTTCGGAAACATGACTACCCCGATGGCAAATTCACTTTGGCCTTTGTTGGATATGGAAAAGAAGAAGAAAATGCCGTCATTGAATTAACTTACAACTGGGGCATTGACAAATACGAGATGGGTAGTGCTTTTGGTCATATCGCCATAGCCGTCGATGACGCCTACAAGGCTTGCGCAGACATCAAGCAAAATGGCGGAAACGTGATCAGGGAAGCCGGCCCCATGAAGCATGGAACGACCGTCATCGCTTTTGTAAGCGATCCAGATGGCTACAAGATTGAGCTTATCCAGGAAAACCAAGCTGGGTAAATGCGTATTGGCCTGTGTGGTTGACTGATTGATTCAAGTTCGGAGCTGATTAGCAATGATGCTCAGCCAGAGGCTCTGTAGGTACTCGGGAACACCTGTACTGGATATATAAACAGAAATCAAGGAGGATCAATCCATGTCCATGAACCGAATCCAGTTCCAACCCAGCCTGTCGATGTCCGAATTCCTCAAGTGTTTGCGGTCCCCCGGTGTCAGGATAGTTGTCGCCTGATCGGATTCATCCAAACGGAACATGGGGGCGGAAAGAGCTGTGCAATGCCGCGTTACTCTGCTGAACGAAAAGCCGCCCTGCTGAAGAAGCTGCTGCCACCGCTGAACCTGTCCGTGACCGAGCTGGCCCGCTAGAGCATTTTCATGAAATACCGGATCACTGCTGCAACTGTAGGTCGGGTTAGCCCGTAGGGCGTAACCCGACGCGACAGGCAATGCCGGGCAGGCTGTCGGGTTACGCTACGCTAACCCGACCTACGGAGCGGCCATCCACGCATGTCGTTATCCTGATCGCCCCCCAAAGGCGAATCTGAATAGGGTGAAACTGCTCTAGAGCGCTTTCATCCTGACCGGCCATAGCCGCAATGGCGGATATAGCGTTCGCATTCGGCGGGCGGAAAGCGCTCCAGCAAGGCGCCGATGGTCGACCACAGGGTATCGACCGTGCGGGCGGCGGCTTTGCGCAGCAGCGCCTTCAGCTTCGCGAACACCTGCTCGATCGGGTTGTAGTCCGGACTGTACGGTGGCAAATAGCGCAGCTCGGCCCCGCGTGCCTGGAGGGCCTCCCGCACGCCGGCCACCTTGTGCGAGCCGAGGTTGTCCATCACCACGATGTCTCCGGCGCCCAGGGTTGGCGCCAGTGCCTGCTCGATCCAGGCGCGAAACGCCCGCCCGTTGACCGGCCCGTCGAGCACCAGCGGAGCGACCAGCCCTTCGCTACGCAGCGCACAGACGAAGGTGGTCGTCTTCCAATGCCCCTGGGGCACCTGCCCCAGGCAACGCCGCCCGCGCGGCGAACGTCCCCGACTCGGGCTCATGTTCGTGCTCGCCCAGGTCTCGTCGAGAAACACCACGCGGCGCACCTCGAGCCTAGACAGCTCTGCGGCCCAGGCATCTCGTGCCTGCGCTACGTCGGCACGCCGCTGCTCGGCGGCCTGGAGCGACTTTTTTTGAGCATCAGCCCCAACCGTCCCAGCGTCTTCCACATCCTGGTCAGGCTCACGCGCACGTCATGCTCGGCCTCGACCCACTGACACAACTGCATCAGCGTCTGCTCGGGCGCCGCGGCCACGCGCTCGGTCAAGCCCCTGGAGCCGCAGGGGGACGTGATTGCACTGGACCCCGGTACTGACCTGGCCCAGTAGCTGTCGCGAGCGCGCCCGCGCCACATAGGACTCGCTCACCGCAAAGCGCCTGGCCACCTCGCGAACCGGGCCGTCGGCCGCCAGTACCTGATCGCGCAGATCCTGCCCGTAGGCCTGCCCTCGACGCCATCCCATGAGCCACCTCCAGCGGTTGCCGAACCCCTGCGTTCTGTTCAGCTTGGCTGCCCAATTCCGGCCTGGCTACAACCGCTAGTCTGGACGGAAACGCTCTAGCTGCACGAGCGGGTGAAGCAGGCGCATCCGCTCTGGCTGCCGGCCACCGTTCTGCTGCGCGAGATCTGCGAGCGGCGCTTCCCAGCTGCGCGCCTGGCTGGCCAGGCTCAAGCCGAGCCGAGCCGAGCCGAGCCGACCGGACGATGGCCCGGTGGTGCGCTTCGAGACAGAGCCCGGCCAGCAGATGCAGGCTGACTTCGTGGTTTTCCGCCGCACTCAATCACCGTTGTCGGCCTTCGTCGCCACCCTGGGCTACATGACCTACGTCCACTTCGTGCCGGATGAGTCGTTCGATTCGGTACATGACGCGTTGCTGCTGGCCTTCGACTATTTCGGCGGCGTCCCGTAGGAAGTACTGTTCGACAACATGAAGACCGTCGTGCTGGAGCGCGATGCCTATGGCAACGGCAGCCACCGCTTCCACCCCGGCCTGCTCCAGCTGGCCGACGATTTGGGCTTTCATATCCGCCTGTGCCGCCCCCTGCCGGACGCGCACCAAGGGCAAGGTCGAGCGCTTCAACCGCTACCTGCGCGAGAGCTTCTACAACCCGCTGCACAGCCGGGTGAAAGCCGCCGGCCTGCTGGTGGACTGAAAGCGATCCATAAACCCCACCTGTTGACGGCCGAGCCGGTCTTTTACAGTGGCGCCATCGGAGTGCAGTTCCACGGCAGCAGCGCCTCGTAGTCTTCGACGCTTTGCGCTGTCGGCAACCGCTCG
>Ga0209373_10000115_pt1 | contig 171628 bp, 150 predicted proteins | sample Higcelweek5metaG_FD_187173 | JGI IMG/M metagenome (GOLD analysis project Ga0209373, IMG submission 187173) | Freshwater pond sediment microbial communities from the University of Edinburgh, under environmental carbon perturbations - High... | ecosystem: Environmental > Aquatic > Freshwater >... | reverse complement strand
AGAAATCAGAAAATACACAACATTAAAATATAAAAAGAGGAAAGCCGATAGGCTACCCTCTTATTTTTTTTAAGTATATAATTGGAAACAGTTGGAAACTACTAAAACACAATCTTTATTTTGCGAACTTAATAGTATTTTATTACCATATACATTTTACATCTTCTTTGACCATTCCGCAAGCAAATTTTCCATCAAGTTTATTAATGTTGACATTTGATACCTTGTAAATCCTCTTTCGAATCGTTTTTTAACTGTATAATGCTTTATCTTCTTATGAGTAAAAAAACTACATTCTAAGACACGTTTATTATATTTACACTCTATACAACTATATTTCGGAAATTCCCACATACGGCATTTTACACCGCTACAATGACGGCATAAACACCAATGGCAATAATTGTTAGCAATATAGAATTTCATATATTAACAACATTATGACATTCATCAGCATTAAGAATTTTTACAATATTTTGAGCATTAGTACAACTATTTAAAATCAATAACAATCTTTCGTTTTCACCGCAGATTTCATAAATTCCCCAATGACAAAATACATCACGAATAACATATTTAAACATTTTAATCACTCCATATCTTGATTATTTTTTAATAATTCTTGTGCTTCTTCCACTGACAAATTCGCAACGTCAACAAAATCTGATGTATAACAAAATTTATAATCTTGTAAATCATACCCTTTTATACTTTGCAAATCGTCAGCACCTTTAAGACCTTGACTTGCATAATAACTATGTGCACCGAGTTGAATGTTATTATCAAGCATTGTTTTTGTTATGTACTTACGCAAATAAAACGAAGCCTTTACACTATCTTTGATTGTATCTAAGGACATATAACCAAATTTATTAAAATACGGAAGCCAATGCATATATTCTTGACCGTCATTTCCTTTATTACCATTCGGTACAATATCAGCTTGTGGAATACCTTTAATTAATCCATGTAAGTGCCAAGCACCGTCTTTATGTTGCTCGGGAACTAACAAATATTTTAAATCAACGCCCTTTATACGTCTTTGATTTCTAATAAATTGAGACAAATCCTTTATATAATTTTTAAGATTATATCTATCGTATTTTTTACTATCCAATGTTAACGTCACAAAATAACCCCAATCATTACAAACAGCAATCTCAAACACTCGACTTTTCCCCCTAATCAAATTATTTGTTAATTTTTCATCATTAACAGTGTTTTTCTCTGAAAATGTACGAACACCGCCATTGAATTCACCTTTTAAAACAATCAACTTGAAAAACTTACCACCATAAGACTTTAAATATGTAATATTTCTAAGTTGCTTTTTACGTTCATAAGCAAACTGATTATAGGTTAAATCTTTAATATCCATAATATGATATAACAACTCCCAAAAAGGAATTTTTTTGACTAAGTACCGCTTTATGATATAATGTCAAGTAATAAGGAATTCGTTTTTTTAAATTTGCTTTACGTTCAACAAGTTACACCAACAGGGGAGCAAAGCAGACAATTCTTTTTATTCGTTATTGCGTTCCCCTGTACCCCTTTATACTTGCTTTTGATGTAATAGGGCTTATTTATATCGATATGGTTAATATTTTGAGTTCTAAGCCCCTAAATAATCATCAATAGTATTTCGGCTATCTTCTTCCTTTTCTTCCCCTAACATATCATTTTCCGATATTTCAAAGTTCCAACGTTCCCAAACCTTATTAGGATAATCATTTCTATGCCAACTATCAAACAATTTCCAATATTTAGGACAATAATAATATTTATGACCACCGAGGATAAACGGAACGAAAGAAAACACAGCTTTTATCTGGCCATCTATAACGTCAAATTTGCGCTTTATAGCCTTTGTATATACAAAGTAAGGTATTAACGACCTTTCAGTTATATAAACGGTATCAGCCAAAGAAACAAGTTTCTTGTCTATATCGACATCTTGGGAGTAAAAATGCACATCAAGTTCATAATGCCTATGTAATTTAAAAAACATCAAAGCTTCTTTACTGAACGTCTTAAAATCCCTATTGTTATATTCAATACCAGCTTCATCAATCAATAAAATACCACGTTCAATATTTACCTTCATTAAGTCTTTTTCTAAATCAATTATTTGCGCACCCTTTAAAGGCATATTAGACCAAACATTACAACCCTTAACAAACTCGTATTGTTCTTTACCTTTATAATTTTGATAATCCTTTTTTCTATATTTAAAAAGCCTTTTCAAAGACTTATACATATTAGCAGCGCTTATTGTTGTCTTACCCGAACCAGGCAAACCTATGTACAAAGAAATCAATTAAATCACTCCTTTTAAAGTTTTATTCCCTATCCGTAATTTCATTTACGGATAGGGAACTTATAATTATCTACCTTTTCTTAATTTAGCCACAAAACCAACAGCACCGCCAAGAACCGCCATACCAATACCGATTAACAAAATAGGTTGAGCAGTAACCAAAGTTATAACATCACCAGCAGTATCAATCAGCATTGTAACAACACCACCAATGCTTGTGAAAACCGTTTCCATAATTTCACACCTCCTTTTATGTATTTTTATATATATTATTTGCCTTTACCAAACGCAAATCGAAATGGTAAAGAACAAAAGAATATAAACAATCCAAACAATCCCATAGTCAAGCTAATAGCAATCGTATATTCAAGCCATTCAAAGCCAACAGCAGGCGAACCACAAAAAAACCTTATTAATTCTAAAATTGGACTTGTCATAATTTCCACCCCTTAAAAGCAAAATTCGTAACAAATGAAACTATCATCAATGATAAAATATATGTAAAATACATAATAACTGTATTTAATTTATCTTTAAATTCTTCATCACTTGCAATCATAACATCAAGAGCAGAGTTGATTTTTTGTTGCTCTATAATCTGATTTTGATTAAACTCTCTAAACTCTTGTATAACCTCATTACTAATTACAACATTATCGGTCTGCTCACTTTGAAAAATCAATTGCCTTGTTTTATAATCGTATAAATCCACCGAGCTTTCCAAAATTTCCATATAATTGCTATCAGTATCATTAACAACCGTTTTTGTTACAAAAGTAGGTGTAGTACCAGCAACAACATAGTACCTAACATCACCATTCAGCAATAATTTTTTCAATAAACTATCAACAAATATAGGATTTTTACTTTGCATAATAACAATAACATTTGATGTAGATTTATAAGTAACCGAATAATTATATCCGTAGTTATTATCGACATAAGCACCATCAGCAAAAACAGAAATACCAAATAAAAAAACAATAACAAATATCAATAAAAATCTTTTAATCACCTTTTGCACCTCCACTACTACCACTATTAGACATTAAATCTATTATAAAATCCAATACCATATATAATGCAGTTGACAATATAATAAATTGACCGATAGTAAGAGTATTGAATAAAGGCATTTTAGTTGTATATAAAAATTGCCATATTTTATTTAAAATACCAACAATGAACAAAATAACGGACATCAAATCACCTCTTCAATACCAATTTTAAAATAACAAATCCAAATCCAAGAACAATTAAAGCAACAAGTTGAGGAGGCAACCAAGATATTAAAGGCTTAATCATAGATATAAATTCTTCAAAGCCAACAAATAAATCTTTAATAACTTGTATTACAGTAGTAAATAAAGTTGCTATAAGTTTAAAAGGATATGTAATAATCCAAATCAAAAAAGCAAATCCGAATTGTATATCACCGTTCCAACCTTCAGGAAAATCCTCACGTTTAGGCATATCACCAATAGCATTATTACTTATATTAGAATTTCCACCATAATCAGGAGTTCCATTCCATTCATCTTGACCAGTTCTATCGTCTAAACCATCACCATTAACATCAACAAAATCATCAAAGCAAGTAACAGTAATATTAGCATTATGAACACCGCCCAAATAATCAGTTAAAGAAACATTTAAAATTGTTTCAGTATTCCAATTAACAGCACCTTCAATTTTTAAAAATCCACTAACTTTTGTTCCATCAGACGATACATCAAAACTTTGATAATTACCTTCTTTTGGTCTATCTTCTCTATAACCAGTAATACCCCAATTCAATTGGTCATTACCATCATAAGGAATATTAGTAAATTGAACAGTCATAACAATTGCATTTAATTTTGATTGCTTGAAACCATCACGAGGCAACAATATTTTTAAATCACTATTTGCATTTATAGGTGGTGGTAAATTACCCGAATAATGAGAACCATCAACATTTTTAATAACACAATTTTGATATACAATTTCCCAACCAGAAATATTAGAAATTCTAATTAAATTAGGATAAATATTATAATAAGTATCTTTAAATGTAGTAGTAATAGAACGCCAATTTTGCCACTTATTAGCTTCAGTACCCTCCCAGAACGAATAACATTCAGTTAAATAAGAAGATTTAGAAATAAACAACCCCAAGCCTTCTAAATCATTAATACCATTATTAAATCCAACAATAACATCAACACCCTCTGGAACAGAAAAAAACTTAGCTTGACCATTAAAAAATATAACTAAATTTTGTCCAGAAATAGGGTCGAGAGGTAATTCAACAAAATCGGGTTCAGATGCAAACGAAGTAGTAAAAATACAAAGGGCGAAAACCGCCCCTATTAAAACAAATAGTTTTTTCACAGTTTCCGCCCCTTTCATTTAAGACACCTTACGAATATCAACAATATCTATTTTTCCCCACCTTGGCGAATAATCAAAATCAACAATATATTCCTTGTAAAACTCTATACCGTTTAAATCTTGCTTTAAAACTCTGCAAGAAGCAGTTTCCGCTCCACTTTGAACCAACCCCAAAGTATAAACCGTTCCCTTTGCTGACACCTTATTTTCAAGACCTAACAACACGCATTTACTTGACATTTTCATTTTTAATACACTCCTTTTTTTTATTTGTTTTTATATAAAACCAATTCCAATTGGTATTAACCAAAATATAATTTATGAACATATCTATCAGTAACAAGCATTATATCCGTAATATCTCTACCAGTTAATTCGACATCAAAAAGGCGACCAAAACAATAACTCAAAAAACATAATCTACAAAAATCAAGGTCATCAAATTTCAATTCTTTATTTTCAAAATATTTTAACAACCAAACATTAATCTTTTTTTCAAGTTCTTTATTTCTCATAAATAACACTCTCTTTTCTCTTTTAATATTTTTCGTCAATTGCGATAACAATTAACTTAATGACATATTAGCATATTATATGCTGATTTGTCATTGGATAATATGACAAAATAGCATACTTTATTTTATGCAATATGCTATAATGTCATAAAGGAGGTGTAAAATATGTACACGGAAGCAATACCATCTAAATTAAAAAAAGCAAGAGAAAACACAGGACTTTCACAAAAAGATGTTGAATTAGAAACGAACATAGAACAATCAGTATTGACAAGATACGAAAACGGAAAAAGAAAACCAACAATAGAAAACTTAGGTATATTAGCAGACTTTTATGAAATAAGTGTTGATTGGTTACTCGGTACAAAAGGCGGTAAGAAATCAGAAAATACACAACATTAAAATATAAAAAGAGGAAAGCCGATAGGCTACCCTCTTATTTTTTTTAAGTATATAATTGGAAACAGTTGGAAACTACTAAAACACAATCTTTATTTTGCGAAGTTATTACTTTTCCTTTTTATGAATTGCACAGTAAGCAACCTTCACAAAACTTAACTCCACTGCCGAAAACATTTTTTATTGTATTTAAAAGTTCAAGATTTTTAATATTTTCCTTCTTATGCAAAATTATTATTTTGGGTGAAATCGAAATTAACGAACTTATCAAAATATCATCAGATTTTATTTCGTCATTATCCACATCTATAAATTCATTTGAACACTGAGTTGTTATCTCTTTTTTATTATCATCGAAAATTTTATAGCTGCCTTCCTCTATAACTACATTAATCTCGTTATACTTTGATTTTTGAATGCTTACAAAATATTTTAGTAATTTTATAAATTCGTTATATTCCTTCTCTATCAAAAAATCATCGACAGCTTTTTCAATTATTTCGCCCAATTCTTCTTGATATTCTTTTAACCTAAAATTTATAAAACCCTCCAACGTTATATCATCGGTGGTTTGTAAATATTCGCTTAAATTTTTGATAATAATTTGATATTTTTTCTTATATAAATAATTACTTAAATAATTATCTTTATCAATTAAATAATTTATCGCTTTATAATAAATATCCTTTTTTTCAAGAGGATTAAAATAACAATAATTTTGATTTATTATCTTTGCTATAAACTTATTTTCATATTCTTCTATTATAATATCTGCAATTGAATCGATAATTTTTAATTTGACATAATCATTTTCACTATATAACTTAACAGCATTACTGCCTGTTTCCACAGCAATTTCATTACCTATTTCAGAATTTAATCTTGATAATATTTTATCATGAACCTTTTTAGCATTAGTAATAATAGATATCTGTTGCAATGTCTTCACATCCTATTAAATAACTTATGCCTGTATTATAGGGATTATTGAGCCAATATCAGTTAGCATACCATCGTAAAGAGATATTATGTTAACCGAATATTTTTTGCAAAAATTAAAAATATCAATGTAATTACTATGATTTTCTATTTTGCCGCAAAAAGCTAATAAATTTTTATCTATAAGACCGCAGCAGCCGCCTAAAAATCCATAATTCATATTTTCCAGCATAACCATACCCTCTTTTATTAAAAGACAATCAATGCCATTGCTGTTTAATATTTTCGCTATTCCTCTATCGGCTGTTATCGCTGCATTTTCACTTATAACACAGGTTGCACATTTAGTATAGCCTTGTTTTGTGTTTAATATACTAATGTTATCCTGCCTGCAATAATCCAAAATTTTCTTTTCGGTATGCGATATTTTATGCATTATAAAATTTCCGATTCTATTTACATTATATGCAATATCGTATGGGTAGTTACAGGATAATTCTGTGCTTCCGCAAATTACAGAAAAACCAAGGGGTGTTAATATTTTATTATAATAATAAAAGGTTGAAGGCTCGCAAATGATAATATTATCACCTATATGAAAAATTTGCATATCAGGATGAGTGGAGATATTTTGCATAACATTGCTTAGTTTTGTAGAAAATATAGCTGTAATATCTAATTTATTTAGATTTTCAATAAATTGCAAAGGAGCATTTTTATCTATTATAGCATATCTAACTTTATTCGTTGGTAAGAATGAAGTTTTTAAAAACATAAATTATCTCCTCACATTTTTTCAGATATGTCATATTATGATAATGAGCAATCCCCCTTGCTACCAATCGACAATTAACATTGTTGATTGTTTATATAACGGCGTGGCATTTTTAATTTTTTAAAAATACCACGCCGGTTTATTGTTATCTTTTATCTAATTCTTCTTTAACCAATTTGTTTAAAAGCTGTGGGTTGCCTTGACCTTTTGTTGCCCTCATTGTTTGACCAACCAAAAAGCCGATAGCTTTATCTTTTCCTGCCTTATAATCTGCCACTGATTGAGGATTATTTTCGATTATTTCTGTAACAATTTTAAGCAGTGCGCCTTCGTCACTTATCTGAACAAGCCCCTTCTCTTTAACAATTATTTCAGGGTCTCTTGGATTTTCAAAAAGCTCCTCCACAACTTTTTTGCCTGCTGTGTTGCTGATTGTTCCATCCTCTATAAGCTTAATAAGCTTTGCCAATTGCTCGGGAGTGAACGGAATTTCCGATTGCTCTAAATTCTTTTCATTAACTAAACGTGAAATATCACTTAAAATCCAGTTGTTAACAGATTTTGCATTTGCCCCGAGTGCCACGCAATTCTCTAAAAAATTAGCAAGATGAATGCTTGATGTTATTTGAGAAGCATCGTATTCCGAAAGGTTGAATTCCTTAATGTATCTTTCTTTTCTGGCGTTTGGAAGCTCAGGCAAAGTTTCCTTAACAGCTGCCACCCAAGCATCGTCAATTGCAATTGTAACAAGATCCGGTTCGGGGAAATATCTGTAATCGTGAGCTTCCTCTTTGCTCCTCATGGAATAGCTTGCGCTTTTTTCATCATCCCATCTGCGAGTTTCCTGTGTTATTAAATTGCCCATCTCCAGCTCAATAGTCTGCCTTTTAACCTCATATTCAATGGCACGAAATGCGGCTCTAAAGGAATTTACATTTTTCATTTCCGTTCGAGTGCCAAATTCTTTTTGCCCCACAGGTCTGATAGAAACATTAACATCACAACGAAGTGAACCCTCTTGCATCTTACAATCGGAAACGCCTGTATATTCAAGGATTGATTTTAAGGTTTCTAAAAATTCACGAGCTTCCTCTGGGCTTCGCATATCAGGCTCCGAAACTATTTCGATTAATGGGACACCACAGCGGTTATAGTCAACAAGTGTATTTCCGCCGCTTGCATCATGCAAAAGCTTTCCTGCATCCTCTTCTATGTGTATTCTTGTAATTCCTATTGTTTTTTTAACACCGTTAACCTCAATATCAACATGACCATTTTTGCATATTGGCAAATCGAACTGAGAGGTTTGATAAGCCTTAGGTAAATCGGGATAAAAATAGTTCTTTCTATCCTGCTTTCCTATTTTTGTAATCTCGCAGTTGGTTGCAAGCCCAGCCTTTATTGCATAATCAACAACCTTTTTGTTAAGAACAGGCAAAACACCGGGCATACCTGTGCAAATGGGGCAGCAATGTGTGTTTGTTTCACCGCCGAATTCGTTTGGACAACCGCAATATATTTTCGAGGCTGTCGAAAGCTCTGCGTGAACCTCCAAGCCTATAACTGTTTCGTAATTCATATCTTCCCCTCCTCCTTATAATCCCGGGCGCACTTTGTGAAAATCTGTATTTTGCTCGAAGGTGTAGCCAGCTTTTAAAATTGTTGTTTCATCAAAGGCTTTTCCGATAAGCTGCATACCAATCGGCAGACCAATTTCATCAAATCCGCATGGAATAGACATTGCAGGAAGCCCTGCTATGTTTATAGAAACTGTGCATATATCCTCTAAATACATTTGCAGTGGGTCTGTTGTTTTTTCTCCGATTTTAAATGCTGTTGTAGGTGCGGTTGGTGTTAAAATAACATCAAATTTATTAAAAGCATTTTCAAAATCGTTTCTGATTACAGTTCGAACCTGCTGTGCTTTTTTATAGTAAGCATCATAATAGCCGGAGCTTAACGCATATGTTCCAAGCATTATTCTTCGCTTAACCTCTGCACCGAAGCCCTCGCTTCGTGTTTGTTTATATAAATCATTCAAATCCTTAAAATTATCTGTTCGGTAGCCATATTTAATGCCATCATAGCGAGCTAAGTTAGAGCTTGCCTCCGCCGATGATATAATATAGTAGGCAGGCAGTGCATAACGTGAGGCGGACATTGTGAAATATTCAACTGTTGCACCAAGCTTTGCATAGACTTCAATTGCTTTTAAAATAGCATTTTTAACCGAACTGTTTATTCCGTCGCCTAAATACTCCTCCGGAACGCCTATTTTTAAGCCTTTAACATTGTTTTCAAGAGCTTTTGTATAATCAGGAGGTGTTATCTTAACGGAGGTGCTGTCTAACGCATCGTGACCTGTTATTGTGTTTAGAACTAAGGCGCAGTCTGTTACATCCTTAGTTAGTGAACCAATTTGGTCAAGAGAAGATGCAAAAGCGATAAGACCATATCTTGAAACCATGCCGTAGGTTGGCTTCATTCCAACAACGCCGCAAAAGGAAGCTGGCTGACGGATTGAGCCGCCTGTATCCGAGCCTAATGAATACACTGCCATATCAGATGATACAGAAGCGGCAGAGCCTCCTGATGAGCCTCCGGGAACACGGTTTAAATCATAAGGATTTTTAGTTTTCTTAAAATAAGAATTTTCGTTAGAAGAACCCATTGCGAATTCGTCCATATTAAGCTTACCGATTATCGGCGCATTGATACCTTTAAGCTTTGACGTAACAAAAGCATCATATGGAGGCACGAAATTTTCTAAAATCTTTGATGCACAGGTTGTTTTAATTCCATTTGTGCATATATTATCCTTAATAGCCATAGGTATGCCTTCAAGTGGCATCAAGTCTTGGTTTTTAGATATTTTATTATCAACAGCCTGGGCTGTTTCCAAAGCAAATTCAGGAGTTAATGTGATATATCCTTCAACGCTTTTTTCAACATTTTCAATGCGTTCTAAAACAGATTTTGTTATTTCCACACTTGTAACCTCTTTTTTATGTAGCATAGAGGATAATTCGTGGGCAGTTAATTTATATAATTCCATATTTACCTCCCTGTATTATTCAACGACTTTTGGAACACAAAAGCATCCGGCTTCCTTGCTCGGAGCATTTTGCAATAATAAATCACGGTCAAAAGAGCCTGTAACCACATCTTCTCTGAATACATTTTCAATTTTAATCGCATGATTTGTAGGTTCGATATTCGTTGTATCAATTTCGGACAGCATATCCGCAAAGGTAATTATGCTTTCCATTTCAACTGCAAGCTTGTCCGCCTCCTGCTCGCTAACATTAAGGCGTGCAAGGTTTGCAACATATTTAACATCTTCTTTTGATATTTTCATGGTTATAACATTGCTCCTTTCGAATTTCTATATATTATACACCAAAATTTGCATAATTGCAACTATTTTGTAAGTGCTTCAAATTCTGATTCATCAATAATTTGAACACCTAATTGCTGTGCCTTTACAAGCTTACTGCCTGCTTGTTCACCCGCCAGCACATAGCTTGTTTTTTTGGAAACACTGCCCGATGTTTTCCCTCCGTAATTTTCAATTATTTCCTCTGCTTCATCACGGGTGTATTTTTCCAATGTGCCTGTTAAAACGAAGGTTAAGCCTTCAAAACGATTATCCTTTATTAAACTTTCGTATTGCACATTAACCCCTGCAAACCTCAGTTTTTGTATTATATCAACGGCAGAGCCGCTGTCAAAAAATTTCACAACGCTGTTTGCCATTGTTTCGCCCACATCAAAAATATTTTGCATTTCTTCTGCCTTTGCATTTGCAAGAGCATCAATAGTTTTGAATTTTTCAGCAAGTATTTTTGCGGATTTGCTCCCGATATGCCTTATACCAAGTGCAAAAATAACTCTTTCTAATCCTGAACTTTTCGATTTTTCAATGGCATCCAGCAAATTTCGCGCGGATTTTTCCCCAAAGCGTTCTATTTTAATTAAATCATCAAATTTAAGATAATATAAATCCGCACCTGTTTTAATTAAATTTGAATTAACAAGCTGTTCAACAATAGCAGGGCCTAAACCATCAATATTCATTGCATCTCTGCTTGCGAAATGAATTATATTCCTTAGCATTTGGGCAGAGCATGCAGGGTTTATGCACCTTACGGCAACCTCCTCTTCCTCTCTTATAACCGCTCCCCCGCACACAGGGCAATTTTCAGGCATATTAAAAACAGTTTCTAAACCGGTTCGCTTATCCTTTACACTCTCCAAAACCTCAGGGATAATCTCTCCAGCCTTCTGTATAATCACTGTATCGCCAATTCTTATATCCTTTTGTCTTATGTTATCTATATTATGAAGGGTTGCACGGCTTACGGTTGAGCCGGCTATTTTTACAGGCTGTAATTCTGCGGCAGGGGTTAAAACGCCTGTTCTGCCAACCTGAACCGTGATATTCAAAAGCTTTGTTTCCGTTTTTTCAGCTGGATATTTATAAGCAGCCGCCCAGCGAGGTGATTTGGATGTGCTTCCCAAAGCCTGTCGCTGATTAAATGAATTAATCTTCACAACCGCTCCGTCAATATCAAAGGCAAGTGCGCCGCGAATATCGCCTATTCTTTCAATTTCATTATATACATCATCAATATTATTAAAGGTGTTATATGTGGGGCTAACCTTAAAGCCTAAGCTTTTTAGCAAATCAAGGCTTTCGGTGTGAGATTGCAAATCTCTTCCCTTAATTTGCTGAATGTTAAAAACAATTATATCCAAATTTCTTGATGCGGTGATTGAACTGTCAAGCTGACGAAGTGAACCTGCCGCTGCATTTCTGGGATTTGCAAACAAGGGCTTTTCCTCAATTTCACAGCGTTCATTCAATTTTGTAAAACTATTTAAGGGCATAAAAACTTCTCCACGAACCTCTAAGAAAGGAATACTTTCCTTTAAGCGAAGGGGTATGGTTTTTATCGTCTTTAAATTAAGTGTAATATCCTCACCTATTACGCCATCTCCTCGGGTTGAACCACGCACAAAAACACCGTTTTCATATTCTAAGGATACGGATAACCCATCTATTTTCATCTCTACAACATATTCAACATCCATGCTAGTCAGGATTTTTTTAACACCAACATCAAAGCTTCCCAGTTCTTCTTTTGAAAAAACATTTGAAAGGCTTTCCATAACAACGCTGTGCCTAATTGTGCTAAAGCCTTCCTTCGCAATTCCGCCTACTCTGTTAGTTGGGGAATTTTCAAGCTTTTGCTGAAGGTTTTCTTTTTCTAAATTTATAAGCTCTTGCATTAGGGCATCATATTCAAAATCTGATATTTCCGGGTTATCCAAAACATAATAATTATAATTATGCTTTTCAATTTCGTTAATTAAAAAATTCATTCTCTCTTGTATCATACTAATTCCTCCGTTTTGGATATTATATCATTCTTTGGTATTATTTTCAATATTAAAATATGTATTAGGAACGGTTCCTACAATTATTGCCTCTGTTAGCGGAATTGAGGTTAAAATGTCACAATCAATTTTTCCAATAGGCATAATGGCGGTAACCCTTGCAGTTGCATTCAAAATAATTTCGTGCTTTGTTTGGTTAATTCCAGCGCTAATAAAAGAATTATTAAAATCAATTTTAATATCACCCACAGTTAAAAATTTTATAGGTATTTTTGGTCCATATGTTGATAACAAATAATTGTCCATTAGGCTGCCCATGGGGATACTGATTTCTTGTGAGTCTATATTTATAATTTTTTCTTGTACGTTTAATATAATTGTAGATTTTATGTAATTTATTTTAACCATATTTGCAACCATTGCAGAAATTTGACCATCGTTATTTTTTTCTATTGTATATAAGTCATTATAATTTATGCCTTGGGTATTAATTATTTCCGAAACTGTTTGATTTATAATAAGAGTTGCAGTTTTTTTAACTTTTGATTCCGCTAATGTTTTGGCAAGTGGTACAATTCGATTATCCAGTACAAAATAAAAAAGAGCAAAAAGAAAAATTAATGCAAATATAAAGATATACTTGTTAGCCTTCTTTTTGTTATTTCTGTTATAATGAAACGAATATAAAAAGCGAGATTTAAATCTGTTTCTGCTTATTTTCAATGCATTCACCCCTTAATGTTATTATTATATTCATTTATATTATAAATAGATACAAAATTAAATAAAAGCAGCCTGTTTAAAGAATAAACAGACTGCCTCATTTTTAGAAAAACTTGTTATTTCAAGCCGTTTTCATATGATTGAATCATTTTTTTAACCATTTGTCCGCCAACAGAGCCGGCTTGTCTTGAAGTTAAATCACCGTTATAACCTTGCTTAAGGTTAACGCCTACTTCAGAAGCAGATTCCATTTTGAATTTGTTAAGTGCATCTCTTGCTTGTGGTACTAATGTTCTATTAGCCATTTTTGCATCTCCTTTGTATATAAAAAGTTATATTGTATTACGGGGTTATTTTTTGTACAATACTATAATTATATACTGGAAATATTTTGTTAGTTTAAATAAATTCATTATTGTTGAAAAACTCAATTTTATTTACAGAAATTTCGTAAGCGATTTTAGTAATATTTTCATCATTATCAGCTTTTTTTACATATTCTCTGCTTTGAATTCTTCCTGTTATAAAAACATTATCGCCAACATTTAATTTTTCTGCAAATTTGGCGTTTCTTCCCCATGATATACAGGGTATGTAATCGGATTTATTATGTGTTCTGTTTACCGCTAAGAGTATATCCGTTATCTCTCGACCGAAAGGAGTTGTGCGGTAAATAGGTTTTTTGCATATAAAGCCATTTAGCTCAATGTTATTTACATAATTAATTTTGTCTGTTTTGCTTATAGATTTTGCAAAAAGGGTTAATATCAATTTATTACCATAGCTTGTATAGTTGTTATAAGACCTAAACTGACCGCTAACCATAACAATATCTCCGATTTTTAAATTAACCGCATAAAGCAGATTTTCAGAAATAGTAACAATTATATAATCTGCAATTTCGGATAATCTGGGTATCTTTATTGAAAAATAGTAAAATTTTTCGGAATAAACCTCATGGCTGAAATGAAAATCGCTAAAAACCTCTCCGATTACTTCTGCTTTGTTATTTGTATGAATATTATTCATTTTTATCAACTCTCCTGTCAATCTTATGTTAAATCCTATATCTATTTTATTCCTTAAAAAAGATATTAGAACATTTGGGACAAGAAAGTTTTTACATAGCAGAAAAACTTTTTTATTTATTCAATGTGCTTAAAAAAGCTATTATCAGCTTAGTTGAAGTATCCGCAGCTTTTAAAACAAATTCAGGGAAATCAATATTCGAGGAATCATCAGCGCCATCTGATATTGCTCTTATAACGCAAAAATCAACATCAGCTAAGCTGCAAACGTGTCCAATGCTTCCTCCCTCCATTTCCACCGCAATTGCATCAAATTTTGAAACTAGATTGCTTTTAATTTCATGGCTTTGAATAAATTGGTCACCTGTTGCGATAGTACCTACATACACTTTGGTTTCAGTTAAAGAAACGGCGGCGGACATCATTTTTTCAACAATATTTTTAGCACATGGTATCTTAATCGAACCAATTTCGCTGATTAATCCAAGAGGTTCACCAAGGGGCGTTAAATCAAAATCGTGCTGCACAACATCTTTGGCAATTACAACATCAAAAACATTTATATTTTTTCCCAATCCGCCTGCAACACCGGTGTTTAAAATTAAATCAACATTATATTTAATTATCATAGTTTGTGCGCAAATTGCGGCATTAACCTTTCCTACACCGCATTTTGCAACGGCAACATCACAGCCGCACAATTCTCCAATACTAAATTCTATTCCGCTAATTATTTCTGTTTTCAAATTTTCTATTTTATTTTTTAATTCATTGACCTCAACTTCCATAGCTCCTATTATTCCAATTTTCATATATTTCACTCCTTTTTATAATATAATTATATACTATATCATAAATTAAATCAATTTAGTAATAATAAATAAAAAAAGTGTAAAAACTTGTGTTTTTTTGTTAAAATAAATAATTAAAAGATATAGAACTTTGCCATTATTTATAGTATAATTAAAAGGATTTGAAAATTTTTTTAATACGAGGTGTAAAATGGATAGAAAACATTCTAAAATTGCAATCATCGGCGGCGGCTTTGTTGGAGCTTCTACTGCCTATTCAATTGCTACAAAAGGAATCGCATCTGAAATAGTAATTATAGATGCGAACACAGAAAAGGCAGACGGAGAAGCAATGGATATAAGCCAAGCTATGTCAATGCTTTGCGAAATGAACATCTATTCCGGTGGTTATTCCTGCATTAAAGATAGTGATGTTATTATTGTTACAGCAGGTGCAGGCAGAAAACCCGGCGAAACAAGACTTGATCTTGCTAAGAAAAATGTTAGCATATCAAAAGATATTGCTAAAAATATCAAAGAAAATTACAATAGCGGTGTTATTGTTGTTGTTTCCAATCCAGTTGACATTATTACTTATACAATACAAAAAGAAACAGGCATACCTGAGAATATGGTTTTTGGAACAGGTGCAGCTCTTGATACTGCAAGGCTTAGATATATGCTTAGCGAAAAGCTTGGTGTTGATGTTAAAAGCACTCACGCTTACATTGCCGGAGAGCATGGAGACAGCCAGTTCCCTGTTTGGAGTTCTGCTCACGTTGCAGGTATGAGTCTTGACAAATATTGTGAAATAAAAGACATAGTTATTGACAAAGAAAAAATGGAGAACGATGTTAAAACAGCAGGCGCAGAGGTTATTAAAAGAAAAGGCGCAACATATTTTGCCATTGCTTCTGTTGCAACAAACATTGCTGAAGCTATAATTAAAAATTACAAAACAATTTTCACAGTAAGCACCTTAATGCACGGTTCTTACGGTGTTTCCGATATGTATATAAGCTTGCCATGCGTTGTTGGACGCAATGGTATTGAGGACGTTATTGAATTCGACTTTACTGCGGAAGAATTAAAAAGATTTCAAGATTCTTCAAAGGAAATCAGAAACATTTTAGATACTATATAATTTAGGAGGAAAATCAAATGACTATTCAGGAACTTGCAATGCAAAAACATGAAGAATGGAAAGGCAAAATTGAAGTAACCTGCCGCGCTCAGCTTAACAACAAAGAGGATTTATCTGTTGCTTATACACCCGGTGTTGCAGAGCCGTGTCTTGCAATCTCAAAGGACGTGGATTTGTCTTACAAATACACACGCCGTGGTAATTTAGTTGCTGTTGTTACAGACGGCACTGCTGTACTTGGTCTTGGCGATATCGGTCCGGAAGCAGGTATGCCTGTTATGGAAGGTAAATGTGTGCTATTTAAAAGATTTGCTGACGTTGATGCTTTCCCTCTTTGTGTTCGTACAAAAGATGTGGACGAGATTGTAAACATTGTTAAACAGCTTGCCGGTTCATTCGGCGGAATAAATCTTGAAGATATTTCTGCACCTCGCTGCTTTGAAATCGAAAAGAAATTAAAAGAAGTTTGCGATATTCCTATTTTCCATGATGACCAGCACGGAACTGCAATCGTTACACTTGCAGCAATGATTAACGCATTAAAGCTTGTTAAAAAAGATATTGCTGATATGGAAGTTGTGGTTAACGGCTCCGGTGCTGCCGGAATTGCAATCACAAAGCTTCTTATGAGCATGGGCCTTAGAAAAGTTATTTTGTGCGATACAAAAGGTGCTATTTACGAAGGTCGCGATGGTCTTAACTCTATTAAATTAGAAATGGCTAAAATTTCTAACCTTGAAATGAAAAAAGGTAATTTGGTAGATGTAATTAAAGGCGCTGATGTATTTATCGGTGTTTCTGCTCCTAACACATTGGACGAGGCTATGGTTAAATCAATGGCTAAAGACCCAATCATTTTCGCAATGGCAAATCCAACACCTGAAATTATGCCTGACCTTGCAATTAAAGCAGGTGCAAAAATAGTTGGTACAGGACGCAGCGATTTTGCTAACCAAATTAACAACGTTCTTGCATTCCCTGGATTATTCCGCGGCGCTTTGGATGTTAGAGCAAGTGATATAAATGACGAGATGAAAATTGCAGCAGCCTTTGCTATTGCAAATGTTATTGACGAAAGCGAAATTAAACCTGAATACGTTATCCCAACATCTTTTGACGAACGTGTTGCTCCGGCAGTTGCAGCGGCAGTTGCAAAAGCAGCAAGAGACACAGGAGTTGCAAGAATATAGCTTCGCTGAAACGGTGTGTTGAAACGCCCTGCGTTTCTTCCGTTGTTATAGCTTCGCTGAAACGGTGTGTTGAAACGCCCTGCGTTTCTTCCGTTGTTATAATCGTTTTAAATCAAGCAGAGTAGAAATTTGTGCGTTGTATCAGTTTAAATTATTGATATGCAGTGCCGTTTGAACGGGGAGTTGTCAGACGGACGAAAAGGAAACTTACGGTACAAATTTCGCATCCCGCTGCTACATATATTGGGGAAATCTATCTCTTTTTATGTAGCTTAAAAATAAAAGGAGGTAGATTTTTTATGTATTTTTTTAAAAACCTTAAAGCATCATTTAAAGAAATTAAAAATGTTTCTTCGTTAACAGGCTCTTCTATTTTTACCGCACTTAATATCATTATCCATCAGTTTTTTACGGTTTTTATCACTAACACCTTGCACGTTTCTTTTACATTTATATCAGTTGCTTTGTGTGGTATGATGTATGGCCCATTTGTTGGAGGTCTTTCAGCCGTTGCGGCAGATTTAATCAAATACGCCATCAAACACGACGGTGCATTTTTTATTGGCTTTACATTTAACGAATTTTTACTTGGTTTTATATATGGCTTATTTTTATATAAAAAACGTGTAACTCTTCTGCGTGTATTTTTCGCACAGCTATTTGCAACCGTAATCGTGAATTTAGGATTAACATCAATGTGGCTTTCGATAATGTATGGTAAATCATTTATGATTCTTCTTTCAGCACGTATTGTAAAAAATCTTATTATGCTACCCATTGGAACAGTGGTTATATTTCTTTTAGCAAGATCAATTGAAAAATATATAAATGTAAGAAATCAATAGTAGTTAATTTTTAAATAAATTTTCTATGCTACAATAAACACCACAACCCTTGTGATTGTGGTGTTTGTTAATGCTTTTCCAATTCCAAAAGGTGTTTTTTAACTTCTGTGCCGCCCGCATATCCAACCAAGCTTCCGTTCGCACCGATAACACGATGGCAGGGTATAAAAATCGGAATAGGATTTTTATTATTCGCAAGACCAACCGCTCTGTATGCTTTTGAATTGTCAATGGTTTCTGCTATTTCCTTGTAAGAACGGGTTTCGCCATATGGAATTTTGCATAGCTCATACCAAACCTTCTTCATAAAATCAGTTCCCTGTGGAGATAATGGTACGGTAAATTCTTTGCGCAAACCATGCAAATATTCATTAAGCTGTTTGCCGGCTTTATTTAAAACTTCAGTTTCTTTAATGATAAATACGTCAGAATCAGGGATATTTGCTTCAAAATAAAGGTTTATAATTAAATTATTATTCTCAGCAATTCCAATTTTACCAATATCCGTTTGATAATAAAATATATTAAACATAAAAACAACTTTCCTTTTCAAAATATTTAATTGTCATCGGGCAAAATATCTGTTTTAACAGTTGTTCCAAAATGCAAGGAATCCTCACCAAATTTGTGCCTTAATTCAAAAATAGCTTTTTCCAGCTTTTCTTGCTTTTCACTATTTCTATTGTTTTCAAATATATTAATCTGATTTTGGAAATTATCCTTTACTAAATTTTTACCTGTAATTGTCAACATTCGAATTGGTTTTGATATGTTCCAGTTGGTTTTAATCAGCTCCATGGCAATATTCATAATTTCTTTCGCTAAATAAGTTGGCTCTTCAAGTGTTTTTTGCCTTTGAATTGTTGCAAATTTATCATCCCTTATTGTTACAGCAATAACCGTGCATTTTTGACCGTGTTTCCTCATTCGCATTGCAATTTCATCAGATAAAGTTATAACTCCTATTTTAATATCATCCATAGTTACAAGATTTCTTTTAAAGGTTATTCCGTTGCCGATTGATTTTAAATCGGTTTTATCATATGCAGATTTAACAGGGCTGTTATCAATTCCGTTTGCATAATAATAAATAATTCCGCCCATTTTACCAAGAGTTTTAATGAGCATATTTTTATCAGAACAGGCAAGCTGACCTATTGTTTTAATCCCAATACTATTTAGCTTTTTAACAGTTTCTCCGCCAACGTAAAACAAATCCCCCACAGCAAGCGGATATGCAATTTCTTTATAATTATTTTTATCTATAACAGTTGTTGCATCAGGTTTTTTATAATCACTGCCAAGCTTTGCAAAGATTTTATTATAGGATACGCCTACAGAAATGGTAAGATTAAGCTCTTCTTTAATCCTGTTGCGAATTTTATCAGCAATGGTTTTTCCGTCACCAAAAAGAGCATAGCTTCCCGTAACATCAAGCCAGCTTTCGTCAATTCCGAAGGGTTCTACCAAATCGGTATAATCCTGATATATTTTGTTCGCAAGCTTTGAATACTTTGCATATAGGTCATGGCTTGGCGGAACGATAATTAAATTAGGACATTTCTTTTTTGCCTGCCATATTGCTTCTGCTGTTTTAACATTAAATTTTTTGGCAAGCTCATTTTTAGCCAAAATAATGCCATGACGGTTTTCCACATTTCCTCCAACCGCCATAGGCACATCTTTAAGCTTTGGATTAAGCGCACATTCAACAGATGCGTAAAATCCGTTTAAATCACAATGGAGAATAGTTCTTTCCACAAATAATCATCCCTTGTAATATTTAATCCAATGTAAAAACAACAGTTAAAAGCATTTTAAATTGCTCAACTGCCAAAAGCGCATGAGAAACATTTGCAGGCATAACAATTGCTTCGCCTGCTTTAACGGTGAATTTTTCGCTTCCAATGGTAATTTCCGCAACGCCGTCAAGCAGATAAACCATTGCATCACCTGTTGATGCGTGGGAGCTTATTTCCTCACCCTTATCAAATGCAAACAGCGTTATGCTAACAGGTCTGCCCTGGGCAAGGGTTCTGCTTACAACCTGACCTTCTTGATATTGAACCAAAGAGCCTAATTCAACCGCCTTCGAAAATTCGATGTTTTTGATAAAATGTTCCATAATAATGCCTCCTCTTTTGTTTTTTTTTATAATTCTTGAATAAATGTGCAAATAACGTCAATTACTGTTTTAATATCATCAATTTTAACTGTTTCCACACTTGTGTGCATATATCGCTGAGGCACAGAAAGAAGAATACATGGTATTCCCTTTTTAGAAATTTGAATAGGCCATGCGTTTGTACCAGAATTTCCCGCGCACACTTCAATTTCATAAGGAATATTATTGTTTTTTGCAATATTTATAATTTTTTGAGATAAACCGTGATGCAAATTTGGTCCAACCCCAATAATAGCACCGCTTCCCAAATCAAAGCCTTCGGACTTATTTGTGTATGGGCTTGTCCCATGAGTAACATCTACGACTATTGCAATGTCCGGATTTATATTATATGCCCCTACCTTTGCACCTCGGCAGCCAACCTCCTCCTGCACCGAAGCAAGTGCAGTTACCTGACAACCTATTTTTTTGTCTTTAAGCCGTTTTAAACATTCATAAAGAACGAATATTCCCATTCTGTTATCGATGGATTTAGAGGTAAATTTATTATCCATAAGCATATCTGGTGATACTTTATAGGTTATTGCATCGCCGATACGTAACATTTTTGTTAATTCATCAAAATTATATCCTGTATCAATAAAAAGGTCGTCGATTTTATAATTTTTCTTATTTTCGTTTCTCTGCTGCAAATGTGGAGGCTTAGAGCCGATTACTCCATAAACCCTTTCCTTTCCGTGAATATAAACCTCCGCACCGGGCAGGGTTGCAATATTCACACCTCCAATTTCCGTAAATTTAATGAATCCATTTTCATCTATACTTTTAACCATAAGTCCTATTTCGTCCAAATGGGCTTCCAGCATTACGTTGAATTTTTCGCCATTATTCATAATACCGATTACATTGCCCAAAGCATCCCCCTCGGTATGTTCACAAAATTCCGAAAAAAGCTCTTTAACATATTTTGCAATTTCAAATTCAAAGCCACTAACACCGGTACTGCTGCAAAGTTTAAATAATGTATCCATAAAATTTATAACCCCATTACAATTTCTTTAAATAAATTTCCGCGAACTTCAAAATTTTTAAACATATCAAAGCTTGCACAGGCAGGGGACATAATTATTATATCTCCCATTTGTGCGGCTTGCTTTGCCAGCTTTACCGCATCTAAAAGTTCTGTTGCTTCTAAAATTATCGGGTTATTTCGGCTGTATCCCTCTGAATTTAAAACGGAATATTTTATTTTTGGCGCGGTTTTTCCAATTAAAACAAGAGTTTTAACCTTCTCTACAATATCATTTCCCAAATCATCAAAAGGTATTTTTTTATCATATCCGCCTGCAATTAAAATAACCTTCTGACTAAAGGAATAAAGCCCTGCACGAGTCCTTGTAGGACTGCTGGCGATGGAATCGTTATAGTATTTTACTCCGTCAATTTCACGCACAAATTCAATTCTGTGAGCAACCCCTCTGAAAGTTTTTGCAACAGCTTCGATTGATTTTTCGTCTGTCAGTTCATAAACAGCAGCAATCGCAGCCATATAATTTTCAACATTATGAACCCCGGGAATTGCAATATCATCAATATCTATAATAAATTTATCGTTAAAATATATTGCATTGTCTTTAATATACACACCGGATTGAATGTTTTGTGTTCTGCTGAAAAAAATCACCTTACCAATTGCCTTTTGTGCCATTGAAGCGGTAATTTCGTTATCGTAATTTAAAATCAGCTTATCATTTTTGTTTTGATGCGCAAAAATATTCTCTTTAGCGCTGATATATTCTTCCATTGATTTGTGAATATCCAAATGATTAGGCGAAAGATTTGTAACAACTGCAATATGGGGGCTTTTTTTTATGGTGTGAAGCTGAAAGCTGCTAAGCTCCAAAATGGCAATATCTGCTTCGCTCATTTTTTCTGCTTCGCATAGCAAAGGCTTTCCAATATTCCCTCCAAGCCAGCATTTATAGCCCTGCTGCTTTAAAATTTCATATATTAAGGTTGTGGTTGTTGTTTTACCGTCACTTCCTGTTACGGCAATTATTTTGCAAGGGCAAACCTCAAAAAAAGCTTCCATTTCAGATGTAATAACGGTTCCATTTTCTCGAGCTTCAACCAACTGTTTGGTATCAATATGAATACCAGGTGTTTTAAAGACTATTTCCTCATATATATCCTCTAAATAAGCATCACCCAAAATAAGCTTAACGCCAAGCTCCTCTAATTCAGATGCAATATTCACAAGTTTATCCGCTGTTTGTATATCTCTTGCAACAACATTTGCTCCACTGTCCACAAGCATTTTAATAAGCGGAGTGTTGCTGATGCCAATTCCTATAACTCCAACCGTTTTACCGTAGACCGAAGCCTTAAAGCTTTTTAATTTGTCGTTCATAATAAGTATCATGCCTTTCATACTCACGATTTTAAAAAAAATGAATATTATTAAAGCACCTAAAAAATTGGTGCTTTAATTTTATCATATGTTATTAAAGATTTTCTTCGTTTGTTGTTTCCTGTGGTGCAGTTTCTTGTGTTTCTTCTGCTTTTTCTTCCTCGGCAGACGGTTCTTCTTTAATTGAAGGCTCTAAAAGCTCTTTAATGCTAAGGCTAACCTTTTTCTTTTCAAAATCAATTTCAGTAACCTTTGCCTCAACCTCTTGCCCTATTGAAAGTACATTTTGAATTTTATCAACACGTTCTGTAGATATCTGAGAAATATGGATAAGTCCGTCAACAAAAGGCATTATTTCTGCAAATGCACCAAAAGGAACAATGCGAACAATTTTAGCAGTTACAGTATCGCCAACTTTAACCTTTTCTTCAAGCAGCTTCCAAGGATTTTCCGATTGCTTACGGAAGCCCAATGAAATTTTGTTCTTTTCTTTATCCAATGCTACGATATAAACCTTAACTTTATCTGAAACATTTAAAACCTCTGAAGGATGCTTAATTCTGCCCCATGATAATTCGGAAATGTGAACAAGTCCGTCAACACCGCCAATATCAACAAATGCACCGAAATCTGTAAGTGATTTAATGACACCGTCATATTCCTTGCCAACCTCAGCAGATGCCCAAAATGTTTCTAACAGTTGCTTTCTAACTTCGGATGCAACAGATTTGATTGAACCTACAATTTTTCTCTTTCTTGGGTTAAGATCAATAATTCTGAATGAAACATCTGTTCCAACCAAAGAATTTAAATCCTGCACAAATTGTGTGCTTGCCTGTGAAGCAGGAACGAATACACGCACTCCATGAGATAACACAATAAGTCCGCCATTAACAGCTTCCACAACCTTACCGGCTAAAATTTCCTGTGACTCCAATGCACCCTCAATCTTTTTCCAGCCTGCGATTGCATCAATTTTCTTTTTGGAAAGCATAACTGTACCCTCAACATCGTTAACTCTAACGACAAAAACTTCAATTTCATCACCGATTTTAACTATATCATCGGTAGAAACAGATGGATCGTCTGTAAGTTCACCAATTGGAATGACACCATCTGCTTTTGAGCCGAGGTTCACATAAACTTCTGTTGGTGATATACTTATAACTGTTCCCTTTACTATTTCACCTGATTTTAGGCTAACCATAGATTTTTCAAGTTGTTCTGCGAAGCTTAGCTCATTTGTGCTTTCAAGATTTTTTTCTTCTGACATGGTACTAATGACCTCCTTAATAATCCATTCAGGTGTGGAGGCGCCTGCCGTAACACCTATAATGCTTTTATGCAAAACCGCTGATGGCAGTTCCGATAACGTTTCAATGCAGTATGTTTCATTACACACACTTTTGCAAATTTCAAATAATTTCTTAGTATTGGAGCTATGACGACCTCCAATTACAAGCATTGCATCAACCTCTGAAGCAATCTTTTGAGCTTCCTGCTGACGTTTAATGGTCGCACTGCATATTGTATCAAATATTAGTACCTTTTGGCAAGATTTTTTTGCAATTTTTTTAATTTCTTCCCAAATATTTATTGAAAATGTGGTTTGAGCAACTAAACAAATCGGTTTTTCCGACGAAATTTGGCTGAATTTATCAGCAGAATTTACGATAATAGCGCTGTTTTCGCACCATCCGTTTATTCCTTGAACCTCCGGATGTGCAATATCTCCGATAATTACTATCTGATATCCATTTTTATAATTTTCACTTACTATTTTATGAATTTTTTTAACGAAAGGACAGGTGGCATCGATAAATTCAATATTTTTATTTTTTATTTCTTCATATGTTTCAAGCGGAACACCATGTGTCCTAATAATAAGCCTGCTGTTATCCTCGATGAAATCGATAGAATTAGCTTCATATACTCCGATATCATGGAGCTTTTGCACAACCTGCTCGTTATGAATCAGGGGGCCTAAGGTATATATTTTACCATCAAAAGCATCGGGCAGATTGCACGCAATTTCAATTGCTCTTTTAACCCCGAAGCAAAATCCGGCACTGTTTGCAAGTATAATTTTCATTTTCAGCTCATTTGCCTTTCAGTGAATAAATTGTTTTCATAAGTGAAATAGTAAGCTCGTGCAATTGCTCTTGTGATAATTTAGTATCATAATATTCATCATAATAGATAGGCTTCCCAAAAATTAAGTTTGTTTTCCTCCAAAGTTTATATTTTCCATCAATTTTGGTAGGAAGTATAGGCACCTTTGATTTTATAGCAAAAAGCACCGCACCGGATTTTGCATCCTCAATATTTGTATTTGAACGTGTTCCCTCCGGAAAAACGGATATAATCTTACCGTTTTTTAATATGGAAATAACAAGCTTAAGTGCTCCAATTTCTGAATTGCCGCGGCTTATGGGAATTGCCCCTATTCCTTTTAAAAACCAATTGGTAAAAGCAGTACTAAATAATTCCTTCTTCGCTAAAAAGTTCATTCTTCTTGGCATAAAAGCTGCTATAAACGGTGCGTCGTGGTTGCTTTGATGATTACCGCTTATAATAAATCCACCCTGCTTCGGCACATTTTCCTTTCCGTAAACAGAAGGAAAAAAGAAAATTCTATAAAAAAACCAAACTATTGGAATTATACAATTGTAAATTATAGTAAATATCATAATGTATGTTCCTTAATGGTATTCAGCAATAAATCAATAGATTGCTCAAGACTGTTTCCGCTTGTATCTAAAATTATTGCATCATCAGCCGCCTTAAGAGGTGCAAATTCACGGGTTGAATCATTGGTATCCCTGTAAATAATATCCTCTTTAACTTTATCAAAATCTGCCTTATCGCCTTTTTCAATTAACTCTTCATATCTTCTTTTTGCTCTTTCTTCGACTGAAGCTGTAAGATAAATTTTTAAATCTGCATTAGGCAAAACATTTGTTCCAATATCCCTTCCATCCATTATCACGCTGTTATCATGTGCTAATTTGCGCTGAAGCTCAACTAATTTAATTCGAACCGCAGGTACGGCGGATACATCCGATGCCGCAATGGAAACCTCCGGAGTTCTTAGCAAATTTGTTACGTCAACACCATCTAAAAAGACTAATTGACCCAATTCACTAAATTTAATTGAAATATCAATGTTATTCATTATATTTATAATTTCAGCAATATTTAATTTTGTGTTCAATCCGCAGGAAAGCGCCTTTAAACCAACTGCTCTGTACATGGCACCGGTGTCGATATATATGTATCCCAATTGCTTTGCAACAATTTTGGATATAGTGCTTTTCCCCGCACCTGCCGGCCCGTCAATTGCTATAACATTATTTTTCATTGGTTTATAACTCCTTTTGCTATATTATACACAAAAAAATCATTTTGTACAATATTATTTAACAAAAATTCTGCCTAAAATTGCAATTTCGGAATTTACATCAATTCGCTGTGGCAAAGCTATTTTTATATTATCCGAAAAGTTAGTTAAATTAACACTAAAAGGTGTTTTAACCTTACTGCCGTCAATTTCGATAACCGAGTTATCTGCCACAACAACTTTAATTTCGTTTTCAAAAAAGGTTGCAATCGGTTCACCGTTTTGCAAAACCTTTATTTTTGAGCAATCAGTAATGCCCGTAACAGACAGGGTAATTTCCGCAAGCCTTGAAGAATTTTCTCCATTGCTTACATAAATACTTTCTTCCTTATCAATTATGCTTAAAAAATTGCGCATATTTGGTGTTGTAAGCGCAAGCTGTGCAGTTAGCATAACCGAGATTAAAATAAAAAGCAAAGTGTTAAAAATTTTACTTAAATTAAATTTAAATACTTGCATAAAACCACCTCAAGATTATTCTATGCAATTTTGTATTTTATATTACGCATTATCTCCTGCTAAATAGCCTGTGCTATATGCTATTTGCAAATTAAAGCCGCCTGTGTATGCATCAACGTCTATAACTTCGCCTGCAAAGAATAATCCGCCAATAAGTTTTGATTCCATTGTTGATGGGTTAATTTGAAGGGTATCAACACCGCCTGATGTGATAATCGCTTCTTCGATAGGTCTGGTTCCGATAACGGTTAGTGGCATTTTTTTAAGTAGCTGCACAAGTTTTGCACGTTGCAGCTTTGTGATTTGATGAACTTTAATGTGTTCATCAATTTCCGAAAGCTTTATTATAATTGGTATCAGCTTTTGAGGAAGCAAATCATCAAGAGCATTCGAAAAATTTTTATTTGTATTCTGCAAAAAATCCCTTTGAATTCTTTTGTCTAACTGTTCAATCGTCAGCGCAGGCTTTAAATCAAGGTTAATTTTATATCCATCACCTTTAATATGTGCGCTTGCACTTAAAATAACCGGGCCTGAAACACCAAAATGGGTAAACAGCATTTCCCCAAAATCATCATAAACGCATTTTTCGTTTTTTATAACCTTTATTTCTATATTTTTAAGGGAAAGGCCCTGAAGCTCTGCCGCCCAATTTTCTTCAATAACAAGCGGAACTAATGATGGTTTCGGCTTAATTATGTTATGCCCTAAATCCTTCGCAAATTTATATCCGTCCCCGGTTGAACCGGTTAAAGGGTATGAAGCACCGCCGGTTGCTATAATAATACTGTTTGCATAAATTTCATTATTATCCGCCAAAACACCGCAGACTATACTATTTTCTACTAAAATTTTTTGAACGGTTGCTGTGATGAACTTAACATTAAAGCTTTTAGCATATCTTATAAGAGCCTCCGCAACATCCTTTGCGCTGTCAGACTGAGGAAAAATCCTTCCCCCACGTTCAGTTTTAACAGGAACGCCTACAGATTCAAATAAATTAATTGCATCATCATTAGTGAACGAATAAAATGCGCTATACAAAAAATCCGCATTTGTTTTGACATTTTCTATGAATGTGGGAATATCTGCGGAATTTGTTATGTTACATCTTCCTTTTCCCGTTATTCGCAGTTTTTTTGCAATTATTTTATTTTTTTCAATTAAAATTACACTTTTACCGTTCTGCCCAGCTTTTGCGGCGGCTATAAGACCTGCGGGGCCTCCGCCGATAACAATAACATCACTTTTCATCCTGATCTACCTTTTCATAAACCTCGTATTCATCCCAAACATTTTCAAGCTTTTCAAAGGTATTATAAATATCCTCTTTTTTACGCATACCAAGTGCGGCGATAAGAGCATTAATAATACTAAGCGGTGCAACGAGGGAATCCACAAAGGAAGCGATATCGCTTCGTGCAATAAGAGTGTGGGTTGCAAATGAATTTAAAGGAGATGTTTCGCTATCTGTAATGGCGATAACCTTTGCATCTTGATTTTTTGCGTATTCAAGTGCTTTTATTGTTCGTGCGGAATAACGTGGAAAGCTGATTCCTATAACAACATCATCACTTGATACACGAAGAAGCTGTTCGAATATTTCGCTGGCACTTGTAGTATGTACAAGTCTGACATTATCAAAAATCAGATTCATATAAAATCCTAAAAATGTTGCAAGTGCAGATGAGCTTCTAACTCCTAAAATATAAATTTTCTTTGCGTTTATTATAGTTTCAATAGCATTTTCAAACGCCTGCTTATCAATCTCTTCAAGCGTCTGCTTAATTTTTAAGATATCAAAGTTCAAAACGGTGGTTAAAACGTCTCTGTCTCCCATACGTTTAGATGTAACCTCCATACGCTGAACAGATGTTAATTTTGTTCTTACAATTCCTTGAAGTGCTCGCTGAAGCATAGAATATCCATCATAACCCAATTCAACAGCAAAGCGTACAACTGTAGAACAGCTTACTCCTGCAATTTCGCTTAATACTGTGGCAGTCATAAATGCTGCTTTATCGTAATTATTCATAATATAATCAGCAATTTTTTTTTGCCCTTTGCTAAACTTGCTGTAGGATTTTTCTATGCGCTCTAATAAATCAGAATGTTTGTCCAACTTAACTCACCTCAAAGTTTATTTTACTATATCTTTACAGTTTTTGCAACCTGAAATAAAATAATCGGTTAAATCAAGTTTAAAAACATTGTCAATCTTTAAAAACCCTAATTTTATCAAAATATTTTCCAAAACAAAATTTTCTGATACAACAAGCTTTATGCCTTTTAAATCAATAGCATTTAGTATTGCTTTGCCCATTTCATAAGCAAAATCAGGCGCAAACTCCGTTATTTCGGTTAGCTCGGCAGTATCCTCTTTAAATGTTGCGGAAGCACTGCATAAAAGCTCTGCCTTTTCTTTCATTTCCATTGTAATTTTTTGTTTATCACAAAAAGTAGTATGTATTTCAATCATAAACCCATTACACACCCTTCAGATATTCAATTTCTGCCTTTGTAAGGTGTCTCCACCTTCCCATAGGTATATTTCCAAGCTGAATGTTACCCATGGAAATACGCCTTAATTCTTTAACATCATAACCTATAGCTTCAATCATTTTGCGAACCTGCCTGTTTCTGCCCTCGTGAATTGTTATTTTAAGCACATTATCCTTAAGCCAGTCCACTTCTGCCGGTAGGGTTTTCTTATCGTCAATTTTAACTCCACGCCTTAATTTTTCAACAGCAGCAGGAGTTGGCACTGCATTTAGCACTGCCACATAAGTTTTTTTTATTTCGTGCTTAGGGTGGGTTAAGGCATAGGTAATATCTCCGTCATTTGTAAGCAGCAAAAGACCTTCCGTATCACTATCCAATCTGCCTACGGGGAAAACACGCTCATGAATTTCATTTTTAATTAAGTCCATAACAGTAAGCCTGTTAAAATCGTCCGAAACGGTTGTAAGGTATCCAACAGGCTTATTTAGCAATATATATATTTTTTTAAATACAGGCTTTATTTTTTTGCCGTCAACCTTTACAATATCATAGTCAGAAACCTTTGTGCCAAGTATAGAGATTTTTTCATCGTTTACAGTAACTCTGCCTGCTAAAATAATTTCCTCCGCCTTGCGCCTTGAAGCAACTCCGCAATCGGCAAGAAATTTTTGTAATCTTATGTTATCCATTTTATATTCATTAACCTTTCGTACTGCTAAAATTTTAGTACTAATTTCTAAAAACTTGAAAAATTGCTGAGTAATTCTAAAAACAAATAATTTAATTTGTTGAAAAAATTACTTTTTACATATTTTTCAACACCCACATTTGCTACAGCTTCAGACCTTGCAATACAGGTGCCGCCCAAATATAAATCTACGGTTCCAATGGTTTGATTAATGGCTATCGGAGCTGTAACTTCTTTTGGGATATTATACACAATTTTAATATCATTTTGTTCATTATCTTTAATTGAAGCTTCGATATTATTTTTTGCATAAACAGACACCGTTTCGGCCGTTCCGCCTTTTACAGGTACAGTTTTAATATAATCATTTTTATTTGCAAAGGAATACAATTTATATTTTGAAAACCCGAAGTTCAGCATTTCTGTATGATCTCTCCAGTCATCAGAGGCATTTAAAGTTACCGCAATAAGCTTTAAACCATCACGAGTGGCGGATGAAACCAAACATCTGCCGCTCTTTTTTGTAAAACCCGTTTTAACTCCATCAGAATTATCATAAAAATAAAGCATTTTATTGTGATTTTTAAAGTGCCTTGTAAATTCACCTTCGTTTTCATTAACGGATTTTGATTTTGTTGCTACTATTTTTGCAAATAATTCGTTACTCAGCGCATATCTTGTAATTTGAGCCAAGTCATAGGCTGTGGTGTAATGATTTACATTATCCAAACCGTGGGGATTAGTAAAGGATGTATTAGAAAGCCCCAAGCGCTTTACTTTTTCGTTCATCATTGCCACAAAACCGGGAACACTGCCACCAATATGCTCTGCTATTGCTGCTGCGGAATCGTTCCCCGAATTTAGCATAAGCCCATATAACAAGGTTTCAAGGGTTACCTTTTCGCCACTTTTCAGCCATATTGAAGATCCTTCAACATGTGCGGCGGCATTAGATATTGTAACAACATCGGATATATTACCCTTTTCAACAGCGACGAGTAAAGTCATTATTTTTGTGGTGCTTGCCATTCCACGCTTTTGATATGCGTTTTGTTCCATAATAATTCTGCCTGTGTGTCCGTCAATTAAAATTGCGCTTTGTGCCGAAAGTGCAAAGCACACACGAACAGAAAAGCAAAATATAAAGATTAGAACAAAAATTTTCTTTAACAAAAAAATCACCTCATCATAATTATATGAGGCTGATTTTTGTATTAGTCTTTGTTTTTACCAAATAAGGAGGATATGCTTTTTGTCAATTCGGGGATAATTTCTATAATTTTTTCGACAGAAGATGTGGAATCTACGTTCAGCATTTTAACTTCCCCACCCGAAACAACTAAAAATCCAACAGGGTTAATTGTAACTCCGCCACCACTGCCGCCTCCAAAGCCGCTGTCTTTTTTTTCTTCCTCTGTGTTTTTAGCACCGTCGAACCCACCCATGCCAAAACCAAAGGACACCTTTGAAACAGGAATGATAGTAGTTCCGTCAGATGTTTCAATTGGATTACCTATTATTGTGTTTACGTCAACCATATCGCGCAATCCTTGCAGTGATGCAGAAAACAAGTTTTCAAGTTCACGTTCAGCCATTTAATCCACCATCCTTTAAAATTTTAATTTCTTCGTTATTTCTTTCAACAGTTTTTTTAATTCTTATTATTATGGAAATAAATTTGCAAACATTTGTTTCGAAAAATAAAGATACCTTTAAATCAAAGCATTGATTAATATAATTTGGAAAAATTGCAATGTTCGTCTTGTTTTTAACGGCTAAATATCTGTTTATAATACCTGTTATTGCCAATATTGCACTCCAAATTATTCCATTTGCAATTCCTGTAACTGCCGCATCTCCAAAGCCAAAATCCAGTGCAATATTAAAGCTGATAATCTTAATAGTCCTGTTAAATTGCTGTAATATGGAAATTATTTCGTGCTTTTCTCTTTCGTATAAATTTCGCCCAATATTAAATTTTTTTTTGAGTACATCCAAAGAAATTTTAGGAAATTTAATATAATCTTTATTTTTTTTGGGCGACTTTTGATTTTGAGAATTAAAAACAGTAAACAAAACCTTTTTAATGCCCATTTTAATTATTACATTTTCTTTTTCATAAATAACAGCAAAACGAAACGGTGAAAATAAAACAGCAGCTATTAAAATTAGGAAAAATCCTAAAATTGCTATGGCAACATACATATACTCACCCTTTGCTATATTATTTTTCTATTTCTTCCATATTATTCATATTTATTATTTCATCAATAACAAATTCTTCAAGAGGCAAAAGTTCACTTACGGAGGATAACGCAAAGCTTCTTAAAAATTCATCCGTAGTGCCGAAAAGAACTGGTCTTCCTGCAACATCAAGCCTGCCTTTTTCTTCAATCAAACCAATGTCAATAAGCCTGTTAACAGAATTATCGCAATTAACACCTCGAATATGCTCAATTGTGGAACGTGTAACCGGCTGTTTATATGCAATAATAGCCAAAACCTCAAGGGTCGCCTTAGAAAGCGGATTCTTTTTTTCGGGCTTTACAATCTGCTGTACATATTCAAAATATTCGCTTCTGGTTGACATCTGAAATTTATCGCCAAGCTGAATTATTTTTATTCCTCTTTTTTCGTAATTATATTTATCGGATAGATTAGTTATTATTGAAAATAAAGATGCTTTTTCAACTTCTGTAATTTCGGATAATTTATCAATTGAAATTGCCTCACCGGACGCAAAAAGTAAAGCCTCTATTATTGATTCAATCGTCTTTATCTCCAATATCATCTTTCATTCCCTTCTTTTTCACATAGCTTATTTCCAAATCATTCTTGCCAATGCCTACTTTAATTCTGTTCATTTTCATAAGCTCCAAAACAGCCAAAAATGATGCAACAGCTTCGCTTCGTGTTTTGGCACCTCTAAAAATATCTGTAAATTTAATTTTGCCCAGATTTTTAAGATTTAATAAGATATGCTTAACCTTTGTGAATACAGGAACGATTTCCCTACCCACCATTCCTTTAAAAACACCCTTTGAAGGTGGTTTTCTTTTTTGCATATTCTGATATATTTGCAGCATAGAAACCTGCAAATCAACCAAAGTAATTCGCTTTAGGCTTTCGTCTATCAATATAGGCTCAATATAATCTCGAATTTTGTAGAAAAAACGGCTTCCTGCGAACTCTCTTTCACTTAAAAACCTTGATGCTTCCTTAAAACGCTTATATTCAATTAAGCGTTCGGCAATTTCAAGACGAGGGTCTTCCTCTTCTTCTTCCTCATAATTTGGCAAAATCATTTTTGATTTTATGTACAAAAGATTAGCCGCCATAACCAAAAATTCGCTTGAAACCTCAATATCAAAACATTCCATTTCGGACAAATATTCCATATATTGAGATGTTATTTCCGAAATAGGTATGTCGTAAATACTAACCTTATTTTTATTTATCAGATGCATTAAAAGGTCCAAAGGACCTTCAAAAATTTGCAGTTTAAAAGAAATTTGTTTCATAGGTTACCTCATATGGGTAAAAATTCTACAAGTTTGAATATTGCAGTTATAAGATTATCTGCCCCTCTTGATAAAAGCGGAGTAACAATATTTGTTGAAAGCAAAATAATCATAATTATCATTCCATATCGTTCATATTGCATCAGAGTATAATATTGCCTGTTCGGCAGCACTGCAAATAATATTTTAGATCCGTCAAGGGGTGATATAGGCAAAAAGTTAAACATTGCAAGCATTGCATTATATTGCACCATCAATGATAAAAATATATAAGCATATTCATTTATACCATTTCCAAACTGTCTTGATAAAAACACCAATAAAACTGCACTGATAAAAGAGAGGACAATGTTCGAAACAGGCCCCGCAAGCGCCGTCAGCGCCATACCTCTTTTTGGATTTTCAAAATTATTCATATTAACAGGCACAGGCTTTGCCCAACCGAAGCCAACCGTCATTAATAATATAAAGCCAATCCAATCTATATGTCTAATCGGGTTTAGTGATAATCTGCCCATTTGTTTAGCAGTTCTGTCACCCAAAAAATATGCCGCATAGCCATGGCATATTTCATGCACAGTAAGTGAAATTAGCAAAATTGGCACTAATATCAGTAATTGTTTAAAATCCAAACCTCTAAGCAATTAATCACCTTCAAATATCGTTTTTTATTAAATCCTCGTAGCTTTCACGCTTAATTACAACTTTGGGTTTACCGCCGCTTACCATAACAACAGGCAGACGAGGTATCCTATTGTAATTACTTGCCATTGAATAATTGTATGCACCTGTTGCTAAAACGGCAATGGTATCGCCAACATTAATATTCGGCATATTTATATCTCTAATTAAAATATCGCCGGATTCACAGCACTTTCCTGCAATTGTAACAACCTTTTCGGGTGTTCCTTCAGGATTTTCAACCATAACCGCTTCATATTCCGATTGATACATAATGTGCCTTGGATTATCCGCCATACCGCCGTCCACAGAAACATAAGTGCGAATATTTGGTATTTCCTTAACGGCACCAACTGTATATACTGTTATACCAGTGGGCGCAACAATTGAACGACCTGGCTCCATAATAATGGTAGGCTGATTTACACCTCTATTTTTAGAAATATTTTTAACAACAATAGAAATTTTTTCAATATATTCGCTATATGCTATTGGGTCATGGCTTGTTAAATATTTAATTCCATATCCGCCGCCAAGGTTAAGCTCGCTAATTGTGATACTATATTTATCCTTAATATCCGCAATAAAATTCATCATTTTTTCAGCCGCTAACATAAATGGGGCTATATCAAAAATTTGTGAACCGATATGGCAATGCACACCAACAACATTGATGTTAGATAAACTATCTGCATATCTAATAATTTCTTCCGCTTCGCCTGTTTCCAACGCAACACCGAATTTAGAATCAATTTGCCCTGTCATAATAAAATCGTGCGTATGGGCATCTATTCCCGGTTTAATTCTGAATGAAATATTAGAAATTTTATTTAACTCCAAAGAAATTTTGTTTAATGTTTCAAGCTCGAATTTATTATCAACAACAATTCTTCCAACATTACTTTTTACAGCGTATGTAAGTTCTTCCTCAGTCTTATTATTTCCGTGGAAATATATTTTTTCTGCAGGAAAATTCACGCTTAATGCGGTGTATAATTCTCCGCCCGAAACAACATCCAAACCTAAGCCTTCTTCGTTTGCTATTTTGCAAATGTGCTTGCAGGAAAACGCCTTGCTTGCGTATAAAACAAGCCCGTTGCCATTATAATGCTTGTCCAGCGCATTTTTATATTCACGGCAATTAAGCCTGATTTCATCCTCGTCCATAATATAAAGCGGTGTTCCATATTCCTTTGCCAAAGCTGAAACGTCAACCCCGCCGATAGCAAGATTTCCTTTTTCATTTTTTGTTAAGCAATTCATTATAAACATATTTTATCACCTCGTTGAATTATTTTATCATAATTAGTTTATTGTGTCAAACTATAATGCTCGTATATTGAAATCGCAGTTTTTTCGTCAATTCCCGCAACTTCCTTTAATTCATCAATTGTTGCATTTTTAATTGCGGATATTGTTTTAAAGTGTTTTAATAAAATATTTCTTTTTTTATCCCCAACACCTTTTATGCTGTTTAGCTCGGATTTAATTGTGGCATTTTTATGTTTCTTTTTATGAGCTTCAATAGCAAATCTATGCACTTCGTCCTGAATATTCTTTATTGTTTTAAAAACAATGCCTGTTTTTTTAAGCCAAATTTCTTCCTTATCCGCAATAATTCCGCGTGTTTTATGGTTATCGTCCTTTACAATTCCGAAAACGGGAATTTGAACCTTTAAAAAGTCCAAAACTTCTTTTGCAACTGAAACGTGTCCTTTTCCTCCGTCTAATAAAATTAAATCCGGCAAAGGAGTAAATCCCTTTTCATTTTCAAGTCCGTTTGAAATTCTTCTGTATAAAACCTCTTTCATGCTTTTATAATCGTCAGCCGTTTGAGTGGAACGAATATTAAATTTTTTATAGCCGTTTTTCTTGAAAACACCGTTTTCAAAAACTATGCAAACACCAACACTGTCAGCACCCGAAATATTTGATATATCATAAGCCTCTATTCTTGTTGGAACATCAGCAAGATTTAAGGTGCTTTTAATTTCGAACATAAGGTCATCCAGTTTTTTGGTGGAAATATCGTTTTTCAATTTATTTAGCTTTAAGGTTTCCAGCGCATTTTTTTCAACCATTTTAACAATATTAAATTTTTCGCCCTTTTTAGGCACAATAAGCTTAATTTTATATCGTGTTTTCTCGCTAAGCCATTGCTCCAGCAAATCATTATCATAGACATCATTTTGCAATATGATGCTGTTTGGTATAATGCTCGTCATAGAATAATACTGTTTTACAAAATCCGTCATAATCTGCATATTATCGTCAGTATTTTCATTTTTAACGATAAAATGCTCCCTGCCCACAACTTTGCCGCTTCGGATGAAAAATATTTGAAAGCAGATTGTCTTGTTATCAGATACAAAGGCAATAACATCTTGATTTCCTTTAGTTTGAGAAACAACTCGCTGCTTTTCGCTTAATGTCTTTATTGCATTTATTCTATCCCTAATTTTTGCCGCTTTTTCAAATTCCAAATTCTCCGATGCTGTTTGCATTTGATTTTGAAGCTGTTCAAGAATTTTTGAATAATTACCTTCCAAAAATTGCACAACATCATCAAATATTTTTTTGTAATCCTCCTGCGATATCATATTAATACATGGCCCACTGCACTTTTTAATATCAAAATTTAAACATTGACGGTTTTTACCTATATCTCTGGGCAGAACTCTGTTGCAGGAACGCACATTGAAAATATTTTTAATTAAATCAATAGTTTCTTTAACCACAAACATACTAACAAAAGGACCGAAATATTTGCCGCCGTCATTAAGCCTCTTTCGTGCAGGCATTATTCTGGGAAATTCCTCGTCTAAGGTTAGCTTTAAATAAGGATAATTTTTATCGTCCTTTAAAAGTATATTATATTTTGGCATATACTTTTTAATCAGCGAGCATTCTAAAACAAGAGCTTCAAATTCAGTGCCGGTGATAATATATTCAAAATATGAAATATTATCAATCATTGCAAGCACCTTGGGCGAATGATTTTTATTGGTTTGAAAATATTGGGAAACTCTGTTTTTAATATTTTTGGCTTTGCCCACATAAATAACTTCGCCGTCTACATTGTGCATTAAATAAACGCCGGGGTTTTGCGGTAAGTTTTTAATATCCTCTTTAAACATAATTCTACCTCTCATAAGACAAAGCGCTCATGGCGCTTTAGGTACGAATCCGCAAGCATTTGTCAAGGTATAATCTCATCTTTTTCCTGTGTTACGAAAAAATAGCCCTGCAATAAAGCAGAACTATTTTATACATAAGTAAAAATTATTTAGCGAAATTCGAAGTAATAAGTTCCACAAGTGCAGAAACCGCTTGTTCTTCATCCGCACCATCTGCTAAAATGGTTATATTTACACCGCGTGTAATACCAAGCGAAAGAACGCCCAATAAACTCTTTGCGTTAACACGCCTTTCTTCCTTTTCAATCCATATACTTGATTTGTATTCATTTGCTTTTTGAATAAAAAACGTAGCCGGTCTTGCATGCAGACCAACTTGATTACAAACTAATACTTCCTTCGAAAACATAACATCGCTCCTTATACAATCATAGACAACTATTTATATATTATAGGATACTAAATTTTAACAATAAAGTCAACACTTTTTTTAAAAAATAAGCATTTTATCTTTTCTTGTGCACATTTCATCAATTCTGTTTACATAATCTGTAACTTCTTTTACATTAAAAATCCTTTCAATTCTTTCGCCGCCATTTAATACCATTTTTGTAACAGCACCGCAGCCTAAGGAAACAATTGTGGAGGTTTCCTCCATCATCATTATGTTATATAAGCATTCGAAGCCATTTTTCGCATACCCTACATTTTCAAGATTACCTAAAATATTTTTTTGTCTGTATAAATAATATGGATTTTTACCATTCTTGGTTAAATATTCGGAAGAATAGTCAATCATATCACAGACAGCCTCGGACTTTGTAAGATCATACAGGCTTAACGTTTGGAAAAGCTTAGAGCCTCTTTTGATGCTCATTGTGTGAACTGTTGTGCTCTCGGGTGATAAACGCTCTACCTCGTTTATTGTATATATAAAATCCTCCGTAGTTTCGCCCGGAAGCCCCGCAATAACGTCCATATTTATGTTATCAAAGCCGCATCTTCGTGCAAGCTCAAAGCTTTTATATATTTCATCTGCGCTGTGACGTCTGCCGATTAATTGCAAGGTTTTATCGTTCATTGTTTGAGGATTTATGCTTATTCTTGAAACATTTAATTTTTTTAAAGCAATAAGCTTTTCTTCGTCGATAGTGTCGGGACGACCTGCCTCCACCGTTATTTCACTAACAGAAGAAGTGTCAAAATATCTATTGCAGGCGGTTATTACCGTTTCTAATTGAGTGGGGGAAAGAGTTGTGGGAGTACCGCCGCCTATGTAAATCGAAACAACCCTGAAGCCTAATTTATCCACTAATTTAGAGGTGTATTCCATTTCCTTTACAAGAGAATCAACAAAAGGCTGAATTAAGTGACTGCAAGAGCTTGCGCTGTCTGTAACAAAAGAGCAATATAAGCATTTTGTTTTGCAAAAGGGAACACCGATATATATGCAAATATCATTTTCCTTAATATTTTTTAAAATATCAAGCTCTAAATGTGCAATATTTAACGATAGCAACGCCTTTTTTTCCGATACTCCCTGAACGGTGGTAAAGGAATTTAAAATTTCAGCGTCGGATAGACCTTCACTTATCATATTTCTAACTATTTTAACAGGGCGTATTCCTGTAATGCTTCCCCAATGATTATCCGTCATATAGCCCTCACATATTTGTTGTTTTCTTTTTCATATCCAATGGTTGTTTTAAAGCCATGCCCCGGATATACATCGGTTTCGTTTGGTAATTCATAAAGCTTTTCAATCGATTGCTTTATTTCTTCAAAATTACCTGTTGGAAAATCCGTTCTGCCAACAGTATCTTTAAAAAGCGTATCACCGGAAAATAAAACATCGTTAAATAATATACATATCCCTCCACCGGTATGCCCGGGTGTATGAAAAATTTTAAATTTATATTGCCCCAAATCAAATTCCATATTATCCTGCAATAATATATCCGCATTTATTTCAGGATAAAAATCCTTATCAAAATCGTGTATCATAATTGGAGCATCAAATTTTTTCTTAATTTCAGGAAGTGCCGTAACGTGGTCAAAATGACCGTGAGTTATTATAATGTATTTAACCTTATAATCATTTTTTCTAATCTCGTTTATTATTTTTTCGGGAGAATAGCCGGGATCAATAATTGCTATTTCGTTAGAAACTTCATCACCGAATAAATAACAATTTGTGCAATAATCACCAACTATAAGCTTTTTTAAAATCATAATTTCCTCCTATTGTTTTGTACGAACAACAGATGTTACGCCTTTTATTTTCCAAAAGCTTTTAAGCATTTTATCCAGCTGTTCCTTGTTTGATATTTCCACAGTAACGTTCATAATCGCAAGCCCGTCCTTTAAGCTTCGTGCATTAATGGCGAGTATATCCATTTTAAGATTTGTAATAACATTTGTAACCTCAACCATTAAGCCTTGCCTGTTGTTAGAAACAATTTGTATGTCTGTAATATAATGTGCCTTTTGATTATCCGCCCACCAAACATCAATAAACCTTTCGCCTTCTGCAAGGGCGGTGTTTTCCAAGTTCCTAACGTTTATGCAGTCCTTCCTGTGAACAGAAACCCCTCTGCCTCGTGTTATATATCCAACGATATCGTCACCGGGAACAGGATTACAGCACCTGGAAAAGCGTATAAGGCAATTGTCAATCCCCTTAACGATAATACCCTCGGTACTGCCTTTAAAATGCTGTTTTGTATCAACAACGGTGGTGCTTATAACGTCTTTGTCATTTTTATGATATTCGTCCTTGAATTTTGTTATAACCTTTGCAACCGGAAGTCCCCCATAGCCAATAACGGCGTATATATCATCTAATGAATGGACAGTATATCTTTTGCATAATTGTTCAATAATTTCTTTATCATTAAGCATAGTAAGGGGCAATCCGTTTCGCTTCATTTCCTTTTCAACAGATTCTTTGCCTCGGACTATGTTGCCTTCTCGGTTTTCTCTTTTAAACCAATCATTTATCTTCTTTCTTGCCTGTGATGTTTTAACAATTTTAAGCCAATCTCTGCTTGGTCCGTGAGGAACAGATGATGTTATTATTTCAACAATATCACCGTTTAATAATTTATAATCAAGAGGCACAATCTTGCCGTTAATTTTAGCTCCTGTTGTTTTACTGCCGATTGCACTGTGAATCATATACGCAAAATCAATAGGAGTAGAGCCTGTGGGTAGGTTTATAACATCTCCTTTTGGTGAGAATACAAAAACCTCATCCTCAAACAAATCTATTTTTAAAGAGCGCATAAATTCTTCTGCATCAGTTAAATCTTTGTGAATATCCAAAAGCTGACGCACCCATTCAAGCTTGGAATCCATATCGCTTTCGCCACTTATTCCTTCTTTATATTTCCAGTGTGCGGCGATACCAACCTCTGCAATTTTGTGCATTTCCCAAGTTCGTATCTGAATTTCGAAGGGACGCCCCTTTGGACCCATCAATGATGTATGAAGAGATTGATACATATTTTTCTTTGGCATTGCAATATAATCTTTAAAACGCCCAGGAATTGGCTTGAAAAGCTCGTGAACCAATCCTAAAACCGCATAGCATTCATTTATAGAATCAACTATTACTCTAACCGCAAGCAAATCATAAATTTCATCAATAGCAATGTTATTAGTGTACATTTTTCGATATATGCTGTAAAAATGCTTTGCTCTGCCTTCAATATGTGCTTCTATGTTCAGCATATTCAGCTTTGTATGCAAAACATCCTTGATGTTTTCTAAATATTCCTCACGTTCTTTGCGTTTTTGCGCAATATGGTCTGTAATTTCGTGATAAGCAATAGGGTCTAAATATCTTAAGGATAAATCCTCAAGCTCCCACTTTATTTTTTGCATACCAAGACGATGGGCAAGAGGTGCATATACCTCCATTGTTTCTCTGGATTTTTCACGCTGTTTTTCCTCAGTCATACTGGTTAGCGTGCGCATATTATGCAATCTATCTGCCAATTTAATGAGTATAACACGAATATCCTTCGCCATTGCCAAGAACATTTTTCTTAAATTTTCAATTTGCTGTTCCTCTTTTGTGCTGTAAGGAATTTTACCAAGCTTTGTAACACCTTCAACAAGCATGGCAATTTCTTCGCCAAAAAGCTCGCTGATATCGTTATAGGTGTATATTGTATCCTCCACAGTATCGTGCAGCAGACTGGCTACAATGGATTCACAATCCAGCTCCATTTCCGCCAAAATATGAGCGACCTCAAGAGGATGAGTAATGTAAGGCTCGCCAGAAAAACGCTGCTGCCCCGAATGAGCAACAACAGAAAGATTGAACGCTTTTTCAAGGGTCCAGAAATCACATTGAGGATTATACTTTTTAATTTTTTCTTTCAGTTCGTCAAACAAAGCATTAACATTATCCATAAACTCACCTACTTTACCATATCCCGAATAATCATCTGGATTTTATTTTCATCTCTAAAATTATTTATATCAAGTGTTCCTGCAACGGAAATCCTATCGCCTATTCTTAAATATCTTATGTAATCACCTAAAAAGAAGCCGATAACCTCTATATTTTTGCTATTTTTATCAATATTTAATTTAAGATGCTTTCCGTCACTCACCGTTGTAACAGATTTAATCTGTGCATTTGTAATTGAAAAAACAGGAGCGGGATTGCCCATTCCATAGGGCTCTAAGCACTTTAATTCTTCAACATTTTTAACTGTTAAATCCTGTGCTTCAACATCATAATCAATATTTAGTGATTGAACAAAATCACTTGATGTTAAAATTTCGTCTGCGTATTTATTTATCTTTTTTCTAAACCTTTCTATTTTTGCTGTTTCAATAGAAAGCCCTGCCGCCAACGAATGTCCGCCAAACCTAATTAACGTATCACTAACATGATTTAAAGCGTTGAATAAATTGAAATTACTTATACTTCTGCCGGATGCCTTTGCAGTATCCCCATCAATGGATATTAAAATTGACGGTTTATAGTATTTTTCTGTTATTTTTGATGATACAATACCAATTACTCCATGATGCCAACCGCTGTTTGCAACAACTATAATTTTATCGTTATTAAGATTTTCTTTTTCGATTATTTCAATAGCTTGATTAAAAATCTCTTTTTCCAAAGTTTGACGCAAAATGTTTTCTGATGATAATTCCGTTGCAATATTAAGCGCACGGTCTTTATCATTGCACAAAAACAGTTCAACGCTTTTATTAGCACTTCCTAATCGTCCTGCTGCATTAATTCTGGGAGCAATAATAAAGCCGATATTACCTGACGTAATCTGCTTTCCAATTAAATTAGTTGTTTGCAGCAATGCATTTATTCCCTCGTTTTCGTTATTGCTAAAATGCTTAAGCCCCATAATAACAAAAGCTCTGTTTTCCTTAATAAGAGGCGCTACGTCCGCAATAGTACCAAGGCATACTAAGGGCATATATTTTTTAATAAGGGGCGCTAAATCCCCATTACCATTTAATGCTGTAATAAGCTTAAAAACCACACCAACTCCCGCAAGCTCCTTAAATGGGTATTCACAATCAGGCTGCTTTGGGTCAATCACTGCGCAGCAATTCGGCTTGTTTTCCCCACACTCATGGTGGTCTGTAATTATAACATCTATGCCTAATTCTGTGGCATAGGCTACATCATCAATTGCGGAAATACCTGTATCAACTGTAATTATAAGCTTGGTTCCGCCTGATTTTATCTTATCTAATGCGGTGGCATTTATTCCATAGCCTTCATCAACTCTGTCCGGTATATAAAAATCCACACCGGCGCCGATTTGTTTAAGATACATATAAAGAATGGACGTACTTGTTACTCCATCAGCATCATAATCTCCGTATATTGTGATGTGTTCATTATTTTCAACAGCAAAATTTATCCGCTCTGTTGCTTTCTTCATATCCTTCAGCAAGAATGGGTCATAAACTGTTCCTTCTACATCATCTTCAAAAATATCCATACGATTATGATATACAATAGATACTAATTTAGAAAATTTCTTTTCGTTCATTATTTGTTCGCAAACGGAGTTGTCGATATTTTTGTACGTCCATTGTTTTTTGTTCATCGGTTTACACACAGCCTCTTCTTATTTAGGATTATTCGCAAATTCCTTCACAGCACTAATCATATCCGAAACCTGGCTTTTCATAATAACATATTCCGATTTTCCATTTATCTTAACTGCCGCAGTTCTATCACCGTATTCAACGACCTCCACTGTGTCATCTGCACGTCCGTCATTAAAGTTAAAAACAAATTTGCACATTACTTTATTGCCAACATTTCCGCTTGCAGTGCTTCTTAGCGTAAGCCCTATAATGCTTTGATAAGTTTTTTTGAATTTACTCTCATCTGCATCATTTCCATTTACGGTGTATGTTAATGTTTCTCCGGATTTTGCAATAGCAAGAGTGGTAGTTTCGTTATTTGCATAAAAGGTTATTGAATTAACCTTATCAATATTTTGTAAATAAATAAGAGTATCCACCATTATAAATGGGTCAATATCCTTATACGAAACGGAAGATAAATCAATAGTATATACATTAGGCGAATTTTGAAGCTTTGCATATATTTTGCCCTCTGTCTCGTTTCCAAGAAGCACAGTAACCTGCTCTTTATCCATCTCTTTAAGTTCAATTTTGTATCTCGGAACATCCAATCCATATTTTGCATAGGAATACGGTGCATCGTCAACATAATCTTTAATGCTGAAATTTAAGACATCAAAAATTTGCTTAGAGATAATTTCACCGTTGCAATCCCTTTTCATGGGGCTTATCATTTCCCACGCCGCAACCATGGCTGTTTCCTCTTGAGATTTTTCCGCTTTGTCTGTTTGGGGTTTTGCTTGCAATATTATATTCATATCTTTTCTTAAAATTGCAAATTTTTCAATACTTTTTTCATCAACCTTAGCAAGCTCTTTAAAGCGATATGCATCTAATTTATCCAAAAATTTACTGCATGTTGTGGTGTAAACCGAATATACGGTGCTATTATCTGCAATTTTAAAATAATAACCATTTCCTGTTGGTGTTTGATTACCGATAATAAATTGCTTTTCAGTTCCGTCTTTAAGCTTAATGGAAGGAGTTCCCGCAGGCTTATCAAGCCCGTAATCGGATAAATTGCCATTTTCGGTTATTATCGAATCCGCATAAATTGACGCAAATGATGAAACAAGCCCTTCAACACTTGATTTTTCAAGTGTTGCGTTTGGCATATTAAGCACAACCCAATTTTCGTTTGATTTTGAAATTGTGTAATTAAAATCAGGCGTTTTTATACTAACCGATTCAATATTTTCCTGTTCGATTTTAAAAACCGATATTGTTTCAGGAGTTTTTGAAGGTTCTTCAACTTTTTTTGGATTTATCTTAGTTATTGCAAAATATGCTCCAACAAGAACAATAAGCGAAACCGCCATTATAATAATTTTATTTCTCATAAATGGCGCCTCCTCAGCCATACGGTAAATCCAAATAATAATACCAAAAGCGGAATTAAAATTACAACGAACAAGAACCATAATTCAATCGCAAGCTGATTCATTTGCATAGAAGGCCCACTCAAGCTCTTTGCACTTATATTAAGAGGCTGCGAAGAGTCTGTCATATACACAATACTGTTTATAAAAAAGTCTTTATTCAGCTGCAAAAGCTGTTCGTTTAAAAACATTGTTGTTCCTGTAACCAAAATCTTTGAGGATTTATCATTCGAAAAATTATTGGTTGAAATTGTAACGATTGGCAGCGGTCCGGATTTATCAGCCGCCTCCTTTGTCATTTCCTGTGAATTTATATCAGATTTTGCGTATGATTTGCTTGATGTTTCCATCAGACTTTCAACCTTAACACCGTTTTTTTCATCCCATAATTTAGATATGCTCTTTGTAAATGGAATTGAAACAAAAAGATTATTAGAAATTAGTGCATCTGTAATCTGATGTTTTTTAAGCTCCGGTATAACACTGTAAGCCACATTTCCCATGACTTTTTTAGAATCGCCCTCAATTACAACATCATTATTAACCTTAATTCCCCATTCAGATAAATAGGCATCTAATTTTGGCACCTCGGACATTTGTAAATCATAATAAACCTGAATATTTTTGCCTGTTTTTGCATATTGATCAAGCTTTTCAATTTCTTCGGCAGTAAAATCCGTCTGAGGTGCGGCTATAATAACCATATCATATTCAGGCTTAAATCCGTCCGTCAAAATATTAAACTTTTCTGTTTTAAAATTCTCACCCTTTAATACCCCATCGGCAACGGTCATATCCTTCTCACCATGACCGCCGGTAAATGCAACCATAGATGTTTTATCACGTGTTATAGTTACCAAAGCGGAAGCAAATTTATTTTCAGCAACCAATAAATCCTGTGATTGGGTAAAATAATTATATGCAGTTAAATCAGATTCCGTAACAATCTTAAAGCTTTTTCCACTATCAAAAACAACAGAGCCGTAGGATATTTTAGCACTAACGGAATTGTATTTTTGCGCATACATAGGGGTTTTTTCAGGGTCTATAAGCTCTAATTTAATTTTCTTATTTTCATTTGAAAATCTTTCAAGTATTTCCCTAACAGGGGAGGTTATGTTCAAATCGTTAACAAAATAAATAATATTAACGTCTTTATCAATTGCTTTAATAATTTTTTTTGTTTCATCCGACAAAGCAAATATTTTGTTTTCCGTTAAATCAAATTTAAGGGAAAATTTTGTCGTAAGCATACCGCTGATTAAATTCAAAATAACCATTGCAACGATAAACCCTGCAATCAAGGCCATCGAGCCTGAACCATATATAAACTTTTTGCTTTTAAACATTTCTTTTAATTTATTCATATCTTCCACCCCTTTAACTCCAACGTTTTTTTTCTATTGCTTGTATTGTTAAAAATATAAAAATTGCAGAAAAAGTAATAAAATAAACGATAGAAGATAAATTAAGCACACCTAACGTAAATTCTTCAAAACGTTTAAGCAATGAAAACCAACCTAAAACCTTGGCAACAATTGGGTTTCCTATTGTGGAAACTATCCAATCAGAAAGCCAAAGAAAAAGCATTACCGCAAAGCTTATAATTGCAGATGTTATCTGGCTTTCTGTTAACGCAGAAATAAAAAGACCAATAGATAACAGCGCACAGCCAAGCAGAAAAAATCCTAAAAACAAAGCAATTATAGTGCCTAATTGTGGCTTGCCATGCAAAAATAATATGGCAGGGTAAACAAGCATTATAGCAAGAGAAATTCCATAAAGAGAAACAGCCGCAAAATATTTACCGAAAACAATTCCTGAAACCTTAATTGGTGATGTTAATAATATTTGGTCTGTTTTGTTTCTTTTGTCCTCTGCAATAAGCCTCATTGTAAGCATAGGAACCAAAAACAAAAATATTATGCCAACACTGCTGAAAAAACTAGCCATATCAGCTGATTGAGCAAATAAGTTAGCACTTGCAAAAAACCAGCCGGAAAGTAACAGAGTGAAGCCTAAATATATATAACCGGTGGGTGATGTAAAATACGCTTTAAGTTCACGCTTTAATATCGCTTTCATCTTCTGTTTCCTCCTTTATTATGTTTTTTTGTGTTGAGGTAAGCTCTAAAAATACCTCTTCCAATGATAATGATTTGTTAGTCAAAAGCAAAATTGGAAATTTCTTTTCACTAAGTGCAAAAAATAGAGGTTTTCTAATATCTATTCCCTCATTTGACGTTATTGTATAATCGTTAGCACCATCTTCAGGGCATTGCTTTGAAGAAATGGAATAAATATCGGGTATAGTATTCAAAAGCTTCATAACATCATCCTTAATACCCTCAATACGAACTGTTATGGTGTTGGAATTTGTAAGGCTGTTTGTTATGTTATCGATAGTATCACTTGCAACAATTTTGCCCTTGCTGATAATTATAACACGCTCGCATATTGCGCTGACCTCAGGCAAAATATGAGAGCTTAAAATTATCGTTCTTTCCTTACCAAGTTTTTTTATCATACTTCTTATTTCATTAATCTGCTTTGGGTCCAAACCAACGGTTGGCTCGTCAAAAATTAAAATTTCCGGATTTCCGACTAACGCTTGCGCAAGCCCGACACGCTGTTTATAGCCCTTTGAAAGGTTTTTAATTAAGCGGTGGCTGACGTCCCCAATTTTAAACATAGCCATAACTTCTTCCAAATGCTCTTTTTTGGGAAGCTTAACATTTTTAAGCTCATAAACAAAGCTTAGATAATCAATAACCGTCATATCCATATATAAAGGAGGATTTTCGGGAAGATAGCCTATGCGTTTTTTAACCTCCTCAGGATTTTTCAAAATATCAAAGCCATCAACCAAAACAGTACCTTTGCTTGATGAAATATAACCGGTTAAAATATTCATTGTTGTTGTTTTTCCTGCACCGTTAGGACCAAGCAATCCGATGATTTCACCCTTTTGAACGGTAAAGCTTATATCGTCAACTGCTTTTTTTGCACCGTATTTTTTGGTAATACTTTTAATTTCAATCATAAATCCACCTCCACTTAATCTATGTTAATAATTTTAATGCCAAGCTCCATAAGCTGTTTCGGTTCAACGGTGGAAGGTGCGTTTGTCATAACCTCCGATGCTGTTTGAACCTTCGGGAACGCCATAACATCACGGATTGATTCACTGCCCGTAAGCAGCATTATCAAACGGTCAAGACCAAATGCCAAGCCGCCGTGAGGAGGTGTTCCATATTTAAACGCTTCAAGTAAAAATCCAAATCTTTCCCATGCTTCCTCTTGTGTGAAGCCCAGTAAATTAAACATTTTCTGCTGAAGCTCGCCGTCATATATTCTTATGCTGCCGCCGCCTAATTCACATCCGTTTAGCACAACGTCATACGCTTTTGCACGAACCTTTTTCGGCTCTGTATCTAAAAGTTCAATATCCTCGTCCATAGGCGCTGTGAAAGGATGATGTATTGCAACATATCTTTTTTCCTCTTCGTCATATTCCAAAAGTGGGAATTCTGTTACCCACAAGAAGTTAAACTTGCTTTTATCGATTAAATCCAAACGCTTTGCAATTTCCAATCTAAGAGCGCCTAATGAACTATATACAATTTCGTCTTTATCCGCAACGAACAAAACAACGTCGCCAACTTCGGCATTTGCACGCCTTACAATTGCATCAGTTTCTTCTTGTGTTAAAAACTTTGTTACAGGAGATTTAATTTCGCCTTCCGTTACTATAAACCAAGCCAAACCTTTTGCACGATATATTTTAACAAAATCAACAAGGGAATCCAAATCACGTCTTGATAATTTATCTGCTGCGCCTTTTACGTTAATTGCACGAACACTGCCACCATCCAAAACTGCTTGAGAGAAAACCTTAAAGCCGCAGTCCTTAGCAATGTCGGACATTTGAATAAGCTCCAAGCCGAACCTTGTGTCGGGCTTGTCCGAACCGAAGCGGTTCATTGCTTCACTATATGGCAGGCGTAAAAACGGAGTTTCTACTTTAACTCCCAAAGTTTTTTCAAACATTTCAACTAACATTCCTTCGTTAACCGAAATAACATCTTCCACCTCAACAAAGGACATTTCAATATCTATCTGAGTAAATTCAGGCTGTCTGTCCGCACGCAAATCTTCATCACGGAAACAACGAACAATTTGAAAATATCTATCCATACCGGATACCATTAAAAGCTGTTTATAAAGCTGAGGAGATTGAGGAAGCGCATAGAAAGAACCTTTGTTTACACGGCTTGGAACTAAATAATCCCGTGCACCCTCCGGTGTACTTTTGGTAAGCATTGGAGTTTCAATCTCTAAAAAGCCTGCATTATCAAAATAATCACGGGCAATTTTGCAAGCTTTATGTCTAAGCAAAATGTTTCTGTGCATATCGGGTCGGCGTAAATCCAAATAACGATGCTTTAATCTAACCTGCTCGTTAGTGTCAATACCTTCTTCTATGTAAAAAGGAGGTGTCTCGGATTTTGAATATATTACAAGCTTTGAAGCAACAACCTCAACTTCACCTGTTATTATGTTTTTATTTATAGTTTCAGGCGAGCGCTCACGAACAGTTCCCTCAATACCTATAACGAATTCTCTGCCAATATGCTCTGCCTTCTCGAACATATCACGTTCGGATTCCTCGTTAAATACAATTTGCACAACACCTGTTCTATCTCTCAAATCAATAAAGATAACGCCGCCTAAATCTCTATTTTTAGCAGCCCAACCCATAAGAGTTATATTTTGACCAACATCACCTTTAGATACATCACCGCAATATTTTGTTCTTTTTAAACCCGCCAGACCTTTTTGCATTTTCTATTCCTCCTATAATAAAGTTTTTAAATCGCAAAGCTTAACTTCCGTTTGTTCGCCTGTACTCATATTTTTAAGTCTGCCAATTCCCGAATTTATTTCATCATCACCCAAAACAATTAAATATTTGGCATTTATTTTATCCGCATATTTCATTTGCGCTTTAAAATTTCTGCCAACCAAATCCTTTTCGGCGCTAATTCCATCTTTTCTAAGCTCGAATACTAATTTCTGAGCATTAACATCAGCATCATCACCTATGTTTGCAATGTATATTGTAACGTCCTTTGGTGATTCGGGAAGCAAATTTTGCTTTTCAAGCACCATTATCAAACGTTCAAGACCAAGACCAAATCCAACTCCCGGTGTAGGCGCTCCTCCTAATTCCTCCACCAAGCCATTATAACGCCCGCCGCCGCAAATCACAAGACCTTCGGACTTAATTTCATATACTGTTGTTGTATAATAATCAAGCCCACGCACTATTGTATCATCAATTTCGTATGAAATGTTCATTTCGTTTAAATAAGTTTTAAGCCTGTTATAATGTGCAGCGCAATCATCACACTGTTCATTTAAAATTTTAGGTGCCGACCTGCCAATTTGCGAGCATACTGGATTTTTGCAGTCAATTATCCTCATAGGGTTTTTGTCAAGACGTGTTATACACGTTTCGCATAGCTCATCTATATGAGATGAAAAATACTTTTTTAATTTTTCGTTATATTCTTTTCTGCAAGATGGACAGCCAATGCTGTTTATATAAAGCTTTAAATCATTAATTTTAAGCTCTGTAAGCAGACTCATTGAAAGAGATATAACCTCTGCATCTATTGAAGGAGAATATGAACCGAATGCTTCAACACCAAACTGATGAAATTCTCTGAGCCTTCCTGCCTGCGGCTTTTCATAACGATAGCAGGACATTATATAATACATTTTTGCAGGCTTTGCATCTGCATATAAATTATTTTCCAAAAATGCACGAACCACTCCTGATGTTCCTTCAGGGCGAAGTGTTATGCTTCTTCCGCCTTTATCATCAAATGTGTACATTTCCTTTTGCACAACGTCTGTGGTATCACCCACACCACGTTCAAAAACCTCGGTATGCTCAAAAACAGGTACACGAATTTCTTTATATCCAAAGCGTTTGCAAATATCGTGTATTTCATTTTCAACATATTGCCACTTATAGCTTTCCTTAGGTGTTATATCCTTTGTTCCGCGAGGCGCTTTTGTCAGCATTACGATCCCTCCTCTTGCTTCAAATAATTCGTCAGCGTTCCGATATTTTCTATCTCCACATCAACTCTGTCATTAATTTCTAACCGCCCTGTACCGGAGGGTGTCCCTGTTGTAATTACATCACCCGGTAGCAGCGTCATAATTTTTGATATTTCCTTAACTAAAAAGCCAACATCCCATATTAACTGGCTTGTGTTTGCACTTTGCTTTATCTGCCCGTTAACATAGGTTTTAATCTCCAAATTGTTTGGGTTTATATCAGTTTCAATAATCGGCCCTATGGGAGCGAAGGTATCAAAGGATTTTGCCCTTGTCCACTGACCGTCTTTCTTTTGAATTTCACGAGCGGTAACATCATTAAGGCAGGTGTAGCCAAGAACATATTGCTGCCAATCCTCAACATTTTTAGCGGTTTTTTTAATAACAACGGCAAGCTCACCTTCAAAATCTATCCTATCTATATCCTTTGGTTTTATTATACTTTCCCCATTTGCAATAACAGCTGTGGAGGGCTTGATAAACAGCTTTGGAAAATCGTCTGTAAATTCGTTCATTTCAATTTGATGGTCTTTATAATTAAGCCCTACACACACTATTTTTGTAGGGTTAACAGGTGGCAATATTTTAACCTGATCAACATCCGCCAAAGCATCGGTAACGCTGTATGTAGAAAAAACATCACCATCTATTAGCTTAATTTTTGTTCCTTCCAAGGCACCGTATTTAATTTCGTTATTTAATAAAAATCTAATTATTTTCATTATTCACCGCCTCATTTATGACTTTCCAAAGCTCGTCATAGCCATCACCCTTTTCAGAGGAAAAAGCAATTACATCTTCAATATCCAAGGTTTTCTTAATTAAATTTATTGCATCCTCCCTTTGAGAAGGCTTTAATTTATCTTTTTTTGTTGCCACAACAATAGGGAAAAATCCGTTTTGCCTAATCCAGTCAAACATTACAATATCCTCTTGCGAAGGCTTGTGCCTTATATCCACAAGCTGAATGATTAAGGTTAAATTCGCACGGGAAATAAGATATTCCTCAATCATCATGCCCCATTTTTCCTTTTCGGTCTTAGAAACCTTTGCAAAGCCATATCCGGGAAGATCCACCAAATTAAAGGTGTCGTCTATATTATAAAAATTTATTGTTGCAGTCTTGCCGGGGCTAGCACTAACCCTGGCAAGTTTTTTTCTGCTTAGCAGCTTGTTAATCAGTGAAGATTTACCAACATTGGAACGCCCGGCAAGTGCAACGTCCGGCATTGCGTTAGCCGGATATTGTGCTTTTCTCACCGCCGAAATAGTTATAGAAACATTATTTAAATTCATTGTTTTATACTCTCTCTTTCACTGTAAGAACTGCCTATATTATTTATAAACGAAAGCTGTGTTTCTTCATTTTTAATAACCATTGCAGTTTCAAGCACAGTATCCATATTTTCGGCTTTAACAAATTTCATTTCATTCAATATATTTTTTGGTATATCCTCAATATCTTTTTCATTCTGTATAGGAATAATAACCGTTTTAATTCCTGCCCGATATGCCGCCAAAACCTTTTCTTTAAGACCTCCGATAGGAAGCACTCTGCCACGCAGTGTTATTTCGCCCGTCATTGCCACATCTTTTCTAACATTATTCTTGGTAAGTGCGGATATTAAGGCAGTTGCCATAGTAATACCGGCAGATGGGCCATCCTTTGGTGTTGCCCCTTCGGGAACATGAATGTGAATATCCGATTTTTTATAAAACTGATTATCAATCCCGAATTCGTTTGATTTAGAACGTATATAACTTATTGCCGTCATAGCAGATTCCTTCATTACATCGCCAAGATGTCCTGTAAGTTCCACCTTGCCTGTGCCTTCCATAACGTTAACTTCAATTTGCAAAGTGTCACCTCCAACAGAAGTCCACGCAAGACCTGTGGCAATACCAATTTCATCATTTCTGCCTATTGTTTCGTAAGAAAATCTGCGTCTGCCTAAATATAATTCTAAATTCAGCGGAGTAATTACTGTTTTATCTTCGCCGTCTTCAATTATTTTTCGTGCAACCTTACGGCAAATATTTGCAATTTGCCTTTCTAAATTTCTAACTCCTGCTTCTCTTGTATGATAATTTATTATATCTTTTATTGCATCAGCAGTTATTTTCAAAGCAGTTGCCTTAATTCCATGTGCTGTTCTTTGCTTTGGTATTAAATATTTCTGAGCAATTTCGGTCTTTTCCTGCTCCGTATAGCTTGCGATTTCAATAACTTCCATTCTGTCCAGCAAAGGGCGCGGAATTGTGTCCAGCGTATTTGCTGTGGTAACAAAGAAAACATCGGATAAATCAAATGGAAGCTCTATATAATGATCTCTGAACGAATGATTTTGTTCGGAATCTAAAACCTCAAGCAATGCGGAGGCTGGGTCTCCTTTATAATCGGCGCTCATTTTATCAATTTCATCCAATAAAATAAAAGCATTTTTACTTTTTGCCTGTTTAAGCGCATTCATAATTCTACCTGGCATAGCGCCGATATAGGTTTTTCTGTGCCCACGAATTTCCGCTTCATCCCGCACACCGCCAACAGACATTCTAACGTAATTTTTGCCCATTGCACGTGAAATGCTTCTGGCAACTGAGGTTTTTCCAACTCCGGGAGGGCCGACAAGGCATAGTATAGGACCTTTTATGTCATGAGCCAACTGTTTAACCGCCAAAAATTCCAAAATACGCTCTTTAACCTTTTCCAAGCCATAATGGTCTTGATTTAAAATATTTTCCGCCTTTTTCAAATTAAAGCGTTCTTTAGTTTGAGTATTCCACGGAAGCTCTAAAACAGTGTCCAAATAAGTTTTTATAACTCCGCTGTCACTGGACATAGAAGGTATTTTTGCAAGACGGTCTAAATCGTTATAAAGCTTTTCTTCTGCTTCTTTAGGCATTTTTAATTTCTGAATTTTTTGCTTATATTGTGCAATTTCAGCGTTTATGCCTTCCTTATCGCCAAGCTCAGATTGTATCACCTTTATTTGCTCACGCAAATAATATTCCTTTTGATGCTTATCAATCTGTTCCTTAACCTTGCCGGAAATATCACGCTCAAGCTGCAAAATCTGAATTTCCTTCTGCAATATAAGCATTAGTTTTTCGATACGCTGTTCTATATTAATTTCCTGTAAAATTTCTAACTTATCTTCTATTTTAATAAAAATATTTGATGCAATTAAATCTGCAAGCTCGCCCGCCTCCTGCACATTCATAACGGCAACTACCGTATCGTGTGGTATTTTAACCAGCATCTGGCAATAATCATCAAACATTTCTTTTGCGGTTCTGACCAATGCCTCTAAATTATCCGTTACTTCCGATTTAACATTAGGATATTGCTTAACCTCTGCCAGCACATATTCATCATCACTTATAAAACGGGAAATCTTCGCCCTGTGAGTGCCCTCAACAAGAACTCTGATATTACCGCCGGGCAGCTTCAAAAGCTGCTTAACCTTTGAAATTGTGCCGAACTGATATAAATCATCAATATCAGGTTCGTCCTTTTGAACATCTTTTTGGGCAACCAAAAAAATCTGCTGGTCATTCACCATGGCATATTCAAGCGCCTCCACGGATTTTTTTCTGCCAACATCAAAATGCAATATCATATAAGGAAATACCACAAGCCCTCTAAGTGGCAAAAGCGGTAATATTATCTTTTTTGTTCTAACAACTTGTTTTTTCGCTTGTGTCAAAATGTATTCTCCTTTTTAAAAATTATCATCAATATATTATATATGCTTTTTGAAAAAATTTCAACCTTTTTTTATATACCGTCAGCAATTATAACATTTGCATCATTTGCAACCGATATTTGATTTTTAATATTTACGGTTTTAATGTCGAATACCTGCTCGAAAACTTCAAAAATACTGCTTACTCCGACTACTTTAATATCCATTCCGTTAAATAGCTGCTGATAGTTTTCGTTAGGCACCAAGACCTTTGTAATTCCTGCTTTTTTTGCAGCGTTAACCTTCGCAACCACTCCTCCCACAGGCTTTACAATTCCTTTTATAGAAATTTCGCCTGTCATAGCAATATGGCTGTCAATGGGAATATTCTTAATCGAAGAATAAACAGCACAAACTATTGCAATACCGGCGGAGGGTCCGTCAACCGGAGCGGTGCACGGAAAGTTGATGTGAATATCATAATCATTGTAATCTATTCCATAATATTTATATAAAACAGTTAGCATATTGTAAACCGAAGCACTGGCACTGCTTTTTTTTGTTAACTTTTGTCCTCTGCCGTCAAATTGCTCCTCCTCCACAATGCCTGTTACCATAAGCTTACCCATACCTTTTTTTGTAGGGGTGGAGGACACTTCGATATCCATAACCGTTCCATAAGAATTGCCATAAACGGCAAGACCATTCACACAACCAATCATCTCCCCTTCGGATACCTTCTTTTCTATTTTAGGGCTGTATTGACCGAATTCAACAATCCATTCCAAATCTGCAAGCTCAATCTCTGTTCTGTTTTCAATCACAGCAATGCTGTTTGCAATTTGAATGATATTAACCGCATCTCTGCCATTGTGGGCATATTTAGATAAAAAAGAAAGTGATTGAGAGCTTATTTTTGAGCCGCTTCTTTTTGCCGCATTGGATGCAATTTCGATTATTTGGTCATCACTTAAAGGATTAAAAAACACCTCAACACAGCGAGAACGTATTGCAGGAGGAATTTCGTCCGGCAATCTTGTTGTCGCCGCTACTAACCTGAAATCCGCTGGCAATCCCTTTTGGAAAATTTCGTGTATATGTGCAGGAATATTATTGTTTTCAGAGCTGTAATAAGCGCTTTCTAAAAATACCTTTCTATCCTCCAAAACCTTAAGCAGCTTATTCATTTGTATTGAGTGAAGCTCTCCTATTTCATCAATAAACAACACACCGCCATGAGCCTTTGTTACCGCTCCCATTTTTGGCTGTGGAATTCCCGAGGGTCCATATGCTCCTGCCCCTTGATATATAGGGTCATGCACACTGCCGATTAAAGGGTCGGCTATTCCTCGGTCATCAAACCTAAGAGTTGTGGCATCAATTTCCACATATTTTGCTTCACTTGTAAACGGAGATATAATGCTTTTTTTTGCTTCCTCAAGCACAACTCTGGCAGCAGCCGTTTTTCCTATGCCCGGAGGGCCATAAATAATAACATGCTGAGGATTAGGACTGCAAAGAGCAGCACGAAGCGCACGAATGCCTTGCTGCTGACCTATTATATCATCTAAATTTTTCGGACGTGTCACTTCAGAAAGAGGTGTTGTCAGCTTTATATTCTGAAGCCTTCTCAGCTTATTTAATTCCTTTACCGATTCCTTATCAAGTGCTTGTTTATTATCTGTCTGCTGACGCAGTGCCTTAAAAAAATATATACCTATTATTACAGAAAAAACAAATTGAACAATAAGGATAATGGTCATTAACATGATTATTCCTCCCGTTATAGCGTATTTGTAACAATCATATTATTTCTTGTTTTTTAAAATTTATCCTTTATGAATAATAATTGTAAATCTGCAAAAAATACTAAAAATAATATTTTCAGGAGGACTTATGAAGAACAAGAATTTAATAATATTATTAGCATTTGCAATTTTAATAATCGCAGGGGTTTACAACAATATTGTTTCGGTTGAAACTTTATCAAAATACGGCTCTGTGGGCGCTGAAGTAAGGCAGATACAAACAAGGCTTAAAAATTGGGGGTATAACGTTGGAAATGTTGATGGAATATACAAACAGAAAACGCAAAACGCTGTGCGTCAGTTTCAAAAAAACAACGGGCTTAGCGTAGATGGGATTGCAGGGCCTCAAACTCTTAAAACAATGGGAATTAACAGCTCCTCAAGCGGTTCTAACAATGAAAACGATGTTAAGCTTTTGGCAAGAATTATAAATGCCGAGGGTCGAGGTGAGGTTTACTCAGGTCAGGTTGCAATAGGTGCTGTTGTTCTAAACCGTGTTAAGCATCCTTCCTTCCCCAATACCCTGGCAGGAGTAATATATCAGCCGGGAGCATTTACTGCCATTGTAGATAATCAATGGAATGCGGCAATGACAGACACTCCATATAAAGCGGCGAAAGATGCTATGAATGGCAACGACCCTACAAATGGTGCAATATATTATTACAATCCTGCAAAAACAACCAATAAATGGATTTATTCACGACCTGTTGTATGTAAAATAGGTAAACACGTTTTTGCAAAATAAATACTCTAATTTTCTATGATATAAATAATTGAGTGCTTCTTATTGCATATTTCGACAAAATATAGTATATTTGTATTAAATAACTATATGAGGTGATATGTGATGAGGAGCATTTTCGAAAAGTTAAAGACCTTTTTTGCTGATTTAGATTTAAATTCTGCAAAAAAGTCTGCGGTAATTATTGCAATAGTCATTATTGCAGCTGTTATCACAGGAAATTATATAGTGCATAACAAAAACCGCTCAGCGGAAATAAAAATTGATTATACCCAATCGCAAGAAACTGTTGCCGATTCAAAAAATGAAAGTGAAACTGTTTTTGTGCATATAAAGGGCGAGGTTTTAAAGCCTAATATTTACGAGGTTCCAACAAACAGCCGAATTAAAGATGTTGTAGATATTGCAGGAGGCTTTACGGAAAATGCAGATATTGAAGAAATAAATTTAGCAGAAAAAATTAAAGATGAACAAGAAATTTATGTGCCTAATAAATCAGAAAAAAGTAGTGAATCAAAAACAAGCAAAAGTGCAAGCAAAAGCTCGTCAGCAAAAAGCAATGCCTCAAGCCAAACAATAATAAATATCAACACTGCTACCAAGGATGAGCTTATGCGGCTCCCCGGAATAGGGCCCTCTTATGCTACGGCTATTATTAAATACCGTGAAGAAAACGGCAAATTTGAAAGCAAAGAGGACCTTTTGAAAATCAAAGGAATTGGCAGCAGCAGATATCGTGAAATTGAGCCTTTAATTAAAATTTAAGTGTTGCTTTAATTTTTTTGATATAATAATACCCACAACAATGCTAAAAACATATTGAGCGGTATTTAACGATACACTTGCAGACGGAGCAACCCAATTGCCGAAAAGCAGAGCTTCTGCAACATAATAACCACCAATCATTATTATGCCTGCCAATATATAAAGCGAATATTTAACAGCTCCTGTTTTTTTGTAACCGATTCCTATAAGGGAACCCATCAGAACTTTTATGATAAATGTAGGTACTGCCCATACAGGCGCAAGCAGGATATCCGCAAGTGTTGAACCAATTCCGCCAACAATTGCTCCATATCTATATCCCATAAGGCAAGCAGCTATTACTATAATTGTATCCCCCACATGAATGTATCCACTGTTTAACATTGGAATTGGAATTTTGCCAAGAGTTGTACATACATAAGTAAGTGCCGCAAATAATCCAACATATACAATTTTTTTCGTTAATTCATTTCTGTTCATAATATCAATCCTTTGCTTTTAATTTTGAAGTTAAGTTTACAGCATAATTAAACATGTGTCAATATATATTATATTATTAATAATAATATAAACATTATTTTCTATTAAATTTGCATGCTTTAATGCAAATTCCACAGACGACTCCTCTTCCTATTTGTTGAAAATTTTTCTTCATATATTCAGAGCAAGCTCTTGCGTCAATTATCTTTTTTTGTTGGTTATCTGCCGACCATTCCTCGCCGGATATTGCAAATGCAGGGCAAGAATTAACACACAAATTGCAATCGCCGCATTTTGAATTTATGGGCGACTTTTTATTAACATTAAGAGGCATATCGGTAAAAATCGTACCAAGCCTCACAGCCGGTCCGTATTTTTCTGAAATAAAAAGACCGTTTTTACCTATAAACCCTAACCCTGAAAGACGTGCGGCAACCTTATGTGGAAAATATGCACTATATTCACCTGTGGATTGAGAGGCGGCAACGCATTGATAATTGTATCCTAAATTTGCAATTTCAAGCCCGCATTTTAAAAGAGTGCTATCTATAAAGGTGTTTACAGTTCTGTAATGGTGAAAATATTCAAAAGTAGGTTTATCGGTAATTCCGTCTATTACAAATTTAGATAACGGAATTACAATTGTTACAGCATTTTTAAGCGGCATATATTCTATTCTGGAAAATCCAATTTCATTAATTCCTGATTTTTGCAATTTTTTTATAATAATATCATTCACAGTTTTTTCCTCATAAGTTCATTATATTTATAATATTTAATTTTTTATTGCTTTTATTATATACCACACTCCAAAATATGTCAAATTATAGCGCGGACATTTTTTGTTTACAATAATTACATATTATGTAACCTTTTCTTTGAAATATAAGTATAATATATTGAAGTTATTTTTAAAGGAGGATATCTATGGAAAATATTCAAATACCATTTATGCCTGAAAAGCCGATTTTAGCACATGCCTATGTTCCTTTTCAGCAATGGGATGATAAATTATACACGCCTGAAGAAGGTCTTATGAATGGAACAATATTCCCTGAACTAAACCAACCGATGTCTATGTATGATTGGGGGAAATTATATGAATAGAAGTAATAAAATGATGCTGAAAGAATTGATGGCATTGGATTTAAAAATGTACGATTTACAGCTGTTTTTAGATACACATCCCTTTGAATCAAAAGCAGTTATGGAATACAACACAACAGCAAATAAATATATGTCTATGAAGCAGCATTATGAAAAATTATACGGTCCCATCACTATTAACGATAAAGATGACAACACAACTCCATGGCAATGGATAGATAGCCCATGGCCATGGCAATATCAGAATGAAAAGGAGGAAACTAAATAATGTGGGAATATGAAAAAAAACTGCAATATCCAATTAACATTAAAAATACAAATCCTCGACTTGCAAAATTTGTAATTAGTCAATACGGAGGCCCCGACGGCGAACTGGGTGCATCCCTTAGATATTTATCTCAAAGATACACAATGCCTAATGACATAGCTCGCGCAACACTTAACGACATAGGAACAGAGGAACTTGGACATTTAGAAATGGTTGGAACGATTGTTCATCAGCTTACAAGAGACTTAACTCCGGAACAAGTTAAAGCAGGCGGTTTTGGCGATTATTATACAGACCACGCACTAGGTGTTTATCCTCAGAGTGCAGGTGGCACACCTTTTTCAGCTTCAGTGCTTGCAGTAAAGGGTGATGTAATTGCCGATCTTACAGAAGACTTAGCAGCGGAACAAAAAGCACGTGCTACTTATGAAAACATACTGCGCCTTGCAGACGACCCAGATGTTATTGAACCAATAAAATTCCTTCGTGCAAGAGAAATTGTTCATTACCAAAGATTTGGTGAAACCTTGCGTGTTGTTCAAGAGGAAATGAATAGAAAAAGAAATCATTTTATAAAAAAACCATACTAATACTATATGTAGGTGGTGATAACCTGAATCATTAGTTATCATCACCTTTCAGACTACCATAAAATTTTATATAAAAGTGAATAAGTAGCTTCTTTTGGTACAATAAAAGCATAGTCTAAAAAGCTCATAACTTGAGTTTCAGACTAGGGAAAAAGTAATGGTTTGATAAATAATTCATCCATGGTGTTGGTGTATTGTATTTGTTAAATGTTATTTCTTGTTGCATTTTTATACCAATCTGTTTTTTATAGCAAAAAGGGCAATTTGTGTACGATCTGTAAGTCCCGTATCTGCTAGTATGGCGGATATGCGGTTTCTAATTGTACCTTCTGAATAATTCAGTTGTTCAGCAATAAGCTTGTTAGACATACCAACACCAATCAGTCTAATAATTTCAATATCCTTTGGGTTGAAGCTGTCACTTGTGCCTTTAATCAGTGTGTTCGCAGATGAATTTTCGAGTTGGATAATTTTATCATTGATTATAGTCATCACTCTTTTATTCATACATACCAACCCAGAAAACACGCATCTTATGGAATTTATAAGCACATCTGGCTTAACATCCTTTAAAATATAGCCATCAGCAAATGCCTTGTGTGCTTCCAATATATTCTCGTCATCACTAAATGTGGTTAGCATAATAACCTTAGCGTTATTATCATGCTGTTTTATTTGTTTAAGCGCCATTATCCCGTCTGCAACAGGCATTTGTATATCTAAAAGGCATATATCAGGCTTGTGTTCCAAATAAAGCTCGACTGCTTCATTTCCATTTGATGCACGAGCAACAATCTCGCAATCATCGTATGATGAAATAATGGTACAAAGCATATCAAGAAAAAGTGCTTGGTCATCAGCAATTAAAATTTTTATCAAGTAAATCATCTCCCGTAAACAATTTTTCTAATATCTGCAAGTATTAGGCGTAAACTATCAGCAAGTACCATTAGATTATTAGCTTTAGCATCCGTTTTCGTCTCTTTTTCCAGTTCTTTTATTTTATTAATAAGTGTTGTTATCTTCTTGTCAATTTCTTCTTGAATATCAATGGATAATTGTCTGCGCTGTTTTTCAATTAGCAAAGCATTATCAATATTAACCTCCAGCATTAGAGTTTCGTTAATTTGAGAAAGCTTTTTGATTTTTTGTGAAAGCAATAGCAAAATATCCTTTTCTGCTGTTATGTTATGTAAAATTCCTACATATCCAATTTGGCTATTTGCTTTAATAATTTTAGAGAATTCGGCAGTGAAGTATTCATTATTAAATTCAATTTCAAAGGTCGTATTTTCTTTTGCAAGATTAACTTTTTGTTCCAACTCTTTTGGACAAGTAGACAAAATAATTTCACAATTTTGGTCAAAAACTAGAACATAATCATTAATTGAATTTAATATATCAATCTTTAAAATATTTTCATTTGTATTTTTGACACTTAAATAATTCTTAATGCAAATAAACGATACAGCTATTGTAATTAAAATTAGTAATGAAAACATATATTTAAAAAATACCAAATAATGTTCATATGGCAAAGTAACACTTATAAACAAAACTGTAAAATCGGTGCACATCAAAGCATAAAGCAAACTGAGCCATTTTTTGTATGAGTATTGCTGTCTTATATGAGCATTATAAACAGATAGAAGCGCAAATAGTAATACTAATGCTCCGAAAATAGATAGCAGTAATGAAAATTCCGTTTTCATTGTATCATAAAGCATACTTTTCAGCTCCTTCCTACTTTTGCATAAATTCGAAAGCCGCAATTAATATCACTTGTAAAGCTAATAGTCCCATTAACTGCTTTTAATCTATCTTGCATACCCGTCAATCCTTTTCCACAGATAATTTCATCACAGCCCTCACCGTTATCCATCACAAAAATCTCTAAATCATTTTCATTATACCTTAATACAACGTGAACCTCATTTGAGCTTGAATGCTTCAATGAATTTGTTACCGCTTCTTGACACAACCGCAAAATTGCCTGACTGGTTTCACTATCAAACTCAAATGGTTTTCCTTGAACTGTTTGTTCAACCTTAATTCTACTTGATGTTGTATTGCTTATCAACGAATCAATTGCAATAATAAGTGATGTTCTTCTATAATTATTTTCTTCGGATTTAAGAGCATGTCTAAGTTCGGATTGGCTTTCAACTAATAATTTCTTTATTCCAAATAAAGTATCCTCATAATGAAATGCACCATTAATTACTTCTATTTCACAAGCTGAAATTGCCAGTACCGTAGCATGACCTAAAATATCATGAAGCTCTTGTAATATGTAATTACTTGCTTTAACGGTAATGAGATTTTTCTTTACAGTCAGCATTTGCTCCAACTTTTCTTTAGTTTCAGATAACTCGTCATTCTTATTTTGCACTTCACATAACATACTGCTAATTGCTGTTATGTCACTAAATCTAAAAACATTTGAATTTTTATCATTGTTACTTAAAACCTTATACACTTTTTCGTCTATTTTTATTGAGTCTTGTGAAATTTCAAAAATTTCACCATATTTGATATTTGGGAATATGGATATCGCTTTCTGATTAAAATCACAGATTTTTAAGTTTTCGTCGCACACTACAACTGCATCTGACAAACCATCAAATATTTGTCTTCTTGCCATTGGTAAAATATCTAAAAACCGATATTTCATTGCCGCAAGTGCAAAAAATACCAGTGAAACATTTGTAGCAATAGGAGTGTAATCGAAAAGCGGAGTGTGTCCAAAAAATAGTTTAAATAGCCTAAAAACATAAAAAATGTTCATCACAAACGGAATAATTATTGCTCCTGAAAAAAGATATGCACGTTTTTTTTCGCTACCAAACATTTTTAAAAAGCCACGACTTAGCAAATAAATAGAAATAAAAAGATAAATATATGCTATTGCCATATTTACATAGAACAACTTACCAAAGCTGTCGCTGTAAAATGTTAAATTCGAGTAAAATTGAAAATGAATTGGGTTTGAAGCTACAATTGAAAAACAATATAGTGCTGGTAAATATAGCAGAAATATTTGCGACAATTTAGGCAATTTCCTCTTAGTATAGGCATACGCAAAAAGCAAAAGACAAGGACCTAAAAAGGATGCTCCGAAATATTGCAAAACGATAAAAAACCAGCGTTGTTCGATTGTAGGTGCAACAGTTTTGAAAATTTTCGCAACAATCCAGATAATAAGCATTGCTTGCGTTGATAGATAAGTATAAAGAAGTGGTGACTTACGAGCATTAAGATAGATATAATAATTTACTGCAACAGAAAAAAGTAGCGATATAATATGCCACATCTCAATTTTAAAAATTTCATCTGCAAGTTTTATAGAAACTGGCATTATTATCACCACCCCTTCTAAATCTATTTTACAGAATAAAAACGCAAAAGTAAATAAGAAAATGACAATTGTCATTTTCTTATTTAAAAGTTAGGATAATTGTCATCTCATGTTATGATTAAGTTCACTGGATTTAGTTAGTACAAATGGATAAAATAGTATTATTATAAATTAAGAGGTGAAGTTTAATGAGTTTGCTCATAAAGTTATCAATGCCGTTTTCAAATGAATTAGATAAAGAAGCTGACAATAACACCAATCTTTTTAAGCTTGGTGAAGATATAAGCAAATTGGAGTGCAAAAGAAATAAACTTTTTGAAAAACTAGGTGAGAAGGTATATCATCAAAAGTTAGAATTGATGACTTCCATAAAAGCCGAGATACAGCTTATTGACCAAGAAATCATAAGAAAAACCAACGAAATGGAAAAGTTATCAAATTAGTAATTGTAATTAAATATTGAAAGAGAGGCGTATTTATGAGAAAAATATCAATAAGATTTTTAGCAGTGTTGCTAATTACATCTTTTGTATGTCAATTAAGCTTTGTTCCATTTGCTTTCGCAGAAGAAACAACCCAAGCAACTTTTGTGGTGAAAAATATTTCCGTTACAAATAATTTGCAAAATGAGGGTGCAGAAACATTTACTGTAGATAGTATAACGGTAAATAAAAATGTTGATACCCCTTCAACAGTCGTTGTTTCTACATATAAAGATAATAAACTCTGCGCTATAAAAACTGTTCCGTTATCATCAGGGACAGATGATGTCATGGCTAGCAACATTGGTCTTACACAAAATGGACTTGTTACAGATTACACTGTTAAAGCCTATGTTTTGGACAATCTTCAAACTATGAAACCGCTTGCAACACCGTATATTTATGGCACAAGAGAACCTGCTGTTTTAACTTCACTTTCGGCAGATAGTGGTACATTTGGTAATAGTATAACAATCAACGGAAATGGTTTTTCAACTGTTACAGACTTAAACAAGGTTTATTTCACAGAAACTGCTACAGGACTAAAGCTTGAAGCTGGTGTAATTGAAATTACAGCAACAACCGTAAAGGTTATTGCACCTGTTGTGAATTCTGGTGCACATAAAGTAACTGTTGAAATTGAAGGTTCGGTAAGTAATGAGCTTGATTTTACCGCAACAGCTATGATTGAGCCTACAGGAAATGAAACTACAATGCTACTGAGCGTTTCAAATAGCCTTGTATCAACCTCTTGTAATATTGTTGATATATTTAACAACTCTTCTCTTGGCGAACAGCAAAAAAATGATTTAGCACAATTTTTAACAGACAGCACAACGAACCTTTCAAATGCTACTGAATCATTTGAAAATCTTTCTCCCGAGGGAAGAAATTTAATTAATAAGATTTTGGCAAACGGTGAAATGCCTGAAATATTAGATGAAATAGGTGGCAACGAAGGTAGTAGCACTCAATCTATTATGCTCCAAGCAAGTATGCAACAATCAGGTATAAGCCCTGATTTGTCTACTATTAGTATAATTGATGATGTAGACCAGCTTGTTCAAAAGGTAAGGACTGCACGAAATACAGTTAGAACAATTAACACAGCACTTAAATATTCAGTGGCGGCACTTGTGGCAACAGGAGCAGCTTGCTCAATTTTTGGTGGCTCAGGTTCAGCGTTAATTGCTCTTGCAACTGAAATGGAGAGTTTTAGAAATTCAGTGATTGTGCCTGTACTTGAGGTGTTAAGTTCAATATACACCGTTTTGTCCTGTGCCATGACAAGCGCAACAGCTGGTTCATTGGAATTTACATATAGTGATGATATTCAGATTGACCAATATTTTAGTAAAATGACAGAAGTTCCATCAATTACCCCACCTCCAAGTACACTAAAATCCAAATTAGCATTGGTAAATATAAACATTGATGATGTTTTATATTACCGTGAAGAGATAATGAATGCACTTGAAATGCCATATATTGAAGGGTCAACAGCAAAACTTAATTCAAATAACTTCATTGATTTGCTAAATAACCTTTTAGATTGCAGGATTTATTCAATTGATTTAACTAAGCTTGCGTTTAACGAAGATGGTTCTGTAAAACCAGCGGCAGAGCTAGCGCAAAATGCAAGCCAAATTAAAGGCGTTTTAAGACAACTAAAAAAAACATCAAGCAGCGTTGCAAACCGTGCGAATGATTGCTTGATAGATATATATTATTTAAGAGAAAATTTAAGGATAAGTGGTTATTCATTAAGTGAAAAATGGTCTACAATTACGAAGTTCCTCCTTGAAGACACAATGTCAGCTTCTGAAAAGTTAGAAACAATGCTTAATGACTTAGTTTATACATTTAGTTATCCTTCAAATATTGTAGAAGAGGTTGACACCACACCGCAATATGATGGATTTGTTGACGATAGTGGTGTATTACTTGCAGGACAAAATTATTATGCAATAGGAAATATGGATTTTAACATTGGCATTAATAAATCGCAAGCAATTGATTTAATGACCGACAATATTGTGACAAGCTATTTAACAGAAAAGGTGGTCGGTTTAGTAGACCTTGATATTGACCTTGTGAATGTGCCTGTAAGGCTAACTTGCGAATCAAATGACGAAAGCGTTATTACTGCATCATGGAGTGACAGTTATGGGTTGCAAATCAAGCCGTTAAAACCAGGCAAGGCTACGCTTAAAGTGTACCCTAATATAGAATATGTAAGAAGCGGAAAAATTAAAAAAGAATATTTGATGATTAACAAGGAATTCGAAGTGGTGTCTGGTGATTATATATCTTCAAATTATAATTCGAATAATCAATTAGGACCACGAATTGACAGCGTAAAGGATGATAGCGGAGCGGACACAATGCAAGGCTATTTGGGCGAAAATATCAACATAAAAGGCAAAGGTTTTTCGTCAATACCAAGTAGATTCCAAAATATTTATATGACAGGTGTGCCAACCATTAGCATTGATACACTAATACCACATTTCTTGACGAGCTACAAGCAAAGTGATGAAAAATTCAAAAGAGAAAACATTACGCTTGAAATACCAGATACACTATCAGGCGATATGCGTGTTGCTGTTGGATTAAACCAAAAAGGAGAAAGTGTATTAGAAGAAAATCGTAACAATTGGCTTTCAAATCCTATTAACATAGAGATTTTAAAACCCATAATAAATTTTATGCCATCTAATTTAATAAAGGGTGAGAGTTACCCTGTAATCGGCAGGGGCTTTTCGCATACGCCTAAATTTAACAAAATTATATTTGGTGATGAAGAAAAAACATATTCTACTCCAACAAAGGATTATTTCTCAATTGCAGAGCCTTCGATAGAAACGCCGTTCGCTACACCTATTGAATATGATAAAGTTAATGAGGAAAACCACAACATACTTCATCGCCTGCATAACAGGCTTACATTTATGGCTCCATCCGATGTTATGAATTCAACGCAAAATTCAATTAAATCATTGGAAACCGATGAAATGAAGGTTACATCTAACGGTAGCGTTATAAAAAGCTTCGGGGCTGATGTTGCAGTTTCTAACCCTAACAACATAGGAATGCGTCCTGTTATTGCGTATGATGGGGCGACAAACAAACGCCTTGCAATGTGGGTGGATGCAAATGAAAACGGTGGAAGTGTGCTTGTATCAAGCTTTATTGATAGCAATGGCAATATGAGTGACACTGCATTTGTTGCAGATAATTTAGGCAGTATAGAAACAGCTCCAGATAAGATTGCACTTTGTGCAAAAAATGGAAAATTATATGCAACTTATGTTGGTAAGGGTACAAATAATAACGACGAAATATTTTTAATCATCAATGATGGCAATGGTTGGAGTATGCCTAAAAACATTTCGCTTTCTAGCCAAAGCTCTATAAAGCCTGCAATTACAGCAGATGATTTTGACTATGACGGTGATATTGATGTGCTGATTTTCAACATTGAAGATAACGGAACAAATTCAAATTTACAGGCAACTATACTATCTTATAATGATTTTAGTGGATACAGCACAGTATTTCAAAATACAGTTTGGCAACAAAGCAACACAACTCCTGCACTGTATTCTGAAAATGGCATGGTTGCTGTGGCATTTAACGAATATGTAGGCTCTGCATCAAATATATATGTGTCGAAACCAAGCATAACTGGTCATAATGACACTCTAACGCTTGATATTAACCCTGCAATTAAGCTTAGTGATAATAGTAGTTATAATAAAGCAGAAAATCCATCAGTAGTTATTGCGAAAAATCCCGTTGACAACAAAGATCGAATTTGTGCTGTTTGGGAAAACTCAGCAAATAATAATCGTGAAGACATTTTTATGGCAACAGTTGAAAATGGTGTTAAAAGTGAGATTACAAACCTTACCAATTCCACATTACATTCCCAAGGTGCAGTTTTATCAAAGGGTACAGATGAAACCATTGCACTTGCATTTATAGAGCAAGGCTTTGAAGATATAAGCACAGAAAGAACACAAGGCTTTAATTCAAAGCTATACTTCACACGTTCATTTGACGGAGGGCTTAACTTCCAAAGACCGTATATGTGTATGAAGGATTATGGCGATAACGGTGTAAGATTAGGGCAAATTGGAATTGCAAATCAAGGAAGCGGTAACATAAACCTAATTTGGCAATGCGACAATAAAATTATGCTAAAAACTACAAGTGGAACAATAATTCCACCACAAATACATTATGCTAACACGAAAATCCCAAGACAAGAGATATTGTCATATTCATATAATGATAACACTTATAAATTGACAAATGCCAGTGGAAATGCAATTAGAAATATATTTTGCGCTGATGTTAATTTATATTATGGTGCCGAGTTTAGTAGCAGGCTTAGCGTATCTCCTTCAGGAAGATATATTGCCATACCTTCATATTGGCTTAGAATTGCCGAGGCAGATGGTGCGTTCCCAATAGATATTTGCTTGCCACATAATAGCGAAAGAAATTACCCAAAGCACGTTAATTGGTCGGATGATGAAAACAAGCTGACCGTAACATTTATTGAATATGGTATTTTTTCACTTTCGCCAAAAGGAATTATGAACATGAATGCTACGCAAGGCGGTAGCACGAATACATTTGGCTATGATAACCCAAAAAGCTCACGATACATTTATTCAAAAAGATGGAATGATGAGGCTTGGAATTATCATCATGATTATTATATCGCAAACGATTATGGAGTAAAAAAAGAGCTTTTCACCTCGTTGCCAAACAGTGTGATTTCAATGTCGCCTGATGGAAATGCGTTGCTGTACGTCGATAATTATAGTGGCAATGCGTTTAAAGGCTTATGCGTTAATGTGATTGATGGAGCTACTGTTCAAATTACCGATAAAGATGTTATGTATGCTGTATTCTCGTCTGACGGAAGTAAAATTGCTTATATTACAAAGAACGATAATAACAAAGATGCAGTATTTATGCTTGATATGGCTACACGCATAACAACCGAATTATACGAAATACCAGATGGTGATATTTGCGCTATAAGGTTTACCCCCGATGATAGTTCAATCACACTTGCGACATCACTTTCTATGGTATCCATTAGTATTGAAAGCAAAACAGTTACAACAACAAAAGACTTTGTAAATGATTTTGTAGCTGTCGGTAAGAAAAACGAGAGTATAATTGTAAATAACGGCATAAGCCTGATAAAACCAAGCGGAACAGGTTCAACCTCCGTAAAGCTAAGCAAAAAACCTTCAGATAATGTTACTATAAGCATCAATTGCCCAAGTGGAATAGTCGCAAATAAAACTGCATTAACATTTACGCCAGATAATTATAACACAATACAGGAATTTACTGTTTCTTCTACAAGCGATAATACTTTAGGATTATCAGTAATTAATCTTGTCGCACAAGGCACAGATTATGTTTATAATGGTGTAAAAACAAATGTAATTGTCGCAACAATACAAGGTAACCCTTTCACAGCAGGGGCAGGGTTTATAGCAGCTGGTTACAGTGCGAATGTTGCGTATCCTATTATTCACAATTGGTCAAGGCAATCAATCTACATGGCTTCAAATGGAACAGATTTATTATGGCAAACAACAAACGGTAGTAAAGTGCTATCAGACGGAAACGGAACTACAATTGTTTACGACCAAAATTCATATAATATTACAGCGTATAGCAAGACAGGTGCTAAGCTGTGGGAATGCGTTGGTGGCTCACCTGTACTGGTTGATAATAAGGTTTATTATGCAAACGACAGTTTCAAATATCGTGATATTACAACTGGTGCAGAAACTAACATAAATCTTGTTGACACTAATAACACGGGCAAATCTTACTATTTAAGTGACATCTTCTTTGTTGACAGTCAAAAAAACATCTATGCAACTGCAATTACGTACGAATATTATAACGGCTCATTTCACCATATAATGAAAATAAGCCCTGATGTTAGCTTTAAAGCTGTTATGGTTACCGAGCAAAGAGTTATGGGAGGATGTTCACTGCCACTTGTAACTTCCGATGGAAAAATTATTGTTCATAACGACAAAGACGTTGACAAATATGTAAATTTTTACGATACAGAAACACTAAGTAACGAAGGTATGGTCTGGGGTTATGACAGCGTTTTAAATATTGCAGCTATTGACCAAAACGAGCCAAACCATAGCATATTCTATGTTACAACAAAGGACGATATTGCAAATACAGTTACGATTAAAGCAATGAGAACTTACGACAATTCAGCATTGTGGAGTAGAACCTTTGAAGGTGCAGTTGAGGTTAATAACAACCCTGCGATAACAGATGATGGAATTATTTATTTACCTGTGAATAATACGATGTATGCAATTGATGCAAATTACGGTAGAATTTTTTGGCAATATGACAGCGAAAAATATATAGGTGGTTCGCCAGTAATTGATTCTGAAGGCACAATATATTTTACAGCTGGAACAGATTTAGTTGCACTAAATTCTAACGGAACATTGTTGAAAAGGCAGACATATGCCACAAATGGCACATTTGAAAGTAATGTTGTAATAGGCAATGAAGGTCAAATATATTTTGGTGGTGGTGTGGATTCAAATAATGCAAAACTTCCAATATATTGTATAGGCACACTAGAAACAAGTCCAAAAGCGGGAACTGTTTATATTGAAGAAAGCACAGTAATAGTTGACGAAGATGATGGAGATATTTTCTTAAAAGTTGTTGACGATTCGTTAGGTGTTAAAGGTGGCTTTACTGCTGATATAATGCTTGTCCCCGATACTGCAACACTGGGCAATGATTATTATTTGGATTGGACGCATACCAATAATCAAATTGTTTTTGCTGAGGGAGAAAGTGAAAAATATATTAAAATAAATATTTTTGATGGATATGAAGTATCGCCTTTAAGAAAATTTAAGGTAAAATTATCTGCAATAACTGGCGATAAACAGCTGAATTCTGACTTCACAGATGTAACTATAAAAGATGTATCCTTGCCAACTGATGAGAAATTTAAGGTTGGTTTTGAAAAGGCTGAAATTGCACTTAAAGAAGGAACAGATGCAACAATTACTGTGAACAGGGGCGCAAACGAAAAAGGGCTATACCCTGCGTCTGTGGTTAAAATAGTAGTCGGTAGTGAAGGTAGCTATAACTATTTTGCAAAAGCAATAGATGGTACAGATTACACGATTCTACCATCATCAAACAACGAACTATTAACTTTACAGTTTGCAGAGGGTGAAATTTCGAAAAGCATAGTGGTTACATCATTAAACAATCAAGAATCAAGCAATACGAGAAAATTAGATTTGCGCATAAAAACGAATTCAGCAATGCAGGGGGACTATTCTTTCCCACAACAGTATATGAGCCAGACTAAAGTATATATTGTAGACAGTAGCTTTACAGTTCCAACGCCTATTGTCAAAGTCCTTAAAGGAAATGATGTGAAAATTTCTAACATTTTGTACTGGGGAAGATTTGAAGTGTATAATCCGCAAGGAGAAAAGCTATTCGATATTAACGGTTACCAAAATTCAACAGATGCAGAATATTCTATAGGCACCCTACCTATTGGAAATGATTACAAAGCCAGAGGATTTTTTGCAGATACTTATGCCGATACTTACTTTAGTGTAAATTAAAAAAATTGTCAACATTATATTTTGTTGCAGCAGAACAAAAAGCACGTGCTACTTATGAAAACATACTGCGCCTTGCAGACGACCCAGATGTTATTGAACCAATAAAATTCCTTCGTGCAAGAAAAATTGTTCATTACCAAAGATTTGGTGAAACCTTGCGTGTTGTTCAAGAGGAACTACACAATTTTTGAAACAAATTCACAGCATTACAATTAGATTGTTTATGTTGTAAATTAATTATTTTTGATATATAATATGATTTAGAAATATTAACGAGGGGAGATAAAAAAATGAGGCATATATTAATATTTATAATGGTTCTGAATATTTTATTTTTTTCAATTCCCACTTCTGCATATGCCGATTATAATGTTTGGAACAAGCTTGAGAACGCAGTTGCCATAAAGGTTGGCTGTTCAAAGGCTTATGTAAACTTAAGCGAGGTTAACATAGATTTTGGCAACAGCAACGTTGTTCCAATAGTCGAAAACAGTAGATGTCTTCTTCCTTTGCGGTTTGTTTCAGAAAGCTTTGGTGCAGATGTTAAATGGGATAATGAAAATCAGCTTGTTTATATTAGTTTTCAAGGAAAATATGCTGTGATACCTTTAAACAGCAATAAAATGACGATAAACAATGCGGATATACCCCTTGATTCGCCTGCAAAAATGGTAAATGACAGAGTTTTTGTTCCGATAAGGCAGTTAGCCGAAAGCCTTCTTGGCAAGAAGGTTTTCTATCATGACGGGCTTATAGTTTTGAGTGATACAGACAACATTTTTAACCCAAATAGTGATAATGAGCAAATTTCCGTTCTACAATCTGCATTTAAAGACAACATCGTAAAAACTTCATATATGATTTATTATGGAAAACTAAATGATGAAATAATTGAAAGTGCAAAGAATTATAAGCTTGTTATTTTGCATCCTCACATTGGAGATATTACAAGAAATCAGGTTCAGGAAATACGTCAAGGAGTTTCAAAAAATAACCCTAATGATGATGTGTCCGTCCTTGCATATATTTCTATCGGCGAGGATTTGCGAACAAGCAATATGTCATACGAACAGATGAAAAGCGACCCACGCTTTGCAGGTGACAAAACAGGTCCACGTGTTGACCCAAGAGGCAAGCTTCCGAGCGGCGGTCAGCCCCTTGATATTCAAAACCCGATTGGCAATCCATCTAAGGGCGGAAACGGCTATGCTTCATATTATCTTGATGATAACAATTTTGACGGAAATCCTGATATAAATAAATATTTCAACTGTGCCTTTGTTAATGCCGGCGACCCTGCGTGGTTTGATGTTGTAAGTAATATGACAATTGACGGTTATGACAAAATACCAGGCTTAAAAGAAGTTTTAACAGATGATTACGGCAGAGGGCTTGGCTGTGACGGTGTTTTCTTAGACACCATTGACACATGTGCGCCGAATTCATACACAGATGAAAACAGCCCGAATCAGTCTGAATTTGAATGGACAGCACCGGGTTTTTCCTCATTCGTTGAAAGGGTTAGAAGTGCGTATCCCGATAAATATATTTTGCAGAACAGAGGATTGTTTTTCTTCGACCCAAGGCTTCCTCATTATAAGTATTGCACAAGAGAAAATATTGATTTTGTAATGTTTGAAAGCTATCGACTGGATTCAAATCCAAATGAGGATTATAACCTGTCATTCTTTAAAGACAATAAAAATGCCTTTATGCCAAAGCTTATGGCAGAGGCAAACAGGTTTGATGGTTTTCGCGTTCTTTCCCTCGGTTATGCAGAGGGTGCAAAAGGTGCAGCTTTAAAAGACACACTTTTGGGCAAATCAAATTCTGAGCTTGATACCTTGCTCACCGATATTTCGGAAACGCAAGATATCGCAGGCTTTAACCATTATATTACCGACTCGCAAATTTTGTTATGCAACGATTTTGTCAAAAACAACACCGACAGTAATGATAATATCCCTCCCACATGGAGCAGTACATATAATTCAAGTGTGGCGTGGCCTCCTGAGCCTCCAATGCCGAGGATTGGAATTCAAAAGGTAGTTCCGCAAGCTGAAGGTGCTATGGTTTTTTGGGACGTTGCCATAGACAAAAACAAGGTTAAATATAAGGTATATTACCAAGAAACTCCTTTTGATTTCATCAATGACCCACAAATGACAAAAGCAAGCCAACAATTTCTAATACCCGAGATTGGTGACGTTTATAAAAATGGTGTAGGGCAGGATGCATATCCATATCAAGCGTTTATTAACAACCTTACCAAAGAGAAAACATATTATTTTGTTATTCGTGCGGTTGATATTTTTAATAACGAAGACAAAAATGAAGTGGTGCTGTCTGCACCACTTCAATAAAAAACATTATCCGATAAGCTTTTCTAAGCTCGAAACGTCCAAAGCATCAAACTGTTTTAAAAATTCATATATCTGCAAAGCAATTTGCTTTACACCGCCCTGTATGCGTGATTCTATGTTAAGCGGCATCAATGGGTCATGCAATGACAGACGTAGTAAAAACCAACCGTCGCCGCTTTTCTCTGATAGTGACACACGAACTCCCTCGAAATTATCCTTTGCGGGTTCAAACCCCTGCTGAACCGATGCGTACTCTGCAAGCTTTTCAATAACCATATTGCCATATGCCTTGAAATCGTCTGTGCGAATGTTAAGTCGAAATTCCATTGCCTCCTTAGGCTCTTTAAGCTCGCTAAGGAGCATATCAATCGTCTTGCCTTCCTTTCGAAGCAATGCCATTTTAATAAGTATTTTTGCGATAGTATATGCACCGTCATCTAAAAAGAAATTCTCCTTCAATGCACCATGCCCCGAGGTTTCAATTGCAAGATAGCTTTCCTTTCCCTCACTGTTAAGCCTTATTGCCTCATTTATTACATTTTTATAGCCTCTTTTAAACCTGTGATGCACACCGCCAAGCTTGTCCTCAATAAAGGTTTTAAGCTCGTCCGAGGTTATCGAATCCGTAACGATTACAGATTTAGGATGCTCCGCAAGCACAATAGCGGACATAAGTGCAATAATTCGGTTGCGGTTAATCTCTTTTCCGTTTTTATCCACCGCACCTGAACGGTCAACATCTGTATCAAATATTATCCCAAGGTCTGCACTGTTATTTATAGTTGCGTTGCAAATGCTTTGCATTGCCTGCTTATCCTCAGGGTTTGGAATGTGGTTTGGAAAGCTTCCGTCAGGTTCTAAAAACTGGCTTCCGGTAGTATCCGCACCTAATGGCTTTAAAACCTGATTTACAAAAAATCCGCCTGCTCCGTTTCCCGCATCAACGATAATCTTAAATCCATCAAGTGGCTTATCATAATTTTCATTATCATTAACACCTTCACGAATTTTTTTCACCAAATACGCTGAATATGCCGTCATAAAGTTCACTTGCTCTGTAGTTCCAAAGGATTTGCTTTGTGTGAACACAGCGCTTTCTGCAATTTCGATTATATTTTTTATATCCCCTTTTTCAAGACCTCCGTCACAGGTAAAATATTTAAAACCGTTTCTGTTAAACGGCAAGTGGCTTGCGGTTATCATAATTGCTCCGTCATATTTATATCCATCCAATACCGTTGACATAAACATCGCCGGGGTTGAAGCTAGCCCAAAATCACTGACACTGTGACCGAGCATCGTAATTCCCTTTATAACAGCTTGCTTTAAAACCTCACCTGAAAGACGAGAATCGCAACCAACCGAAATACTAAGGTTATCCTTTTTAGTTCTGCCTTTAAGCCATGTGGCAAACGCACTTGCAAGGGTTTGTGCAACCTGTGGTGTAAGGTTTATCTCCTCGCCCTCTATACCATCCAATGCAACTCCCCTTATATCACTGCCGTTTTGTAGTTTTTTTAAATCAGCCATTTTGCTCCTCCGATACTATTTTCTATTATAAATATTATAATAGAAAAACATTGCATTGTCAAATAAACTGACACAATGCTAGGATGCGAAAATTTTATATATCTATATAATGTGTTTGTTTATCATCTAAAAGTTCAATTTCCACAAACTTATTACCGGTTATTTTGATAATATATTTTGTTCCGTTATGGTTATATTCAATTTCGTATTCTTGCCAGTGCTTGGCTATGCACGGATTTATAATAAGCTTATTACCTCGCTTTTTCAAGCCTAAGATATTTTCAAGACCAACTCTATACAGCCAGCCCGAAGCGCCCGTGTACCAAGACCAACCTCCTCTTCCTACATTTGGATAAACAGTATAAATATCTGCTGAAACCACATAAGGCTCCACCTTGTAAGTCGAAACCTCTATTGGCGTTCTTGCATGATTAACAGGATTTATCATGGCAAACAGTTCATCTGCCACATCACACATACCAAGCTTTGCAAAAGCTAAAACAACCCAAATAGAAGCATGGGTGTATTGCCCTCCGTTTTCACGAACTCCCGGAACATAGCCCTTAATATAGCCGGGGTGCAAATCACCGTTATCAAATGGCGGAGAAAGTAGCTTTATTATGCCATCCTCCTTGCTTACCAAATGCTTAAAAACAGAATTCATTGACTGCTTTTGATATTCTTCTTCTCCTGCACCTGAAATGACAGACCATGCCTGTGCAATTGCATCAATCTTACATTCTGTGTTTTGATTAGAGCCTAAAACCTGCCCATTATCAAAATATGCCCTTCGATACCACGAGCCATCCCACGCATTATTATTTAAGTTTTCCTTTAACATATCTGCATTGTTTTTAAATTTTTCCGCAGATTCATCATCCTTCATATATTTACATACAGAATAAAACTTAATTAAAATATCGTATAAGAACCAGCCCAGCCAAACGCTTTCGCCCAGTCCCTTATTGCCGACAGTGCTCATACCGTCATTCCAGTCGCCACTTCCCATAAGAGGCAAACCGTTACTTCCGAATTTAAGGGAGCGATTTATTGCACGAATGCAATGATTATATATACTTGCCTTTTCTCCTGACATCTTTGGCACAGAATAACGTTCATCCTCATCTTCATTTAACGGCTCGTCCTCAATAAACGGAGTTTCAATATTCAAAATATCATAATCGTCTGTGAATGAAATATATTCAAAGACGCTGTAAGGAAGCCATAAAAGGTCATCGGAAAATCTTGTTCTTATACCCTTATCCGCATTTATTTCATCAGTATTATAAACCTGATGCCACCAGTGCTGAACATCACCATCTGTAAACTGATGTGCACTGCTTCTTATTATCTGCTGTTTTGCAATATCGGAATCTATATGAAGGATGGAGCATACGTCCTGCAACTGGTCTCTGAAGCCGTATGCGCCGCCAGACTGATAAAATGCAGAGCGTGCAAAAATTCTGCAGCTTAGCGTTTGATACATCAGCCAGCCATTTAACATTAAATCCATTGATTTATCAGGTGTTTTAACCTTCACCTTACCTAATTTTTCTTTCCAATCCATTTTAACACTTTTAAGCTCTGCCATTGCAGCTTTAACATTGCTGTATTTAAGACAGTTTTTATCGGTTGCAACAATATAAACAAGCACCTTAGCTTCCTTTTGAGCAAGCTCAAGCTTATTTTGAAGTGCAACAATACTATCCAATCCGCTTCCGTTTGCATTCACAAATTTTTCCCTCATCAAACCGTCAGGAACTTTGTTACCCCTCACCTCACCAAAGAATTCTCTTTTGTCCGCAGTATATGATGATATTTTTTCTGATGATGAAATATAAACCTTTTGATTGCCATAATCAAAATTATATTGATTTTCATAAATAATGTTCGCCCCACAGCATAAGGCGTTAATATGCTGCTTGGTTTCCGTTTCCTGTACGCCTAAAACAGGGTTTACAAAATAGGTCGGCGTAATGCTTCTTGGTTCATCGGAAATATTTTTAAGCTCTAAAACAGTAATTTTGCATCTGCCGTTTCTCGGAACAAAAACCGTTGTTGTGGTTTCTATCTCTGCATTTATGGTTTTAAATTCAGAATATCCATATCCATGTTTAACTAAATAATCTGCATCTGTTCGGATTGGCGAAGGCACATTGTTCCAAACATATCCGTTTACATCATCACGCAGATATATAGATTCGTTAACCGTGTCGGTGGTTGCATCATTTGTCCAAGGTGTAATTCTATTTTCTCTGCTGTTATCCGACCAAATATATCCTCCTCCGCTTTCGCTTATGATAAACCCGAAATCCTTGTTGGCAATAACATTAATCCAAGGCAAGGGCGTATATATTTGCTTATTTACTTTTATAACATATTCATCCTCCAAAAAGCCGCCAAAGCCGTTAAAATAGCAGGTTTCCGGCAAATCAAGGGTTATTCTTTTGTATTCCTTATTTTTAAAGCTGATATATGGAATAAGCTCTCTTTCATTCGAAACCTTAAGCTGGCTTAAAATTTCGCCCTCATTAGAATTTAAAACTATTTTGGAAACGGAATATAGCAAATTAACTGTTTCCTCCGACAATAATGATAAATTTAGCAGGAACACACCGCCGCTGACTCCTACACTTTCCCTTATATGGCTGGTTGCTATTACATCTGAAATTGCGTGAGATAACCCTTGGTTATAATCATGCTCACTGCTGTTTAAAATTACTAAATCCACAGATAAGCCCTTCATTCGCCACAGCTCGTGAATTATAAGCAAGTCCTTAACCATATCCAAATTTTCAACGTCATAAACCTTAATTGTTACAATAGGAATATCACCAGAAATACCTAGTGACCACAAACTGCATTGTGTTAGCTTGTTTTGCTCAATATATTTAGACAAGGTCTTTCTGTATGGCGTTATATAAATTATATCCCGAAGCATATCATAAGCGCATTTTTCAGTTTTGGAGTTAAGCTCCAGATATTTATTTTCTATTCTGCTTCTTGTCCAAGACATCTCAAAGCTACGCTCAATATTGCTGTAATCCTGATACTTATGGGCAATAGTTAAAGCTTTGTCCCTTGTATCCGCATAGGCAGTAATAAAACCAAAGGAAATAGATGAGTTGCACTGAACCTTAACCTTAAATTTTATTGATATAATAGGGTCCAACACAGAACCAAGGCTTCCGCTGTGCTCCAAATTTTCTGCTATAATATTGGGGCAAACTATGGATTTATTCCTACCGATAAATTTGCTTCTGTCCGTTTCAAAGTTCACATTACCGATAATATCGCCGTTGACACAAACTGTGCAGACGGCAAAATGAGTTTCGTCTTTTTCGCTTTTAGGTCTTCTGCTTGCAATAACACAATTTGCACTGTTTTCAAATTCCGTTTTTATAAATAAATTGCTAAATGCCATATGGGAAGAATCATTCGCACTGCTGTTTAAAACAACTTCAAAATAATTTGAAATTTCCAAAATAACATCATTTGAAGAATTATTTGCAATGGTAATTTTTCTTATATCCGCATTTTCCTCCGGCGATACAACAATTTCTGTTGTAGTATCTATGCCGGTTTTGCCTTTTCGGAAAAAATCCGCCTTATTTGATGAAAAAACGGCGTTATAGCTTTCAATATCACTGTATGCCGGTGCAACTGTATTTGTCCACCATTCGCCTTCTGTTATATTATTTATGAATACAAAATTACCATATATTCCATTTTGCAAATCCGCTTTAAATCTGTTAACATTAATATTTTCAAATTTGCTGTAACCAATGCCGCTGTCAGTTATTAAAGTAGAAAATTTGCCATTCGACATAACGTGTATTTTAGGATTATTTACATCTATTTTTGAAACCTCTAAAATATAATCATCGTCATTCTTGGGGATTATATCAAATGGCTTGATTTTTTCTTGATTTTCCTTGGAAATAACAACATTTGTGGGAACACGCTCACGCAAAAACTCATCGGTCGCATCAATTATTGGCTCGTTATGAAAGCGTTTTTGTAGAATATTGTCGTTTAATACGTTATTTAGGGATAGCAGGCTCATTCCTAAATGGTGAACCATATAGCTTTTAACAACACCATATTTTTCGTTAGGCAAAACTCGTGTTGGTGTGTAATCAATAGCTTCGTAAAATCCGTATTTGCCATAAATATTTAATTTTAAAAGCTGTTTTATATTTGCCATAGCACCGTGATAATCCACCATAAGTGCCATAACAGTTGCATAGGGTGCAACAACCATATCAGAAATTAAGCCTCGCTTTAAGCCTAAATCAGGCACACCAAAAGCCTTGTATTGATAATTAAGGTTAATATCAAATGCATTAAAACCGCTTTCACTTGTTCCCCAAGGCACATTTCTTTTTCGCCCGTATTTTTTTTGACACCTAATTGAAAAATGATAGGTTTCGTCAAGCAAGGTATTTTCAAAATTTTTCATTAAAAGCAAGGGCATTAAATATTCAAACATTGTTCCTGTCCAAGATATTAAGCCTCTGTAGCCATCTCTTGAAACCAATGTTCTGCCGAGGGTTAGCCAATGTTTTTTTGGCACATCCCCTTTTGCAACTGCAATATAGCTTGCAAGACGAGCCTCGGAGGCTAAAAGGTCATAATAGGATTGTGTTAAATGCTGTTGCTCAACATTATAGCCGATTGAAAATAGATGTCTGTTTTTATCGTACAGTATTTTAAAATCCATTTCTATTATAAATTTATCAATGCGCTTAATTATTGCTTCGGTGTTTGTATTTTTAAAATAAAGCAAGCCGTTTTTCATGGTTATCAGCGCACCTATAAGGTTACCGCTGTCCACCGTGGATATATAGTGAGGCTTTAAAACCTCTAAGGTTTTTGTATTATACCAATTATATAAATGTCCGCAATATTTTTCCATTTTATCAATGGTGTTAAAGGTTTTTTCTATTAAATCGAGAGCATCTTTTTCTTTTATAAAACCAAAATCAACAGCAGATAAAAAAGCCAAAAACTGCATACCGATATTAGTTGGCGAGGTTCTGTGAGCTATTCCATTGGGAGGATTTTCCTGAAAATTATCGGGTGTTAAATAATTATCGTAAGCGTTTGTAAAATCGCTGAAATAATCCCATGTTCTTTTTGCCAAATCCAAAAGTATTTTTCTGTCGCTGTGAACAATATTTATTTTGTTTTTCTCTATCTTTTTGCTCGATAAAAATGCAATATAAGGTGCCATTATCCACACCGTTGCAATTGCAATTGCAAAATAAATGTTTTTTTGCCCCAAAAACAGCAGAATTAATGCGGATACAACGCAAGATATCATTCTTTTGTAATAGCTTATGGCATCATTTTCTAAACGTCTTTCCGCATCGGCGGCAGTAAGCCATTCAAGCATTTTTTTATGAGAAAACGCCATTCTGTAAAGCGTTCGAATTATTGCGTCTATTGATAAATATGCATAGTGAGGCAAAAATACAAATAAAAGCACTACTTGAAATATAACGCCCTTTAAACCATAAATTATAGTTGCATGGCATTTTTGCCCAATGAATTTATAGCCTGCGTTTATTGTCCAATCAATTGTTGATATTAAAAGCGACATACAAATTGTAATAAGTGCAAAGCCAACCCAAACCGTGGGTCTTTTGGGCAGAAAGCTAAAGGACAATAATAATATTATCATCAAGCATACAGGCACAGCAGAACGGCGAAGGTTATCAATTATTTTCCATTTGGATAAAAGATTAAGCGGATTTGCATATTTCTTTTTTATTTTCCTAAAGAGCCATGGGAGCAGTTGCCAGTCCCCCCTTGTCCAGCGATGCTGACGTGAGGTATATGCACTATATTTCCAGGGAAATCCATCAATAAATGAAATATTGCTGATTAAACCGCAGCGCAGATAACTGCCTTCCAATAAATCGTGGCTTAAAACTGTGTTTTCAGGTATCGCCTTCGGCAATAATTCATGGAATGCATCAACATCAAATATACCCTTGCCAACAAAAATTCCTTCTCCGAATAAATCCTGATATATATCGGAAACTGCGCAGGAATAGGTGTCCACACCACCCTGACCGGCAAAAACCTGTGAAAAAAACGATGTATTTGCACTTTCCACATCAACGTCCACTCTGGGCTGCATAATACCATAACCGCTCACAACTCTGCCACCCTTGATAATCGGCTTATTAAGAGGATGCGCCATAGCACTGATAAGCTCCTCCGCAACATCGCGTGGAAGCTTTGTATCACTGTCTAAGGTTATAACATATTTAATTTTGTTTGTTTTGCCAAGGTCGCCTATAATCTTAGAAAAGGATGTTTTTTTATCTCCGCGAAGCAGTCTGACAAATTCCACAATAGCTCCGCGCTTTCTTTCCCAACCCATATAATTATTATCTACCTTGTTATAGGTTCTTTTTCTGTGAAAAAGAAAAAAGTTATTTTCATATTTTTCGTTTAATTTTTCAATTTCAGCTGTTGCAACGTCAAGCAGTTCCTTATCCTTGGAAACCTCCTGCTTTGCATTATCGCCAACATCACTTAAAATTCCAAAATATAAGTTTTTTTGCTTGTTGGAAAGATAATAGGTTTCCAATTGCCTAATTAATGCTTTTGTATGATTTTCATTTGTTAAAAGTGCAGAAATTACGACAAAAGTTGCATCTTCATCGGGAATACCATCTAAAAATTGCAATCTGGGTATAATCGTGGCGCAAGAATGACGGGTTACAATGTAATTTACAATGTTAATCGCAATGTCCGAGGATGGAATCAGCGTTATTAAAAATGCAAAAACGGAAAACGCAAAATTATTTATATTATAATAGCAATATGCGGATAAACAAAAGGAAATAATCATAGTTAGCATTACTATAAAAACACCATAAAATACTTGCTTGTTTCTTTTTGAATTTGCTTTGTTTTTACCTAAATTGGTTGTTAAAATGTAATATCCAATGTGCCTTTTATCATCAAAGGTTGCACTTTGCGCAAGCTCCACGGCGTTTAGGGCAACTTCTATCTCGCTAAGGTCATATTTCTTCGCAAGCCTTCTAAGTTGCCTTCTGTATAAATTTTTTGTGTCTCTGTGCATATTGGAATAAACCCCTGCCGGGTCACTGTTTAAGATTTTTTCCACTTGGCTTGTAGCTTCAAAAATTTCCAAATAATCAAGGGACATAACAAATCTAAGGCTTGTTATCGCATTTCCAATGGATACCTGCCTTTCCATTTGCTTTTTATGTTCGCTGTTAACAACATTTTGTGATGATGTATTCAGCTTACCAAGCCGAGTATCAATATATCTTATGGCATTAGTACCTTCGTTACCGCACCTTTTAAAATTCAGAAGCAGATTTTCAATCAAAGAAAAATCATCTGATGTGAGATTTTTAAAATAATCTGATAAAACCTCGCCAATTTTTTTGTTTTTGTTAACAATTAAATCAACGTCTGTCCTTGCCTGCTTATATTGCGTTTGTGTTTTATTTATATGCTCGCAAAGATGCTTGATATTTTCAAGCAAAGCAATTTTAAGCATTGTGGAAAGTGACCAAATCTCGGTATCAGTTAAAAATGATGTCTGCTGATATGCCTTTAAAAAATCAATTAGGGTTTGGTCTGAAACAACACCGTCCGTATGGCTTACAAATTCCACAGAAAGTGCAAAAATTCTGGGATACCCCATATATTGCCCATGCTTAATTAAAGGCAGCCTTTTATAATCATTTCTTTTTATATTTTGCATAAGCTCCTTAGATTGTTCCTCTATCACATAAAAGTTATCAAGAAGCCATTCGTCCGCACCTGTAATTTTCTGACTGTTCGATGCTATTTCGATTAAATTTACATAGGTATTAAAAACATATCTGTAATTCTCTCTCATACGGGAAAGCAGATAGTTTACACCCCCATAATTCTTGGATAATTCATGATTTTTTGCAAGCTCCGCCCCATGAGTCATAAGGGTGTTGTAATCAAAGGTTATTGATTTAACATCAAATTTCCCACGCTTATTGGATTGGGAAAGAAAATATACATATGTCATCATTGCTAAAATAATTATAAAAAAAATACCAATTAAGTATATCATATTATGCTCCTTTGATATATTGTTATTGGTATCGTTCCCTTATTTTATTATCATTATACTATTTGAACCCCTTTCGGGGCAAAATTTATGCTAATCAATCCCAAATAAATTCATTGCATTTTCCGATAAAATTTTAACCTTATCTGCATCACTAATCGGTATTTTCATAAAGCTTTCAACCTCGCTTTTTTGTGTAACAGCAGGATAATCTGTGCCGAAAAGAACCTTATCTGTGCCATGCGCCTTAATAATCTGTGCTGCATCAAAATGGGAAAGCTTGCAAAGTGTGCTGGAGGTGTCCAGATATAAATTCCTACCAACTAAATATTTCATAGAATCTTGCCAATTCATATAACCGCCTAAATGTGCGGCAATAAATGTAACATCAGGCAAAGCATCCAAAACCCTCGCCAAACGTTTCGGTGAAGAAAAATCAGAATTTTCATCGCCCGTATGTATCATAATCGGAAGTTTGCTACCGATATATTCATATATTTTAAGCATATGCGAGTCGTCAATTTTAAAATTCTGAAAATCGGGGTGAAATTTTATGCCCTTTAAGCCAAGGGATATTATTCGGTCAATTTCATCCTTGTAATTTTCATATTTTGGATGCACACTTCCAAAGCAAATAAACCTATCGCTGTCAATACCTGCCATATAATTGTTTATTGTTTCAACCTGTGAAGGCTTTGTTGAGGTTGAAAAAACAATAGATTTATATATATTTCCTTCATCCATTCGGTCAAGAATATCCGAAACAGTTCCCTTGCACTGCCACGGCATTTTATAATAATCCTCAAGGGAACAAATAACCTTTGGCGCAATTTCTTCGGGGAAAATATGCCCGTGACAGTCTATGATTTTTAATTTTGCGCTTTCAATATTTTTCATAACTGACCAATATACTCCTTTAACATTTTTGCGGAATGTTGCAATGCCTTAAGTTCATCATCGGATAATTTTATTTCCAGCACATTATATGCTCCGCACTTGCCAACAACTGTGGGTACGCTTAAATATACATCATCAATGCCATACATTCCGTTTATAAGTGAAGAAACTGTTAAAATAGAATGCTCGTCCCTTAATATACATTCAACAATTCGCTTAACTGCAAGAGCAACCGCATAAAATGTTGCACCCTTTTTTTCTATAATTTTGTAGGCGGAATTTTTTACTTCCTCATGAATTTTATCTTTATCAAGCTCTATACAGCCTTCTTTTTGAACGCAGTATTCATCAACGGACATTGTTCCAACCGATACTCCGCTCCACGCCGCAACCTCTGTATCTCCATGCTCACCCAAAATATATGCGTGAATATTTCTTGTATCGATTCCAATATGCTCGCCAATTGAATATCTAAGCCTTGCAGTATCCAAAACTGTTCCCGAGCCGATAACTCGGTTTGCAGGAAGTCCGGATAGTTTATAGGTTAAATAGGTTAAAACATCAACAGGGTTTGTAACCACCAAAAGTATAGTTTCACTGCAAATATAAGGCTTTAAGCTATCAACAATGCTTTTAAAAATAGCGGCATTTTTTTTAAGCAAATCAACTCGTGTTTCATCCGGCTTTTGGTTAACACCTGCGGTGATAATAATCACCTCAGAATCCTTTGCATCGCAATAATCACCCGCATAAACCTTAATCGGCTTCATAAACGGCACTCCGTGGCTCATATCAAGGGCATCACCCTCTGCCTTATCCTTATTTATGTCGATAATAACTATCTCGTTAACAACAGAGCTTTGCATAAGCGCAAATGCTGTTGTAGAGCCTACAAAGCCAGCTCCAACAACTGTAACCTTACCCTTTTTCATGATTATGACCATTAGCCTTTCAGGCTCACAAAATTTTATGAAACTTTTGACCTACTCCAAATCGTGAGCCAGATAAGGCGTGTAAATGGTCATATGCACCAATGCGTTTCGCCCAAGGCGAAAATATCGCAGGTGCAATAAAAATTCAAAGGTGGAAGTCTGAAAGTTTCTTTCAGACTTAAACCTCTTTCTTGATACCTATATCTTTTCTGTAATGAGCATTTTCAAACGATATTTTTTTAACGCCCTCGTAGGACTTATTTATTGCCTTCTCCAAGGTTAAAGCAGTTGCCGTAACGGCTAAAACTCTTCCTCCCGAGGTTACGATTTTATCATCCGCAATTTTTGTGCCTGCATGAAACACAAAAGTATTATCTTCATTTTCAGCATTATCTATACCGCAAATTTCAAATCCAACCGAATATTTCGAAGGATAACCACCCGATGCCATAACAACACACGCACATGAGCCGTCATCCCATTCAACCTTAACATCTGCTAGTTTTTCGTCAATAATTGCATTAAAAATTTCGATTAAATCAGTTTTCAAGCGTGGAAGCACAACCTGTGTTTCTGGGTCTCCAAACCGGCAATTATATTCAATAACCTTTGCACCGTCTTTTGTTATAATAAGCCCGAAATACAAAACACCCTTAAATTTTCTGCCTTCACTGTTCATAGCCTTCATTGTTGGCACAAAAATTTCATTATGACAATATTTTGCAAGCTCTTCATCATAAATTCTGCTTGGTGAAAATGCTCCCATTCCGCCTGTATTTAAGCCCTCATCATTATCATAAACCCTTTTATGGTCTTGTGCGGAAACCATTGGAACAACAACGTTTCCATCTGTAAATGCCAAAACGGAAACCTCGTTTCCAACTAAAAATTCCTCTATAACAATTCTACTGCCAGCTGCTCCGAAAACCTTATCCTCCATTATTTCGTTAACTGCCAAAACCGATTCTTCATAATTTTGCGCAATAATAACACCCTTGCCAAGAGCAAGACCTTCTGCTTTTATAACTGTCGGAAAGCTTTCGCTTTTTAAGTACTCAATAGCAGCCTTTGAATTATCAAAAACCTCATAACGAGCAGTTGGGATATTATATTTTTTCATAAGGTCCTTTGAAAAAACCTTGCTTCCTTCAATAATTGCCGCCGCTTTAGAAGGTCCAAACGCACGAAGTCCGTTTTTTTCAAGCTCGTCAACCATACCTAAAACTAATGGATCGTCTGGCGCAACAACGGTTAAGTCTATATTATTATCCTTTGCAAAATTAACAATGCCATTAACATCGGTTGCCTTAATATCCACACAAGTCGCAATTTTGCCTATTCCTCCGTTACCGGGTGCGCAGAATATTTGCTCAACGTTTTTATTTTGTTTTATCTTCCAAATAATGGCGTGCTCTCTGCCGCCGCCGCCAACAACTAAAACCTTCATTTAAAAATGTCCCCTTTTAAATTTATAAGAAATTACGCAAAAACTGCGTAATTTCACGCCTCGGCGGAATAAATCCGCCTATGCTTTTTTAATGGTGAAATAATCTTATGCCTGTAAATGCCATTGCTATTCCATATTTATTGCATGTATCGATAACATTATCATCACGAATAGAGCCGCCCGGCTGTGCGATATATTTAACTCCGCTTTTATTTGCACGCTCAATATTATCGCCAAATGGGAAGAATGCATCAGAGCCTAAAGCAACATCTGTTAATGTGTCAAGCCATGCACGCTTTTCTTCACGGGTAAATATTTCTGGCTTGCTTGTAAATATATTTTCCCAAACACCATCTGCCAAAACATCGTTATAATCCTCTGAAATATAAATATCTATTGTGTTATCCCTGTCCGCTCTGCCAATACTTTGCTTAAAGGGAAGAGCTAAAACCTTGCTGTGTTGGCGCAAATACCAAATATCAGCCTTATTTCCCGCAAGCCTTGTGCAGTGTATGCGTGATTGCTGGCCTGCACCAACACCGATAACCTGACCGTCCTTAACATAGCAAACGGAATTTGACTGTGTGTATTTAAGAGTAATCAACGAAATTATTAAATCTCTTTTAGCGTCCTCGGAAATAGTTTTATTTTGAGTAACAACATTTTCCAAAAGTTCATTGCTAATTTCCAGTTCATTTCTGCCCTGTTCAAAGGTTATGCCGTAAACGTCCTTATGTTCAATAGGGTTTGGCATATAATTTTCGTCAATTTTAACTATGTTGTAGGTTCCTTTACGCTTTCCCTTTAAAATACTCAGTGCTTCATCTGTAAATCCGGGGGCAATAACACCGTCCGAAACCTCTCTCGCAATAAGTGTTGCGGTTTGAACATCGCACACATCGGAAAGAGCGATAAAATCCCCGTAAGATGACATTCTATCCGCCCCTCTTGCACGTGCATAGGCATTAGCAAGTGGAGAAAGCTCTAAATCATCAACAAAATATATTTTTTTTAGTGTTTCGGAAATTGGCGAATAAACAGCCGCACCCGCAGGGCTAACGTGTTTAAATGATGCCGCGGCAGGAAGTCCTGTTGCTTTTTTTAATTCTTTAACAAGCTGCCAGCTATTTAGAGCATCCAGGAAATTTATATAACCGGGTTTACCGTTTAAAACCTCCAATGGCAAAGTGCCGTTATTCATAAAAATTTTAGATGGCTTTTGATTTGGATTACAACCATATTTTAATTGAATTTCATTTAGCATATGCTTTCTCCTTAAACATTTTTATTTATAATTCTTGTTTCACATTCACCTGTTTTAACATTGATATAACGGGTAAAAAGTGAAACCTTATTATCTTCATTAAGATTTTGCCAAATTGAATTTGTAAATTCATCAATATTTCCTGATATTTCAACAAGCTTAGGCTCTCCCTCAAATGAAGGTATTGGAGTTCCGTCACACTTATATGTGTGTATAAAATGCCCTTCTCCTGCTTTCGGTGCGCTGTATTCATAAAAATAACGCCTTACTGCCCCTTCGTCGCCCTCCGCACTTTTTAATATAGAAAGCTTATAATCAAATCCATTTAAAATGCCGGATATTCTTGGTGTAAAGTTTGGCGAATCAGGCTCGAAGGTTCGTGTTCTAAGGGCTTCTTCAAAGGTTTGATTTTTCGATAAAAAATCAAAAACTGTGTCCGTTTGGTCTCCGTTTGTAACAATTGTGCTTCCACCTATTACACGAACGGGCGAATATATAATAAGTGATGGGTCAGTTAATTTCGCTTCGTCGAAAGCTTTGGTTTGTATTCCCTGTCCATCAACTTCAAATATACGGTTTCTGCTATTTTCACTTCTGCCCATAATAAAATATGCAATCACTGCACATTCATCATTTCTGCCAATAATTATTCCTCTGCCAGGATATGAATTGTTTTTTAATTCCTCATAAATTTTAAGCATAAAGCCCTCCTCATATTTTCCCATCACATAAAAGAGCAACCGCCCTTGGAAGTATATCCCATTCCGCCTGCTCCATAACACGTTTTTGCAGTGTTTCGGGAGTATCACCCTCCAAAACGTCAACCGCTTTTTGCAATATTATTGCGCCGCCGTCCACAACCTCGTTAACAAAATGAACAGTTGCGCCTGTCACCTTAACACCATATTCCAACGCTTTTCGATGCACCTTTAAGCCATAATAACCCTCTCCGCAAAAGGAGGGGATTAAAGATGGATGAACATTTATAATTTTATTTCTATATGCTTCAATTATTTTGCTGCTTATAATGCATAAAAATCCTGCAAGCACAATAATATCAACATTCATATTTTTAAGATGCGCCAGCAATTCCACATCAAAATTATCACTTTTTTTAATAACAGTTGCATTTATGTTATGTTTTTTTGCACGCTCCAAAGCAAAAGCATTTTCCTTATTGGATACGACAGTAACAATTTTTCCGTTAATTTTGCCTTCTGATACGGCGTCGATAAGAGCCTGCAAATTCGTTCCACCGCCCGATACCAAAACACCTATGTTCAGCATAAATCTACCCCGTTTTCACCATCTTCAATACTGCCGATAACGTAAGCGGTTTCGCCTATATTGGATAAATGAGCAACAACAGCCTCTGCTTCCTCCTTCGGTACGGCAAAAATCATTCCAATTCCCATATTAAATGTGTTGAACATATCATGTTCCGGAATTCCGCCGAAATTTTGGATAATATCAAAAATCGGAAGAACCTTAAAGGAATTTTTTTGTATTTTAGCACGAAGATTTTTTGGAAGCATACGAGGTATGTTTTCGTAAAATCCGCCGCCTGTAATATGAGAAATTGCCTTAACCTTAAAATTTTTAATAACCGAAAGCATTTGCTTTACATATATTTTAGTTGGCTTTAAAAGCTCATCGCCCAATGTGGAATTAAGGCTTTCGAATGTTTGTTCAAGCTTTGCGCATGGATTTTCACTATTTAAATTAAAAACCTTACGAACTAACGAATATCCGTTGCTATGAATACCCGAGGAGCTTATGCCTATAAGAGCATCTCCTGCCTTTAATTCACTGCCGTCAATGATGTTGGATTTTTCAACAGCTCCAACAGAAAAACCTGCCAAATCATATTCATCCACATCATAAAAGCCAGGCATTTCTGCCGTTTCTCCGCCAACCAATGCACAGCCTGCAAGCACACAGCCATCTGCTACGCCTTTAACAATTTGAGCAACCTTTTGCGGATAATTTTTGCCCACAGCTATATAATCTAAAAATATCAAAGGCTCCGCACCACTACAAATAATATCGTTAACGCACATTGCAACGCAATCCTGCCCGATTGTATCGTGCTTGTCCAAAAGCATTGCAATCTTAAGCTTTGTTCCAACACCGTCTGTTCCTGCAACTAAAACAAGCTGTTTATATTTTGTTGCATCAATTTCAAAAAGCCCGCCAAAGCCGCCAAGCCCGGATAAAACTCCGCTTGTAAACGTTTTTCCAACATATTCCTTCATAAGGCGAACTGCCTCGTAGCCTGCTTCAACATCTACTCCTGCATCTTTATAACTATTACTCATTTTAACAACAACCTCCGCACTTTTTGTTAAACGGAACTTCCACAGGATAATTTCCTGTAAAGCAGGCATCGCAATAGCCGCAATTATGCCCTTCAATTATTTTACCCAAATTTTCAATGCTCAAATAGCCCAATGAATCAACATTTAATTCCTTGCGTATTTCCTCAATAGAATGATTAACCGCAATCAGGCACTCCTGGGTTGGAATATCTGTGCCAAAATAGCAGGGATATAAAAACGGAGGCGAGCTTATACGCATATGTACTTCCCTTGCGCCTGCGTCACGAATCATCTGAACAATACGCTTAGATGTTGTTCCTCTCACAATGGAATCGTCCACCATAACAACACTTTTGCCTTTAACCGTATCTTTAAGAGCATTTAACTTAATTCTTACAGCACGCACACGCTGTTCCTGTGTTGGCTGAATAAAGGTTCTGCCGATATATCTGTTTTTGATAAGTCCTATTCCGTATGGAATGCCGCTTTCCTCGGAATAACCGATAGCCGCATCAATTCCTGAATCAGGAACTGCAATAACAATATCCGCATCCACAGGATGCTCCTTCGCCAAAATTTTACCTGCATTTTTTCTGGCAATATATACACTGATATTTTCTATTACACTATCCGGACGTGCAAAATAAATATATTCGAATATGCAAATGTGATTTTTATCGGTACAGTTTTTCTTATTGCTTCTAACTCCGTCCTTATCCACGCAGATAATTTCACCCGGTTTAAGCTCCAACACAAATTCGGCATCAACCGCATCTAATCCGCAGGTTTCTGATGAAAATATGTAAGCATGCTCTGTTTTGCCCATACACAAAGGACGAAAGCCCCAAGGGTCTCTTGCGGCAATAAGCTTGCGCGGGCTCATAACAACAAGGGAAAATGAACCGATAAGATACTTCATAGTGCGGCTAACAGCTTCCTCAATTGAATGGCAGTTAATACGCTCACGAGCGATAATATATGCTATAACCTCGGAATCATTAGTTGTTTGAAAAATCGCACCATTATCCTCAAATTGCTTTCTAAGCTCCATTGAATTAACAATGTTTCCGTTATGAGCAACAGTAAGAGTGCCTTTTTTGTATTTGCTTACGAGAGGCTGAGCATTCTCCCTCTGACTGCTTCCCGTTGTGGAATATCTAACGTGTCCAACCGCAATTGTGCCTTTTAAATGCTTAAGCATTGTGTCGTTAAACACCTCAGGCACTAAGCCCATATCCTTATGATATACAATTGTTCCGTCATCATTTACGGCAATACCGCAGCTTTCCTGCCCGCGATGCTGAAGAGCATATAAACCATAGTACGTTATATTTGCGGCATCTGTACTTCCGTCTAAATTATACACTCCAAAAACTCCACATTCTTCTTTTAAAGCATCTTCAAACATTTAACATTGCCTCCAATTTAATTTTCGCCAAACAGACGGTTTAATATTTCTTTATAAGCATCTTCAACTTTTCCTAAATCACGTCTGAAACGGTCTTTATCAAGTTTTTCGTTTGTTTCCTTATCCCAGAAACGGCAAGTATCAGGAGAAATTTCGTCAGCCAAAATAATATCACCTTTAAATCTGCCGAATTCCAATTTAAAATCTACAAGCTTAATTCCAATTGCAAGAAAATATCCGCTTAAATATTTGTTAACCTTAAAAGAAATATCCTTAATTTTTTCTATTTCTTCAGGTGTTGCAAGGTCAAGTGCAAGCGCATGGTATTCGTTTATCAAAGGGTCTCCCAAAGAATCATCCTTATAGGAAAATTCGATAGTTGGTGATTTAAAAACTATGCCCTCTTCCACGCCGTAACGCTTGGAAAAGCTTCCTGCTGAAATATTTCTTACTATAACCTCAAGGGGAACAATGTTAACCTTTTTAACTACTGTTTCTCTTTCAGATATTTCCTCTACAAAATGAGTAGGTATTCCTTTTTCTTCAAGCATTTGAAACAGGTGGTTAGACACACGGTTATTTATAACACCCTTGCCCACAATTGTTCCTTTTTTCTCTCCGTTAAAGGCTGTTGCATCGTCCTTGTAATCAACTATTAAATAATCCTCATTATCTGTTAAATAAACCTTTTTTGCCTTACCTTCATATAATTGTTCTAATTTTTGCATAATAGCTTAACCTCCTCTTTAATTTGTAAATCTTTTTTTATAACTTCATCTGCCATCGTTTTTTTAAACTTATGCAGTTTTTGTTGCAAATCAGGGTTTGAAAGTGCCAAAATTTGAACAGCAAGCAAGGCGGCATTATCTGCACCGTCAATTGCAACTGTTGCAACGGGAATTCCCTTTGGCATTTGAACCATGGAAAGCAAGGAATCCAAACCATCCATAGTGGAGGATTTAATCGGCAAGCCGATAACAGGAAGGGTTGTAAACGCAGCTATAACGCCTGCCAAATGTGCAGCCTTTCCTGCCGCACCGATGATTACCCCTATTCCGTTATTTTGAGCATTTGATGCAAATTCTTCTGCAATATGTGGTGTTCTGTGCGCAGAAATAACATTTACTTCAAAATCCACTTCAAAATCCTTCAAAATCTTTATTGCATTTTTGATAATCGGAAAATCCGAATCACTGCCCATAACAATTGCAACCTTCATTTGTATCAATCCCTTTCAGCTTATATTATTCCCACTCTATTGTTGATGGCGGCTTGCTTGTTATATCATAAACAAGTCTATTAACGTGTTTAACCTCGTTTACAATTCTGTTTGATATTTTTTCAAGAATGTCAAACGGAATACGAGACCAATCGGCAGTCATAAAATCCGTAGTGGAAACTGCTCGAAGGGCAATAGTATAATCATAGGTGCGTTCATCACCCATAACACCAACGCTTCTCATTCCCGTCAGAACCGCAAAATACTGATTGCACTCCTTTTCAAGGCCTGCGTTTATTATTTCTTCTCTGAATATAGCATCCGCATTGCGAAGTATTTCAAGCTTGTCTTTGGTGATATCGCCAATAACACGAATACCAAGCCCCGGGCCGGGAAACGGCTGACGCCACACCAGCTTATAAGGTATCCCAAGCTCAATTCCTGCCGCTCTAACCTCGTCTTTAAATAGGTTTCTAAGAGGTTCTATAATCTCTTTAAAATCAACATAATCGGGAAGTCCGCCCACGTTGTGATGGCTTTTGATAACCGCCGCATCCCCCACACCGCTTTCGATAACATCGGGATATATTGTGCCCTGCACCAGAAAATCCACACGACCGATTTTTTGCGCTTCTTCTTCAAATACTCTTATAAATTCTTCGCCTATTATTTTGCGCTTTGTTTCTGGGTCGGAAACTCCGCTTAATTTATCTAAAAACCTATCTTCACAATTAACACGAATTACGTTCATATCAAATTGAGCTGCAAATATTTCTTCAACTTGGTCGCCTTCGTCTTTTCTTAAAAGACCGTGGTCAACAAAAATACAAGTTAACTGCTTGCCAACAGCTTTATGTATCATCACTGCCGCAACAGAAGAATCCACACCGCCGGATAGGGCGCATAAAACTTTTTTATCACCAATTTTATTTTTTAATTCTGCAATGGATTTTTCCGCAAAAGCAGACATTTTCCAGTCTCCTTTGCAGCCGCAAACCTTATAAAGAAAGTTGTGCAACATTTTCATGCCCTGCGGTGTATGATTAACCTCCGGGTGAAACTGAACAGCATAAAGCTTTTTTTGCTCGTTTTCCATAGCTGCTGTTGGGCATGATGTGGAAGTCGCAGTTATTTCAAAACCTAACGGAGGATTTTTAATATAGTATGTATGGCTCATCCAGCAGACGGTGTTTTCCTCAACATCACAAAACATTGCACTTTTGGCTGAAACCTTAATTTCTGTTTTACCATATTCCCTTATTTCCGCCTTTGCAACCTCGCCATCTAACAAATGGCACATAAGCTGAGCACCGTAACAAATTCCTAAAACAGGAATTCCAAGCTCGAAAATTTCCTTCGAACAGGTGGGAGCATTTTCATCACAGACTGTCGAAGGCCCGCCTGTAAAAATAATTCCCTTAGGGTTCAATTCTTTTATTTCATCAATAGAAATAGTATAGGGCTTAACCTCGCAATAAACATTGCACTCTCTAACCCTTCTTGCAATCAATTGGTTATACTGCCCACCAAAATCTATTATCAGCACAAATTCATTATCCAAAAAAACTGCCTCCTTATTCCGGTTTGTAGTTAGGTTTTTTATATAACTTATCGTAATCCTTCATTATTTCGGGATAAAAAACCTTATCTCCCCATAATTCTTTATCATATTCTTCTATTGCAACTGAAATATGGTCATCACTGCAATTGACTGTTTCGATAAGAGCCTTTGAAACTGCTTCTGTAAGTGCTTTTTTTTGTTCCTCTGTTCTTCCCTTGTACATTTTAACAACAACGTGCGGCATAATAACATCTCCTTATTTAAAATATGAAACACCTGATTTAAAAATAAACTGATCCTTTTGCCCTAAAATATTTTGTGCAACACCGCTTCCGATACGCTCTGAATGCCCCATCTTGCCTAAAATTCTGCCATCAGGGCTTGTTATACCTTCAATCGCATATACAGAACCGTTAGGATTAAACATAATGTCATTTGTAGGATTGCCTTCAAAATCTACATACTGGGTTGCAATCTGCCCATTTTGTGCTAATTTCCTCACAACATCTTCATTTGCCACAAATCTTCCTTCACCATGTGAAACAGCAATGCTGTGAATATCACCCACATCTACATTTACAAACCAAGGTGAAATAGTAGAGCAAACTCTTGTATTTATCATTGTGGAAACGTGCCTGCCAATTGTGTTATAAGTAAGTGTTGGGCAGGTATCGTCCATATCGCACACTTCACCGAATGGCACTAAGCCCAGTTTAATAAGCGCTTGAAAGCCGTTGCAAATTCCAAGCATTAAGCCATCTCGTTTATATAGCAGATTATGCAAATCCTCTTTCAATTTTGGATTTCTAAAGGTTGTAGCAATAAATTTACCTGAACCATCAGGCTCGTCACCTGCGCTGAAGCCACCCGAGAGCATAACAATTTGTGCATCATTTATACGCTTTGACATTTCCTCAATTGAATTATCAACAGCACTTGCACTAAGATTATTAAACACAAAAACATCAACCTGAGCGCCTGCTTTTTCAAAAGCACGAAGTGTATCGTATTCACAGTTAGTGCCAGGGAAAACAGGAATAAACACCTTTGGTTTTGCAAATTTCATAAGAGGTTTTGTGCTGTTTCTTTTATTATAATCAAATTTTTCTAATTTATCTGTTTTTGAATCTGTTTTGGTTGGGAAAACTTTTTCAAGAGGCTTTTGCCATACTGATTTTAGTTCTTTAATATCCATACTAACATTATCGATTGTAATGCTTGCACTATCGGTTGTGTATCCCAAAACATCACCAAAGTTGCAATCTTCCGTAACCTCTAAAATAACAGAGCCGTAATATGGATAAAACAAATCATATTTTAAATTGGCAAAGCTAAAGCCTATTTCATTACCGAAGCACATTTTGCTGATTGCCTCGCAAATTCCGCCGCTTGTTACAGCAAAAGAAGATATTACCTTTTTATCCTTAACAAGTCTTGTGATTTCACTGTATTTTTTATCTAAATCTTCAAAATCCGGAAGCATTTTATCATTTAGCTTAATGTTAACCATAACAACCTTACTGCCTGCTTTTTTAAATTCGGTTGAAACTACTTCGTTTACATTAACAGGATTAACTGCAAATGAAACAAGGGTTGGAGGAACATCAATATCCAAGAACGAGCCGGACATACTGTCCTTCCCACCGATTGCCGCAATGTTTAAATTAACCTGTGCATAATATGCGCCCAAAAGCGCCGCAAGGGGCTTGCCCCAACGCTTTGGTTCGTCCTTTAAGCGTTCAAAATATTCTTGAAAGGTTAAATATGCGGTTTTATAATCACTGCCTGTTGAAACAATTTTTGCAACAGATTCCAAAACAGCAAAAACCGCACCGTGAAATGGACTGGCTTTAGATATTGCAGGATTATATCCGTAGGACATAGCTGTTCCTGTGCTTGTTTCTCCGCTTAAAACAGGGATTTTTGCAACCATTGTCTGAACGGGAGAGGTTTGCGTTTTCCCTCCGAATGGCATAAACACACTACCTGCACCGATAGAACCATCAAACCTTTCTACCAAACCTTTTTGACTGCATACGTTAAGATTCGAAAGTGTTTCAATCCATTTATTCTTAACATTATCAATTTTTTCTGATTTAAAAATGTTATTATAATCTATGCTTTCAACCGTAACATCCGCATTTTTTTCTGCACCGTTAGTGTTTAAAAAATCTCTTTTTATATCAACAATAGTCTTGCCGCGCCAATTCATAACAAGCCTGTTTTCATCAGTAACAACGGCAACTTCAGATGCTTCTAAATTTTCTTCCTCAACAAGTTTTATAAACTTCTCTTTATCCGAGCTTCGAATAACAACCGCCATACGCTCCTGTGATTCGGAAATTGCAAGCTCTGTTCCCGATAATCCTTCGTACTTTTTTGGCACAGCATCAAGATTTATTATAAGTCCATCTGCAAGCTCGCCGATTGCAACCGAAACTCCGCCTGCGCCAAAATCGTTGCATCGCTTAATAAGTGATGTAACCTGTTTGTTTCTGAACAGACGCTGAATTTTTCTTTCCTCCGGAGGATTTCCCTTTTGAACCTCCGCACCACAGGTTGCAAGAGAATCCTCTGTATGAGCCTTTGAAGAACCTGTTGCGCCACCACAGCCGTCTCTGCCCGTTCTGCCGCCTAAAAGAATTATAACATCTCCGCTTTCGGGAACCTCTCTAACCACATTTTCAGCAGGAGCGGCTCCAATTACTGCGCCAATTTCCATTCTTTTTGCAACATAGCCTTCATCATAAATTTCATTTACCATACCGGTTGCAAGACCAATTTGGTTTCCGTATGAGCTGTAACCCGCCGCTGCAGTGGTTGAAATTTTACGCTGTGGCAGCTTTCCAGGCAAGGTTTCATTAATAGTTTTTCGAGGGTCTCCGCTTCCGGTAACTCGCATTGCTTGATATACATATACTCTGCCTGATAATGGGTCTCTAATCGCACCGCCAAGACAGGTTGCCGCACCACCAAATGGCTCTATTTCAGTTGGATGATTATGTGTTTCGTTTTTGAACATTACAAGCCATTTTTCTGTTTTGCCGTCAACATCTACATCAACCTTAATACTGCAAGCGTTTATCTCTTCCGATTCATCAAGTGCTGTTAATTTATTTTCTTTTTTAAGCTTTTTCATTGCAATTGTTGCAATATCCATAAGGCAAATATTCTTATGCCTATCGCCATACACAAATTTGCGAGTGCTTAAATAATCTTCATAAACGGATTTAACAAATTCGTCCTGAAAATTTATATTATTAAGCTTTGTAAGAAAGGTAGTGTGCCTGCAATGGTCAGACCAATAAGTATCTATCATACGAATTTCGGTTATGGTCGGGTTTCGTTTTCCATCATCGGCAAAATAATTACGGCAGAATTTTATATCCTCCAAATCCATTGCCAAGCCTAATTCATTAATTAAATTCTGCAAATCTTCATCCTGCATAGTAATAAAACCGCCGAGAACCTCAACGTCATTCGGCACATCATATTTAGCAGATAAATCCTTTGGCTTTTCAAGGCTTGCCTCATGAGCCTCAACGGGATTTATACAATAATCCTTTATTTTGGAAAACTCCTCGTCCGATATATCACCGCTTAAAATAATAAGCTTAGCGGCGCGAACAATCGGCTTTTCGCCATGAGTCAAAATTTGCAGACATTGCGCCGCAAAATCTGCGCGCTGGTCGTACTGCCCGGGCAAAAATTCCACTGCAAATGCTCTGTCTGTGATTGAAATTTCGATGTTTTCATCATATACATTATCAACCTGAGGTTCGGAAAAAATTGTGTGCTTAGCATCGAGATACTGCTTGTCCGAAATGCCTTCAACATCATAACGCACCACAACTCTAACACCGCTAAGTCCATCTATATTAAGATTTTCTTTAATATCCTTAAAAAGACCCATAGCGTAAATATCGTAGTTCTTTTTCTTCTCAACAAAAATTCTTTTAACCACTTATTTGCCCCCTTAAATTAAACAATTAGAAAATTTATCATAAAATTTGTTGTTACTGTTTTTATCCTTAATTGCAATGCGGAAAAAATAATCATTTAAAAACTCAAAATTTGCGGCACTTTTAACAATAACGCCTTTGCTTATAAGCCTTTGAGATAACGTGCCTGCTAATGCCTGCTGCAATTTTACTAAAATAAAATTTGCACTCGGCGGATAAATTTTAACATTGCCGTGATAGTTTAATAAATCGCAAAACCGCTTTCTTTCAATTTCCAGATATTTTTTTGTATCATTTATAAATTTAATATCTTTGTAAGCATTTTCAAAGATAATATTTTCAAAGTTAGAAATTTGCCCATAAGGCTGATTTAATGCCAAAAGCTCTATAATACTCTCCGAGGCTGCCACATAAGCTGCGCCTACACCGCAAATTGAATAAATTTCGCAAAGTGAACGAACGATAACTAAATTCGCATATTTATTTATAAAAGGTATTGCGCTAACCTCTGAATTTGTAAAATCCGCAAAGCTTTCATCAATTATTATATAAATGCCCTTAATTTGGCAATATTCAAGTATTTTTTTAATAGATAAATTATCTATAATCCTCCCTGTTGGATTATTCGGATTATTTAGAATAATTAAATCTGTTCCAATTGGAATGGATTCTAAAAACAAATCAACATCAAGCTTAAGATTATTCTCTATTTTTAATCTGTACGAAACAACCTCCGAACCATATATTTGGCAAACACGCTTATATTCGGGGTTTGCAGGCATTGGTATAACAGTTTTCCTTGGACGGAGTGTTTGAATAATCAAATGAAATAAATTAAAAATACCATCTGATAAAATAAGGTTATCAATAAAAATTTTATGATGTTTTGCAAGTGTAAGCTTTGAAGCTTCATATGTATTTTCTTTATATCGAGATATGCTTTTTGCTTCTTTTTTAAACTGTCTTAATATTTGCTTTGGGGTTCCCAATGGGTTCTCTGTTATACTGTAATTCAAAATATTTTGGGTTTTCAAAATAATGCGCTCCTCAAATAAATATTGTATCATAAAAATTTTAATTTGAATACACATAAAAAAATTTTTGTAGAAAATTTACAAAATACTCTCTAATTTATTAAACTAGAGAGTATTTTATGCTAAATTAAAGCTGTTGACCGCATTTTGCGCAATATGCACTGGAGCTTGAAACCTCAGCATCGCACATAGGGCAGGTTTTAATGTTTTTCAAAACAGCAAGCTTAGCACGAAGCTCGGAAATTTCCTGCATTTTCGTTTCAATAAGCTCGCATTTTGATGTTACTTCCTCGGAAGAAACCTCGTCATTCCTAAATCCGGCAAATATAATTTTACCTATTGCAGAATATTCTCTTTCAATATCATTTTGAGTACCTGTAATTGCTAATAAAATCTTAGAACGTTCGTAAATCTCGCCCGACTTTTGAACTGCTATTTGTGCTGTTGTGGAAAAAGTCTTTTTAAGGTCATCAATAATATTTTGCATAACACCACTCCCTTTTTAAAATTCTTACTACATTATACTACATAATGTGTCAATCTGCAATATATTATACTCAAAAATAAAAATATTGCTAAAAAGTTTTTTTTATAGTATAATCTTTAATTAGAATTTAATCGAGAGGTAAGGTTTAATTATGAAATTAGGAATCGTAGGTTTACCAAATGTTGGGAAAAGCACTCTTTTTAATGCTATAACGAAGGCCGGAGCGGAAGCTGCCAACTATCCATTTTGCACAATAGAGCCAAATGTTGGCGTTGTTTCTGTGCCGGATTCAAGGCTTGATGTGCTGGCAAAAATAAATTCTTCTGAAAAAATAATTCCAGCCATAATAGAATTTGTTGATATTGCAGGCTTAGTTAAGGGCGCAAGCCGAGGCGAAGGTCTTGGTAATAAATTTTTGGCGCATATCCGAGAGGTTGATTCGATTATACATGTTGTGCGTTGCTTTGATGACAGAAACATCGTGCATGTTGATGGCAGTGTGGACCCAATTCGTGATGTTGAAACGATAAACTTAGAGCTTATTTTTGCAGACCTTGAATCAATAGAAAAACGAATTGAACGAAGCCGCAAGCTTTTGAAATCCGGCGATAAAAAATATGCGATTGAGGCTGAGCTTTTTCAAAAGGTTAAGGAAGCCCTTGAAAGCGGCAAAAATGCACGTTCTATTGACTTTACAAAAGAAGAAGCGGAAATAATGAACGAAACCTCCCTTCTTACCATGAAGCCTGTTATTTTTGCTGCTAATGTTTCAGAGGATGATTTAGCTTTATCTTTCAGCGAAAATGAATATTATAAAAAGCTTGAAGAATACGCACACTCGCAAAATTGCGAAATAATACCTATTTCCGCAAGAATCGAAGAAGAAATTGCACAATTGGAGGATGAAGAAAAAATTGCTTTTTTGCAGGATTTAGGAATAACAGAATCCGGACTTGACCGTTTGGTTAGAGCAAGCTATTCCCTTTTAGGTCTTATCAGCTATTTAACATCAGGCCCAATGGAAACACGGGCATGGACTATTACAAAAGGAACAAAAGCACCACAAGCGGCAGGCAAAATACACACAGATTTTGAGCGCGGTTTTATCCGTGCAGAGGTTGTGGCATTTGATGATTTAGTTGAATGCAAAACTATGGTTGCCGCAAAAGAAAAAGGATTGGTTCGTTCTGAAGGCAAGGAATATGTTGTAAAAGACGGCGACATTATACTATTTAGATTTAACGTTTAAAGCGTGCTTTTAAAAAACAGGCGTAAGTGATATTTCCACCTATGCCTGTTTTTTTATTTTTTGTTTAATTATTAGAAAATTATGTTATTGAGTTAAGCTTGCAACTGCCGCATCCGCCGCTGAAGCCGCATCTGCTGTGTAAATATCCGCTTTAACGCTTTCACAGTAGGATTGAGTTACAGGTGCGCCGCCAATCATAATTGTAATCTTATCACGAAGTCCTGCTTCTTCCACTTTTTCTACAACAGCTTTAATTTCGCTCATAGTTGTTGTTAATAGTGCGGAGCATGCAATGATTTGTGCGTCATTATCTATGGCTTCCTGAACGAATTTTTCGGCGCTAACATCAACTCCAAGGTCTATAACCTCAAGTCCTTTACCTTCCATCATCATTCTAACCAAATTTTTGCCTATATCATGCAAATCGCCTTTAACCGTTCCCAAAACAACCTTACCAACGGCTTTAACTCCATCCTCCGCAAGTAACGGCTTTAATATTTCAGCCCCTGCGTTCATTGCGCGAGCCGCAATTAAAACCTCAGGAACATAAACCTCATTATTTTTAAATTTATCACCTATTATGCTCATTCCGGCTAAAAGTCCTTCGTCTAAAATTTCCTTTGCACTGATTTTTTCTTCAATCGCTTTCTCAACCAATTCCTTAACAGCCTTAGCCTTGCCTTTTTGCAAATTTTCTGAAATTTCTTGTAATAAACTCATCATTTTCATTCTCCCTCTTTTATATAAAATCTTTCAATTCTTATATTATTCAAAAAGCATACAATCAACAAAAAAGTTATTAAAAACAACGCTTCCAGAAAGCTCCTTGTATTTTGTTATACGATGTATTTCTTCAAGCTCTGCTCTGCAATCCTCTGAAATCTGCCATAAAACCGCACCCACACCTGCGGCATTTCCAATTACCTTAATTTTATTTAAGAGTTCCTTTGGAATTAGTCCTATATCACACGCACTTTGTTTGTTTAAATAGCTTCCGAAGCCGCCTGCCAAAAAGCATACATCAATATCTTCAATATCCGTATCGGTTTCCCGAAGCAAGGTATAAATTCCTGCCGCAATGGCCGCCTTTGCCAGCTGAACCTCTCTAACGTCCTTTGCCGTTATGTAAATACCATCGGATATTTCAAAATCCTCATCCAGTGCGCCTGTTTCGTCTATTATTTCTGCCTTTAGCATTTGTGCAACCGAATCTAAAATTCCGCTTCCGCATATGCCCACAGGCGGTTTATTGTCAATAGTTTCAAATGTTACTATATCACCAATGGAAACACTTTTTATTGCTCCTGCAATTCCACCCACACCATATTCAATATGAGCGCCTTCAAATGCAGGACCTGCTGCTGTGGCGCAGGTTATTATGCCATCTCGACTGCCAAGGGCAATTTCGCCGTTTGTGCCGATATCAATAAGCAGAGCCTTCTTCTCGGATAAATGCATACCGCTTGCCAATATTGCGGATAATGTATCCGCCCCCACATAACCGGAAACAGAGGGCAACATTGTTATATTGCCAAGCTTTTTAAAATCTGTAAACACAGGACTAAAAGGTGCAACACCTATGGTTTTGGGTGAAACATTCGCAAGCACATGGAGCATTGTGGTATTACCTACAATTGCAATATCATTATTTTTAAAATCACCAAGCATATCATTTATCTGCTCATTGATTAAATCACTTAATTTTTCTGTTCCGTTTTCATTTGAATATTTTATTCTGGTTATAACATCATCACCAAAAGGCTTTTGCGCATTTATTCCGCTTTTAGTTTTTATAATCCGTCCATCCTCAATAAAATAAGCAACAACGGTGGTTGTGCCGATATCAATTGCAATACATAACTTTCTGTCAGTTATATTAACCTCTCTCAAAAAACCATTATCCATAATTTCTACTCTGGCAATATTGGTATTAACAGTAATATTGCCTTTCACAAAATATTCACAGGATTTTACAATGCCAATACCGTCTATAAACACTGTGCATTTACCACAGGTTCCGTTACCTCCGCAGGGAGCGTCTATATTTATATTTGATTTTATCATTGCTTTATATAAATTTTCACCTTCAGCACAAATAATTTCTTTGTCATTTACCATAATCTTCGGCATTTTTTATCACCTCCAAAACAGTATAACATAAAATATTTAAAAAAAATAGTTGATTTTTTTAATTTTTTGTAGTTTAATACGAATATGACTATATTTTATGAAAGGCTACGGTATTGATTATGAATTTGAAAGTTATAGCGTGCAAGGTTTTGCAAAGGGAGATATCTTTAATCAGTGCAAGCTGCGAAAATTTTATTGATATCACATATATAAGGCAAGGGTTTCACAACGAGCCTGAAAAACTGAGGGAAATACTGCAAAATGAAATAGATTTAATTGATGAAGGCAATGATAATCACACTTGCAGTGATAAACCATTTGATGCAATTTTAATCGGCTACGGGCTTTGCAGCAACGGAATATCGGGAATTTCCTCCAAGAAATATCCGCTTGTTATTCCAAAAGCGCACGATTGCATAACCCTGCTTTTGGGAAGCAAGGAAGGCTATAAAAGTTATTTTGATAAGAATAACGGAGGACTTTATTGGTATTCCTGTGGATGGAATGAAAATACAATAATGCCATCTGAGCTTCGTTATAAGGTGATTTATGAGGAATACGAGGAAAAATACGGGGAAGATAATGCCCAATATCTGATGGAAATGGAACAAAACTGGATGAAAGAATACTCAAAATGCACATATATAAACTGGAAGGATTTAGAATTTCCAAAGCAAATTGAATACACAAGGCAATGTGCTGAATTTTTAAAATGGAATTTTGATTTACTCCAAGGCGACAAAGGCTTAATTTCTAATTTTTTAAACGGTAACTGGAAGGAAAATGAATTTATAATTGTTCCGCCAAATTGCTGTGTTGTGCCTTCCCATGATGATGAAATTTTAACGTATCAAACAAAATAAAGTGCAATTTCCTATATAACAAAGTGCCGCTGGCGCTTTAGGTGCGAAGCCGTAAGCATTTGCCAAAGAATAATTCAATATTTTTTTATTTCATAGGAATTTATCAATTTCCTATGAAATAAAAAAAAGGACAATAAAACCACAAATTGATGTGGGGTTATTGTCCTATTTTCAAAAAGTTTTAATTATTTAACAGCGTCTTTTAACGCTTTACCAGCTTTGAAAACTGGTGTAGTAGCAGCGCTTATTGTAATTTCAGCACCTGTTTGTGGGTTTCTGCCCTTACGTGAAGCACGTTTACGAGTTTCAAAAGTACCAAAGCCAACTAATTGAACTTTGTCTCCGTCCTTAAGCGCAGCTGTGATACTATCTATGGTAGCACTAAGTACGCTTTCTGCATCTTTTTTTGTTATTTTTGCTTTCTCAGCAATTGAAGCTACAAGTTCTGTTCTGTTCATTTGTTTTGACCTCCTTAAAATTTAAAAGAATTACCATTTACATTGTAACACTAAAACACAGTAAATTCAAGAGTTTTAAAACTTTTTTTACCAAAAATGGTATTTTTGGTAATTTTCCATAAATAAGACACACTGTTTGTCCTATTTATCAAAGAAATTACATAATTTTAGCTATTTTTTTGTTACATTTAACCAATAAGTTTTTTTACCTGAGCCACGATATTTTCAGCTGTTAAGCCGTATTCCTCCAAAAGTTTAGCAGGTTTTCCGGATTTTCCAAAAATATCGTTAACACCTATTCTATGCACCTTAACGGGGAAATTCTCACATACAACTTCTGTAACAGCACTTCCCAAACCGCCAATAATATTATGCTCTTCCGCAGTTACGATTAAACCTGTTTCCTTTGCGGCTTTAATAATAATTTCTTTATCAATCGGTTTAATTGTATGAATGTTAATAACTCGTGCTTTAATTCCTTGTTCCTTTAATTTTTCAGCCGCCAAAAGTGCCTGCTGAACCATAAGACCGGTTGCTATAATGCTTACATCATTTCCTTCTGTAAGTTGAACACCCTTACCAAGTTCAAATTTATAATCGCTTTCATAAACATAAGGAACGTTTAATCTGCCAAAACGCAAATACACAGGCCCGTCATGCTTGATTGCGGCTTCAACAGCACCGCGAGCTTCATAAGCATCAGCAGGGCTTATAACAACCATATTTGGAATTGCACGCATAATAGCAATATCTTCAATTGCTTGATGAGAAGCACCGTCTTCTCCGACAGAAATACCAGCGTGAGTTGCACCGATTTTAACATTTAATTTTGGATATGCAATGGAATTTCTAACCTGCTCGAATGCACGCCCTGCTGCAAACATTGCAAAGCTGCTTGCAAAAACAACCTTGCCTGTTGTTGCAATACCGGCAGCGGTGGACATCATATTTGCTTCCGCAATACCCATATTTATAAATCTTTCAGGAAATTTCTTTTTAAATGTATCTGTTTTTGTAGATTTAGAAAGGTCAGCATCTAAAACAACAATATCATATATTGCTCCAAATTCTGCCAACGCCTCTCCGTAAGCCTCTCTCGTTGCTTTTGTGATTTCCATTATATTTCGCCTCCCAGCTCTTTGATTAGCGCATTTAATTCGCTCATAGCCTGCGCGTATTGCTCATCATTAGGCGCTGTTCCGTGCCAGCCTGCTTGGTTTTCCATAAAGGAAACACATTTGCCTTTTATTGTTTTTGCAATAAGTATTGATGGCTTGCCCTTGAAGCTTTTAGCATCAGCAAAACCTTTTCTAAGGGAATCAAAATCATGCCCATCAACCAATATAACATTCCAACCAAACGCCTCAAATTTTTTATCAACAGGAAGCGGAGACATAACGTCTGCGATATTTCCGTCTATTTGAAGCCCGTTAAAATCCAAAATCGCACAAACATTATCAAGCTTATAGTGAGCAGCAAACATTGCCGCCTCCCAAACCTGACCTTCCTGAAGCTCGCCATCGCCTAAAACTGCGTAAACCCTGTAATCCTTATTATCAAGCTTAGCGGCAAGAGCCATGCCGTTTGCGGCGCAGATACCCTGACCTAATGAACCGGTTGACATATCAACACCGGGTACATCCTTTAAGCTGGGGTGACCTTGAAGATAGCTGTCAATCTGTCTGAAGGTTGAAATATCTTCCTTTGGGAAAAATCCTTTTTCGGCAAGAGTGCCGTAAAGTGCAGGTGAGCAATGCCCCTTAGACAGCACAAATCTATCTCTGTCTGGATTTTTAGGATTTTTAGGGTCTACATTCATTTGCTCAAAATAAAGCTCGGCCATAACATCGGAAATTGATAAGGACCCCCCCGGATGACCGGAATTTGCACTGTGTACCGCAGTAATAGCATGCTTTCTGATATTTGCTGCGATAATTTTTAAATCGTTGTTGTTAACCAAAATACTTTCCTCCTAATCGTAATTTTTAAACCCCTCTCCCATCACCTCGCGAACATCAGCAACAACCATAAATGCTTTGTTATCCGATTTTTTCACAATGTCTTTAAGAAGAGGAATTTCGTTTCTTTTCAATGTGCACATAAGTATATTTTTATATTGACCGCTATACATTCCCATTCCGTTAATTCCCGTTACTCCACGTTTTAAATCAGCTTTAATTGAATCTGAAATCTTCTGCGGATTTGAGGAAATAATAAAAGCAAGCTTAGCGAATGAAACACCCTCTAAAAGCGCATCAATCGTATAAGATGAAGCGTATAGCGCAATAATTGAATAAAGCCCTGTCTGCAAATTTTTAAATACAATTGTTGCAAACAGAATGATAGCTAAATCCACTATCAAAAGGATTTTACCGATAGACATATGCCGAAACAACCGCTGAAAAAGCTTTGCAATAATGTCCGACCCACCGGTAGTTGTTCCAACATAAAATACCATTCCAAGCCCCAAGCCGGATAAAAGACCACCGAAAAGTGAGCTTAAAAGCAAATCATGAGTTATGGGCGGAATGAAATCCAAAACATCAATAAAAACCGAAAGCATAACTGTTGCATAAAGTGAATTTATGCAAAATTCCTTGCCCTCAAAATAAATAAGCAGCACAAAAAGCGGAACATTTAAAATAAGCGCAATAATACCAATTTTATAATGCAGCAAATAATTAACGGCAGTTGCTATACCGCTTATACCACCTACCGCAAGCTTATTGGGAGCCAAAAATATGTCCACCGCAAGTGCAATGCACAAAGACCCAAGAGTCATTATACCATATTTTTTTAAAATTGCCATATTTTTTTTCATATCATCATCCAAAAATCAGATTCATAATCTCTTCCAATCTTTCTTTTTCACCGCTGAGATATATGTAACCGATAAGCGCCTCCAAGCCTGTTGCGGTGCGATAATGAGATACATCGGCATTTTTAGGCACACCGGATTTTGCATTGCGCCCTCTTTTGAATATGGAAATTTCTTTTTCGGTAAGCTTATCCTCTATGCGTTTAAAGCTTTCAAACTGCGCAGTTGCATTAACAAAAGAGGTTGCCCTTTTATGAAGCTTGTCCACTTGAGTGTTGCCTAAGCGAACCAACATATCACGAACATAAAGCTCGTAAACAACATCACCCATATAAGCAAGCACCAAAGGAGAATATTCATTGATATTACTCAAATAAAAACCACCTTGCTTAATCAATTTTGCTCAGTAGGATATTGAACTCACTACTGAAAGAAAATCTGTTTATCCAATCCACCTACAGGAGCGGGGGTATGGGCTTATAAATTAATCTTTTTTCCATTTAACGCCCGATTGCGTATCCTCCAAGATTATACCTTGCTGCTTTAGTGTATCCCTTATTTGGTCTGCTAATGCAAAGTTTTTATCTTTTCTTGCCTGTTGACGTTTTTCTATTAAAACTTCTATCTCTTCATCCAGTGAATTCTCTTTTTTTGCTTGTAAAAGTCCCAAAACAGCGCCTAATTCCAAAAGAATATTCAAAGCCAAATCCAAGGTTTCAAGGCTTGTATCCCGCGTAACCACAGTATTTATATCACGCACCATATCGAAAAGCACAGAAATTGCAAGAGCAGTGTTAAGGTCATCCTCCATTGCTTCGCAAAAGGCTTGCTTATGCTGTTTTAGCATTGCAGAAATTTTTTCGTCAACATCACCGTTTTTTGCAGATTGCTTTAAAAAAGTTAAATTCTCTATACAAGTATAAAGTCTTAAAAGACCTGTTTTCGCTTGCTGCATTAAATCCTTGGAAAAATTTATCGGACTTCTGTAATGTGCGGAAAGCATAAAAAACCGAACTGTTTCAGGTTCGAATTCTTTTAAAACATCCCGAACAGTGAAAAAATTACCAAGTGATTTAGACATTTTTTGATTATCTACATTTATATATCCGTTATGCACCCAATAATTCGCAAAAGGAGCGCAATTTGCACATTCGCTTTGTGCAATTTCATTTTCGTGATGGGGGAAAATCAAATCCTGCCCGCCGCTGTGAATGTCGATAGTTTCACCCAAATATTTATTTGCCATAGCGGAGCATTCAATATGCCAGCCCGGTCTTCCAAGCCCCCAAGGGCTTTCCCATGCAGGCTCATTCGGCTTTTGCTTTTTCCACAGTGCAAAATCCATTGCATCTTGCTTTTGCTCGTTAATATCAATACGCGCGCCTGATTCCAAATCCTCTAAAGGTTGGTGTGATAATTTGCCGTATTCGTCAAATTTTTTGGTTGAAAAATAAACATCGCCATCAACACAGTAGGCAACGCCTTTTTCTTCTAATTTTTTAATTATATCAATAATAGCATCAATATTTTCTGTTGCCTTTGGATGAACTGTGGCACGTTTAATGCCTATTGCATCCGCATCCTTAAAATATTCTTCAATAAATCGCTCGCCTAATTGCTTAACTGTAATTCCCTCGTCATTTGCTTTATTAATCATTTTATCGTCAATATCAGTAAAATTTTGAACAAATGTTACTTTGTAGCCCAAGTATTCAAAATATCTTCTTAATGTATCGAAAACAATAAAAGGACGTGCGTTTCCTATATGAAAGTAATTATATACAGTAGGTCCGCAGGAATACATTTTAACTTCGTTTGCCCTTATAGGCACAAATTCTTCTTTTTTTCTGGTTAGTGAATTAAACAGTTTCATTGGTATGTTCTCCCTTTTCTAACTTTTCAATGCGTATAAGAAGCTTGCAAAGCTCCATTGCGACAGGATCCGGTATGTGAATTTGGTCAAGATCTGCACATGAAGATGCAACCCGCACATTGTTTTTTGCAACAATTCTGCCTGGCACACCAACGCATGTGCAATTTGGAGGAACCTCGCTAAGCACAACGGCATTAGCGGCAATTTTAGAATTATCACCAACAGTAAAAGGCCCTAAAACCTTGGCACCGCTGCCGATTAACACATTATTGCCGATTGTTGGATGCCTCTTCCCTTTATCTTTACCAGTTCCGCCAAGAGTTACTCCTTGATATATTGTGCAATTATCACCGACTATTGCGGTTTCGCCAATCACAACACCCATGCCATGGTCGATAAAAAGTCCTTTTCCAATCTGTGCGGCAGGGTGAATTTCTATACCTGTTTTTCTCCTGCTTCGTTGAGAGATATATCGCGCCAAAAACAGCCAATTTTTCTTATAAAACCAATTGGCAATGCGATGGTCAATTATCGCCCTTAATCCGGGGTACAGAAAAAAGACCTCCCAAAAGCTTCTTGCAGCAGGGTCTCTTTCCATTATAATTTTTATATCATTAAAAATTGCTTTAAACAAAAACATACCCCATTTCTCTAAAACTTAATTTTGCGAATTCTCTCCACCGCTTCTATCGTATTTTCACGGCTTGCGAATGCAGTAAGCCTAAAATATCCCTCTCCGCTTGGACCAAAGCCGACGCCGGGAGTTCCCACAACATTAGCTTCGTTTAAAAGCTTATCAAAAAATTCCCATGATGTTATTCCATTAGGAGTTTTAAGCCATATATACGGCGCATTAATGCCTCCGAAAACTTCAAGCCCCGTTTGCATAACACCCTCACGAATTATTTTTGCGTTTTCCATATAATATGCAACAAGTTCCTTAATTTGTTCCTTACCTTCGTCAGAATACACAGCTTCCGCACCGCGCTGAATTATGTAAGGTGTTCCGTTGAATTTAGTTGTGTGCCTTCTGTTCCAAAGCTTGTTAACCTCAACCTTTTCGCCACTTTTAGTATATGCAATAAGTTCCTTGGGAACTACTGCAAAAGCGCATCGTGTTCCTGTGAACCCCGCGTTTTTAGAAAAGCTTCGAAATTCTATTGCAACCTGCTTTGCGCCCTCAATCTCATATATACTGTGGGCAACATCTTCTTGTGTTATATAAGCTTCGTATGCAGCATCATAGAAAATAATAACGTTATTTGCCTTTGCATAATCTACCCATTTTTTAAGCTCTGTTTTTGTTATGGTTGTTCCTGTTGGATTATTTGGCACGCAAAAATATATTATGTCAACCTTTTCTGTTGGAAGCTGAGGCACAAAATTATTTTCAGCAGTACAAGGAAGATAAACAATATTGCTCCATTTACCGTCAATTCCATATTCACCGCTTCTGCCGCCCATAACGTTTGTATCAACATAAACAGGATAAACAGGGTCTGTCACAGCTATAACATTATCTACACCAAAAATATCTCCAATATTTCCGGTATCACTTTTAGAGCCGTCGCTTACAAAAACTTCATCGGTGCATAAATCTATCCCTCTCGGTGCATAATCGTTTGCAACTATTTTTTCTGTTAAGAAGGAATACCCCTGCTCGGGGCCGTAGCCTCTGAAGGTATCTTTATTTGCCATTTCATCAACAGCCTTATGCATTGCATCTATAACCGCCTTTGGCAAAGGTTGGGTTACATCGCCTATTCCTAAACGAATGATTTTTTTATCCTTGTTCTTTTCTGAAAATTCATTAACCCTTTTTGCAATCTCGGAAAAAAGATAACTTCCCTGTAATTTTAAATAATTTTCATTAACGTAAGCCACTTATTAATTCTCCTTTATTTTTTTAATTTAGCGTTTCGGCGGAATGAATCCGCCCGCACTTTTTTATAAAGTTTTATTCCCAAGCACCTTCAAATACTTTGGTTGCACTGCCTGTCATATAAACGTGATTGTCTTCCTCGTTCCATTCAATTTCAAGCTCTCCGCCCAAAAGCTTAACTGTTGCACATCTTTCACACAAGCCATTAACCACAGAAGAAACCAAAACTGCGCAAGCGCCCGTTCCGCAAGCCAAGGTTTCACCCGCACCACGTTCCCACACACGCATTTTTAGTGTTTTTCTGTCTATAACATTAACGAATTCAGTGTTTGTTCTTCTGGGGAAAATTTTATGATTTTCAAATTTAGGCCCGATTTTTGCAATATCAATAGTGTCAATATCAGAAAAATCGTATGTAACAGCATGAGGATTACCGATTGAAACGCAGGTTACCGCATATTCCTCTCCATCTACACTTATAATTTTATTGATAAAATCATCGCCTGTATAATCAACAGGAATAATTAGGGGTGTGAATATTGGCTCGCCCATATCAACACGCACCTTTTCTACCTTTTCATTTTCAATATAAAGGGTTAAATACTTAATTCCTGCTAAGGTTTCAACAGAAATTTTGTCTTTATCCGTCATTTTATTATCATAAACAAATTTGCCCACACAACGAATTGCGTTGCCACACATTTCTGCTTCACTGCCGTCGGAATTTATCATACGCATACGAAAATCCGCACAATCGGAATTCATAATAAGAACCAAGCCGTCTGAACCGACGCCGAAATGCCTGTCGCTGATTGCAATTGCTGTTTTTTCAATATCGTCAACTGTTTCGGTAAAACAATTAACATAAACATAATCGTTGCCTGCACCATGCATCTTTGTAAACTTCATTTTTCCACTCCTTTAATTTTTGGGATTTACAATATCGCGCCAGTCAAGGTCTCCCCTTGCCAAGCCCTGAATTAAAACCTCCGCAGTTGCAACATTTGTTGCAAGCGGAATGTTATGCACATCACATAAACGGAAAAGCGCCGAAACATCAGGCTCGTGAGGCTGTGCCGTAAGCGGGTCTCTGAAAAACAAAACAAGGTCAATCTCATTATAAGCAATACGAGCGCCTATTTGCTGATCTCCACCTTGAGGACCCGATAAAAACCTATGTACATTAAGCCCTGTTGCTTCCGCCACCAAAGAACCTGTAGTGCCAGTTGCAACCAAATTATGCTTTGCTAAAACTCCGGAATATGCAATGCAAAATTCAACCATAAGCTCCTTCTTTTTATCGTGTGCCACTAATGCTACGTTCATAATATTTTCCTCCTATATGGTATTAAAAAAGCTGCTTAACCTCTTAAAAAAACCTCTGCGTTCATCCTGCAATATAGGCACCTTAATGCCTGTAATTCGCTTTGCAATATTAAAATATGCCTGCCCTGCACGGGATTTATTTTTTCTTACAATCGGCACGCCCTTATTATTTGAGGAAATAACATCGTCCTCGTCCGGCACCGCACCAATTAAAGGAACCGAAACTATGTCAATAATATTGTCAATATCTATCATATCACCTTTTTTTATCATGTCAACTCTTATTCTGTTAATTATCAAAAAAATCTTCAAAATATTGTGTTTTTCGAGCTTTGAAACAACACTGTCCGCATCACGAATAGAATTTATTTCTGGAGTAGCAATAACAAGTGCGCTTTCGCAGACAGATATGGTTAGTTCAAAGATGTTTCCCGTTCCTGCGGGGCAATCTAAAAATATGTAATCATAATATGGCTTTAATTTATCCAACATATTGCAAAAATCTTCTTTTTTTATTTCTGAAAGCTCTCGTGTTTGGGGTGCGGATAATAAATTAAGTCCGGCAAAATTATCGTCAACAATTACTGCTTTTTTAAAATCGCATTTCCCTTCGATAACATCAAAAAAATCATATACCACCCTGCTTTGCATTCCCAGTGATACATCTAAATTCCTAAGCCCCACATCACAATCTATCAAAAGCACCTTTTTACCCATAGTTGCAAGTGCGGTGCCAATATTGGCAGTTGATGTTGTTTTCCCCACGCCGCCTTTTCCGGATACCACCGCTATTATCTCCGCCATATATTCACCTCATCAATTGATTGTATGGTACAATCGTATCATCAACAGAATTAACCGTTAAATATTCATCAAAAACATCACGCGCAATAGGAGCGATAGAATTACCGCTTCCAGCATGCTCTACAACAATAGCAATTGCAATTTGCGGATTATCAAATGGAGCAAAAGCAACGAATACACCGTTTGCAGTTCCGCTCGAAACTGACGCTGTTCCTGTTTTCCCTCCCACAGACACCTTATAGTTTGCAAAAACATTACTTGCCGTTCCTGTTTCGGATACCTTGCGCATACCGTCCATAACCGCTTTATAAGTTTCGGGCTTCATTTTAGTGTCGTCAAGCACTTTAGGCGTAAAATCATCAACGCTTTCTGTGCTGTCATAGGATTTAACATCCCTTATCAAATGTGTTTTGTACCTCTTTCCTCCATTTACAACCGTTGCAACATAATTTGCAAGCTGAATTGGTGTAAACAAATGGTCAGACTGCCCGATTGAAGCTTGCAGAGTATCCCCCGGATACCATAATTTATTTAACTGCTTTCTGTATTGTGCAGATGCAAATATACCCTTTGCCTCTCCACTGAGTTCAATACCTGTATATTGACCAAGCCCAAAACGCTCCCCATATTTGGCAAGAGCATCAATCCCAAGACGTCTGCCAACCTCGTAAAAATAATAATTGCAAGAATTTTCAATCGCCTGTGAGCAGTTCTGATTTCCATGTGTATGCCCGGTTTCTGCCCAAATCCAGCAAACAGGAGCGTATCCGGATTTTTCGTAGAATTTATAAACACCTTCATCATATATAGCTTCGGAAGGCGTTGTGACATTTTCCTCCAAAGCGGCAATTGCAGTTAAAATTTTAAAGGTGGAACCGGGTGCATATTGCCCTGAAATCGCCCTGTTCCACATAGGCTTAGTTTTATCCTTAACAAGATTTTTATAATCATCGTTAAATGTTGCAGGGTCAAAGGTTGGATAGGATGCCATAGCCAAAATTTCACCGGAATTAACATCAATAACAACGGCAGAACCGGCTGAAGCATCTTTGCTTTTAGGCAAAGTTTGCAAGCGCTTTATATTGCTTTCCAATGACTTTTCCAAGGTCTGCTGAAGGCGAAGGTCAATAGTCAGCATTGCGTAATTACCTGGCACTGCTTCCTGGCTGTCTAAAATCCTCGTCATTTTACCGTCAATATTTTGTTCAATGCTGGAAACTCCGTCCTTGCCTTTTAAATATTTTTCAAGAATTTTTTCTATTCCGTCTTTGCCTATAATATCATTCATTCCGTAATTTTGCGATTTTAATTTCTCATATTCCTCCGCATAAATAATGCCAACTCTTCCTAAAATATGTGCGCCGATTGTACCGTTGGGATTTTGACGTATAGGCTCTACCATAATATCTGTGCCGACAAAATCAAAGTGTTGCTCTCTAAGCTTTGAAACAACCTCGATTTTAACATCCGTCGCAAAAGTATATGGAACACTGTTGCCAAACCTTCTGTTTTCCATTTCATAACGAACTCCGATTATACTGCGAAGCTGGTCGTTGGTATAACCATCGCTTATCTTATAATAAGCCTTAAGTGCTAAAACAGTATTGTTGCCATCAAGGCTTAAATCTATTTTTTTGGAAGCTTTAAAGCTGTTTATCTTATCGTTTAACTGCTCGGGCGTAGCATCCAAAAAATTAAATTCAAAGGGATATGTTGTTGTTATTGGCAAAGTATCAAAATAGCTTTGTCCATTTTCGTTAAACACATTTATCGTGTTTAAGATAAGGTTGTCCAAATTTTCTTTTTTAATATATTCATTCTGAAAAACCACCGAAAAGCCCATACGGTTTGAAACAAGAGGTCTGCCATATCTGTCTAAAATTTCGCCCCGAGGAGCCTTAACAGGCACCGAACGCATAAGACGTTTTTCCGATTGCTGCTTATAATTTTCACCTTTAACCACCTGCAAGCTGAAAAGACGCATAAATATAGAAAGCGTCATTGCCAAAATTACAAAGGATAAAATTTTATATCTGCTATTCATCATCTAAATACACGCCCTTTAATAATGAAATACATCGGAAAAGCCAGAATTGTGCTGTAAATACATTCGATAAATATTTTAATAAAGATGACAGAAATTGAATTTAAATTACCCCATATTAAAAATGCAAAAACATAATACAAAATTAAATGAATTAGAGTGGAAATAAAAACAAAACCGCTTGCAACCTTATAATTTACACGAAAATAGTTTGAACAGATATATCCTGTTAAAATACCGATATAAAGATATGTAATGGCATTAAAGCCAAAAATTCCGCCACCCAAAATATCAATAATTATGCCACAAAAAACGCCTATAACAGCACCACTTAAAGCTCCGCTGATTAAGGATACACACACAACAAAGCTTAAAACAATATTTGGCTTAACGTCAAACACGCCAATGTAGTTAATCAGCGTTGTTTGCAGTGCAGTAAATATAATAATCAGTATGCTGTAAAAAACAGTCTTCACACAATTACTCCTTCATAACTTCGCTCAGATATCCCTCGCTTCATTGAAACGCGCAGTAGTAAAAAAATTTTTACTGTTGCGTTATAACAAAAACCTCTGAAATTCTTTCAAAATCAACTGCTGTTTCAATAACCGCATATTGTGAAATACCATGCGTTTCAGGCCTAATTTCCCTAATCTTTCCAATTAAAATACCCTTTGGATACATTCCTCCAAGCCCGGAGGTCTCGATTAAATCACCCACCATAACGCTTGCACCCTTGGCGATATATGTCATTTTGCAAAAGCCATCATTTGCAAGCTCGGTATCACCGTCAACAACTGCAATATCCCGTGTTCTGGAAACCAATGCCCCAACAGAACTGTTTGCATCCAAAATAGTATAAACCTTTGCCCAGCTTGTACCAATTTCATATATATATCCAACCAAGCCTTTTGTTGTTATAACTGCCTGCTTAACCTTTAATCCGTCTGCTGTTCCTTTATCGATTGTGAAGGAATTAAACCAATTTCCGGGGTCCTTCGCAATTACAATAGCTGCAACCATATCAAAATTCAAGGCTGTCTGCTTTAAATCAAGCATATTTTTAAGACGTTCGTTTTCAATTTTAAATTCTTCCATTCTCCTAACTGAATTTTCCAGCTCATCTATTTTAACAGACATTGCCTCATTATCAGTTCTTAATTTATTAACATCACCAAAATAACCGAAAAAACCGCCAATTCCATTGCTTACAGATGTAAAAACGGTTTGAACAGGCGAAATAATTGCACCAACCAAATCCTCACCAAAAGTCACCTTTTCACGGTCAGTAGTGTAAAACGCCATCATTGCCAAAATCAATAGTGTTACAACAAGCAACAATATGAAATATCTGTTTGTGAACAAATCTCTCATTCAAAGCACCGTTAGCCTTTCAAGCCCACTATATTTTTAAAAATCCACACACTTATTGTGAGCCGCATAAGGTGCTAAGCTGATTATTTTTTTGAAGATAAAATAACTCCACGCAAGGTATTAATTTCGTTAAGCACACTGCCTGTTCCAACAGCAACACAATCAAGAGGGTTATTTGCAATGTGAACATCGATGCCTGTTTCTTTTGAAATAAGCTTATCAAGCCCTTTAAGCAAAGCACCTCCGCCGGTTAACATTATTCCATTATCCATAACATCAGCCGCAAGCTCGGGAGGAGTTTTTTCCAAGGTGTTTTTTATTGCGTCCACAATAGAATTAACAGGCTCAACAAGAGCTTCTCTTATTTCTATCGAATTTATTTCTATTGTTTTAGGCAGACCAGTTAATAAATCTCTGCCCTTAATCTCCATTGTAAGTTCTTCCTCCAGCTTAAATGCAGAGCCTATATTCATTTTAACTTCTTCCGCTGTTCTCTCTCCGGTCATCAGATTATGCTTTTTTTTAACATATTGAACAATAGCATTATCAAGGGCATCACCTGCAACACGAAGTGAAACACAAGTAACCACGCCGCCTAAAGAAATAACAGCAACCTCGGAGGTTCCTCCGCCGATATCAACAACCATATTTCCAACAGGCTCTTCAACTCTTAAACCCGCACCGATAGCCGCCGCCATAGGCTCTTCAATAAGGTATGCCTCCTTAGCACCTGCCTGCAAAACAGCCTCCTCTACCGCTCGTCGTTCAACCTCCGTAACACCCGAAGGGATGCAAACAACTATTCGCGGCTTAAAAAAGCCCTTGCTTGGGCAAGCCTTTTGAATAAAATATTTCAGCAAGCATTGTGTAATATTATAGTCTGCAATAACACCTTCCTTCATTGGGCGTATCGCAACAATATTGCCCGGTGTTCTGCCAAGCATTTCCTTTGCTTCATCACCAACAGCCAAAACTTCACTGGTATATTTATTAATCGCTACAACAGAAGGTTCACGAACAACTATTCCCTTGCCTTTAACATGAACCAATGTGTTTGCTGTTCCCAAATCAATTCCGATGTCCTTTGAAATATTTGCCATTTTTTTAATATTCTCCATTCTGCTAATTTTTTTACAACAAATTTATCTCGTTTTATTATAAGTAAAGATTGCAAAAATAATGCCCAAAATTCCGCCAACTGTTATGTTAAACATAATAGCAAGCTTGAACCTTAAAAGACCAATATCCACAAACAAAGGGGAATCTGTGCTTATGCCGAATTCTTTCCCGAAGGAAAGCCACTCGAAATATTGGGCGCCGCGAGCAAGCTCGGATAAAACACTGCCAGCAACAATGCCGATTATTATAAATATAATAAGCCTCCATAAATCAGATGACTTTCTGTTCATAGGTTCAAACCACCTTTATTACAATAAAATTCATATGCAAAAGTCAAACATAACAAAGCGCCGCTGGCGCTTTAAGTGCGAAGCCGTAAGCATCTGCCAAGGAATAATTCAATATTTTTTATTTCATAGAAATTTAGCAATTTCTTATGAAATAAAAATTAATATAATATATTCAAATTATATTATACCCAAAATCTTGAATTTTTTCAACCGTTTTTTGGTAATTTATTAAATTTATTAGATATTTAGTCTATCGACCGGTAGAACCAAACCCACCTTCGCCTCTTTGGGTGTCCGGCAGTTCCTCCACAATGCTGATATTTGCCACGCAAACAGGCATAACCACAAGCTGTGCAATACGCTCGCCAACGTGAATTGTGTAATCCTCATCGGATATATTCGTTAGTGCAACAAAAATTTGTCCTCTGTAATCGCTGTCTATAACGCCAACCGCATTTGGAAGTGTTATGCCCTTTTTCATACCAAGAGAGCTGCGAGCAAAAACCAGTGCAACATATTCATTAGAAGGAAGTGCAATTGCAATACCTGTAGGAACGGCAACCCTTTCCTTAGGCTTTATGGTGATCGGTCCGTCAATACACGCCGGCAAATCCATTCCTGCCGAGCCTGATGTTGCATAAAATGGAGTTGGTATTTCGCTCCCGATTTTTTTTGATAAAATTTTAACTTTTAGTTCCATATTTATTGTACCCCTTTAATAAATTTTCCTCTTGTAAAATCAATATCCAATGCTGAGCCTAATTTATAAGCATTGATTATTTTTTTGCATTCGGATTTGTTTTCATTTGTAAAAATTAGTCTCCCAAAACTGATGCAGGAATTTTTCATATCAGTTAACTTGTCGGACATCACAACAGGCTTGGAATTTATTATTTCGTTAGTGCAATTTGCCAAGCATTTAATTTCAAATTTTTCTCCTGTTCTGTCTGTAACAAAATTTTTGTTATTTTTTCTGCAACCAACAGAACTTTTAACAATGCAATTTTCAGTTATCATTAATGGTAATCGCCCATAAATAACAACCTCCAATGGTATTTTAGATGCCATACACTTAATCTGAGAAAGCATAAGCTCGGTGGATAAGCAAACAACAGAGGCGCCCAACTTTTCCATATTCAAAACAGCCATTTGGTTAAAAATATTAAGGCTATGGTCAATCAAAATTTCAAAGCCTAATTTATTCAGCATATATATTTGCCCGATATTAGTTGCCAACGCACGCCTTATAGTTAAGGTGCGAAGTGTTTCCTCCAAACCCTCATGGGAAATTCTTGGCAGAACAACAACCATATCGTCTGTAAAGCTTTTTGCGCTTACAGCAAGCTCCAAAGGAATATAAATATTCGCAAAATTAAAGTTTAACGCAGTTTCAAGCTGTTCTAAGGTGCTGACCTGTACTGTAAATGCAAATTGCTTTACAGCCTTTGGTTTTAAATCCATATTAAAAACAAAATTTGAATTTTCACGTTTATAGCTTCCCGTAATTTTTTCTGCTAACATATCCGAAGCACTTCGCCGCGCATCATTTATTTCAGATATTGGCACAGAAATGTTATCTTCCGCTTCTATGCTTAAATTTTTCAAAGCAAAGCTGCTGCCACCTAATTTTGATAATTGCTGCTTTAATCTCTCGTGTGTTAAAGGTACGTTTATTGCTGTTTCTGCGGCATATTTTCCATTATATATAATTTCATTGCCATTTTCATCAGTAATTTTTAAGCAAATAGGCTTGCCAAGCTGAACTGTGCAGTGAATATCAATATAAATCTTTTTAGAAACATCAATATAATTAAAGCTGTTATCCTGCTTGGCATATGGATTATCCGGCTTTGTGTGACAAAACATATCCTTACCCTTTTCGCCTTTGTAATATCCATCTGTAAAGCCACCACGAAAAAATATTTTTTCTAAATCCTCATAATCAGATTTAGAAATTTTTTGTTTTGAATCTAAATACTTTCTGTAAGTTGACACAACCTTCGAAACATATTCGGCACCCTTCATTCTTCCTTCAATTTTAAAGGATTTAACGCCAATTTCCGAAAGTTCATTTATATAATTAACAAGGCACAAATCCTTGGGACTTAAAAGATAGCCTGTTTTATTTTCAATCGTATATAAAAGCCTACATGGTTGTGCGCATCTTCCTCTGTTTCCGCTTCTGCCGCCTATAATACTACTCATTAAGCACTGCCCCGAATAGCTTACGCATATTGCTCCATGCACAAAAATTTCCGTCTCCAGCTTTGTATTATCACATATATCTTTAATCTTTTGTGCAGAAAGTTCCCTCGCAAGCACAACCCTTTTAAATCCCAATTGCTCTAAAAGCTTTGCGCCGTATTTATCATAAACTGTCATTTGGGTGCTTGCATGAAGTGGTAAATCAGGTGCAATATTGCGAATATGGGCTGCAACTCCCAAATCCGCAACGATAACTCCGTCAGCACCGCTTTTATTTATAAACAAAATAAAATTTGTTAATTCATCAAATTCTCTGTCGCTAATAATTATATTAACAGCTACATAAATTTTAACTCCAAACAAATGGCAATAATCAATTGCTTCAATTAATTGCTCGTCATTAAAATTTGCGGCGGATTGTCTTGCACTAAAAAAACTACCGCCTAAATATACAGCGTCCGCACCCGACTTTACAGCCGCAATAAGTGAATCCATACTTCCGGCGGGGGCCAAAAGTTCATTTTTATTGTTTATCATAATATCGTTTGCTGCATTTCGTCTTCAGCTTCTTTCTTATTTGCGCCTGTTAATTTTGATAACTCGCTTTGATACTTTTTAACTTCATCACGCAAACGTTCGTTTTCACTTCTGAGCAATGCAAGCTCTTGCTTATCTTTAGAACTATCTTCAATATATCTGCCCAGTTCGCTTCGAAGATTGTCCGCATTTTGGATGCTTTTAAAATAATCATCGGTAACATTTATCGCGGCCAAAACAGATGCCTTCTGCATATCAATCTGGCTATTCGATAGTGCTATTTCTGTGATTTTTTTGTCTATATAATCTGCAACCTTTTCCATATACTGTTGCGTTTCAATACCGATTATTGTAAATTCCTTACCATTTATGCGAACAGTAATCTTATTTTTAGACATAAAAATACACCCCCTAAATAATATTATAATAATTATATACTATTATTTAGAAAAATCAAATACTTTTTTGAAAAACAGCCATTTTCGATTGATTATGCGGATAATAATTTTAGCAAAACCACCACAACAAACATACAGACCAAAGCAATACTTACTACGGAAAGCACGTTGATAAGCTTTACAACTATAAATTTTACCTTCAAATGAAACACCCCCACAATACAATATATTGCAGGGAATGATGAATATTACTTATTTATTATTTCATTTGCCCTAAATACCAGTGAAATTGTTTTTCCATCAGATATTTCTCCGTTAATACACATTTTCACTAAATCGTTAAAATGTATTTTTTGAACGCTTAAAAATTCATCTTCATCAAGATTTTGTTCATGCGCAGATAAATCCTGCGCCAAATAAAGATATATCTTTTCGTTTGTATATCCGGGAGTTGGTATGATAAATCCTAAATATGTTATTTTACCTGCCCTAAAACCTGTTTCCTCCTCAAGTTCACGAACACCGCATTCATAATGGCCCTCACCTATCGAAAGCTTGCCTGCGGGTGCCTCAATTAAAACATCATCAATAGGCTTTCTAAATTGGGTTACCACGTAAGCATAACCATTTTCGTCAACAGGCAAAATGGCAACTCCTCCCGGATGCTCGATAACTTCACGGGTAGCCTCATTGCCATTTATAAGTTTTACAGTGTCAACCCTCAATTTCACCACATTTCCATTAAATATTACCTCTGACTTTAAAGTTGGCTCGTTAAATTTCAATTTTATTTCTCCTTTTTTAAAAAAATATATTGACATTACAAAAATTATATGGTACTATATTCAAGCAGTTTATTTTGCTCGAGTGGCGGAACTGGCAGACGCACAGGACTTAAAATCCTGCGGGCTTATACCCCGTACCGGTTCGATTCCGGTCTCGAGCACCAAGTTAAACCATTGATTTAATTGGCTTTTGCCGATTGATTGATGGTTTTTCTTTTTTATTAGACACTGTAAATATGGCTTCCATCTAATCAGCATCTAATGAAATGTTTAAACATCTAATCACTTATCTAATGGCATCTAATGAGTTTTCCAAAACATTACCCATTTCAGTTTTAGTAGAATGTTGAATATGGGCATATATATCACCAGTTGTAGAAATACTTGAGTGTCCTAACCACTCTTGTATTTTTTTTATGTCAAACCCTTGTTCAATCAACATACTGGCACAACTATGCCTTAGGTCATGGAAACGTATATGTGGCAAACTATTCTCTTCTAATAAGTCTTTAAATTTGTGACTTACATAGTCTGGTGAGAGTGGTTTTCCATCTTCCCATTTACAAACATAATCATTTTTTATATAGCTGTTTCCATATAATAGTTGAAATTCAGCTTGTTTTACTTTTAATTTCTTCAAATGGTTCTTAATCTTTGGTGTTAGTGGCATAGTCCTATGACTTGATTTGTTTTTTGTATGTTCTTTCTCAATAATACCATTAAGCCTTACAATAGTATTGTTTATCAGAATTGTATTATTGTTAAAGTTAATTGCACTCCATTTTAAGCCAAGCATTTCACTTTTTCTAAGTCCTAAAAATGAAGTTAGAAGAATAACCGTCTCTAATGGTGTACCCTTAGCAATATTAATAAGCTCTGATATTTGAGTAGTGTCATAGAATTTTGAATTGAATTTATTAACCTTTGGCAACTTAACTCTTGAAGCAGGATTGTATGCAATAATGTTTTGTAATAACGCTTCTTGTAATGCTTTTCTAATATTAGCATGGTGATGTTTAATTGTGTTAGCAGATAAAGTTTTCAGCTTAGTATTATAATACTGTTGAATATGTGTTGGTTCTAATTCTTGAAGGAAAATTTTCTTTCCTTTAAAATATGGAACTATATGCTTATTTACCACATACTCATAACCACTCCATGTGCTTACCTCAACTTGACTTTTTATTGTTTCTAACCACAACTCCATATATTGAGAAAACAAAACATCTTTTTTATTAGTAATGTTCTTTTTATTATGTTCAACTAATAATTCATCCAACATTTTTTGAGCATTTTTCTTATTTCCCCTTACTGATAATCCTGTACTTTTCCACTTATATTTTCCTTGACCAAAATATAGAACCATTTGCCATTTACCGTTCTTTTCTTGCAAACTTCCAGTTACACTACTTGTCATTATATAAATTTACTCCCTTCTCTTTGACAAATAGCTCGTTTAAATGTAATATATCAATTATACATCAACAAGCTATAAAATTCAATTATTAATTTATTTTAAGCACCAATTTGTGCATTGTTTATAACATATTCCATAATATTTTTCTTAGGGATTTTATGTACTTTACCAATTTTCCAAGATTGGATTTTATCACTATTAATTAACTTATATGCTGTATTTTTACCTATTCCTAGCATACTACATAAGTCTTCTACTCCTACGATGTCTTTGTACTCACTAAACATTTATTCACTTCTCCCTTCTAAAATTTATTTTATAAAAAAATAATCCCCAAAACACATTTGTAATGGGGACTACCTTATAATACTACATATTAACTACATAAAAGTATTATTTCAAATTCTCTGCAATCTTAATTATCAACTGATCACCATATTTATAATACTCCATAAATTGTATACTTTCTGGCTCTATAATTGTTCCTAACTTTTCTTTTGCCTGTTCTATCGTCACAATATCATCTCCAATCAATCTACCCTTAAACTCATACCACTTAGCCCAATCACCATTATTCATAGTAGCAGGACAGTTTTTCCGACTCGCATCATAATGCCTTACAACATTATCAATACCTATATTTAATTCAACCATAAGCAATTTAACAAGGTCAACAGTATTGCTAACCGCCATATCATAATTACCATCAGAATTAATACATATTTCAATTCCTACACTATTTCCGTTAGTGATACCATATTTACCCTTACCGTCTCCAACGTGCCAAGTGTAATTTTTGTTATAATCGTTTATTTGAGTTATACTATCTTTGTCAATGAAAAAATCAGCAGAGCTTTGTCTATCTCCACTATTGAAATAATTATAATTAGCAACATCATCTGCCCTTGGCTTTGTATTCCCTGTGTCATGGATTACAATATATTTAATCTGAGATGTTCTCTTAGATTTATTAAATGCTATTTGGTATTTGTCAATTGGTAACATCTATTCACCTTCTTTATTATTTAACTGATTCAATATCTCAACTAATTTCTTAGGTAAAGGCAACCCCATTGCTCCCCAATTTTCGATAATACTAATACCTTCGATAGAGATGTAAAAACCTACTACGGCAGTTTGCAGTAAATTAATATTTAATGCTCTATCCACAAGACACGACAATGCTAAAATTATATATATCCCTATTTTCTTAATGATACCTCTATACGCAATAGCAGAAGATAACTCTTTATTATATACACCCTTCAACAATCCAGAGATAAAATCTAAAATTGTCAGGTATATTAATAGTTGTACCATTATATCTATACCACCCCAAATAGCTCCTATTGTCGTGCATATTGTTGCACCAATTATTTTAATGCTTAATAACACATCATTCATTTTATGTAAAACCTCCCTCGTTGTTTTAAATTGCTTAAATTGCTTTATTATTAATCTATTATATTTTTTAATAATACCCTGCCTCAAATTTGAATCACCTTTATTTTACTTAAGGATAACCAAATTTGATACCCCTTTAAAATTCTAATAGAAGTATTATCAGAAATATTATAATTCTTGTTTTTTAATATTTTTAGTTGTATCTTTTATAAAATCACTAATTTTCATATCTGATAATTTAGTGATTTTTTCTTCTATAATTTTATCAATATACTCTAATTGTTCCTGTGTAAATAAATCAGTTTTCATTTTTATATTCCTTTCTTTATCAAATATTTTTATTTAGATAGAATGGAAGAAGTACCAAACACCACAACATCAAAAAAGACACCTACAATTAAGCAGATGTCTTTTGGTATGAATGTTATGTAATTGTATATTACTCTGTACCCGTATCTTTAGATGGCACTACTTCAATAACTGTTTCAAGTTTAGCAATAATAGTAGCAGTATCAAGAGCATTTGATTGTTTGTACTCTAAGCATTTTTGTTCTAGTAATTTAAAGTCACAAGCATTTTTAAGTAGAGTTTTATTCAATTGTTTAGTAATTATTTGATATGTTCTATTAGCTTTGTTATGTATTATAGTGGCGTTATCAAGACAAAATTCAAGTTGTGCTATTAAGAATAATCTTCTTTTTACATTTGTTTCTTTTTTGAAAACTCTAACCGTGGTTAATTCTTTTGGAACTGGGAACATATAATTAAATCTTAATGAACCTTTTACTTTATCATGTTTTTCTTTCTCAAACACAATCAGTATATTTTCACTTTGTTTAGTTTTATACGATGTAACAGGAACATAATAATCAAATCCATTAATATTTAAAACAACTCCACATAAAAATTTCTGTTCTTTGTTTCCATATTCCATATTGGGAACACATGTAAAACCTCGCTCTTTAATTTCTTCTTGTTGCAAAAACTTTACATAATCTTTATCTACATCGTAAAAATTTAAACTCATAAGTATTATCTCCAAAAATATGAAAAGAGTGAGTGATTAATCTCACCCACTCCATCATAATTCGCTCTTTAAGTGGCGAAGCACTTGACTCAATAATTCACATTTAAAGTAGTGAGGCACTTGACTCAATAATTCGCTCTTTAAGTGGCGAAGCACTTGACATCGACAACAATAAATCGTTGTCATTATGCATTAGTATTTTTTGTTGCACTGTTACCTGTAGTTACTTTGTTACACTGATATTATACTCTTAGTGTCAGAGTTTGTCAATAACTATTTTCCATTTAGACACAGGGGATACAATAATAATATGTCAATATCATTAATACAGTAAATATTATATACCTTAACACAACAAAATGCAAGTGCAATATTACCCCCAACCACAAACCCACAAAAAGTGATATGCTATATTTGTCTTTTAACGAGGACAATTGGCAGTAGGTTTATGAGATTCAGGTCTTATGCCCACTGTCATTTTTTAATTAACTTTTATTATTTATTTTTTTGTTTTTTTAATTTAATTTCCTAAAATTCTAAACCTACCGTTAAGCAACGGCTGAACCGTTGCACTACTATAAACATTTGTATGAGGATAATATTGTTTAACAGCCTCATAATTTAAGTTTGTTACAATTGGCGTTGCAAGTTTATACTGCACCTTTACTGGGTTAGATGCTAAAAATGCTTTAAAAGCAGCTACACTTTTATAATCTATGCTGCGGATATATAATCTTTGAGCTGCAAAGCCTGATACAAATGCAGTCAAAAATCCATTCTCTGTTCCTGCTGTTTGCCATACGCTTGTTTTGTATGGATAATGGCTACAACTTGCATCTATAACTGTATATCCTGATTGAGCAGACAAAGGTAAGTCGATTAAATATCTATCTCCACTATCGCCATTTAATCCCCAGTTTTCGCTACCGTTTAAAATTATTTCCCCAACATTCCGCACTAGCCTTGCCGTCTTTGTCACATCATCAATTTCTATGTAATCCTTCGTGCCATCGGGTAAAGAGCGGAGTATGTAAGGGAAATTGGTTGTGATGCCATTAAACACCTTATATGGTACTAAAGTTTCAGATTTTTTAATCATAATATCTTTAACCCATGTCGAGTTTGACCCTGTGCCATATGCCCATATAATTTTTGAAACAGTCTTACTATAAGTAACCATTTTATACTCTTCGTACTCTTTGCTCCATGTTGCCCAATTTGGAGCCAGTTCCCAATATGAAGTTGTTCCGTCAGAATATACTATGTTTAATATTACGCCTCTTGAAGCACTTTCCGTTTTATCATACTTATATTTGACCTTATAGCTGATAGACAACTTACCTGTGTAATTGCCGACATTAGACCATAATATTTTTTGATTTACAGTACCACAAACATCAACATAAAAACTACCATCTGATTGTTTCACCCAACCATTTTGCGGTAGTATAGTGTTTTGGTCAAATAAATTATCAACATAACTCACTAAATTAAAATTTGCTGTGCTGTTAATTGCTGACGGATATTCAGGTGATGGGCTGTTAGGGATATATGCTTCATATGTTGTGGGTGATGGTGCAATTTCAAATTGCGTATTTACTCCTACATACCTTGTATGCAAAACACTAAATCCGACGTATTTGCAATTAGCAGGAGTTGTATATGATAATTTACTCACGCCAGAGATATATTGTTTATTTGTATCATAAAAATATACTCCACACATAGTTTCATTAGTAGCAACAAATCCACTAAGTGAATAAGCGGTGTTTGGCTGTATCTCAATCAAATTTTTATTTGCCCTATATGAGCTGTTAAGTGTAAACCCTGCACTTCCCCATAAACCATTTGCTATCTGTCCATCAAACTTATTTTTACCTACGACTGTTACAGCTTGTGTGCTTTTTCCGTTTACAGTAACCGAGCAATCGCTGTTATATGTATTACTAACCGATAAACCCTCACCACTCACATTTGCAAATTCCCACCCTGCAACCTTTGTTGTACCTTTATAAATATTGACGGGGGCATAATCACCTTTAAAAGCTTTTATTGTAGTGTTATTCTTATATATAGGCAATCACTACACCCCCACCATGTAAACAGTTTCGGCATCTTTAACAGCAACATCATATTGCGCCTGTGTCATATATACAACCCTGTGTCCATTTATCATAGTTGCATTTGTTGCCTCGTCTGCCGTTGTTGGTGTCCTGCCGTATCGGCATAATTTGTGGGTGTTTTCAAGTGTTGCCAGTTTGCCAATATTGCAGGGTCAGAGCCTTGCAGAATATATGTCTTGCTTTCATCCGTGCGTATGCACACGTCACCCGTTTCGGCTGTCAAAACAAGCATAGCACTTTCGGAATTAACAACAAAGGTATCGGTAACCGCAATAGCAGGAATTTGTGATGGTGTCAGCTTACCACCTGTTAAGGTTGCAATGTCCGAACCCATCAAGGCAAGTAAGTCTGATAAAGCCTGTGCAGCTGTCTGCATACTTTCGTAAGCATTGCTTTCACTGTCCGCCGAATTATCTTCACTTTGTTTTGCCGCCTGTTCACTTGCCAATGCAGCAGTTGCACTCTGCAGGGCTTCGGCAGCTTTGGTGATAACAATTTGTTTATTACTTGCAACCTCTGCCCTGTCAGCTTCAACCTCTGATGCTGTTCCGGTTACTTCAGACTGTATTGCTGTAACACGTTGCTCCATCTGCTCAAATTCGGATGGCAGAGGAGATGGGAAATAGTCCGTTGCGTTTACACTTGCCCCAACTTTGAAATAATCAGTATCACTATGCCATTTTAACTCGTTATCATCAAATGCTCTAAGTTGGAAATATAGCAAACCATCAACCGATATATCTTGTTCGAGGATTTCCCACGTCAATATAATTGTATCACCAATGGTTTTAACTAAATCAATTATACCTTTGCCACCATCTTTATTTTTAACATCTAACTTAAAATTAAAATCACTTAAAGTTAAATCATCAACCGAGAATGTTCGTGTTAAAATTTTATTATCGCCAACATAGCCGATGTTTTTTTCATCTGTTGGAATAGTTATTTTTCTATTTTTAATACTTATCATATTACCACCACCTTAATATATTTCAAAGCAACCCCCAGTTAAATCATAATTATTATCAATCGTACTGTTAAAAGTTAATGTTACTATTCCACCGCTTTTTGCAACTGTAAAGCCAACGTAGTTTCCCGAACTTTCGTGTATAATAAAAATTCTATCATAGTTTGATGTGTAATAATAAGTGCCTGATTTTACTGCGCCGTAATATTTATTCAATTCAAAATCATATGCACCCATAGTTTGAATACCATTGTACGATAAACGATGATAATTATTAGTACCTATATCAATTGTTTTAACAAGCGTTCCGAAAGCTAAAATTGTATCTGTAAATTCAATCCTCATTACTCCGTTAGCATTAGATTGATAACCGGGTAACTTACCCCTTGCATATATTCTTTTATCTGTTAATACTCCGCTTGCTGATATTTCAGCTAACATAACAAAATCCCCTATTGGTTCGGTTGTTGTGCAGTGCGGCGCAATTGTATTTGTAACTAAATCCGATTTAACATATACATAATTTATTGCACCCTCTGTGTAAGGCAGTGTTACTCCGCTTGTATCTATTTCTATTTCTGTTCCACTTTCAAAAAACGCTGTGCCACTTGCAATCCTAACACTTCGGAACGTCTAAGACCATAAAATGAGGTTAATAATATAACTGTTTCTATGGTTGAACCTTTAGATACTTCCAAAAGTTTTTTTATTTGCTCTGTGCTATAAAAGTTAGCATTGTAATTGTTCACTTTGGGGACTTTAACTCTATCAGCTATATTATAAGCTATTATATTTTGCATTAAAGCATCTTGTAAGGCTTTTCTAATATTTGCGTGATGGTGTTTAATTGTATTAGCACATAACCCCTCTTTTAACTTTTTAGTGTAATATTGCTGTATATGAGTTGGCTGTAATTCTTGCAAATAAACTTTTTTACTCTTAATGTATGGTTCAATATGCTTATTCACAACATATTCATAACCCTTGCCTAAATGGTATGAGTGTACTGTTAGTATCTGTTCCAAATCTAATTATTGAATTAAAAGAAGCAATGAGTCAAAACCAATTAAATATGTACAAAAGAAAATTTGAGAAGTTTGATTTAGTTATCTTAGATGAATTAGGTTATGTTTCCTTTGATAAATCAGGATGCGAGATCCTTTTCAATCTCTTATCTAACAGAAACGACAAAGGATCGATAATTATCACAACAAACCCTACTTTTGACAGATGTGAGGAGATTTTCAAAGACACAATGTTAACTGGTGCAATGGTGGACAGGTTAGCTCACAAGGCACATATTTTAGACATTTCACGAGAAACCAGCCACCGTTTTTAAGAGACAATCTCATGGCTTAAAACTAAGGCATAAATGGACCGTTTTTCAATTGCAACAGTGGACCATTTTTCAATTGACATATACATCAGATATGAGATGACTAAAACATTAACAGAAAAAACGCTACTTGTAAAATGTGAAAATTGCGGCTTTTATTTCGTTCCACAAGGCAAAAGCGACTCCAAATATTGCTCTCGTATAAAAGGAAACGCTGAAAAACCCTGTAGCGAAATCGGCGCGTACAGGAAATACAAAAAGTCAATAACTGACGAGAGAAAATATTATATCAGCATTACAAAGCACTATTATTACTTGGTTAAAAATAAGCAAATTTCAAAAAGCGATTATTGCATTTGGTCTGAATATGCCCAGTCCCTTTATAAAAAATATAAAAAGAAAGATATAACCTTCCAAGCCCTAAAAAAATGGCTTGATTTGGATTTTGATAAAGCAGTAAAGATGCAAAAATAGTTTTTTTGCAGTAAATTTTGCAATAGTCAAAAATACATACTGTCATTTTTTTCACAAAGTTATGCCGACACTGCAATATAAGGTAACTCAAAGAATTCCTGTATCATCAATATTAAGTTTCGAAGAATCGCTATTATTCAATTTAACAACTGACATATATATTCTGTAGTCGTTTGGTGTAACATCATATACTTTTTTGAAGGATTTGTAAAAATATCCTTCGTTATTAAAGCCTGACCTTTTCATTATTTCTTTAATGCTTAGTTTTGTGCATGCGAGCAATTCTGCCGCATTATCCATTCGTTTTTTAGCAATATAATCATTTACGGTTACACCGCATTCTTTTTTAAAACGGTTTCCGAAATATGCTGTAGACATTTTGAACTCTGCTGCCAAACTTTTCAGAGAAATATTATCTGACATATAATTTTCATCCAAATACTTTTTGGCAGCACTGATTACATCATCGTATTTTTTTATCGAAAGCATTTCGTTTATAAGATCCTCAAAAATAAGACATATTTCGTCGATATCAACTGCCTTATATATTTTAAACCTCATACTACTCATAGAAAAGTCTTCAAGTTTGGGAATTTTGAATCTACCTAAAAGATTGCTCATAAGATTTACCATGCAAAACAGAAAGTTCTCTGGTTTGTTCATTCCGGCCTCTTTTATAAATCCGCCCATTGCCTCAAAAGTGCATGCCATATCCTTCTTTTCAATAGATTTGAAAAGAGTTTCCTCATAGTTTATCGGATATATATTTTCCTCATACTTTGAAAAGTTATCGAAGCCCAATATACAGTTTTTGCCGTATATTACCCTGTACTGAGATAATTCCATTAATTTCAAATAAGTGCCATAGAACATATCCGAAGTAAAAACTTTATCTGAAACAAAAACAGATGGAATTATATTGGTAGCATTAGGAAGCATTCTGCTTGTTAATTTAAGAGTTTTCATAATATGACCTTTATATTCAATTATTGCGCAAAATGTATTATGCGTCATTTGCAGAATAATGCAATTATCTGAAAAAGCAAAAAGAGTGTTATCAAGGAAAAACTCAATGTTGCTAATTCCTTCAGTTGAATCAAATACACAGTATGCCAAATATACACCTTCATCGGATACCATACTTGACACAGTACCATTATTTTCAACATTCTTGCTTAAAAGCAGATTTTTTAATTTTTGAATTTCAAGGTAATCCTCTGCCTTTTTTGTGTGCTGCTCAAAGGTTTCAAGCTTCTTTTTATGCTGCTCTAAAACTGTGTGAACAAACTCAATATCCTCCAAGCTAGAAGGGATTTCTTCATTTAAGCCCTTTTTTATCTCGTTTATAATTTGCATATAAGGCCGATAAGCTCTTTTGCTTATGGACAAACTCATTCCCAATGCAATCACGAAAAAAACAAGCGTCATTATAATGGTAATATTTTTAAGATTTTTTATAGGAGCGATAACACAATTAATATCCTGCTCAACTATGACGCTGAGAACAGAGCCTTTAACATTCTGAAAGTTAAAAATTTTCTTTTTGCCGTCAATATTTTGAACAAAATACCCTGCTTCGGTGTTTATAGGTATTTTATCAAAAAGTGCGAATTTTTCATCACCATAATCAATATTTTCCCTGCTGCTGTCATAAAGTATTGTGCCGCCACTATCTACAATAAATATTTTCCCGTTTTTATCATTTAACGAAATTTCTTGCTTTATCCAGTCAAGAGTAACATTTATAGCAACTGCTCCCATTTTACTTGCCGAATGAAAAATATAAGTAAAAACCTTCTTCTCTTCAAAATAGTATTCCTTTTTTAGAACTCTTGATACAATATTATATGACTGCCCCAAGGGTGTGCTTAACATATTCCTTAAATCTTCATCAACAATGTCAACATAAATTGCTTTTGTATGATACATCTTATCAACATATGTACTGTATATCGTTGTTGAATAATAATTTTCATTATATGCTGATAGTTTGATCTGATCAAGTATCGAAAAAATTTCAGGAATATTTGGATTTTCATTTTTCATAAGTCCGAGCACATCTGAATTTATAGCCTTGTCATAACCAAAAGTTTTTATGTTCTCATTAAACATATTTATTTTACTACTAAACTGATACACGCTTTGAGCGGTATTTTTCTGCACAATACTCTCAACAACAGACTCCACCTTGGAATACATTATAAAGGAAAAACAAGCTAATATTATACTTATTGCAGATGCAATGTAAATATAAATTTTTGCAAACTCCTTTTTTCCCATAAATATTCCCCTTTATTTGCATATATTAAACATTAAATCAGGTACAAAATCAGTATGATTCACTTGAGCATCTGTAAAAGTGTTTCTTATTTCATCTAGATATCCAAAGCCCGATAGCTTTGAAGGTAAAATGAAATGCCCCTCCGATATTTCGTTCCAATTACCCAAAAGAACCATTCTCGAAGCTAAGGAATCTGATGGATACATATTAAAATAAGTGTTTTTTATCCATTCAAGACCAAGACGATAACTATTTAGGCTTATATTTGTTTTCCGCACACCGCCCCAAGGCTCCTGCCCCCAACCCGGAGAGGGTGATGCAATCATATGCGGCCCTTCCCAGTTTGTTTGGTTATAAAAAACATTTAATTGCGAAGTTATATCAGCTGAGCCAAAATTATAAGCAAACGTATAGTCATATCCGCACCTTTGAAGCGACTGCCATCTTGCCTCTGATTGCTGCAATGCTGTTGCAAGGAAAATCGCACCATCAAAGCCTTCGCTTATCAGCATTTGATTTATATCGTTTATCAGCTGTGCTACTGCTGTTTCACTGTTTCCAAGAGATGATAATAGTTTGTCGGTATTAAAAACACCTATAACAGGCTTATTATCAATAATACAATAATTTGGGTGTTTGAAATATCTTTCAATCCAATAGTTAACTACATATTTCTTGAATTCATCCGCACTCGAAATTCCAGTATTAGCTTCAAAGCATATTGCATATTTCATATAATTCATATATTTTGAATTCAAGAAGCCATCGTGCAACTTTGCCGACAAAATCGGCTCCTTAATTGGTCTGTTAAGTGAAGGGCGATACCACATAGGAAAATAAAGATTTATTCCGTGCTCTAACATAAACTTGTTATCCCAATCCGCAGCGGTTACATCGCCGTCCTGATAATAACCCATCAAAGGGGTTCTGCTATCATAAGGCTTTAACATATCGAAACCAAAATGGCTACCCTCTTCCCACAAATCACATGTTTGCACTCCGATAAGATAATTCGAGTTTTTCAAAGGTGCTATATCTGGTTCGGGAACATCACTATCATAAATGCCGTTAAAAGCCTCAATATCATCAAGTAGAACCGCCACCTTATTGGAATGTCCTGTATTGAACTTAATTTTGTTAGGAATTTTATTATTACTTAAAGCTGTACTTTCCGCCTTCAACATGCGATTAACATAAACTTGTACGGTATTATTTTGAGAATCAACAACCATTCTTATATTATACCACATATCCGGCTTAACATTTCCCCAAATCTTATAATTATTTCCTGCTATACCGCAATACAAATCTTTACTCTGCGTATAAACAGTTGCAATCAAATCATTATCTGAATACAGCGAAGTCTTAACCTGATCAATAACATTGTCAGAAATAAGAATATTATATTGCACAGTTGTAAGGCTTTGCGAATTTTCAAAGCTTTTTTCAGCACTCACATATCCTGCGGTGTCGATATCAAAAAGCTTTAATGAATATTGGTTTTCATATGGACTGCAATGATAATTAACAACATTTGCAGTAGCATTTGAGGTTTCTGACAAATCGAATCCATAAGGTTTTCCACTGCCTGAACTATTGGAAAAACCCTCGTACATAATGTAACCAGCAGAAAGTTCAACCCAACTTATCATAAGCTGTGCTGTTGACTCATTCGATGTCTTAATGCAAAAGTAATTAAGTTGAGATTCGCTAAACGGAATTTCCGCCTTTAATAGGGTCCCATTTATAAATATTTTTGCAAGGTTCTGTTCGAAGTCTGCTATAATTCTTATATCATTATATGTATTCAATGTAATGGTCGAAATCAAATTATTGCCGGCATACAAGGATCCGTTTATGATGTTAAGGCTTATTCCGTTGTTTTCGCTCTCGAAAAGACCGAAAGATACTCCGTTTGACCCCTCAGTAAACTTCACTCTGAAATCCAATGTAAGAAAACCACTATTTTGTGGAATAAAGCTCCTTGTTGCAACAATTTTTTCGGTAAATGAATTATCATGCAGATAAAAATTTTGCATACCACTTTCAGTTTTCATTCCCGCATAAACACCCTGAATTTCCCAGCCTGAAGGTAATTGACCGACTTGTGTTCTGTAATGGTCGCTTATTAGCCTCCCAACCTTAAAATTGCTTTCACGAGGAGTTGCGAACTCCACATAAGATATCGTTGAAGGATTTTCACCATATAGTCCCTCTATTGTAAATAAATCTCCATGATTAACATAAAGCTTATATTTTGAATTCCTCACATGCAAAAAAGAATCCCCAAACTGTGCAAGCCAATAATCAATTTCTATATTGTTTTGCAACAATCTGTATGTCGAATTATAACCTGAAATCAAATCAAAATATCCGACGTTAACAGAGTAATATCCACTTTCACCCTCAAACCTGAATTTCGCCCAACCTTTACCTTGTTCAGAGACTACAGCTGCATTTCTGCCACCTATTTCAAGTGGTTCAAAATTATACAGCTTCATATTCTCAATTTCGTAAACATCTCCCAATGGCTGGGGCTGAAGATTTGTTTGTGTCCAAGAGCCAAGCTGCTTTGTTGTTGTAATCTCATTAGGATTATAACCCGGCACAGAATAAATTGCTGGCTGGTTCTGCACAGGTAATATTTTCAAATAAGGGTCACGATAATCAAGCGAAACCGAAAAATCATCAATATAAATACTTCCCGCATTGCTGGCAGATAAAGAGTAAACCACCTGATTAATGTTGTTCGAAATGTTTTTGAAAGCAATATTTTCTTTTTTTAGGACTTTGTTAACATAAACATCATACTTTGAAGTATCGGTATCGAGAAGAATTTTCAAATCAAACCACAGATTTGAAGAATAATTGCCTATTGTTACATCTGTATTTCCATCTGAAGCATATATAGTACCGTTTAGAATATACAAATTAATAACCATATTATTTGTGCTGTCTAAAACTATAATGTCTTTTCTGTACGCAAGCTGTTCTGTTTTCAGTTTCATTTGAAGTGACAAAACTCCGCTGCTTCTTGGAAATTTCCTTGAAACAAAAGCGGTATCGTCGGTTGTTGTCCTTTTTATCCGCATACAGCTGTCAACAGCTGCATTTGCCTGAGAGTCGGTAATTACCGAACAGATTTCTCTTGCCTGAGGAGAATACCAGTTTTCAGGCAATGTGTATAATTGCTTATCATTAAAACCATCATATGCAATTCTTGCGAATGAGACTTCTTTAATTTCACTTATTCCATTTACACTTATTATATACGAATTTCCGATAGGTTTCAAGCTTTCATTCCATAAAAAAACCTTTATCCATTGCTCCGATAAATTTCCGCTGATATTTGATACGCTAATCTGCTGTTTTTCATTATTTTGAACTGCGTTATATACGCCTTTTAGCTCCCCTTTATTATAAAGTGCAGCCATCAGCCTATACTGAATGCCCGTGTTTATATCAGCTGTAATATTAATCTCACCGCTCTGCAATGCATAAACTGTATCTCCGTTTGCATCTGATATTATTAAGCTTTTTATATAGCTCGGATCCGCGCTTACGGAAAACGAAAAATTAATAACGGTTAAAAAAAATAAAAGCATGATTTTTGCAGCTATCCCTTTACACATTATTAAAATCCAACTTTCTGTCATTTATTATTATTACACCGCTTCCAAAATCCGATTTAACATTTAACGAAGAGTATGTGGGATACGGAAATTCAACTAGTGTATTATTGATTTTTCTTTCGGTTTTTGATATAAAAAGATTCTTATAACGCAATGACATATTTTCAATATCAAACTCAATTTTTTCGGATAAAGTATTTTCAATAAATTTTTCAAAATCTCCTCTGCCAACTTCACAAATCACCGCATGCTTTGCACCAAAGCTCAATACTTCTTTGTCTGCATACTTCCCATCTGTTCTAAATTTATACCCGTTACTAAAAAACAACGATACAAGTACATTATTCTTTTTCAGAAATATATAATTGCGTATTTCTTGTATTTTATCATAATCTTTTCTTGATAAATACGTATGAATCATTTTTTCTTCTTTTTCACCTTGAATATCATATAGTGCCAACAGAATATTTTTTACGCAAAAAAAGTTGCCACACAAACAGCCTAAGTCACCTGTCCAAAAACCGTGTTCATGCCCCTCGGCACCTTTTGCTCCCGGATGGTGAGTGAATATTTTTTGAGAAGTATCTTCTGTAAACGAAAGTTCCCAATTATGCTGTTCGTGCTGTGCATACCATTTTGCCTCGCTGTCGGCAGGATAAGAGTCTTGAAAATTCACTGCACCTAAAATATAATCCTTTTCAATATATGTATATTTGTTAATGCTTCCATCCACCTGCTCAACCTGCTTTTGTGGGCGCTCATCATTTATGCTGTGAAGATGCTTACTCTCATAATTCTCATGCGGATAAATTCGTTTTTCAAGCAGTTCATATATAAAATCTGAGGGTGCATAATCAGATAAAAGCATTTCAATATTTGCTTCCGAATTTAATAAATGTGAATGTCCAAAATACAAATAATATACACTGCATAAAGGGGTTGAAGCAAAATCGAAAGCCGCATGTTCATATATTCTCCCGTGTGCTCCGCCGTAAACACCGTTTGAGCTATCTTCAAGCATATCGGCCATCAAAATGTCAAGCATCATATGACTTATCTTTTTCAATCTGCTGCTTTTTGCAAAATCATAAAGATTTATTAAGCATGCAATAATCTCAATCATATAAACCGTACTGTCAAATTCTGCCCACCCTCTTTTTGCACGAAAAATAATAAAATTCCGCAAATAAGCTTCTTCCTCTTCTGCAAGCTGCTCCCCTGTTTTTCCGTATGCCTTAAATAATTCATTTTTGTAAAGCTGTGCAACCAAATATCTTGAAACATGAAAAATAAAAATATGGTTTTCAGAAGCATACATACTGCAAAAATCATTTTTCAAAAAAAACTGTTTAATCTTTTCACGAGTTACTGCACTTATACTTTCAAGCATTGCGGCTCTCACAAGCCGTAATGCCACAAAATCAGCCTCAAGCCTTACATCACGTCCTCGTGGATGCGGATGTTCAAACCATTCCGCTACATATTGGAGCCGCTTCTCCTCGCTTGCAACATCAATGCCAAGTGATAATTTCAATACGCTTTCCGAGCCGTAAATATCATTCGAATGATTTTTCAAATATCTTTCAATTAATTCTATTTTTCTTTTATCTATATCAGTCATTGACATGCTCCATTCTTTCGGTTATATGGATTATTTAATCCTTATATACAACGACAGCATTTGTAACCCCACGTTTTTTCATTATGAATACCCTTGAACCATTTAGCTTGTCTTCGGTTGAAGCCAACATACTTTTTTGTGTAGTAATGGATATTTTCACATCGTTCGGAGGATTATTTTCCGTTTTTTCAAGCAGATAAAAAATCGGGTTTACAGCATACTGTGGCTTTATAATATCATAACCACCAAGCACAAGTGTAAAATACGGCATATTTTTTGTCTGAACAGTTCCAAGAATATATGCTTTGTCGGCAAAAACACTGTTTGCTGTATTATATGTTGCCGAATTTCTATTATCATATCTCACAAGATAGGATTTCGAAGAAACATATCCATAATTATCAAATGTCAGGTTTAGGATATCTCCTTTTTTTACATCTGCAAACACAGTATCAGTCTCAGCGTCATAATGCCGTAATGCTCCTTCATAATAACATTTAAGCCTGTAAACATGTTCTTGTTCTTTACCCAACCCCTCAACAACACTCTCTGCTATCACAAAGCTGTTAAGACCTACGCCAGATATTTCTGATTTTTTCATTACCAAAACCTTGGCAACAAAACGCTCATCCATATCATAAACCTCAATTCTTTCAGGACGACTATCATGCAAGAGTGAGTTTATGTCCGTTGCAGTCATATCCTCTTCCTTGATATCTTTTTCATTAAAATCCGGAATAGCAAAGATTATTGTGTCATTATCAACACAAACACGCTCCTCCTTACCTATGTTAGGTCTTGCAGTACTGCTTGTTCCAATCATTTTCGAATCACTTCTGTAAATTGTATCTGTAAGAACACTATCACGCGTAAAGTTTTCTTTGTCATAACCTATGAGATTTGTCTGCTCCATATACAAATTTATTTCGGTCAGCTCGTCCTTATAGTTTGTCCTATACATTATCAGCTGAGGCATTAAAACCTCGCTTGCATCAAACAGTTTGGTAATATCAAATATGTCTTCTCTTTTATACTTAACACCATTAATTCTGAAATTATCCGCTGTTCTATAAATAACAGCTTTTTTTGTTGTGTCGTAAATTTTTAGATCACATTTTTCACCGAGAGTTCTGACTCTTACCATTTTCAAAAGGTAGCCATATTTCAAGTCAGAATCAACAAGCTTTTCGGCAAATGCTATTTTACCAAAATAATCGAGATTAAAATTGTATTTAACACCCACCTCAAGCACTTGTGCAAAGTTTTTATTTAATATGAATTTTGCACCTTCTTCTGTAACTATATTATCCTCGTTTATTTCTGCAACACTTTCACTTACAGTCATATTTGTCTGATATATCAAGGCCTTGCTGTTATCTTCAGATATAAGCATCGTTAGAACATCGCCTTCATTTATCGCTTTAATCGGAACAATTTCATTATCGGCATTTATAATATTTAATTTTCCTTTTTTTGAAAAATCTAAGTTCCATTTTCCCCCTAATGTATCGGTTATAACCATACTTTCACTTTCCACGCCTTGCACCTTTATAGTCTTATAATCAACTATTTTAACCAAATCATAACTTCCATCATTATTAGAATCAACCAATATAATATGTCCTTCTCTAATTCTCATTTTATTATTGGTCATATTCAAATCGACTACGCCGTTATAAATATAGTCAACATATTTATCTAAATCTTTTTTCTCAATCTTGCCAGATTGATTATAATACATTATACTTTCAAGAGAGGCTGAAGCTATGTTTTCGACATCAATATACAAGTTGTCATAATTGTTTTCAGGGTACATATATATAAGCTCCGGTATATCCTTATCATCACTGTCCTTATAATAGAACCTTACTCTTCTGCCTAAATAATCTTCCATATTTTTGTCAAAACAGATGTATTTTTGCGAATCAATCATAATTTCATACTGATTTAACGTGCTTTTTTCGTTAATCATTGTATAATAATTACCTTCGACAACACCACTGCTAAAATAAGTATCGTGATATTTTGAAAGTATTGTGGTATCTTTGCTTGTCGTATATTCTTCCTTACTGCCAAATGAGCTTAACTCCAACAAAGGAATACGAAGAGAATTTGCAATCAGAATTGCCAAATCGCCTTTCGAAATAGATGTATTGGCTCTTGCGCTTACATTTTTTGTGATGCCAAGCTCGCCTGCCATAAGCATATAAGCCTCTGGGTATTTTCCACTCATGTTTTCTATCTTTTTGTTATACCCTAATACACTTATTATCGTTTTAACCGCCTGTTCATAAGTTACAGGGTTTCTTGGCATAAACTCCCCCTGCTCATTACCATTCATTATTCCCAAACCCATAATTGACTTCTCAATATTATGATATTGGTTTTCATTATCCAAATCAAACTCTGTTTCAATATTTATTAGTCTTAAAACAAGATAAGCAAAATCTCCTCGGCTAATTGTATCAATAGGGTTGTATTTCCCATCTATTACATTGATTGCCCCTAACGCTTGCAAGGTTTCTGCCGCAGTTTTAATTCGGCTGTCATAAATGTCCTCAACGGCAAATGCGTAATTTGAAAGCAGTAAAAAAACAAGTAATATGCACAACAGTTTTTTATTCATTATTATCTACCTCCGTTAAAGCATAAATCCAAACAGCCGCAGTTGCACGAGAAGCAAATTTTTGTGGAATAAAACCAGTAATAATTCCGCCTTTTGTAAGCATTATTAAAGACTCTTCCGCATATTCTGATGTTCCTGTAATATCAAAACTGACATTTGCGGAACGCAAATTCAAACCTAAGGCTTTTACAACACGGTATAGAATAACAGCTACGTCTTGCTCTGTTATTGACTCGCCAACTCCGAATCTGTTTTCGCCTTTACCCTTAATAATTCCGTTTGACGCAAGAATATCAACATATTGATAATACCATTCCGATGACTTTACATCATCAAAGTTTGCTATTTGAGATGTTTTTTTGAAACCAAATGCAGTTACAATAAGTTTGCAGAACTGTTCTCTTGTAAGATTATCAGCAGGAGCATACAAGGTATTGGAAACTCCTGAAATAATCCCCTGTTTGTTCAATGCTTGGATAGCACCCTTTGCCCACAAATAATCATCAGTATCTGTAAACGGGTAGACATAAGTATCAACAGGTGTTTGTAAAGGTGTTACTACCATTGCAACTCTTTTACTTCCTCCTCCGCTTCCCGTTGGCTCTTTTTTGCTTTTTAATTCCTTTACAAGGTCATTTACCCTTGAGTTAAAAGCACTCTGTATTTCTTCAACGGAATTAAAACCTTCTCCTACAAGTGCTTTCAAAGCCTCTGCAGAAGATACTTTTGTATAATCCCCTTCAAAATTCAACATAAGCGTGCTATTATTTTGATTAACCACTTCTTTGATTGTTTCTCTTGTTGCAGAGTTAACCCTTGCAATAACAAAGGATTTTTCGTATGCCGCCTTAACCTCCTGCAAATTACCGAATGCTATTTTTTTATGTATAAGCATAAGTCTTGCCACTTCATTTGAAATTTCATTAAAATCGCTGTAAATAGTTATTGAAAATTCATCCCAATAGCTTTTTAGTATTTCAGGTATTAAAGTCTGAACACCGCTATTTAATGTACCCAAAGCAATTCCCTGCCGAATGATTTTTTTAATGTATTCAAGCCCTTGTGATCCATCGGGAATATCCTGCTTATTTTGTTGAATAATTAAATTTATGGTATCCTTTTGAGATATATATTCATCATAATTTATATTTATCAGCGGAATAGTAACGCTATTTTCATAAATAAGGCTATCGTAGTTTTCAACAGGTGCTGTTTTTATGTCTTGAATCAATTCGTTAATATAATCAGCTTTTGCAAAATACAGGCTTCCAAAATCCATGCCGTTTACAAACAGTTTATAATATCCTGCTGGCATATCATGCGATAACTTAAACGGAAAAGATGTAGCTAAATCTACTGTTGACGTCTTAAAATCTGCCCATACGACAATTTCACTAAAATTCTCAACGGATATTGATGAACGCACATCGCCCTGCATTGCACCGCTTTCATCAGGATACAGAACTAAAAGAGTTGCCATTTTCGTATCCTCAGGCATAAAAGAAACTGTTACATCAGCCCCCTCGGAATTATAAACAACATTAATATCATTTTGCTGTGCATAAGCTGCAAAACTTAATAAAAATGTTGAAACAATAAATAATAGTAATGTTTTTCTCATTTTGCCCCTCCGTTACCATAAAAATGGTGATAATTGATCATAAGCTCCAAACCCACTTGCCGACGGAATAATATTCTGAACTTCTCCGCCAGTTGTAAATACATTCCTTACTTCTTCAAGATACTTAAAGCCTGCTATGTTAGTCGGCAAAAGCACATGCCCCTCCGCAATTTCGTTCCAGTTGCCAAGCAGAAGCATTTTAGAAGCAAGGTTATCCTCAGAGTATGATGGCATATACACATCACAAAGCCATTCAAGACCTGCATGCCACTGTGAAATTGGTATATTCGTCTTTCTTGCGTTTCTGCCCCACGGCTCATCTCCCCAGCCTTGGCTGATGGCACCTATAACTGGAAGAACGTTCAGATTCTTTTGCTTTTGCTGATGTAAAAGCTGATTCGGCATTTTATTTGCACCATAATTATAATTATATGAATACTCATATCCAAGGCTTTTTGTCATACTCATTTTGTCACTGCTAGTATAAGCACAATGACCTATCAGGATAACTCCGTCAAAACCTGCTTGTTTAACCAACTCCTCCATCATCGCAAAGGTTTGCGGGCTTGACAAATCAAAATTGGCATCCATTTGATCCGTTCTCCATATAGCAACAACAGGCTTGTTATCAACCACCAAATACGAAGGATGCTTGAAGTAACGCTCTATCCAATATCGCACTACGTTATCCAAAAAGTCTTTTGAATCTTTTGCCCCTACTCCGTTTTCAAAAACAATCATAAAATCCATAAGAGGTGCAAATTTCGAATTCATAAAGCCCTGATGAAGCTTATAGGCATTTCGGGGTTCCTTTACAGGCACTCCGACAGTTGGACGATACCAACAAGGTACATACAAATTTATGCCGTTTTCAAGCATTTGCTTTGTTTCCCAATCAGACACCTCGGGGTCTCCGTCCTCAAAATACCCTAAAAGTGGTATTCTATTGTCGTATGGTGAAAGTGCATCATATGAAAAGTGATGTCCCTCACGCCATAAATCACAAGTCTGAACTCCGATTAAATAATCATCTTTTTTATATTTCGGAAGCTTAACGTCAGGCACATTGCTTTCATAGAACCCTTCAAACAGCATAACATCATCAAAATATGAATTTTCCTTACCACTGTTGCTCAAGGTAATGCAATCAAAAGCGTCAGGCAAATTAAGGCTGACATTTTCTGCTGACAAAATTCTGTTTACATAGAAGCTTGCAGTATTATTATCTTTGTTTATTTCAACCTTTATATGATACCACATATTTTCAAAATAGTTTGCCCAAAGCAACTGCGGTTTCCCATTTTTGTCAATATAGCATAAATTCTTGCCGCTTGTGACAACCGCAACCTCACCTTCGCCAAGCTTTCCGAGAGCAACCTTCACTCCGTCCTGATGCTTTGGTGCGATAAATTCACATTCAAATGTAAGATTCTTTGTAACAGTCTCAAATTTTTTCTGAATTTCACCACTTACTTCAAACGAAGAAACGTCCATATAAAGATTTGAATTCATTTGAGAGCTTTTCGCTACTCCTCTTGTAACATTCCAACCTTCCGAAAGGCTGTCTCCACTCGTGGAAAGCAAATCATCAAAAACAATATATCCAACGTGAATTTGAGTTCCCGCAAGTGCAATGTGTGCTGTTTTTTCAGTTGATGTTTCGATATGATAATTGTCAGCAAAATCCGCATCGTTAATAAAAGGAATACCCTCAACTTTTCCTTCTGTACCGTTGTAGTAAATATCCGCAGTCTTTTTATTGTTGTGCATAATAATCTTAAACCCTACAAGCGTTCCAATCGGAACACCCTCTTTAAGAATAATTTTCTCTCCTCCGTTATTAGCATACAGGTTTCCATTCTCAAGTATCAATTCAGCCAAAGGTTTATCTTCGTTTCTTAAGCTGAAGGAAACGCCATCACCCTGGGCAAAATATAGTTTCTGACTAAACGTTATATCCATTTTTGTAGGCATAATACGTCTTGTTGTAGTAACTTTTTCAAGCTTTGCAACATCTTTTATTACGTAAGGATTTTGATTAAGATAACCATTAATTCTTGCAAATCCACCGGACTGGTCACGCTCCCATCCGCTTGCCGGAAGATTTCCTTGCTGCCAATATTGGTCATCAATCAGCATACCACGCTTAACCTCACGAACAATAGGCTCCACAAAAACAATTCTTTCAACACAGGAATTGTCCTTTCCATAGTAACCCATGAGCTTAAAGACATCACCTTTCTCCACATACCAATATTCCTTACTGATTCTTGAATGTGTTATGTTGTCGTCATATTGACCTAACCAATAGTCTATTTGTTTTCCATTGTGATACAAAAAGAAATGAGAATCATATTTGCCTTCCTTTTCCCAATAGTCAGTGTGAAGTTGATAATATCCGCTTTCTCCCTCGAAAACAAATTCAAGCGTTCCAATTCCTCGTTTATCAACCTCAAAGCCTCTGCCGTCTTCGGATTTTTTATAATTATCTACTTTGAAATCTTTATATTCATATAATATCTTTTTGCTTCCACGCTCAAAATCAGAAAGAGGCTTATTATCAAGCTCGGTATTCTCATAATAGTTGGCTATAAGGTTTTTCGTTTCAATAACAATCTGCGGAAGCTTTTCGATATATAAATCGTCAAACATCAGGTCGCAAGATGTCTCTCCTTGTGCATCAAAAAATATTCTGTCAATATTTGTATTGTTTCTAAAAGGAGTTTTCTCCTTAACCTTAACGCCGTTTACAAACATTTCAAATTGAGTTGCTGATGTATCAAGCAAGAATTCGATATCATACCATTTTCCTGCTTCGAGCTTTGCAACATAGTCAACAGAAGTACCATTGTTAATTATAATATTCGCCCCTTGCACCGCCATACAAACTGTATAGTTGCCGATATATATGCTCTGCCACCCCGCAGACAAGTTGTTAGTTCGAATTTTGAATTTCATTCGGTTTAGTCCCGTAATCTTGCCAAATATAAGTGTAGCTGTATCAAACTTTGATTTTCCGGGAGCACGATAAAACTGCATAGCCTTTCCGCCCATACCATTATCACTTACATTTATGAAGCTTCCTTCGTTCAAATCCTTATTAATATTGTCAACTGGACTACCAATAATCATATTTTCAAAATCAATATTTTTGATATTACTTTCATCCAATTTAATCTCGATTAACTCCTGCGTAGTAGTTTTAACACATAGATTGTCAATCATCACATAACCCGTAAATTTATCACCTATCGAATATTGCAAAACAGAAATATCCGAGGCAATTGTCCTAAATGCAAAGCCCTTCCCTACAATTACATTGTCCATATATACATCAAATTTATCTTCATCAAAATCCATAACGAGCTTAATCCTGTGCGATTGCCCCTCAATAAACCTTGACATATTTTCAAGCCCTGCTCCGTTATAAGCCTTCAAATAACCATCCTCAACAACAATACTTATAAAGCACTGATTATTGCTGTCCAAAATATATGGAGTACTTTTCCATCCATTAGGATTATATATCGTTAAGTCGTAGCTAACCTCAACTCTACCAGTCAGACGTTCAAGCTCCCTCCTTGCGACAACAGACCCTGCGGGATTCATTTTTTCAATCTCAAAATATTTCCCGCTGCCATCTGCATATTCAACAAAGTTTCCGCTTCCTGTCCAGCCATTCGACATTTCAGAGCGATTATCGAAATCATCAAAAACTGATAATATTTGATTTTCTTCGTGCATATATTTTTCATATTGAGGTGATGATGCAAGTGTCAAGTTCGAATTAATATATTTTTCCTGTGCATTTTTATCTATCAAGCTGAATATAGAATTCAAAACATTTTCTTTTGGTGATACCGCAAATATTCTTTCTGTTGTTTCAATTTTATTATCCGTAATAAAAACAATTTCGTTTGTGACATTGTATTTTTTTGATGTCTCAGCAATTCCTTTTGCAATTTCATTGTCTATTTCAGGAATATTTACAATTAACAAATCAGCTTTTTCTATATCAATATTACCTTTTTTAATTAAATCAGAATTGTTGGTAATATCTTTTGTTGATATATGCTTATATAAAACATGTGATTGCGATATATTCTTAATGTTTTGTGCCAAATTACTAAAACTCAAACCATCCGTTCCATAAGATACAATTTTTATCGAATCCCCATTAGCAAGCTTTGTACTGATGTTTTCAAGAGTACTCCCAACAACAGCATAATCCAGAATTACAGGCTCACCATTTTCATATGAAAATATAGGCTTTGCTATGCCCTCTGAAGAATCAAATACAACACTGCCTGATCCACTTTCGAATTCGAGCAAAATAATTATCATACCGTTTTTTGCAACAGCTCCGCTCAAATCAAGCTCGCACCATTTACCAGAATAATCCTTAGAGATATTAAGACTACTCAAATATATTGAATCATCATAATCATACTTTGCTGCTGTATTTTGAGTAATATCACCAAAAACCTGATGTGCTTTTATCAAATAATCCCCACCGAGTTTGTTGTTGACAAACAACTGAAGCTTTGACCCAATAACACTTTTGTTTCCTGACTCAATCGCCAAAACTATTTTTGAAGAGAGAGCAAGCTTAAGATTACTTTCGTTTTTAAGCACTCCTCCTTCAATATACCCGTCCCAAACAATAGGTAGAGTTTGCATATTAAGGTTAGGTGCCAAAGTTCTTTCAATAACTTCATTCTTAACAACTGTTTGCGTCGAACTAATGGAAGCTGATTTTGCAACCGCTGTTGTTGTTTTAATCGTTAAATTATCAAAAGATAAAAAGCCTTCTGTCTTTTCATTGAAAGAAAAAGCTAATTGATTCAACTTAACCGTACTGCTTCTGAATGCGTGGTCCTTTGCTACAAGTTCATAATCAACATACAAATCAAAGGTTTTTGTATAGGTATTAAGGACAATTTTAAGCTTGAACCATTGGTCATCCGGAACAGGTCCCGCAACGCTTTCGACATTATCTCCGTTATGGATTTTTATCATACGTCCGCTTATCGCAACGCAAACATTATTTGCACCTAAATAAACACTGTACCACTGTGCTTTTTTAGAATCTTTTATCTTCAAATCCATGTCAACAGATACCTTTCCGGATTGCTCGGCAAAAGGCAAGGTTGCGGAAATACCATTCCCATTTTCGCTTTTTTTCATATTAATTGCGTTGTTGCCAACCCCAGCATTTTCCACAGAAAAGGCGGTAGAATCCGAAAGCTTCCAAACAGATGAAAGCTTTTTTATATCAGTATCATTAAAATTATTCTGATATGCGATAGTATAATCAGCGGCGAAGCAATCAAAGCCCGAAACAATTACGGCAAGAAACAGCAAAACAAAAACAAGTCTTTTCATGTTCTACCTCCAAGAAATATTTGAATGAACGGGTGAATATAATACACCCGTTCATATGAGCATTTTATAGCCGTTATTTAAGCGGTTTCATTGTGTCGAGTCCATTCCAAAGAAAAGTTTTTATTGAAAAATCAGCCCATGTCTTTCCGGAAGGCAGGTCTGTATCGCTAAGCAACATAGGACTAACAAGTGCAACCTTCCCGTTTGTATCTCTTGTTCCTTCAACCATGGTGCATTTCAAAAGCATATTATCCGTTTTGTTAAATGTAGCTATGAATAAAACAGGTTTCATTAAAGTATCTGTTGTATAAACTGTTGAAGAAGCTGTATATGTTCCGGCACTGCTTACAGTTGTAACAATGTCATTATTCTGATTTTTAATCACAGGTGTAAACACAAGATCGTCGGCTGTTGTTACATAAAGCCTTGGCGGTGCAGCACCTTCCTTGGAATCTATATTTACTTCAACATCCTGATTGTTGTTGCTTGTATATCTCATTGTAAGTGCAAGAACTCCGCTGTCCGTACAGGATTTAGCATAATTTGAAATATCAACAGTAACCCATCCACTCATATTAGGAGTAAAATTAAAGCTTCCCATAAATTTATCTGCTGCGGAATAGTTCCCAGAGGTGCTGTTATAGGTTGCAGTTGCTTCATCCCAGCTTGCATCTGTTCCATACAAGTTAATAGTTCTTGTTGAAACACCATCATTGGGCATCTTAACACTGTTAACATAAAACATCAACTTAGCACTGCTTATAAATCCGTTTGTTATTCCCGCAAGGCTGAATTTCATATTCGCATATGATGTTGGGTCGGGGCGTGGGCTAAGCCCAAATGCCTGTTTGATTTTTAGGTTAGCATCGGTTCCGACTGCCGTAGTATTAAAAACGGAATCATAAACCACATTATCGTCTGACGGTGTAATTTTAACGTTATATGTCGGCTCTGTTGTCGTAGTTCTTCCATAGCCTGTTGATGTTACTGTTGATGTTGAACCTGGTCCGAAATTGATTTCCCGTACGCTCACATTATCAAAATACATTTTGCAAGTGGTTACTCCTGAAATGGACAAGAATATTCGGTTGAAGTCGAAATCACCATCATATTGATACATCGGCTGATTATTAACCTTTCGTACACCGTCAACATAAAGACTGAATCTTTTTGTTTGTGCCCCAGCCGTATATGAAGAAGAAGCAGGCTCTGAATGAATTCCTATCCTGTACCATCTGTAAGGAAGCATATTTTGAATAACTAAAGTTCCTGTTCCGTTACTGAAACAATATACCTTGCCGTCTGCATCAATTCTCAAATATGTTATGGCGTTACCTGTTCTGGTAGCCGTACCTGTGCCGTCATCAAGATCTATGTATTTTGTTCCCGACATTGTAGTATCATCTCTTCTGATATCAAACTCAGTATATAGATTTTTGCCCGATAAATTATTATTCTTTGCAACGTTAAAGCTTATCTGCGGCTGTACAATTGCAGTTGAAAGCCTATTAATCTTCATCCAACTGTCACTTCCGGCGGTCGTATTCACAGGATAATCGCTTGAAATAAGATTTACCATAGGTGAAGTAGCTTCCGATGTTCCATTAGAGCCAAGATAAGTAATTGTTCCGTTCGTTGTAAGGTCTGCAAGAGTAGTTCCGTTTAATGTTGCATTAAAAAGGTAGTCACCGTTTGCGGCAAAAACCGTATTTGGCAAAACACTTGCCATAATAGCTAATACCAAAGCCAGATATAAAATTCTTTTCATTTTTATTCTCTCCTTTTAATATTTTATTTTAACATCATTATTCCCAAAGCTATAAACATATTTCCCACTAAAACATTCAAGGACTGACCATATAGTATTTCATCAAGCTCATATTTGTAAGACTGTCAAGTAGCATAATTTTAACATCACACTCCGAAATATTAATTCCTTCTTTTACAGTTATTTCTTTCGCATATTCCCCTGAATTAAGCAAAGGAAGAACGCACAATTCATAATTAAGCTGAACAGGCAGACTGTTTTTGCTTATTACCGAAATAAACGGCAAAATATTTTGCTGAGTGCTATTGTTACGATAAGGAAGTGACACTAAAATCTTTTCGTTGGTAACCTGTGCCGAAATATCATCTAAATTCAGAATGTTGTTTTCCAAGGTTTTAATTCTTATATTATCCAAAGAAATTTTTTCACCGAGATCAACATCAAAAGATATGCTTCTCAAATTTGAAGATGATGGGGTTCTAAGGGTTGCTTTGGTTACTTTAAGCACTCCATCTAGTAAAACATCAACGGATTTCGGATTGCTTATCATATCGAAAACTATTTTCAAATTATAAAACGTGTTTTGAGATAACCCTGATGCAACAGGAACAGCCGGTGAAGCACCATAGTATAGTGCAACAGCACTATTTGTAATTCTGAAAGTGATTGCCTGAACCGAAGGACTTGATGAATTGTAAAAATGAATATATATATCCCCAGAAGGTGGAAGCATAAAATCAAATTCATTGGATATTATTCCGTCAATATTCGGCAAAGCATAGGTAATTCCTTTTCCGCTAATTTCTAAATATTTATTTCCGTCTAACTGCGTTTGCAAAATATAGTTTGAAGTTCCTACTTGTGATGTAAAGCCTGCCGAAACGCCAGACTGCCCCAACGCGATAATTGATTCAAAATCTTCGGAATACTCATTCGATTCAAATGCGTTAACTAACGTTATATTGAACAAAAATACAACTGCAAATATAATGCTTAACCTTTTCAGTGCCATATGTAAGCCCTCCCCTCAAATGAACGCATCATTTGCTTTTCCAAGCGTTTATCTGTGCCTGTTTTTCTGCGATTATCTTGTCAACTCCTGCAACCTTTAATTTGTTGATAAAGTCATTATATATAGTTTCGGTTTCAACAGAGCCGCTTGCCAAAAGCTTTAAGTATTCACCTAAAACTGCGCCGCATTGAGATGTTTCATTAGTGACATTTGTTGAATCGAATCTGAATCCAAGCAACTTTGAAGCACCAGCACTTTTGTTAAGCTCAATTGTTTCTTCCCAAACATCATCCTTTTGACCGGGAACAAGATATGCATTGAACTGATTTCCGAACATCCAAGCACAATTTGGATAATATCCCGAGTTTACGATAGGTTCAATGCGATTTTCAGAAATCTTCTTATAATGCTCACCTTCAAAACCAAAATTAATAATGTTGTAAATATTGTCTTTATTGGTATTAAAAAGTTCAAGAATCTGTAATGCTTTTTCAGGGTTCTGAGATGTTGCACTAATTGCGTTAAGCGATGCCAGCAAAGAATTGCTATTAATAAAAGGCGGGTCAAAAATTACTGTTTCAACATCACGTCCGCCCATTATGTCTTTGAAGCTTGTTTCAAATCCAGGACCTATCATATCGCATATTGTTGCAAGATACCCTTGCTTACGAAGCTCGCCACCACTTGTTGTAGTAGCAGAGTCCCTTTTAATATATCCTTTTGTGTACCAATCACGCATCAAAGCAATATAGTTTTTGAAAATTTCGCTTTCATACTGATTAAATACTGTTAAGCTATCATCGCCTACAGCAACAACACCCGGCATGGTTTCCGAACCAACATTATCAAATCCCAAATAGTGCTGAAGTGCAAAGCTATAAGCTGCCCCTGCAAGATCTCCATAAGGAACTATCATAGAGCCTTCATTTGCCTTAATGCTCTTATAAAAAGGCTCTAAATCTTCAAGTCTTTTAACAGATTTTAAGTCAAATTTATATTTATCAACAAGCGATTTCAAGGCTACTATACCATGCTGTCTTGCAACAATCTGGTAGTTTATTACCCCATAAATTTTATCTTGGTATTTAGTCGCTTCCCACATATGTTGAGGAATATTTTCATATGTTTTCGGAGCATATTTTGGAAGAAGATTTGTTATATCTAAAAATGCCCCGTTTTGAGAAAATCCGTTAAAGCCGTATCGGACCGCCGTATGACATATATCGAATTTTTCGCCTGATGAAACTGCCAGATTAAGCTTTTCACTATATGCACCGGGGTCAATTCTTTTTATTTCAAGCTTTGCACCGACATTTTTCTCAGTGATTTCGCTGAGCTTTGCAAACACAGCTTGCTCATCCTCCTGCTGAAGTGGTCTCAAATACCAAACAACAGTAGGCATATTTTCGGCTTTGTTACTCGCCCCTATGTTATTACATCCCGAAAGGCTCCCGACAATCGTAAACAACGCAAAAATAGCTGCCAACATTTTTTTCATAAACAAATCCCCCTTAAATTTTTAAGTTTTATATTCTTTGTAACAATATCAGCCTTTAACTCCTCCGACTGTTAGCCCTTTGACAAAATATTTCTGAAAAAACGGGAAAACGAAGAGCATAGGTCCTGCCGCCACAACTGCCATAGCCATTCTTATGGTTTCCGAAGGGAAGGTTTGAGCAGAATCCATAACATGTTCAGCCTTTTGAAGCTCCTCAATATTTTTAAGCATTCTTACAAGTAAATATTGAAGCGGAATAAGCTTTTCATTGCTTATGTAAAGCATTGCCTTGAACCAATCATTCCAATATGCCAAGGATAAAAACAATGCAATAGTCGCATATGCCGGCTTAGCCAACGGAGTAGCTATTGTTAAATAAATTCTGTACTCGCTTGCTCCGTCAATTGTTGCCGCTTCAAATATTGTATCAGGTATTGACATAAAAAATGTTCTCATTAAAATTATATTCCATGCGTTCACCATGCCGGGCAATATCAATACCCAAATCGTGTTGCCTAAATTATAATATTTCGTCATAAATATATAGCTTGCAACCATACCACCACTGAACATCATAGTGAAAATTATAAAGTAAGAAATCATTTTTCTATACCTAAAAGCCTTTATCGATATTGCATATGCTGTCATTGAAGTAAAGATTACCCCCATTGTAGTACCTAACGCCGTAATGAATATAGTTATCTTATAAGCATTTAGAACTGTATTAGTTTTTAAGAAAAGAAATCTATACGAATCAAACGTCAGCTTGTGGGGCAGGAATGAGTAACCAAATTTATATATTTCATCAATATTGTCCAGTGATATTGATACCACAAGTATCAGAGGCACCACAAAAATAATACATAACACAATCATTAATAAATTTGCTAAAACTGAATACAATTTTTCAACCCAATTATATCTTATCATTTTGCATCTCCCTTTTTAGAATAACCCGTTATCACTATCAATTTTTTTTGCAACTATATTAGTTATAATTACTAAAATAAACCCAACGAATGACTGGTAAAGACTTACCGCCGTGCTTTGACCGAGATTTGTCGACGACTTTAACATCCTAAAAACATATGTGTCAATAACGTCAGTTACAGGATATAGCATTGAAGAATCAAGCGTAACAAGATTGAAAAGTCCAAAATCCGCATGAAATATTCTGCCCATATTCATAACAAAAAGAACCGAAATCATTGGCATTAGCATTGGCAAGGTTATATGAATTGCCGCCTTAAACCTTCCTGCACCGTCCAAATATGCAGATTCATAATATTCCTTGTCAATAGCAATAATTGCTGCATAATATATCAAAGTGGAATATCCAACATTATGCCAAAGACGAACCGAGGTAAGTATCGTTATCCAGTATTTCGGCTCCGAATACCACATAATCGGCTCCATACCAATCCGTTTAAGCCATACATTAAAAATACCCAAATCCATATTCAAAAATCCAAAAACTATGTATGCGACAATAGACATTGAGAGAAAATGCGGCATAAGCATAATTGTCTGATATGTTTTAATCGCAGGTCTTGATTTAACCTCGTTTAATATCATAGCTAAGATTACAGCTATGGACATTCCGAGTAAAATACCTAAAATATTCAAAAACACCGTGTTTCGTGTAACCCTTAAAGCGTCCTGCGAAGTAAAGAAAAACACAAAATTATCAAAACCAACGAAGCTGCTTCCCAATATGCCTTTATCAAAGCGATAATGTTTGAAAGCAAGTATTATGCCGTACATTGGCATATATGCAAACGTAATAAAAAAAGCTATTGCAGGCAAGCACAAAACTAAAAGCTGTTTGTTTTGTTTTTTATTTATCTGCACACGTTTTTTTACACCTAACTCCTTTGCACTTTTTTTAAGCACTGCCGTTTCCATTAAAATTAGCCTCCTTATACTGAGAAAATGTTCCCTTAAAATAATATTAACACAAAAGAAATATGATGTACACTACACTATTTTTGAAAAACTACACTATTTTTGTAGTTTTAGTTAAAAACTGACTTGATTGCCTCTAAATACCCGTAACCGTATAAATCATCAGGCTCTAAATAACTTGTTTCAGTCCATTCATTCCAGCTGTTAATTGTTATCAGAGGAACATCACAATATTTATCTGAAAATTCCTTTGCATGCTTAAGCATTTTTTCAAACTCTTTTGGTGAATTGTTTTTTACTATACCCTTACGAAAATCCTTGAATCTTGGATTGTTATCCCATCCGATTGAAACGTGAGGGTAATAAGGCATCTTATAATTTTCAAGTATTCCCTCCCACTCCTTCAGAACATTAGGAATAATATCCTTATATTCTCTGTCAATATCAACAAAGTGCACGAATTGATAATGAGAAAGGGAAGCAAAGCCAAGCTCGGAAATAATCTCAGAAGGTATTGCGGTTATAGCACCATCAACCCCAGACAAATTCAGGTTACAGTCCCCCCATTTTATGAACTGAAAATGCACACCTTCAAGCCCTGACTTAATTGCCTCGTTTTGCAACCATTCCATTTCCGCTTTTGTGTTTTCTTTTCCGCCAAGTCCGTTTATTAGATTTTGCAAATCATAAATGCTGACAACAGGCTTGCCCGCAATTTTATAATAAGAAGGATGCTTAAAATAATTTTCAATCCATCTTTTCCCTATTATTCTAAATTGTTTTTGGTCAACCGCCCCGCTCCATATATTAGTGTTTTGCATATGTGAGTTTCGTATATCCCAAGTATAGTTAACATCGTGATTTGCCCACATAAGATAGAACTTCATTTTATCGTTATTCTTAGCTTTCAAAAATCCATCATTTAAGCAGTTTTCCAAAAAAGACCTGTTATCATACCAATACCAATCGTAAATAAAAACATTTACGCCATGGTCGGTTGCAGCTTCTATCTGCATTTCCATTACATATGGGTCTGCCTCATTCACATATCCCCACAACGGCTTCCTCGGCCAAGAATGACCTTCAAACTTTGAAACAGCATTCTTTACCGACTGCCATTCCCCAATGCCCTCCTGCCAAAATATTTTTGTTCGAGGCTCGTCACCTGTATATGCAGGCCAAACATATGCTGCAACATCATATTTTTTCATATTCAGACTCCTATTCATTAAAATCATAAACAATCCTTTTTGTTCCGCTAATAAGTTCAATTATGCCGCTGTCCCAGTCCGACTGCATATAAGGGCAATCATAAGTTTTCGAGTATGGGTATTTGTTTTCCTCATTATTTTCGCTGTTACCGTTATAATAAACCTCAGTTCCGTCAAACCTCAACTTCAAATTTTCAAACACAATCACCTTTGACTTCATTGTATCAGCAAAATTCTGAATATCAGTGAAGTTTTCTCGGTATCCAACTCTGCACACCACCGCATTTTGCCTCCCATAGCTTAACAATTCTATATTTGCGAATTCATCCTCTTGATTTATTCTATACCCCTCATGAAAATACAGCATAATAAAAAGCTTTTCATATCTTAAAAATATATATTTTTCTTCTAATAGTTTTTCTGAGAATATGTCAAGCGGCACATACGCATTTATATATGGGTATTCATTTTCCTTAACAATATTGTAAATCGCAAAAACAGTATTCTTATTTGCATAATAGGTTCCGCAGCAGCATCCGAAATCGCCAGTCCATCTGTTATGAATATGGTGATATCCGGGGTCGCCGGGGTGATGCGAAAATATTTTATGCGTTGTTCCTCCAAGAAGAGTCAGCTCCCACTCATGCTGCTGATGATGGGCATATTCAAAGTCTCCATAATCATCCTTAGGATAATCATCCTGATGGTTAACTGCACCTATAATATAATCCTTGCAGACATATGTATATTTATTTATAGAGCCTATAACCTTATCAAGCCTGTCCCATTTAATTTCATTTTGCCAACAACTGCAGCAGTGCAAATGCTTGCGTTCCCTATTTTCATAAGGGTATGTTTTTCTTTCCTCAATTTCATAAACAATCTTTGAAGGAACATAATCTGACAATGCCGTGATACAGTTCGGGCAGTCTCCTTCTTTATAATACTCGCCTCCGAAATAATATGTATAGTATTTGAACATTGTACTGTTTGAACTGTCCAAGGCACTTATGGGATATATCCTACCATGGGCACCACCATAAAAAACACCCTTTGAATCGGCAATCATATCAACGAGAATAATATCCATCATCATTTTTGCTTTTTCTTTAAGTGCATTATTTTCAACATAATAATAAAGAGTGTTGAGAATGAGCATAATCTCCCCTGCATAACCATAGGAATCAAACTCACCCCAACCTTTTTTTGCACGGAATTTGATGAATTCATTTATATATTCCCCATCCCTTTGCATAAGCTCGCCAGCAGACATATCAAACTGCTCAAAATAGTCATTTTTATAAAACTGTGCTGACAAATATCGTGCTACACGATACATCAACGAATGATTTTCTGAACTATATATTGAACTGAAATCCCTTTGCAGATAAAAACGTCTCAATGACTCCCTTATTCTGTCGGTAAGCTTATCATAACAACTGTAAAGTGCAGAAATAAGTCGTATCGCAGTAAAATCCGCCTCCCCTCTTGTGTCTCGTCCCGAAGGATGCGGATGCTCAAACCAGTCTGCTGTAAATTGTAGAAGCTTTAATGCACTTTTCGTGTTGCCGCCATATATAATGTGCATAACAGGTACATCTCCGTAAATTAATCCACGCTTTCCTTGCGGAGGGTTTTTCATATCATATTCAATATCCATACCTAAATAATTATCTATTGCAGCTCTTTTATGCTTAACATCAAATTTTTTCATTTCAATTCTCCAATTTCAAAAGCTCACAAATTGCCGCCAGTACAATACCTGTACCGTGGTCGTCATTTTTTACAGTGCCAAGCTTTGCATAATATGAGGCATCATAGCTACACCATGACCCCTTGCAAACGCCATAAATATTACCTTCTATATCAATAGCTGTTTTTGCAAGACCATTCCACGCCTTTATAATTGTATCATAATATTTATTATCTATCCATCCGTGAATAATACCCCTTGCCATACCTAAAACAAACATTGCTGTGCATGATGTTTCAAGATAAGACGATGGCATATTTAGAACCTGATGCCACATTCCGCTCTCATCCTGCTGATTACAAAGCCCCTCTGTAAACTCCTTAAAAAGCTCGATAAGTCTGCCCCTATTGGGATAATCCTCTGGCAAATGCTCCAAAACCTCGGATAAGGTTATAAAAACCCAGCCGTTTCCTCTGCCCCACGGAACCCTGTTTGGCTTCTCATCTTCCAAAAAATAAATGTGTGAAAATATTTTTTCATCTTCCATATATAATCGCTTCTTATATCCCAAAAGTTGATTAATACATTCATCAAAATATGTATTGTCGCCTGTTAATTTTCCCATTCTTACTAAAAACGGGCAACTCATAAATGTATCATCGGCCCACATTGTTGTTTCTCGATGATATGTTCCATCCGAAAACCGAGGGATATTTTCCTTTGTCGCTTTAGCAAGTTGTTTCAAAACACACATAAGTTTTTCACTTTTATTATGATTATATGCTTCTGCAAAATTCATACCAATAGTTCCGATAGAATCTAGATCCGCAAGATTAATGCTTCGTTGCAGGAATGTCGGCGAGCCAAACATTTGAGCATCATAACGCATATACTCAAAATAATCCGCCATTATTTGCATACTGCTTTGAAAATATTCCTTATATTCTTCGCCAAGAAACTCTGATGCTTTCAAAAGCCCATATTCACCAACCATCAAAGCGTAAAACCACTGCCCAAAAAATGACGTATCAAGATAAGGTCTTAAAAATGTACTTTTATCCGCAAATCTCCAAAAGGTTTTTTCACCTCTTTTATTTATATATGGCTCTGTAAATTGAATTTTAATGTCAGTTTCTTTATCAAATTCTCCGAGCAAAAGCCAATGAGTATTTTTTCTGCACGATTTCAAAAAAGGTATATGCAGTATTTCATTTCCCTTTACGGAAAATCCCCATTTTTCGTCATTTGGCAGACATTTTAGAAGTATTCTGTCACCCATTTTCAAAGCTACCGCTCCGCTTGTAAGCACTCCATTTACATATACCTTCGAGTTGTTTGTTATTATTATTTCTCCGTCATTTTTACAATACGACAAAGCATACGCACAAACATTTTCACCGTTAGAAAAAATACTGCTGAAATCTATTTTATTGTCATCCTCATGTGCAATTGGGAATACACAAGCATTCTCGTTATAAACCTTAATTCCGTCCTCACCCTTATATCCTTCAACGGGAGACACTGCTCTTATCCAAAAAAGATAGTCGCAAGCCCACATTCCCGGATAATGAGTTAAAGAAGGCACAAAAGAAAATGAAAAGTTGCTATTTTTACATTCGCATTCAAAAAACAATTCATTTTCTCCTGATTCAACCGTCATTTCAAGCTTATCTTTACCTTGCACAAAGGACATTTCCTTACCCTTAAAGAAAACTCTTACATTTCCGTCAACGCTAAGGCAGATAGTTTCTCTGTGAGGTGCAAGCAAAGAAACGGCAACACAAGCAATATCACCTTCCTTCGCATCGAGGAAAAATTCATTCAAATCTATTTTCATTGAGCCAAGTATTTGTCTTCTTATACCTTTATGGTTAGTATAAGGACGATAAACAACATCGTCTTTCGGACGAGTTTTAAGCATATTTTCTGCTATCGTCCTTAAAATTTCAAGCTTATTTTTGGTTTTATTAATAATTGATTTTTCAGCCTTAAACAAGTTCTCTTTCACAAGATTTCCCTCCAAATACGAAATGATACTAAAATTATTCTTGTTGTTTATTCTTGAAAATACGATAAGAATTTTTTATGTGAATGCTTATGAATCATATTAAGCTTTTTAATCTTCTTCATAAGCTTTTCATCCTCGACAGGAAGCGAAAAAGTTGGATTTGTAAAAAACCATCCGTATTCTTTGAAATGATAAGATTCGTTATCGTCACAATTATATGAATGATGCTGCGGAATACTTACTCCTTTGCACATAAGGCTTTGCAGTTTGCCAAAGTGGGTTGTGTAAATATCCCTAGGAAAAGTATTATGGTTTACACAAATACTTGCAGCCATACCTATAACTTCAGCCAAAATCCCAAGCGTACGCATAACACGAACACATGAAAATGCAACATGCGTGACACTGATATGCCGTCCTCCCAAAAAAAGATTGGAAATATCTTTGGAATAAAGACAACGATAAGGAACAGGATAAGGATTTACTATACCTCTATGATATGCACAGGAACGAAACGGCTCATCAAATGTTTCCTCATTATCCGGATCAGGAAAATGAAGATCTATATTCCAAGTCATAGCACCTGTCGCATCCGGATATTCAATATGTTTTTCAATATCATTCTGTGTTAAAACAATATCACCCATAACCCGATAACTTTCACGTTTTCCTCCAATAGGAGAAACCCATTCAAGTTTGTATTTAGACCATTTATCCCTTTCAGTTGAGTGGTTTTTAAGATAGGACCAATTCGCATAGATAGCCATTAGTCCATAATCTCTGATATATTCAATTTCATCCACCTGATTTCTGTACTGACCGCATTCCCACTCCCAATCTCCGCCATCAACATACAAGGCAGTATCGTCATTAAATTCAATACCCCAGTCAACACAAGGAAAGCTTGTGTTTTTCTCTTGTTTTTTGGAATACCAAAGAACTGAATGACCCATAACCTGCTTATTTGCTTTTTCGGGTGCAAGCTCCTCATCATACTCTTCCCGAGCTTCACATCCGTACATTGTTTCAGCACCCATCATTCTTGCAACAACAGCATCGCCTGTGCAATCCGCAAAAAATCGTGCCACATATTTTTTTTCAGATCCGTCAACTATATTTCTTGTAATCAATGCCTTTATAACTGATTTGTCATCATCTAATCTTTCAACACCAACAACGCTCTCGTTCATAGATAATTTTATTTTTCCTTGACTTAACAAATTGAAAATATTTTTTTTACGTTCATCCTCATAAAAGTCCTTCGGATATGTACCTGCTCCCCCAGCAATTGGTGAAACTGCATCTACAACATTGCCAAGATTCGGATATGGTGGTGTGTGTGTTGTACCTCCAAGTCCCACACGAACCTCAGAACTGTTGCAGCCGCCAAGAACACCTCTGTCGTGAATAAGTGCTACATTCAACCCCAATGATGCCGCTGTATATGCAGTGCATATACCTGCTATGCCACCACCTGCCACAACAAAATCATATTCATTATTGCAATAATCATCGCAGAGTTTTAAGTTTTTCTTTCTGAAATCTTCTAATTCAGAGAAATCATCTGGCGGCACATCATTCTTATCCGTTGTCATATAAATCGCATCACAACGGGCATTAAAGCCAGTTAAGTCTTTCAAAGATATTTCTCTTTGGCCTTGTACCAAATTAATTGTTCCTGCCTTTTGCCAAGCCCAATCTATACCGTTTGTCCCAAGTGTTTCTTGCAATTCAACACCATCAATATCAATTTTGAAAATTCCAGCTGAATTACCTCGTCCCCAAACCGATGTCCAGTCGCGTGTTCTTGCATAAATTGTCCATTCACCGCTTTCTGAGATACTCAGTTTTGTTTTTGCATCTGCGACAGGTATTCCCATACCATGTGCCATTATATAAGATGAACCCATTTGATTAATTGACTGCTGATCTATGACCCATCCTCCAAGTATATCAAATGATTCTGCTTCAATGAAAATATTAGCCATAATAAATTTACCCCTATCAATGTATTTTACTTATTATATTAAAGCGGGTTTACTATCTGATCTATGCCCCAAACCGTAAGTTCCTCAACAACCGCTCTTTGCGGCAGTTTGCAGACATAAATTACAGTTTCTGCAATATCATCAACAGAAAGCATTACATTTACATTATCTAATCCTGCATTTTTTTGAAATCCTGTGCTTGCAGCAGCCGGAATAACACATGTTACTCTGACGTTATGAGGCTGAAGTTCAACATATAATCCCTTAGAAAAGCCCAAAACACCCCATTTTGCAGCAGCATAAACAGTCCAACCCTGCCAAGCCTGTTTTGCACATACAGAAGACATATTTATTATAGTTCCGTCCTTTTGGTTTTTCATCATTTCACCAAATATCTTTGAACCGTAAATAACGCTATTAAGATTAAGCTGAATTGCCTTATCAATATCCTCCCTCTTTTGTTCAATTGTATCTATAATTGCAACACCACCGCCGGCGTTATTTATTAAAAAATCAATTCTGCCGTAGTTTTTTTCAATATGTTCTCTGATTTTAACCCAATCGTCATAATTTGTTACATCCATTGAAAATATCGAATCGCATTTTATTTCGTCTTTTGCGACTTTTAACTTTTCTTCGTTTCGTGCGGCTATTGTGACAATAGCCCCCTCTTTAACAAATGCTCTCGCTATAGCTTTCCCGTAGCCATCCGAGCCACCAGTTACAAGTACAATTTTACCTTTCAAAGTATTCATTATAATCGCATCTCCTTATAATTCTAATTTTATAATTAAAGCTTCCCGTCCAAATAATCAATTTCATCCTGTGTTAATTCAAAATCCACGAACTCAAGCATTTCTTTCATCTGACTGACATTATCGGCCGATATAAGAGGAAATGTTTTCAATTTATTGCATGTAAGATATGCCAACACTATTGATTGTGGTGTAGTATTCCTTTTGCCGCAAAGCTTACGTACCCTTTTCAGCTTCTCTATATTACTTTTTGTAGCATAAATGCCTTTAATCTCATTGTCATTTTTTCCAATATTTGAATAGAAAAATCCCCACGCTTGGCTATTATATGCCATTACCGGAAGCTTGTTTTGTAAGTAATTATTATATTCATTCGAATTCATACATACAATTGTTGAATCTCCCATTGCTTTCGGTGTAGTTCGTGCAAGACTGTAACAAATCTGGCCGAATTCAAATTTTGCAAGACCTTTTTTTTCTGCATATTTGTTTGCCTCATTGATACGGCTTGATTTCCAATTTGAAGCTCCGATAACACGAATACTTCCTAATTCAACATATTTGTTCAAAACATCAACAATTACCTTTACAGGTACATTCTCATCATCTCGATGCAGAGAATAAAAGTCAATTGTATCAATATTAAGGTTTTTTAAGCTTGCATTTATATCAGTCTCTATATCGTATGCAGTCACCCGAGGCTTTGAAGGGTTTTCCGACAACGGATGACCGCCTTTTGTCGATATAAATATTTTTTCTTTGACATGTTTTTTGCTTTTAATCCACTCGCCGATAAAAACTTCACTATGACTAATTTTACTTCCGTTTATTCTTCCGTAAATGCTTGCCGTATCTAAAAAATTGCCTCCACAGCTTATGTAGCAATTAATTATTTCATCACAAAGTTCATTACTGAAATTATAATCCGCATCCGGACTGCCATCACCTCCGAATTTGTGTGTTCCTAAAACTATCTGTGAACATAAAAGTTTATTATTACCACTTTCAAAATTAATATATTTCATATAAACCCCTTATTTCATAAAATTTAGTTTTTCAAGTTCGTATAATATCTTTTTCATTTTACCTCCCGTTTCTTCTCAAACAAAAAATTTCGCTACACATATTATGTTATCAAATTCTCAACTTAATGTACACTACAAAATTTTAGAAATACTACACTATTTCTAATTACACATTAATAATAGCGGAGATTTTTTGCATTATTTTAACTCTTATAATGTTGCTGTTCACAATAAATTTAACAAAATCTAATATTTAATTTTATTCCATTTTATATATTCCAATTCAAAATCACCGACCAATCTGCCAACGATACATATTGCAAAATCAAATACTTTTTTTCTTAAATCAAATTTAATACTCACATCGTAAATCACCATTGCTTTTCTTAACATACTCTTCCGCTTGGGCTTTACATATATCTAAATCTTCATATGAATAGTTTAGTGCTTGTGCAAATAATATATTTTGTTCGGCAATTTGTACCGCCTGCTTATACATCATTTTTAACATCCTGTCGATTTGCATTCCAAGAATTCCCTCTACCCTCTGGATTTTCAAAAACAGAAATTATATAACCGTTTGAAGTTTGGCGGTCGTTGCCGAGTATTCTATTTTCAACACTAATATATCCAAGTTCTATTAATTTTTTGACTCCACTAATAGCTTTGGATCGAATGATTTTTAAATCTTTTTCAATGGTTGTGTACGAAGGAAAACAAAAATTATTACTGTCACTTCTGCTGACCAAATAAGCCAGAATCCGAAATTCAAACACATCCAAATTTTTATCCATTATTAGCTTATATGCTGTGTTTCTTCCAACACATAACATTTTACATAAATCTTCTATACCTACTACATCATTATAATTTTCAAACAATCTATTTTCACTTTCCTCTCAAAAATATTTTTATAAAAAAATAATCCCCAAAACACATTTGTAATGGGGACTACCTTATAATACTACATATTAACTACATAAAAGCATTATTTCAAATTCTCTGCAATCTTAATTATCAACTCATCACCATATTTATAATACTCCATAAATTGTATACTTTCTGGCTCTAAAATAGTTCCTAACTTTTCTTTTGCTTGTCCTATCGTCACAATGCGGCTTAGACAACAAGCTTCTGATTAACAACAGTTCTGCTTATTTTTTTATAATGTTAAAAGAAAATATTCAAGTTGACAATGCTGTCTTCTGGGATTTTCATTTCCCTATAACAATCCCCATAACATGAGCGCTGGATAACAGTATCACGAGAAGAACATATAATATTTCTTGGGCTATAAGGAAACTTGATGGTCATTTCTTGATATAATTTGCTTGTAATCACAATATTCAAATTCCCTGCATCCAAATCCCACTCTATTGAAACGCACACCCTTCCCCTACATTGTAAGCCATCCACTTTTCCTTTTCTCCATTTAGTTGGCAACGCAGGAAGAATTTTAATCATTCCAGGTTTGGAGAAAATTAACATTTCCAAAACTGCTGCGGTGATTCCAAAGTTAGCATCAATTTGGAAAGGGGGTTGATTTCCATGTCCCCAAAACATAGTGATACCTTGACTTCTCCAATCATTGTGGTAAGTGAAAAGGTTTGGTCCAACACATGACCGACAAAGTAACTCTACGCACTCCAAAGCTCTGTCACCTTTGCCAAGCCGCGCATAAATGTTTGCCATATGAGCCAGCGACCACCCACTTTGAGATTCAAGACCGATAACAAGCCGTTTTTCAACAGCCACCTCCATCGCCTTGTATAACTGAATATCAGATTCTTGCGTCACCTCAAATCCTGGAAACAAAGGATATATATGAGATAGGTGACGGTGGTGATAATTATCTTTTAGCCCGGAATAAAGCCATTCTCTCATCGCTCCATCTTCATTTACCTCGTACTCCGGAAGTTTGCTTAGCATTTCAACCCATTTATCAATTTCATCAAAGTTTATTTCTAATACTCTGTATGCGTCACATAAATTTTGCAGCACTTCTTTTGCTATAGCTATGTCCATAGTAGCATTAACTGTCATAATCGATTTATTTTGAATATCCGGTTCATTTTCAGGTGAAAGCGAGGGCGCAAATACCAGTTTTCCGGTCTTATCTTCAAACGCAAAGTCTTCATAAAACAATGCAACTTCTTTTAGGAATGGTATTGCCCTATTTCTTAAAAACTCCCGATCTCCAGTAAACAACCAATAATCATAAAAAAGCTGTGCCAGCCAACCAGCCCCTGCAGTCCAAAACATCCAGCAATCCGGCCATACAAGCCCACTTGTAGTCTGTGATATCGGTGCAAGAATACCCCTGCAACCGTAGATATTTCTTGCATTTGTCTTGAAGTCTTCTAACATAGATTCATAATAATCAAAATAAGGAAGCACTAATTCCGGAAGATTGCCAGTTAAGGCATGCCAATAGTTCATCTGAATATTTTCATCATTATGGTAATCCGAAGCCCACGCAGGATTATAATCACCGTTCCATATTCCCTGCAAGTTAGGAGGCATTCCACCCGAACATGAACTGGATATAAACAGATACCTTCCATAGTGGAACATCTTTTCAACAAGTGCAGTTTCAACATTTCCGTTGTAACTTTTTTGTAGTAACGTCTCGTTTGAGCTGTCATCTTCCTCTGTTTTAAGGTCTAACTCAATGCTATGGTATAGAGGTAGATGATGTTCCATGTGCCTCTTCAATAAATTATCATAAGAATGTGAAATATCGTTTATTTCCTGTTTTAGTTTTTGAACAGCAACATCTTCACTCTCATTTAAGTATAATTTCAAAATTAACGTAACTTTATCTGCGTATTCTACTTTTATAGAACCAATTTCCGACTCAAATTTTCCTTTTTGGCAAATGATTTTTGCCACTCCACCGTATTTATCGCCATTTTTTTGCCTACACTTAAATATCAGCCAGTTTTCCTCTGATATAACTTCATAAGTTATATAATCAATATTCTTTTCTAAATCCCTTCCAGCTCCCATACTACTTAGACTTTGAAAATCATGTGGTGCTAATGTGATTATACTATTCACCTTTTTATCACCTTTAGATTGATACTCCATAATGATAGCATCATCTTTTCTAGATACAAAGTTCCTTCGTTCAAACAAGGTATCTTCTTCTTTCCAGCTCACAATAGCCTCACCTGTTTCAAAACTTAAAGTTCTAGAATAATCCGTAAATGCATGTGAATTATTTGTCTTTAAAATAATATCAAAAGCAGGTTGGTATGGCTCTACCACATATAAAGGTCTTTTATATCCTTCACTGACCTTATCAATATAGTATGAAGAAGCTTCCCTATATCTACCTTCTAAAATCATTTTCCTTAACTCTTTCAAGCAATTGGAATCGAACTGTCCAAAGATAGGTTTTTCGCCTTTTAGCCAAAGATTTTCATGGTTTACTACAATCAGTTCTTCGTGTATATTTCCATACATAAGGGTAGAAATTTTTCCATTACCACATGGTGTTGCATCCTGCCACCGAGTGGCAGGGTATGCCATATTCATCGAATGATTTATCATAATTTATATCCCTTTCATCTACATATAAAACTCTATATACGAGCTATAATATAAATACTTTTTCTTTCAATATATATCTGCTTAGGCTAATGGCTTCACTATTAAAATCAACCTTTATTTCTTTATAATCCGCATCACAGCTTTCACCATCGTCTTCAATTAACGTAAATTCTCCATATTCACCATAACATTTCAAAGTTATTTCAAAAATGGTATTTTTATTTATATATTCATTTGGTTTAGCAATAGGAATAATAGAATTATTTTTTACAAACACTGGAATATTTTCTGTTTTTATATTGTGCCAACCGCTTTCCATTTTTTCGTTTGTCCAAAAATCAAACCATAAACCGTCTGGCAAATATACTTTTCTGCCCACTTCATCTTCGGTCATTGGTGCAACAAGCATGCTCTCTCCGAACATATATTCATTATCTATATTATAAGTGTTTTCATCGTCGGTATAATCACTTACTAAGGCTCTGACAGGAGCGGTCCCCTCCTTATAATATTTATAAAATGCACTATATAAATATGGTAATAGCGACATTCTAAGTTCAAATATCTCTTTTACTTCTTTTTCTGCATCAAGCTCTATCCAAGGTGCTTTTTCAATATACCAAGCATTTACAAGCGCTTGGACAGAGAAAACAACTGTTTGCAAACGTCTTACTAAATCATTTTTATTCCTTGCATTACGAACCTCTGGCGTCCATAAAAGCCCACTAAATCCTGCGTTTGCACAGCCTCTTATAAAATCCTTGTGATTGTATAAATCACTATATAAAACAAAAGGATACGGACTTGCAAATGCCCCTGCATTTCTTACCTCTGATAGTGTTCTTGTGTTACCCAGTGCTTTTAAGATTGTTTTTTGATACAAATTCCCGAAAAGACTGTGCATTTGCTCTCCATCTATACCTGATGGAAATTCACTACAATCCGGAAAACTCCATCCGCCCGTAAAATCACTTCCGTCGCACTCATCAAGCTTAAAACCCGTTATATCTTTATCAACTAAGTATTCTTTATGATATGATGCAAAAATGTCCTGCGCTCTTCCGTCTGCAAAATCAGGCACTAATCCTTGCCAAACCTCTACATCTCCACTATATTCATTTAGCTCTTTATAGAGCGGTGAAACAGAATTTACAAAAGCATGTTCCCAAAGATTTATATTAAAGTTATCATCTCTTAGTGCTTTTATAACTTCTTCATAATTTGGGTATCTATCCTTATCCCACACATATGAACACGAATAACTGCTACTTTGCCAGCCTGGTTCTAACCCAATTATATCGCAAGGAATATGCTTTTGTCTAAAATATTTTGCCATATTCAAAACTTCATCACCGGTATATTTTGCATAACATCTATACAATATCCCAAGTCCCCAAATTGACGGCATTGAGCCACCACCCGAAAACATATTATATGCTTCTACAACTTCGGAAATATTTCTTCCCTCAAAAATATATACATCAACACCCTTAGCAACAGGTATATCAATTATCATAGTTGTTGTTTCTTTCAGCCCGTTTTTCTCATATAATTCCTGAGTTGTTGTAATAATAGTATTATTTGGAGCTGGTTTTCGATTTTTATTTTTACCATAGCCACAATAAAAAGAAACATATCGTGCTGTGTCAATATATATCCCATAGCCTTTTGTCGTAACGTAAAACGGCACAGGTGCGTGAGAATCTCCACTGTTCAAAATTGGGTCTGCATTTGAACGGATATGTTTTTTTGTGCCTTTATGATTAAAACCTTTAAGCTGTAATCCAAAACCAAATACTTCTTCTCCCAGCTCCAAAGGAAGTTCAAGCTTGCAACCCCTTTTGGAAACTGTAAATTCAATTTCACCTGATAATACAGAAATATTATCACTTAATTTTATTTTGGATTCTTCTTTAAACTTTATAGGAGTAATTTCTTCGGGGACACCGTATGTTATTTTGCTTATAGATTTCATGCTATTTTGATTCCTCCACTTTTAATAGAAATAGTACTAAAAAGACAAGTTTTCGATTTGCCTCCACTCACCCTCAAAATCTTCCCATAAAGCAAAATGCTTTGCCATTAATTCTCCCCAGTTGCTTGGAGTATTATTAGTAGTGAGCAATCCGCAGTATTGTTCTGTTTCAACCTCTTGAGGGTCCTCTAGATACATAACAAGCAAGTTTCCGAGCATGAAAATTCCACCGTATTTATCACATTCCCCTGGGTGTTCTTCCTGATACTGATAATGGTAAAAAACATAGCTTGATACCATCTCGGGCTTTAAATATATAATTCTAAAGATAGGCGTCTTATTATCGATTTTTCTTTCCCAATGCTCTTTGCTGAGTGGTTTGGAATAATGAAAAACGTCCATCATTTGATCCCATAGTTTTCCATCTGGGTATGGTATTAAATTTGATTTCATAATATCCTCTGGATTTACATTACTGTTTTCTGACTCAAAATACATAAAAATTTTGCCCTTAAATATAGCAAAAGATAAATTTAACACGTCATTATTCTCTTTGATTTGTACATCTTCGGATTTATAAAACCCTTGATACATATATCTGTAAATCATTTTTAATTCACCTCGTCATATTCCAAGTTATCTGAAAAAACTTAACAACTTTAACTACATTAAAAATTCCTTAATCAAAAGTAAAAACACACTGCACGTCCATGTATAAGAAGAATCACATCCTCCTACGCCTGTTTCAGAATTATAATTTTCAAAAATTCCATCTTGACCATTTACCATATTGCAAAATCTTAAAGCGATTTTTTTTGCAAGCTCGACTTCTCCACCTCTTCGCAATCCATCAACGACTAAATATATTACAGGCGCCCAAATGGCACCACGCCAATAAGTTGTAGTTGGTTCGTGTTGATTAGTCCAGTTTTTAGCGTGTTTATTGAAGCACTTGCTTGTCATCGACTCTGTTACAAGCCCATAAGGCGATAAAAATTCATTTTCAACTGATAATTTCTCAACTAACTTGTCAAAATATTCTGTTGGCAATAACTCTCCCATTACTATTGGAATCATATTAATTATTGAGTTGCTTTCAACTTTTTTGTGATTATCTAACTTTAAGGTTACAAACTCATTATCTTTCCAAGAATGTTCGAAGAATTTGTCGAATATATTTTTTTGCATTTCTTCCCACTTTTTCTCATCCTCATGCTTTTCTAACATTTTAGCCATACGTCTTAAACATTTAATTTGCATAATTAAAAATGCTGTTAAATCTGGCGATTCAACTGGTAATCCTTCGTCAAATACAGTAGAATTATCATGGCCTGATTCATTATTTAAATTATATTGACATATGCCATCCTTATCTTCATCCCTATTTTCAAACCACCAATTAGTCCATTTAGCAAGTTTATTATAAAATATGTGAAATTCATTATTATCTATTTCCAGTCCTGCATCAAGAAGCTTTTCAAAACACCAACCGTGTATTGGAGGTTTTGTTTCAGCTAAATTCATATCATTAGCATAAATTAAATCGGGTAACTTCCCGTCTTCCATCTGATTATCAAAAAATACCTGTATTTGCTCCCACGCCAATTTAGGATGTGCATTCGCCAACGCTATGGCATTGAAACAATGATCCCACGCCCAAACATAATGCATCCAATTCTTAGACATTAATAGTGTATTGCGTGTTATATTTCCACATGGACTAACTGTAGAACTCCATAAAATATATGATGCTAATTCTATTGTATCTCGGTAATGCTCACATTCTAATTGCAATGGTGCAATCCAGTTCTTATATTCTTGTTCTATAACATTCGCACTAAAATCATCAAAATTGTGTGGTAAATCTAATTGCTCTGTTTGCGTGGCAGACACAGCAATATATAGTTTAAATTTCTCTGTTTTTGTGGCAACTTCATCAATATCAAGCTTCCCATCAACACAGTGAATAGCAGTATTAACTCTGCCATCCCAAAAATCTAAATAACACGAATTATTACCACCATTTTCATTAACTACACTTTTGCATACACTCTCTATTTTAACCCCTACACCACTGCCACTTAGCAAAATGCCATTACTGCCATTTAATGTAATTCCAATATTACCATAATCTGTTTCTATTAGCAATAGCCACGGTAACATTTTTATCGTATATTCGATGTTAACACCATTTTTTTGAGGAATTATGCGAAATAAATTCATTTCATCTTCCCAAAACCCATGCATTGTAGTTATATAAATCTCATCATTTATTCCATTTTGCTTCAAAGCAATGTATGATCCAAATCTGCTAAACGGAACCTTATGTAAGTTTAAATTCATTGTTATAAGCTCCTCTTTATAGCCCAAATTAGGCATTATTTGTTTATGCTTTATAAAGATACAACACTGCGGAACCTTCAAATGGTGCAGTTATTTCATGTCTATTTCCACCACTGTAAGTTTTCCCCTGTATAATTTCTCCTGTAACGGGATTCAACCACTCTGCCTGAAATTCACCCTCAATATCCCATAAATCAATACCTTCTGTTCCTCCAGATGGTAGATAACAAAGATATTCATATCCTGGGCTTGCAAGGCAGAAAGTTGATGTACACAGCTCATTATGAGGTATGCATGTATTCAAATTCATACGATTGG